>Ga0179593_1741051_pt1 | contig 16596 bp, 21 predicted proteins | sample CZODoug2_1_08_16_FD_185931 | JGI IMG/M metagenome (GOLD analysis project Ga0179593, IMG submission 185931) | Vadose zone soil fungal communities from Angelo Coast Range Reserve, California, USA - CZODoug2_1_08_16fungal (PacBio error correction) | ecosystem: Environmental > Terrestrial > Soil >... | reverse complement strand
GTCTTTTTTTTTAGCTCGCACGAAAAAAGGCCCTTTTCTTTTCCCCGCTTGTGAATTGAGGCGGCATCGTTCTTTTTTCCTTTTCTTCCCTGAAGACAGTGGCGTCTCTCCTTGACTTTGTTACGGCAGGTTCTTGACCTTTCCTCTTCCTTTCTTACTGGAAAGCCGTAAACTCCCCTCCTTGGTCCGGGCTGGTCTCCTTTCTTGTGATTCTGAACGGTTGCGTGAATCTTCTTCCTTTCCAGGTCGCTTAATGGTTTTCCCCGTGTTTTTTTCCCCCTTTTGAGAAAAAAGAGCTTTCCCTCCTCTTCTTCCTTCGCACCTCGGTAATTTAAGGTCCGCCGACTTTTTTTTCCCCTCGTAAAAGGGATGCCGCTGGCCAGACTCTTGCTCTCCCCCCGTTACAGCGGGGACTTTCCGCAAGCGAAGATCCTCCTTTTTTATTTATGTAAGGGACTATATTTCTTTCTTCCCTCCGCTTCGATGAGAAGGAAATTCCGGTCCCCTTTTCCATCCGCAGTAGCGATCGGCGCCAGGCATTTCTATTTCCTTTTGCGGTTAGTTTAATGGCCAATTAGCTTTTTTTCTCTCTCTTTGATCCGCCAATTCGGGGACTCGTGTTCTCGCTCCCCTCCTGTTTCTTCGGGCTTCTCGGCCCCTTCTTTTTTCCTTTTTGTTTCTTTACTTCTCTTATGAACACGAAGGTCGGGAGTTTTTCTTCTACTTGTGTTTGTGTTTGTACCTTGTATGTAAAGAACTACGGCTTTTTCCCTCTTCCCACTTTGGTCGACCGAGCTCTCTCCTTTCCACGGTCTTAAATAGCTCTCCCTCCCTTTCTTTTTCTCATTCAGAGGTAGATATCCACCGGTTCTTTCCCTTCTCCTAACTGAAGCCATGCTTTGGGCTCTGCGTGCAATCTTCCCCCTCCCCTTGTCTCTGTCAGCTTATGGAGAGACAGCTCTGTATTTGTTGAGTTCTCTTCTGAGGCGAGTCCTTTATTGCGCCTGGTCCTCGGAACTCTCTCTCACCTCCCCACACATAGGACGTCTTCGTAAAGGAAATGAGCCCCCTTTCTCTTTCTCTCTGACTTGTAGGGATAGCGTGAATTTTTTCTATTTTTTTCCTTTGTCGCTTCTTCATTCTGTGTCAAAGTTCCTCTTCCCTATTGTGAAGAAGGTCGTGGCCTTCTTTACGAAGAGGGTATTTCCTCATTTTTCCTTCAACCCGCTTTTTTTTTTTTCGTCCGAGGGAAAGTCTTGACCGTCCCCTTCAGGTCGATATGATCTGCTCTTTTAGGAGTGGGTGATAGAACCCCCTTCTTCCCCTTTTAGTCTAGGAATGAAGAACGGATTTTCTTTTTTTCCCCTCCGAATCTCCTTTTTTCTTTCTGGTAAGATTTTTCTTTTTCAGACTTTCCCCCCTTTGACCTTTAAGGACTTATGCACCTTTACTTTTTTTTTATCACTGACGATAAAGACCCTCGTTTTCCCTCTCGTAGCCGAATTTTTCAGAGAGGAGAGTCACTCCTTTCTTTTCTTTTCCCATCGTGAGTCTCCGCCAGGATTTTCCCCCCTTTCTGGTTCCTTTTAACGGCCGGCCTCTCCCCTCCTATCAGTAAACGGATAAGGATCTCCCTTTTAGGCTTGTGACTAGGTGACTCCCTTTCAGATGTTCCTCGCTCCTCCTTTTCGACCTTTAACAGATTCCCCCCCCTTCCTTTTTACGGCGAAGTCATCATCGGAGATCGGCCCTTTATCCTGTTTGTGAGTTCGAGGGCGCACTCGCCTTTCCTTTCTTTACGTAAGCATGAACCAGCTTCTTTTTTCCGACGGTGTAAGAGTTTTCTTCCATCTTTTTCTCGTACCGGTTGAGTACTATAATCATCTCTCCTCCCCGTGTTCCCCCGTTTTTCACTGTCCGCGAAAGAAAGCTCTGCTTTCTCTCCCTCTCCCCCCCAGCAGCTGCTGAGCATCGCTCTTAATGGATAGCTTTTTTTCGTTGTGATTTCCTTTTCCGCGTGAGCGCTTAACCTTTCTTTTTTCCTCTTTTCTCTTGACGCCCTGATTCGGGGCGCCATGCCCTTCCCCCTCCTCCCCATGGCAAGACTCTTTATCCCGCTTCTCTGCGCTGTACTCCCTGAGTTTTCCTGCGTGTTCCTTCGTCTTCCCTTTTCAATTGAAGAAGCGCCGGTTCTCTTTAGTGCCGGCGGTTCTTCCGTGGCCATGAGAGCTTCTTTTCCTTTTTTGCAGCCCCCCGCTCCCACGACGCCATTGGCCTTGGCCCTTCTTTTCCTTCTTTCTTGTCCAGGGATGCGGTCTGCGAGGGACCCCCTCTATCTTGTCTCTTTTCCTCCCCTCAGTTTTTTTTTATCTCTTGTTCACCTCGCAGCGCAATACTGGTAATCGTTTTTTCCCCTCTTCCTTTTTTCTTGGATTGCTCCTGCATCGACCAAGCTTTTTTTTCTTCTTCAAAGGTATCCCTTCTTCCCTGTGCGTCGCCTGCGGGTGTCCCGTTTTTTCTTCCCCTGCGACGCTGACAAGAAGGCCGTCTTTTTTATTTTTTTCTTTTTCGCGAGGTAGGGGGCTTCCGTGGGCTTTTTTTTCCCTCCTCTGAGAAAGCTTCTAACCTGATTTTTTCCCCCCATCTCCGTGTCCCTTTTTTTTTTCGGGTGATGAAAGGTTCAGACTCCTCTTTCCTTTTTTTCTGCGCATGCAGTTTTTTTGTCCTCTTCGTCCCTCGACGAGAGGAGGCTGCCCTTTTATGTAGGAGACGGTTCTCCCCTTTTTTTTTTTCCTTAAACCCCGGCATATACACGATAGATGGCCGTTCCATCTTGTGACCGTCTTCTAACCGAATTGGTCTTCTTGACCTCCCTTCCAGAGATGTGCTTTTTCAAGCCTGAAGGTCTTTTTTGTTCTCTCTCTAGAATGAATTTCCTCTGCCTGCCCGCCGACATTGTGCAGGGTCTCTTTATTCTTTTTCTGGCGAGCAGCAGATAGATAACCCCTCTTTCCCCCTTTTTTTGTTTCTTTTTTTTCTGGATCATACCCCTGGACTCTTTTTTTCTCTTCCCCGAAGGTATACCTGCCCCGTCCCTTGCAGTTTTTTCTGGCGGCGAAGAAGCTGGTCCCCCCTCTTTTTGCTCGCCGCCGCGGGTACCTCCCCCTTTGAACGGGTCGTGCTTTTCTCCCCCCTTCTTTCCAGAAGGCATAAATTCCCTTCCTCCCCCCCCCAGTCTGACCAACGTTTTCCCTTTTCCTAGGCGGGTAGCTCGGCGGGATTTCCTTCATTTTTCACCCCCTTTTCTGAATATGGAGGACTTTTTTCTCCCCCCCCCCCCCCCCCCCCCCCCCCCCCCCCCCCCCCCCCCCCCCCCTGCATTGGTTTGTGCTCCCCTTATAGCGAGGAGTAATCCCTTTTTTTCTTTTTCAGGAGTTTTTCTGGTGCCGCGGCCTACTTCTCTGGTGTACGAGACGTCCGGCTCCCGTTACCCTGAGGAAGTACCCTTCTTCCCCCCTTCTGCTGAACGAAATAGACTTTTTTTCCCCCAAGAAATGCTCCTTTCCCTTGCCCGCCAGATAATGACCCTTCACTGGGCTGTCTTCCCCCCGCGTCCTTGGTGATGCGAGGCAATACACGGGATAAGGTCTTTTCCCTGCGTGATTCCTCTGTAGCGTCTCTTGCGCGAGGGCCGTCCCCTCCTTGTTCCCCCTTGGTTCCGGCCCGCTCACGATGACGCTGACACCTTTCACGGTTGCTGCTGGTCTGCGACATACGATCCCTCTTCCCGTTTTTTCCGCTTGCACAGAGAAGCCTTCCTTCTCTTCTCTCTTTCTCAAGTTACACCAGCGTGAGACTCGTCTCTTACGCCGGGACGAGGATAGACTCTGATTTTCCTAGCCGATCTCGTGCCTGGCCGGACGGTTTTTCCTTTTGTCATCGTCACCGTGAAAGCTTTCGGTTTCTGCTTTCCGAATCCCCATGTTCGTTCATCCTCTCCTTGTCCCCCGTTCTCCCTATCAGGGCGAGAAACCCGACGCCCTTTTTTGCCCTCCCTTTCCCCGAGGGACACCTCCCTGATTCCTTTCCCCCAATGCGGAGATGATTTCCTTCCTCTCTTTTTTTCCCACAACCCCGACACCCGTCCACTTCCTTTTTTTTTTCTCCTCTTCCTTCTGTCGTGTATGTGCGGCCTTTTGGCGCAAGCCGGCACTATCCTCCCTCTTTGGTATCATGACACGCTGGAATCCCCTTCCGTTCTTCCGGTCTGTGAGCCACTTTTTCTTTTTTCTCTCTGAGGCGTCCCTTCCTCCTACGCGTTTCTTTTCTTCCTTTTCCTCTCGGCAGAGGCAGCAGCTACGCTTTTCCTTCTTTTTCTATTTTTATTTTCCTTTTCTAGGTCCTGTTGCGCGGTGCTCCAGCCCCCCTTTTTCCCCTCTTTTTTTTCCCCTGAGGGAACCTTCCTCTGACCTGGCACTTTCGGCCCCCCAGCTTCAGCGCCCCCCTTCCTAGCAACCCGGTCAAGCGGGGCACAGCTCTTTCTTTTCTCTTGAAGGTGCAAAAATTTCCTTAGCTTTTTGTCTTCCCCAGGGGCCTCCTTTTCCTAGCCTGAAGTTCAAGACCCTGTCCCTGTCACGTGGGTGAGCGTACCTCCCCCCTTTTTTTCTTTTTTCCCCCGGTTTCTTCCGTGCCGACGTTTCGCAATTCCACAAGGAGACGGTACCTCTCCCTTGACAGTCCTTTCGTTCCATCCCTCCTTTTCTGGCAATCTCTCTACGTGGACTACTCCTCTTTTTTTTTTTTCTTGCTTTCTTTTTAGCTGCACACGAAAGGCCTGTTTCTGCGTTACCGTCGACCCCCCCGGTCGGCATCGTTTTTCTTCTTTCCTTTCACCGGGAAGCACGTGTTCCCCTTCACGGGTGCGAAATTCAGGCTCTTGTCCCCTTTTGTAGCTCCTTTCTCTTTTTTTGTGACCTTTTGCCAGTTTCTCTCCCGGTCCAGCGACTACTTTTCCTTTTTTGTTTTTTCTCGGACTTTTGGGCTGAAGCTGGCCGTCGTTCTTTCTTCCTTTTTTTTTTTCCAGGGGAGAACAACTCGTCTTTGTGCCCCCTTCTTTCTTTTGAGCATCCGCGCACGACCTTCTTCCCCTTTTCCCTTGACGGTCGTCAGTACACGAGTAACTTTTCCTTTTTTTCTTTTGCGGCGGATCGTCAGCAGACCGCTGAGATCCCCTCTTGCGCACAAGGATCCTGTTCCTTTCATGGACTTAGTTAGAATTCCAGCGTGTAATTGACTTCATCTTTCTTTCCTTCCGGCCAAGCGGGCCTCCCCCCCTTAGTTCCTTCTCTCGCAGTATTTTGCGAAAGGCGGTTTTTCTTTCTCATGTGTCTGAATATTGAAAGCAGCTCCCGTCCCTTCCTCGGATCGTCAGGTTTTCTCCCTTTTCTCTTTTCTTTTTCTGGAGCGTCGGGTTATTAGGCAATGATCGCTTCTCTTTTTTCTTCCTTCCGAGGATGCCCCCGGGTAGGGCGTGCTCGTTGCCTTTTCTTTTCTCTCCTTTTCCGAGAAGACTGGTCTTTGTAAAACGGTCCGGACAAGTCACTATATCGGCCCCTCTGGGTTAGTCTAGCGAGCCTTCGAAGTTTCACTGAATATCATCCTCTTTTCTTTTCACGGTGGTCGCCGCCTTCACCTTGCCGCCAGGAATGTTTTTCCTCTTTTCCGCTGGGAGAAGCAAAATGGCCCTTTTCCTGCTCCTTTGCATTCTGGCCAGCTTTCTTCGCGCTACCATGGATGAAATTTTCTGCCAGGAGGAGCTCACTCTCCTTGGGAAGTCTTTTTCTTCTTTTTTTTCGACAGGGCAACTTCCCTTTCTTTGATAGCCGTTACTTTCGTGGTCCTGATAGTATGCACTCTTTGTTTCCTTTCTTGGTTTTATTGAAGCATTTTTTTCTTTTTTCCGTCCTTCTTGGTATGAATGCGAGCGTAGCTCCCCCCCTCCTTCCTTTCCAGCGTCTCCGATTGTCCGTTGGGAAGCCCCGTCATTCTTTTTGACTACTCGCGATCGATGAAGTTTTTTTTATTTGCTGCCCCCCTCTTAAATCCGTTTTAGTGATGCCGCCCCCTTTTTTCTTTCCTCTCTCTCCACATCTCCTTGGAGGTCAGAGGAACTTTTTTTTTTTCTCTTTATGACCCATTGTCCCTCTTGATGACCGAGTGTTTTTCCCTTCCTTTCCCTGTCCTTAGTTTCCGCAAGGTTAGTAGCCGCCTTTTCCCTTCCTTCTCTGCGAGCCATCATGTCCTTTACAAGCGTTGGGCAGAAGAAAGTATTCCCAGAGTGTTTTAGGCGGCCGATAACTCTCCCCTCTTTATCCTTTTCCCCAACGTCATAAACACAGGAGCTGACTTCTTTTTCTCTTCTTCTGGCTCGATGCCCTCGGCTCCTCTGATAGACTTCCCCTTTGCGGGTCTGGAAGGAGACTCCCTTCCCCTTCTTCTTGAATTTTTCCCTGCACACTCCTCGGCTTTTTTTTTTTTCTTGTCGGGCGCACAATAGAGGACGGCCTTTTTTCCCGACTTTCGGAGGTTTAGCAGGAGTCTTCTTTTTTTTCGTTTCGTCTGGGACATTCCCCTGTACAATGTTGATCCCCCGCTTTCTTTCGATAAATCGATTTTTTTCGCCTGCGCCTACCCGGCGCAGCCCTCTCCTCCCGGGTCCTGTCGCGCTACCTTTTTTTATAGAAGCTGCTCTTTTCCGAGGTTGTAACCTTCCCTTTCCTTTTTCGGTAACTGCGTTTTCCTTTACTTTTTCGTTTGATCTACTTGGACAGGAGAGATTTCTTCCCCTCTGTTTTTTCCTTTCCGAGTCTGGATGCCCGGATAGGCCCCTCCCTCCCCCCTTCCAAGCATAGGATTAGCCTCCTCGGCTGCTTTCTCCCGTGACGGCAATGGTCTTTTCCTTTTTGCAGATCCGCCTAGTGCACCTCCCCTTCCCAGTGCCAGAAGGGATACCCTTTACCCTTCCTTCTCCCTTTCCGAGCTTGTCGAGAGACGCATCTCTGCCCCCCTCCTTTTGGGGCCATGACTGAACTTGAAAGAGTAGTCTTCCCCCTTCCCTCTTTTCTCAAGATATCATTTTTTCTTCTCCTCCTCGTTTTTGTTTCTCTCTATCTTGGGAAAAGAGAAGCTCCATCCTGGTTTTTTGCGAAGTAAGCTGGCCAAGGCACTTCATTCCTTTTTGTTCTTCGGATCGACAAAGCGCGGAAAAGGGAGAGGGGTCTTCCCTCCTTTTGGAGTACCCCTTGTGCGGGTGCACCTGGCCCCCCCCCTTGTAAATTGAGACGGCTTGCGTCTTCGCGTTTGTATGGTCCCGAGCCGGGAGCGGTCTTCTCTCTTTTTTTTTGGATTGCCGTGCTAGCAGGTCCTTCTTTTTTCCCCCCTCCTTTGGGTTTTAAACCCGATCGGCGGGTCCGCGCCGTTGTCCTTTTCTCTACGAGGCTGCCCCCGTGTCCCTCAGAAACGCAACTCTCTTTTTTCCCTTTCCTTTAGGCGCAGAAAGCTGATTCTTTGATTTTCCGACTTTGCCCGGTTCGGCGGAGGGGTAGTTTCCGTTATCCCTCTCGGAGTGTCGCTGCTGTAGCTCAACTGTTAACGCCTTTCCTTCCCCTCTTGTGCGAAAGAATTTCCCTCCACTTTTTTCACCTCGGTTCATGCGGCCCTCCCTTTTTCGTCCCGCGCGAGTGCTCCCGCCCTGCACCTCAGAGGTCGTGGACGTTTTTCCTTTTTCCCCTTTTCCGCGGATGAGTCTCTTTCTTCCCCGGAGAATGGCTGTGCATTTTCTCAGGGAGGAGCGATTTCTCTTGCGTAGCCTGCCGATCGCCTTCGCCTGGTGGGAATAGAGACGTTTTTTTTTTCTCCTCTTTTTCTTATTCATGGTGCGCTTTCCCCTTTGCTCCGTCCGCCATATGTTCTCCCCGACGCTGGTACAGAAGTCCGATTTTGTCTGCCGGTCTTTTTTTTTCCCTCTAACTTTTTCTCTTAAAGGATTTCGTCTCGTTCTCAGCTCGGGCAGGAAGGTAAACCTTCCCTCCCTTTTTTCTGTCCCCACACTCTTTTTGTCTCCCCGGAGACTTGTTAGCTCCCGTCCCGTTCCCATCCTCCGTGACGGCAGGAACGAATCTCCTGGATGGCAGACTTTTTTCCCCCTCTAGAGAGGTAGTCCATTTCTTTCTTCTTTGTTGATGAGACCTGGCCGCTTCCTCCTGTCCGTTGATATGGGGGCTTAAGTCTCTCGTTTTCTCTTTTTTTTCTTTTTGAGGAACTCCCCTTTTTTTCGAATTCACATCCCTCGGATTTCTTTCTTCCTGGTTACAAAAGAACTTTTTCGATCAGGAACGCACGCTAATGGAACCTTCCCCTGCGTCCTCTATTTGACTGAGCGGATAAAGGGCGCCTTTCTTTTCTTTCCCTGTATTTTTTTTGGGATCTGAATTGCAGGGACTTCTCCCTTCTTCTTTCTTTGCCGAGACCCTCACGTTCCGCGCTGGTTTTTGAGGGGGGGTTTCTTTTTATATATTTCATCCGGAAGTTCCTTTTATCCTCCCGTGGAAACCAGCGTCCCCCCTTTTCTTTCAAGGTAGGCGGTCAAGGAGACCCTTTCTCTCCCCGAGATGATGATCGCTTTTTTTTCTTTTTTCTTTTCCTTTTCACGCTCTTTTGCCGTGGCCTGGACTTCTCTTTCCTTTTTTTAATGTTTCTTCATCGTTACCATTGCCTTCCTCGTGATGACGAGTTCCTTTTCTCGAGAACAGAAGCACCCGGCGGTTCATTCTTTTGTCTCCCCCCGGACGATTCAGGCGAGACGTGTTCCCTCTAGATTAGCTGGCTTTTTCCCTCCCCCGATTGCGCCGAACTTGATGTAAGAGGCCACTTCTGTTTCTTTTTTTTTTTTGCTTTCCTTCCCTTTGTCTAACAACCTCACCCTTCCCCCCTTTCTTCTTGTCCGCTTACGATCCTGGCCTTATTTCCCCCTTGCTTCTTGGCCTGTGAAAGAGTCCTATTCCCTTCTGTAGTATAATGAAACCTTTTTCATCTAAGGCTTCCCCGTGTCTGTCGCACTCTCCTTTTTCTCGTTCGACTCCTCCTCATCCGCTTCTCTCGCTTGCCAGAGACTTCTCTCTTTTCTCCTCCGAGTGTAATGAAGAAATGGAAATTTCTTTTTTTTCCTCTTGCAGTTTTTTTTTTTAAAGCCACCCCCTCGTCAAGGTTCTCCTTTTTGTATACCTTTTCCTGTCTTTTTCCCCCCCTTCAGCGCCCTGCCACGTCGGGCTTTTCCTTTTCTTAAGGAAGAAAACCCGGCCCCCTTTTTACTTACTGGAGTCGGTTTCCCTCTCTTTCAAGGGGAACCTCCTTCGGCTTTCCAGGGCCCAGTCCCCCTTTTTCCCTGAAGTCAGAAAATGCATCCCTGGTCTTGTAGTCGATTTTTTACGGTGAAGGTCAGCTTTCTCCCCTCTCCCCCACTACAGAGGAGCATAATACGGGAGACGGGCGAAATCCCCTTTTCCTGAGATTTTTCTCCCCCCTTTTTCTTTTTTATCATCCATATCTTCTTCTTCCTGTCATACTAAGGTTGCTGGTGTTTCTTCTCTTTTTCCGCATTGTTAGTTCTCTTAAAGTCTCAAGGGTTACCTTTTCCCTTCCCTGAATTCGCGGCAATAGTAGTGGCCTCCTCCTTTCCCGGGAAAGAAAGTGAGGCCTTCTTTCATCCTTTTAGTTTTATGCCCTGTTGAGGCCCTGGCATTCCCTTACCCTTTTGAAACCTTTTCCTCCTCCCCCCTCTGTCGACTGGTAGCGTTCCCCCTTTTTCTGGCTTCTGAAGGTGGAGATGAAGTTTTTTTCTTTCTCCTTTGTCCAGTGAGAAAACCCGTCTCCTCGCTGTTTTTCCCTATGCGCCCGCTGAAAGGGAAGTTCCTTTCCCCTTCTATCAGTAAAAGAGTACTTTTCGGGATGCGTATCTACCTATACGCTTCTGTTTTCCCTTCCCTCCGCGATATTCTACCCTTTTTCTCAGGATAAGGCTCCCCCCTTTTTCTTTCAGTTCATTCCAGAGGGTAATGGTACTTTTCTGGCCCTGCCCTGACCATTTCCGACAAGGAATCCTCTTCTGTGCCCTTTTTTGCGAGGACGGGTGAGAGTAGTTACTTTCCCCCTCTCTTTCCCCCCATAAGACTCGAAAGATTGGACTCGTTCTTTCTTTTTTTTGAGCTTTTCTCTCTCGAATCAGTTAGCGTCGGTTTCTGGCCCTGGATCGAGTAAGGGTGTTTTCGTTTTCTCTGATGACCGCAGGTGTGATAGTGCTCTTTTCTCGGTTACTATTACCTCCCGGTCTGAACCGTAAGGCCCCTTCCTGAGATAGGTTCTCCTTCATAAGAGAGACTTCTTTTTTGTTTCTCCCCCTCACGTGGTCGCCTCCCTCCCTTACCCTGAAGCCAGGCATGATGTCGCCGGGGGACAGCGTATCTTCTCTTCCCGGGTAGGATGGCTTTTCTTTCCTGGGTTGCAGCTGTGTTTGTTTCCTCCCCGAGCGCGACCAGGGCTTGCTTTTTAAGAAGGAACTCTCTTTGTCTTTTCCTTTTTCGTCTCGTCACTTTCGCCCTTATGCCGGTTTAGCGCGTCCCTCCCCGAGAACGGTGCGGGCTAAGACTTCTCGTGAGAGTGAGTTAGGATAGTCTGACTTTCCCTTCCTCCTTATATTTGTCAGCAGGTACTGTCACCTTTGTTCTGGCAGAAGTTTCCGGGCAGCCGAGAGTCGAGTTCCCCCTCTCAGAGGCACGCTTTTTTTTCTTGCCCTTCCTTCTGTTTTTTGTCCTCTCTATCTCTCTTTTCTTTCTGTTTCCCCGGCTGCCTGCCAGTAGAAATCTTTTTTTTTCTGGGTGGAGTATAACGCCTCCTTGCTTCCCCTTATACCCCGGACATTTTTTCCTTTTTTCTGACCCAGGGAACTTTAGGCCTTCTCCCCGTATCACGGCGATCACTCCCTTCCTTTTTTTTTAGTCCAGATCTTCCCCCCTTGTACCTCTCTGATAGCCGCATGGCGGCTTCTCCTTTTTTTTACCTCCGCATCAGGATGAACAGAGGGATTTCTCTTGCCTTTCCCCCAGCTATCTCCTTTCCCTCGGATAATGATCGCCCGCTTCCAGGCTGCTGACTTTTTTTCCTTCTTCTCGACAGATTCAATAGGCTAATCTTGCACATTCCCCCCGGTTCGGGCTGGTACGTCTGCTCCTCCTCCTCGATCGGCACGGAAACGGCCCTTTATTTTTCGGTTTTGCGGATAGTGTCTTTTTTCTGGACGCGGGACTTGAAGTAGTACCTTTTTCGCTTTTTCGGATTGTCTTTTCTGCCCGTTTTCCTTTTCCACTCCGGGGTAGATTGAGGTCATTTTGCTCCTCAGAGCAGCTAAAATGAGATATGGACCCCTTCTTTCATCCTTTTTTCAGGAAGAAGAGAGGCTTTTTCCTATGCTGCTCCTTTTCGGAACGTCGCTGTTTGAGTTTTTCTCCCTTTTCATCAGCAGAGTTTCTTCTTTGCCCGGCGAGGACTTTTTTTTTTTTCGTTCTTCCGCAACCTCCCGTCCTCCCCTTCCCTCCCCGTACTGCCATAGGCTTTCTCCCGCTCCTGGGTGAACATAAAGATGAGGCCTTTTTTTTCTTTTTTTCTTATAAATTCTTCCCTTTTCTCCCCCTCTAAAGTTGCTTACTGTCTTCCCTTTCCCTCTCCCAGCGAAAGTGCCGAGCTTTCTTTGCATCTCCGCCAAGACGAACTTTCTTTCCAGCGTCGAGGACAAGGATGAGATGCGTCCTCCTCTTTTCCCCCGTTGTTGTGTGGATACCTTTTCTTTTCTCTCATTTTTTCCCCCCTTCTTCTCACGTGCCCAAGGTCAGCATGGCCAATTCCCTCGGAGCTGCAGAGATAGACCCCCTTTGGGAGCTGGATATGGAAGTTTTTCTTGGTTTCCCTTTTTCATTAACGGACATGATCCCCTTCCCTTCCCGCCAGCTGGCGTGATGGGTACCGCGCCTTTCTTTAGCCGAGGGAGTGACGGGGCTTGTCCTCCGGGCATGGCGGAAGAATCAGGTCCCTCTCGGTTTTCTTTTGCCCCGTTTTGTGCGCTCACGCCGTTTCTTTCCTTTTTTCCCACAAAGAACCTCTCCTTCCTTTTTGCGCAGAGATGCTGGGTAGAGTCGCCCTTTCCTTGGAGAGCGGGTAGGGAGACCTCGAATTTTCGGCGTGGTCTTGATTTTTGATCAAATGTACCGCACTCTATCTTGGCCGGCGAAAGATATGGACAGTCCCTTTTTCTTTACTTTCATGAGGTACGGTACAAAGGACGTCCCCCCTTCCCTCTCTATCCCCCCCCCTCCTTCGTGCCGTTTTGCCGTGCCGATCTCCCTTCACCTTTTCTTCGTCCCAGAATACCTCCTTAGGTTCAGAGCATTTTTTCTTTTTCGAGAGAAGATAGATACCTTTTTCCTTTCCATTCTCGTGGATCTCCTGTATCCTTTCTCCTTCTGTGTTTTTATAGGACGAAGGGGTTTATACCCTTTAAATAGGGAATAATGGCGGCCCTTCTTTCCTCCGAAATGAATGCTTAGAAGCGCTTTTTTCCCTTTTTGACTCCTTTCCTTTGCGTTCTCTTTTTCACAAGATAGGGACCTTCCTTTTCCCCGGTAAAGAAGTCCTTCCCCCGATTGTCGACCGCCACTTCTCTAGCTCGGAGGGATAATCAGTCTCTTGCGGAAGGAACGAGATTCTTCTGATGGGCTGGAAAGCTCCCCACCCTATAGAGCTTGGGTTTTCCCCCTCCCCCTTTTCCTCTTTTGTCTCGTGGGATGCAAGGACGGTTCGCCGCGGGACGACGGAGATGGGACTTTTTTTGCTTTATGACGTACCATGATGAAAGGAACCTGTTTCCATAACTTCCTTTTGATTTAACTTTTTCCCCCTTTTCAGTCTGATAGAGTGGTCTTTTTCATGAACTTAAAGGAGAGCCTTTCTTCCCTAGTTATCCTTTCTAATTGGACTTTACTAGACCTTCCCTTCTTCTCTGCCTCTTTCTGCGCGTCTGGAAGCGTCCCTTTTCCTTCCCTGGTAGAGCTCTTTTCTTTTCGAGAATCAGAGATGCACCTTTTTCTTGCCTTCCTAGCGAGCCTGCTGGTCCATTTCTTTTTTCTTTCCCTCTGCAACCCGGTGGTCTTCGATGTGATAGGATTTTTTCTTGAGGAGAACGGGGTCGAAGATCTAGTGTTTTTCTGCTTTTTTTTTTTTTCGTCCCGTTCCTCTTCTTCCCTTTTTTTCACTTCCCACTTATACTGAGGTTCATCTCTTCTTTTTTCGTGAACGCAGATAAGGGAAGAGTCCCCCCTCCCCCTGATGGATCACGCTCAAAGAGGCGCACTCTTTTTTTCCCTTTAGCTGATTCCCGCTTCCGGCTCCTTGGCCATTAACTCCCCCTCACCGCCGTTCATGCAGGCCTTTTTCCTCCTTCGAGCGGCCCCGATTGGCCGGCTTTTTGTATAATGGACAAGCTGGAATACTCCTTGATGTGTTTTCCAATGTTATTTTTTTCCCGTTTCACTTTTTTTCTCCTCCTCCGGCGGCCGCGCCTTCTTTCTTTCGCTGCCAGCGATATCGGCAGCTCCCTCCTGAGTGTTGACTGAAGAAAGGCACCCCTTGGAGGTCTGTCTCCTTTCTCAGTTCCACCCTCGTCCCCTTTTCCTTTGCGTTTTGTTCTCCCTGGGCACCCCCGCCCCTTCCCTGCACGGTCCGGCCAGCTTCATTTCCCCTCCTGAAACCAGGCACATGATGGTTTTTTTGGCCCTTTCTGATTTGCAACAGTACCCCTTTTTTTCTTCCAGGGTGCCTCTACGTTCAATCTCTTCTTTTTTTTTTTTTGTCAAGAACCTGCCGTTACCTTTTTTTTAGCGACGCCAACGTTCCCTTCCTGTTTCTCATGTCCCCCGCCTCTCTTCCAGTTCACGGTCTTCAGCTGTTCAATCGGTCCCCTTTTTTGCTACAAGGCGGCCCTTTGTGCTCTTTTTGCTCTCCGGTGGGGCTTTCTCCTTTTTTTTTTTCCCGCGAAAAGGTCCCTCAAAGTGCCTCTTCTGCGGTGCTCGTTTGTTCCTTCTCTTGTCCCCCCTTTAAAAGCCCTTTTTTTGAGTAGCTCACCTTTCAGGTCTGAATATTAAGGATCTTCCTTGGACTCCTCCGCTCCCCCATACATTTCCCCTTTCCCTCTTTTTTTGTTCATCGCATAGGTTTTTATTCCGGTTTGAATTATGAAGGTTTTCTTTCTCGAAGTGAAGGTAAGCTTCTTACCAGGGTATCCCCTCTCTCCCTTTGGGTTTGGCCTTGAGAACTCTGGTCCCCCTTCTTCCTTTGTTCAGTCCGACCTTGACGGTCTTTCCGCAAGCGTAATCGGATGCCTCTCCTTCTTCTCTTTCCAGCCCTCGACTATCCGGCGGATGCTTTCTCCTCAGATAAAGATAATTGCGCCTCTTTAATGGAAGAGGACTAGTTAATTCTCCTCTCTTCTCTTTCTTTATCTTCCCCCCCTTCCTACATACTCCAGGAGCGATCTTCCTCCTCGTAGTGAAGGGTTCCCTTTTTTTTCGTGTATGAATATGAAAGAAATCTTTAGTCCTTTCTTTTTTCCATATGCTTTATTCCCATTCCTCTTTTTGTTCTAGTAGGGTGTTCATCGAAATGATCTTCTTCTTTGCGTTAGGATGAGGCCGCAGGCGGCTTGTTTGTTTTTTCGTGCGCAGCATCGATGCTCCTTTCTTTTTTCTCTTGACGACCTTCCGGGCCACATTCCGGCCCCGTCTTTGGAGATCTTCTTCCTTCGGTCTCATCGAGAGCCTCGCGTCCCTTTTTTTTTTTTTTTTCTTGTCGATCTAAAGGGGTCGCCCTTTTTGCCTGCTGTTTTCTTCTCTGTCTGCAGCCTTCCCTTCTTCCGAAGCAGCGATGAGGCTTTTTCTTTGTAAGAGGCCTTTTACCTTTCTTCCCGGGTTCCTTCGGCCAATCTTTTGCGCTAGACATCGGCCTTCAATGGAGCCGGTAGCCGCGCCTCCTTTTTGCGTGGATAGCAAGTGAAGGTCATGCTTTTCGGATCGTCGTTCATTTTACCCAGTTTTCCTTTCCTCTTTAGTTCTTTCTCTCCCCTTCAGAAGGGTAAGAGGCACCCTTTTCTGAAGAAGAGAGTGTAGCTCACCCTGCAAGAGGCTCTAGTCCCCCTTTCCCTTCCTGGCCAGGCGATTCTTCTTTCTACTCGATGAGTGGGTGACTCTCCCCTTCTGTTTATAAATAGGTTCCGGTTGTTCCCTCCGAATGCTACCTCGCCTTTTCCTTTGACGTCTTGTGGTAGACTCCTTTATGAATACTGCACGTCTTTTTCCCCCCCCCGAAGATAACTCTTCATGCCTTTTTCGTTCTCCCCCTTTTCTTCGTTGACCTCGCTAGGCAATGCATTGTACTTCTTGTCGTAGAAGCAAGGATGCCCCTCACGCCCGTCCCCCGGCGGACGAGATCATTCCTTTTTTTTTTTTCATTGGAGTTTCGCCCCTCCCCTCTGGGAATCGGTGATCGATTCGTTTTTCTCCCTTCTTTCCTCCTGCCGAATTGCCTCTTTTTTTTTTTTTTCTTGGAAGGCGATTCCTCCCCCATCAGGAACTCCTAATGAGAGTTCTTTTTTTTGCGCATTTTTTCTTTGAGCGTCCGAAGGACCTCCCCTTTTTTTTTCGTTGGAAGGGTCCTTTTCCACAGATCGGTAGATTCTTTCCCTTCCCCCTTCTCAGAGCCCTCTCCGCCCTCCCTCTGCTCCCCTTCGCCCCGCCGCTCGGAGAGCTTAAAAGAAGCTGCTGCGCTTGTTTGGACGGAGAGCTGTTGCCCTTTTCTCTTCATTCAGCTTGATCGCCTTTTTTTTCTTTCCTGACCAGCCGATCAGTTTTCCCCGGAAGGCTTGCGCCGATTCGGTCTCCGGCAAGCAACGGCAAGCCTTTTTCTCCCTTTTGTGTGACCATCACGCTGGCGGCCCCGCGCGTGTCAGCGTCTCTTTTTTTTTTTCTCTTGAACAAGCAGCGACTTCCGTTTTTCTCCTTCCCATAGCCCTTTGGGCGATCTTCCGACGCCTGCCTTGGCATGCTGACCTTTTTTTTTCTTCGAGGTGACCAAGAGAATATTCTTTTTTTTTTTGAGGAGAGTATATTCGTGTTTTCTCTTTTTTTTTTTCTCCGACGATGTGGCCTGTCGATGGTTCCTTTCTTTTTTCCTGCTGCCGAGATAGACATTTTTTTATGGCTAAGTTATCCCGTGCCGGCCCCTTTTTACGGGCGCTTTTCAAGGACATGATATTTTCCCTTTTTCTTCCTCAGTCGGATGGTCACTTTGGGGCGATTGTTTTCTTTTTTTTTTTCCGGGTCTTGCAGGGCTAGACGTGCTTTCCTTTTTTTCTAAAGCTAATAACCCTGATCTTCTCTTTCTCTTTTCCTTTTGGTCCAAGATCGGGTTATCGCGTGCCTGATGTCATCTATTTCGCGG
>Ga0179593_1620640_pt1 | contig 16596 bp, 17 predicted proteins | sample CZODoug2_1_08_16_FD_185931 | JGI IMG/M metagenome (GOLD analysis project Ga0179593, IMG submission 185931) | Vadose zone soil fungal communities from Angelo Coast Range Reserve, California, USA - CZODoug2_1_08_16fungal (PacBio error correction) | ecosystem: Environmental > Terrestrial > Soil >... | reverse complement strand
CGTCTTGACTCTCTTTGGCGTTGGAAAAAGTTTTCCCCTATGTCTCAGCTGAATCTTATGCTAGATTTCCCTAGAGGTTCGTTTCATGTGGTATTCTTTCGGCTGGGGCCTTTGCGGTGCTCCCGCACCTTGCTTGGTGCGCTAAGACTTCTGTTTCTCCCTTACTTTTCCCCCCTTTGAGTCTCCTCTGGTGGCGCCCCACGTCTTTGAGTCCGCTGTTGCCCTCGTCCGTCCAGATCTGCCGTCAAGTTTGCCCACTCCCTCGCGGTGTGAAGACCGGTTCTTTTGGCCTTTGTCCAACTTCCTCCTCGCTTTTTTCCTTCGTTTCGATGTTCCCTCCCCTCCGTCGGTTGAGTCTCCTGCCCTGGTGTACCTTTAATAAACCTCATTTCGAGATAGTTCCACAAGCCCTCAGGTAAGTTTTCTTGTCGCTCACCCCTTTTCCGGAAGGACATGGATCTTTCCCTGACGTCTGGGGGCAAGCTGAGGCCCTTGAGGGCTTCGATGGTCCTGGTCGGATGGCAGGGATGCCCCTTTCTTATTTAACCCCCCGTACTTTCTCTGCTTTCCCCCCCTGTTATCGTCGGGTCTGTCAGGGGAGGGCCGTGGACATTTCCATGGGTCCTGCGCCGTCCGACACCGCTGGCTCTTGTGGCTTTTTTCCCCTTCCAGACCTTTCCGCCTCCTTCACGTCTCGACTACTTTGCAGAAGTTAAAGTAGAGAGCGTGCGTCCCCTGTAAAGGCGAATTTTTATCGTCATCCTTTTTCTGCGTCCTTATCCTGTTTACTTTTTTCCGATCTCCTTAAACTCTACCGAGCGCCTTTGTGCGGGGACCTCCATCGGGGACGACTTCATACAAGACTTATCCTTGTATTCGTCCTTTGATACCGCCCCAGTTCTCCCTAAGACGCTATCCCTGATGCGAGGGTTCCCCATCCATTTCGTAGTAGGCATGCTCCCTTGACCGGACGTTCGTCATATTCTGTCCACTCACTCATCGACCTCGGACGATCGCAGGCAGTTGTTTAGCTCGCCCCTCTTTTTTCTGATTGTTCTCTCCCTTCGCCTCGCTGACTTCTGTCTCCCGCGACTTCGCGCAATTAGCTGCTCGGCGTGGCCCACCCTTCGACGATCATGTAGATTCTCTTGGTGATTTTTCCCCCTTTTTTCTTTCGTCTTTTACTTAGGAGCAGACTCCTTCTTGCCGGCGCTGCCCCTTTTTCCCGAGTCGTGCTTCGTTGTTCACGTCGTTGGAGGACTCCCGAGAGTCCGCCTGGTTTTAGTGTTTTTCGGTCTTTTGTTCCTCCGGTGCATGCTTCCTTTTCCTTTTCATTTTCTTCTTCGAAATCTTTTGTATCACGGGCGTACGGGGGCTGCTGCCACGGCGTGCCTCGTAACGCACTCCTTAGGCTAGTATAAGGGTGGTGATCTCTTTTGCTCCAAGCCATCTTCTAATCTATCCCTCCCTGCCTTCCAAAGTCCGACACAGGGATATCTCCTCTGTGTGAGAGGGGACTTTCCTAGTGGAAGAAATCTCGTTTAACTTTCAGGACTAGAGTTATGACCTGGCCCACGATCTCCCTCGTGTACCTCCTTTATGTCGGGATAGCCTCGTCCCCTCTTCCCTTTCCGCCGAGAGTTTCTAGGTAAGAAAAGGCTGTTTCTTCGTTTACATTGTCCCCCCTTCCTATTTTCCCGGTCGCTGTCCCCGTTCTTTTTTTCCGAGTCTTAGTGCGTGGATTACCGTCGTGACGACTTAAGGTGGAAGATGCGAGTGTTTGAAGTGTGAGGTCAGGAAGTGCTTCCCTTGTTGTTGACATCGTTTATCTTTCCCCCCCCGGTACTTTTCGTGGACTTCTCCTCTTTTTCTGATCTCTGAGTATTGCGGTGCCGCCTAAAGTAATTCCCAATGTCGCTTCTCTCTTTTCACGGGTCCCCTCCATACTCCCCCCCTTTGTTGTTTTTCTTGATCTGACTCGTTACAAAGCCCAGTCGGCGAGCCCACAAGTGGATCGTCCTTGAGGCTCCATTTCATCGTTTCCCCAGGCCTCCTGCGTCAGCTGTCCCCAAATCCTTCCCTTTTACGTTGGTTATTCACACCGTCCTTACCGAGTTTGCTCCAACTTACTTCCTTTATGACCTCCCCACGTCGCCACCGCGCATCTTCACGTCTCCCCGGTCACGACCCCCCCAACGCCACGGCTCCTTCCTTTCCTCTTCCCCCCCACTCTCCTTCCGGCCCGAGGAGGACAGCGATCCCCTTTTCTCATGCTTCCAAGATCAGGACATCCCATGACCACTACGGCTTGCAAGGCGTGAAGCGGTTCTTGATACTGTGACCCTCTTCACAGGTCGTCTGGGCTGTATCCCATTCGCGGCCCCAAGAAAATCACTTCTTTTCACCTAGAGCCGCTCCCCCCTCTTCCCCTTCCCCAACCGGACGGCGAGATCTTAGGTATTTGGGCGCTTAGCAAGGTCGTGTAATTGCCCAGGTACGACGCTCTTTTCAGTGTCCCCCTCCCTGGGATCAAACGCCTTGATCCAACCGAGTTTCTCCGGACGGAGTGGCGTGGACCTGTTGCTTCCGTACGCCCTTCCCTCAGCTTTGACTCACTTCCCTTTTTTTGTCTATTCCAAGGGCCCCAATATGCCCGCAGAACCCTAGGGTGGCCAGCCAGCAAAACACTCAAAAATTCCATGCTTTCCCTTGCCGACCCCCGTCCCCCAAGCCTTTCATCTCCTTCCTCAATCCCAGGCGCCTGGTCTGATCCTCGATCCAAGTGTGGAACCGGCCTCGAACGACCTGTCTAATGGAACTGACCCTCCGTTTTCCTCGATCTGGACAGCTCTTCGCCCCCAGACTCTTCCTTTTGCTGAGTTTGGCGCAGACAAACAAACACCGATGGGAGTGGAATTCGGATCACACTCCGCCCCCGACGCCCGGTCCTTCATTCCTTCCGCAGCAACTTGCGGATCTGCGATTTCAGGGTCAGAGACTTGAAGCAGAAGATGCCGACCTTTTCACCCCGTTTTGTCCTTTTTCGAATTAGTCGGTCTTTCCTCCTCGGCGGTTTGTCTTCTGAGGTTTTGCGTAGTCCTTGCTCTCCGGCAGCGAGCAGAGAAGATGAGAGCGACTCCCAATCTTGTGACTTTTCTCCTCTCTCTCCTCCCCACCCCGGCGCTTTGCCGGTGGTCTGGAAGGAAGATGCTTTTCCTATAAGATCCATTTGCTCTCCATCAGTCTTTCCCTTTTAAAACCCTCCCATCCTTGACAGTATTTTTTCGCAACGTCCCTCTCTGTACACTTATGACCGAAATACGTGAGGACTTTTCCCACCTTTAAAGTTCTTACGCTCTCAGGATGTCAGCTATAACCTCCTTGGACGCCAACCTCAAGGGATCGTGCGGACAGGTCAGTACACCAATCCCTTCCCGTTTTTCGCTTCCGATTTTGCGCAGCCCTGACCGCACGCGCGAACAGTTGAATGAAATCGCACGACCCTTGCTGTAGTACACGGCCCTACCATACAAAGGGTCTTTCCCCGTTCTTCCTCTCCCCCCGATCTCCTGGCGTCGGCGCCGTTGTACGCCGTGCGACGTCCCCGGGCGTTTCCCCCCCTTGTACTGACCTCCTTTGCCCTGCCCTTTTTAGCTCTGTTGCGTGTCCTCTGCCAGCTAAGGGCTCGTAAGATCCGGCGAAGCCGGAGCCCGTTTTTGAAAGTTTTACCAGCCGTTTCTAAAAATGCCCTCTTTTTTCTAAATTTTTCTCGTGTGTTCCCCTTTTGGACCCTCCTTTCTGTCGGCTCTTGTCACTCAAGTTTCCCCCGAAGTGGTGGTGATTGTAATCACTTCGAGTCCCTCTATGTCGATTTTTCCTCTCCCTCAAGTTGTTTCCTTTCCCTTGTAACGTCACCCAGAGGATCAAGAGGCGCCTCAGTGGCCCCCTCTTGAACCCACCCTCCCGATACCCCACCCAGAAGGCACTTGCCGCCACGAATGGCCGTCCTTGAAGCGGACAGGAAAAACGAGGCCCCTTTTCGTCGATAAATCGCCACGAGATTTTTCCAATGTTTCCAACTAGCACCTCCGACCCTGACGATCTCTCTCCCCCTTGGTGAGCTTTCGAGTTATGGGAACTTCCCCTCTAGTGTCGAGGTCCTCTCCTGGCCTCGTTGTCCTGGAGGGCTGCTTTAAGGGCCATGCGGGTGCGGCGCTAGGCCTATGGGCAAGGTGGTTTAGTTGGCTTGCCTCCTCGATTGTTCCTCAAGCGGGCCCCCCCCCTTGTCTGGACCCCTTTTTTTTTTCCGCCCCCCTCGCCGCTTGCGGGTGGGTTGCCGGCCTCGGTTGGCGAGGTAAATCACCCCGCGTGGAGCAACTGCTTCTATCGTCCGCGACCTTCTTTCTGATGCTCTCCCCGTCGCAATTCTGGCGACCGTCACTTCGATCTCTCCGGCTTTGGACGAGAGCGGATTTTCGCAAGCGGCCTCGCTGCCGCTTGAACACGCACCCTGCGTTTCCGGCCGTTTAATAAACTCCTGTGGAGAAGTTCCCCCTCCCCCATGAGGAACTCCCTTTTCCTTCGCGCGGGCGGTATTAAACGGCCGAGGACGACAGGACGTTCTTTTAGCCTGGGTTTCTTACTTGTGAGGTCCTCTTTTTTCAGTTACTCTATTTGGAGTTCGAATTTCCCCTTTGTTAGCTTTACTCAATGATGGTCGAGTTTGCTGGCCACCCTAGCTTCGGATTTTTTCAGATGCTTGGGTCCTGAGACACGCACGATTGGAGGTGGACGTGACAGGGCTCTTGTCGTAGATTCCCTCCCGTCGACCCTGACCCTCAGCCTTCCCCTCCGACTCTCGTTGTCACCCTTGTCTAATTCAAGGGAGCATCTGCCTGTATTTCCTATCCAGACATCTTCCCCTCGTTCGGGCGACCCTTGTCCCCATGAAACCCCCGGCTCCCGAGCCTGGTGGGGACAGCGTATCCCTCGGGAAGAACTAAAAGACGATCGATGTCGGGTTCTTATCTTCCGGCCCTCGACCATGGCGACCTCTCTTTCTTTCTTGAAAGACCCTCAACTTTCCTCTTCCCCTTGCTCATCGCTGACCTTTTAGGTCTATCTTCGCGTCAAATCCCCTGACCCAGCCGCGAGATCCTAAGGTGAGGCCGAAGGTACCCCGTCTGACGGTTTTCGTTGCTTTCTAAACTTCCCCCTTGTTGTCCCTTTTTCTTTTCAGCAGCGTCGCACTGTATGTCATACGGCGATGGCTCTTCGAAGATTCTGTCCAGACGTCCTGTTCAAGTGGTCAGCTTGATCGAGGTAGAGCAGGACCCTGCGACCTGCGGGTGCGGCGCGCTTATGCGGGTCGTGCTGTGAGTTTTTAGGGGGCGGAGGATTTTCCAGTCTTTTCCGCTGTTTCACTTATTTGTTGAGGGTATTCGGTGAACTTTTCCCCTCTCCTTCCCAACTGATGTCTGACGGGGCGGCAAGGGACCTTTCTTCCGTCTTTCGGCTCGCCATTCAGGCCGCGACATCAGGCGACGAGGTAGACTGATCCGTTTTTTAACCCCCCTTATTTTCTCGCCTCATCCCAGGAGATCCCTTTGTTCCCGCCCAAAGTAGACAAAGTTTCTTCTCCTAGCCTCGGGGAAGTTGATATCGTGGACGCCTTGGCTATGGACCTGCAGATGCCCCCGTCTTTTCTGCTGCTGCATTGCCCTGTTTGGCACTTTTCCAAACTGCCGGGAAGCTCGCTCAGCTTCCGCCCCCCTCCGAGAGTTTAGTGTTCTCTAGAAACGGATGTCCTCTTGGCGTAAGGCTGAACTTCTCGTCCTCCCTTCTTTCTTTTTTTAGAGGGTGCCTTCCGAGTCTTTCGAGGACGTGCGTTTCTTCGTGACCAGACTCTAATTTGTGTTGCTCCCCTAACTCTTTCTTGTCTCGTCCCCCCCCCCCTTTCCGGCTGCAGTGGTGAAGAAAACAAGTAAAGGTCCGGTGTGTCCGATTGCTCCTACCCTCTGGCGTGTTGGCTTCCGACGGCTTTCCCTAGCATTTTTTCTGATGCGATTGTCTTGTTCAGCGTCAGATATACTCTCCTCCTCCGGTGGTGTGTTTCATATGAAGAACACAATTTCCCCCCAGCCTTCCAAAACCCCAAACTGCCGGATGTGCTCTTCGGCACCACTTTCTTCGACCTCGCCCCTGTCCCTCGGACCCTCCCCTTTTTTCTTCAACGACGGCGAGCACTCTGGGCGAGACCAAAACCTTCTTCCTACCGTCCCCTCAACCCCTCTTTCGGCGTACTTTTCCCTTCCGTTAAAACGCTCCTCACCGCCTCGGAAACACAGAGACAATGTAATCACTCCTTCTGAGATTTGACCCTCCCTCAGCCTCCCCCCCTCCCTCACTCCGAAACCCTTCGGCGGTCTGTTTCAGCTGAGCGATATATCCCGGAACCGGACCTTGAAAGAGAGGGAAGTGTTTGGGCCACCCTTCTTGAACCTTCCTAGAGACTTCCCTTGGTTCCCCCCCCCGCTGAACCGGCGAGGAAACTTGTCGAGGACTTTCGAGGCGAGCTTGGTCTCCCCGGTTGTCCCCCCCTTTGAGAGAATTCTCTTTGCTTTCTTTCCGCAAGCAATTCTCCCACGCGTATCCGATCTGTCGTGTTTACGGCGTGGCGCGGACGCAGGAGAGCCCCCCCCCCACCTAATTTTAAAGCCCTCTCAGACCTCCTTTATCCCTTGCCCCCGGGCTTCCCCCCCTCCCCCCCCGCAGATATTTCCCACCGGGTGGCATCCTGCAAAAAAATAACCTTTTCCTGTCTGGGCGTGCCCCCGCCTCTCAGACGGGGCCGCGCGCCCTCCAGCCCCCAGTTTTTCCTACGCGATCGCCCCGAGGTTCGAAACGACGGTCCCGTCATCGGACATGACTCTAGACGCGTTTTCTTTGGCGACGCCGGCGCTGCTCCTCCCTTCCGGACATGGTGGGGGGGTTTGATTTCGCAGCACGCCAAACAACGGAAAGTTTACTGACACTTATCTAGAACCTCGTTCTTTCGGCCGCACCCTCTTCTATCGGCGCTTCACCCCTCTTAGGGCTTTGACGAATGATGAGAACGTCACCCTTGCGATGAAGAAAGGACTCCAGTTGATTTAACCACCTTTTTCAACTTCTTTTTGTCAGTCTCCTGGTAGTGATCCTTTTTCTGGATCACGATGAGCGTCACATCGCCGTGCTGTCGCCGTTGGATTTTTTTCGACCAGGGGAGACGTGTCCCCCCAAACGGGAAGGTGCTTTTTTTTATTAGAACCCAAACAAGACAGGATTTCTTCAAGCTCGCCGACAGGTTCAAGATGTCGGGGATCTCCTCCCGACGATGTCTTGAAATATTTCGTCCCCCCTCTCTACTTTACCCCCCCCCCCCCCCCTCTGACCATCTCCACCATTACGTTAGGCGGTGGTGGCAGGACAGAATTTCGTCAGTTTCGCATCCGAATCCTTCAGAAGCCTTCCTCAGGTCCTGAGCCAAACGCCCCTCCTGCTAGTCATACACCTCGTCCACTTCCAGAACCCCACGGTTTTTTCCTCCCTTCCCACATCGACGCAAGTCGCGCGAACAGTTGCACGCACAAGGAGGCTTGATCGCATCGTTGCTTCAAGCTCTCGAAAGCCTTCTTGTTGCCCCCCCCTGGAGTTCCTTCTCGGTTGATCCCCTCGTCGCGACGTCCCAGTAGCTTTCCTGGTCGGTGGAACTATATCCCCAATGAGGGTCTTTTCGCACCCAGGTGGTCTTTTTTTTTACGCGCTTTCTTTTAATCTTTTTTTGCTCTTGCAGTCTCTCCCTCTCCCCTCGAAGCGGAGCCGTGAGCTATGAACTGGGTCCCAGCTGCGACGAGATAATTCCAAAAGAAAGAGCGCCCCCCCCACATCATCCTCCCTCGGTTTTGCTTACGCGAATCTCCCCCCCTCTTCTCCAAGACTGTGGTGTGCTGTAAATCGCCACCAGATAGAAGGCAACCCCCCCTGAAGATTCGAAGAGGCCCTCTTCCGCCCAAGGTGCCGCCCTTTTCCTTTCCCGCGTCGTTACCAACAAGCGTTCCGGGCGGGTTTGCACACTCCCCCCCTGCTCTCTACGAATCTAAGTCTTTCCCCGAATGACTTGAGCAAGCTCCCGGACAACGATTCTTTATCGTCGATGACCTCGCCACGATTAGGTCAAGACGAAGCCCCCTTGTACCGCTTCCCCGATCCAACAAAGTTCCCCCCCACTCTTTTTTTCTCCCTTCTTTTTATTTTCTTTCTTTCCCCGTGGCCCTGCTCGTCTTGACCATCGTGGCGAGGTACGCTCCTTCCCGCGTTGTCCGGCTTTAAGAAGGCATGCGGGTTGGCCCCCGGAGTCCTTGCCTGTTCTTTTTGATTGCTTTTTTTCCGCTACCTGCCGTTTTTGGTGCGGGGCGACGCGGCTTGCCGCTACCCGCGAACAACTCTTGGTTCTCCGGCCCCTTCTGGAGAAGAGTCGAGTGGGTTCCCTTTCTCCACCCCACCTTCGGATCCCCAGATCGAACCTTTGGCCACCTCGGCCCTTAGTTTGGTTGGAAGAACGAGTGTGATCTGCTTGTGGTGTCGTACTTTTTCTTTAGAAAATGATGGGAAAATCCATACTTCTTACGACTTTCTCTCTTTAACGCGGTTTTGGCCACCGCGTCCCTTTCGTCCCAGCAACGACCTGGTGGCCCGGTCCAGAACCTTCATGGTGGGTGGAGATAGGTTCCCGACATGAGGAAAGCGGGTATTCGTTACCGGAGTTTGATTTTTGGGTCAAGTGAGCAATTGTCCTAGGTCTTGCCCCTGCTGAAGGATGTCGATTCCTCGCTTGTGGTGACGAACTCTCCCGGGACTCATTGCGGGTCTTGCTTGTATCCGGGTCTTCCGATGGCGTGGACGACTTGGTGTCCGGATTTCCTCCCCCCCTATCACGGTTTGTCGTTAGGCTCTTTAATCTCATTCTGTAATTCCCCCCCCTCCACCTAACGTATTGACTTAATGTATAAGTGTAAAAGTACTTTGGTGGCGCAATACCCGGGAGCATAGTCTTCGAATACAGTCCTTGCGCGCCTTTTCTTCTTGTTACGTCTTCCTTCAATGAAACCCAGCCGCGCACGAGAGACTGTTGGGGAAAGAACGTCTAACCCTCTTCCTCAATAAACGAACGAAAATAGATTCCCCCCCTCCCTTATTCGCTTCCTTGCCGCGGGATTCTCTGTCCTCTTTTTCCGACCTCCTCGGTTCCCGCATGCGGAGTAGTGCTCATCGACCGAAAGTGACGGTCCTACGTCAAAGCTTCTTACCAGGCCAGAGAAACGTTCTCGTTCCGAAGTTTCTTTGCTTTCCAAGGCGCTTTTCTTCGCTTTGTCAAGCTCTTCCTCAGTCCCTGAACCTTTTTTGGCGTTGTTCTGGCAAGAGCCGCGCGCAAATGTTTTGCTAGGAGATGTATTTCGCTCAGAGTTTTCTTGTATTCTTATTTTCTACGGATCTTCCAACTGCTATAGAGGGAGCAGACCACGTCTCAAGAGGGACCCTTTCCCCGCTTTTCCCCTTTGTTCACTTTTCTCCCGATTAGTCCCTCTTGACTTTTTGAAAGCGTGTTGACGGGAATGGCCAACCGGTGGACTGCGGGGGAAAGGGAAGGTCCAGACGGCAAACTGAGTGGTGATTTTGCGTGATTTTTTGTGTTCCAAGAGCCCTTCCCAGAAGATTCCCGCGGGGGATCCTTTCGGTGCCGCCAAATCGTAAACCAGTCCCTTATTATAGCAGTTTGACCGGACCTCCCGATGCCACTCACAATTCCCCGTTGTGCGATTGTCTTTATCTCGTGTTTACGAACCTTCGCGATCGTTCCGACATTGAGGCGAGTTTGATGATGGTGGTCAGCTTTCCTCACGTTTCCGACTTCAAGATTAGGCAATTTCTGGATGAACTCGATCAGAGTCACGTAAAGAGGAGGTTCCGTCTTTGATTGTTCTGATTCCCTTCTGATTTCAGTATCTTGCGGTTTTCCGCGACGGGAGCGTGGGTTGACTTCGTGAGAAGCCGAAGGTTTTGAGCAGTGTTGAGGACTTCCCGTTCATCCCTCTGTGGTTTTTCCGTATTCCCTTCCGAAACCTGTAAAGGGGCTTGGTCGTTTGACGCAAGTATCGAGTTCTGAATTGAGAGCTTTTCCTTATTCTTTGCCGAGTTTTTCCAGTCCTGTCTGGATTATCTGGTGCTGTTTAACGGAGTCATCTCTATCCTTTCCCTCAGTTGTGTTCTCGAGATAGGAAGCCCTTTTCAACCAGGCCGCCCCCACTACGTGATGTCCCCCTTCTGCAGGCCCCACGACATCGAACGCCGCAAGGACTATCTCCCCCACTTCGTTCCACGTCCCCCTCTCCTCCCGTGGGGATGACAAACGAAATATAGTGAAGGAATCTTTCCCACTTCGCTCGCCCCCGTCCCCTTTAGTGTCACGCCAAAGCCACGATCTCCTTCCCTCCCTCGAGGAAAGTCAAGAGCAGCATTCCTCGCCGGTCCCTCTTTCCGGTTCTCACTCCAAAGATCCCCCTTTTTGCTGACCTGAAACTCTCGGATTCAAGGGAGTGAACTTTCCGGTCACCTGCCGATTGAGTAAAGGTCTACCCTTCCCTTTCCCCAGACCCCGATGCCGGCAAGGGTATGGAGTTCCCCCTGTCGTTTGTCCGATGACCCCGCGTTCTTGGAGAACTTTGAGATGCGCGGTCGGTATATCCTGATGAGATCGGCCTCCCGGCGAGAAGATTAGCTTCGGTGTGTCAAGTTTCATGCATTCCCCGCTCCTTCTTCCGGACCGTTCCTTGCCGGCCCCTGTGGCGAGACATTCCACGACGACGACGCCCCATTTCTCTCAGCCAGCCCTCTTCCAGGTGCCTCCTTTCACTCTCCCTCCCCCCTCACTTGTGGCCATTCACGCACCACTACCTTCAAACATTCCTTTTGCTAATGGGAGACTAACTCCCCAAGCTAACACAGCTCTGTCCGGAACTCCCGACCCATACCCTTTCGAAGGGTATGATCCCCATTGACTTTTTAAGGACCCCCTGACTTATCCGAGCTTTCGGAAGGCAGCTGCAGACTGAACAGAGACATTTAAGCATAAAGTGAGCTCCGGGCTTTTTTTTTTCAGACCCCGAAAGCCCTTCCTGCAAATTTCCCTCTTCAATAAAACAAGCTTGAAGCGCCGATAGGACGGGAAGCCCCCGGAAGAACCGCCTTTGATCCTGTGTTCTTTTTCATCCCGTCACTCTTTTTTTTGCACCTCTTCTCGCTGGAGACCCCCCCATCCAGAGGTCTACCCCCCTCAGCCGCGTAGTAGCGGTAGCAGCCCAGCGTTTCATGGTCGTCGAGCGGAATCCTTTCTTGACCGACTGAAGATCGGAGGTTTGTCGTTCTCACGACCACCCTTTTTCCTTGTGTTTTTCATTGAAGGAAGAAAGCGCTAACGGTACCCCCCTAAGGAAGGCGCGGGATCTCGAAGCGAGGTCTTGGATGCCAATTTTCAATTTCTCATACCCCCCTTCCGTTCTTCTATAGCTGTGCGGTCTTTGGAAGGACACTTTTCGTCAAGTGAGCATCACCTCCGCATTCTTGACTCTTAACATCCTTTGAGGCTCTCCCAGGGAAAATTACGGCCGATAACGCCGACAAGGATCGAGCTAATTGCGACTTCCTTCGCTTCAATTGTCTGATATCCCCTGCAGCCGACCTTCAGCAAATCCTCCTCAACAATGGCCTTCCTTCCCCCCCCCCCAGGAGTAGAGCTATAAGAGAATGGAGTCCGGGCTCCCTTGCTCTGGATTTTCCATTTCGGGCCCACTCCCTTTCCCCCCAGTTCCTGCTGCCTCACCGACGACGTAGCGGGCAGGTTTGCCTCTTGAGCTACGATCCCTCAGAAAGCGGAGCGATGCGCAGATGCCTTTGCATTCCTCCCCCCCTTCTCAGCGCCCGAGTTGAATCCTTCCACCATTGAAGTGAGAACACGAGATCTGGGCGGCATGAGGTCTCCTCCGTTGATTACCTCGACAGGCACCCAATCTCGTTTCGCCGCGGCGAGGTGTGACGGCCCCAAGAGTGTTAAGAAAGCCGGGTACCCCCCCGTCGTCGGCGATTCTCAACCAAAGGCGCGGCACAGCCAGGGTTCCAAGCCGCGAGATAAATAAAATGCCCCCACCTTCCCCCCAGACCCTCTTTTTCGATCAGGGACTTTTCTTCCGCAACTCTCTTCGTTCAAGACGACTGTTTCCCTCCCTGCAAAGCGATAAACTAAGACACGTCCGCGATCTCCCTCCATAATCCGTTGTGTGTTGAGAGACTTATTGATAGCGTTGAGGGCGTTCCCCCTTTTTCGATATTCGTCGGTCCCCTCTCCTTTATCTTGCTTGAGAGTTTTCATTTTGTATTCCTTCTCTTCGTGGGGCCATGGACGCGCCGATTCGCTGTTGTAGAGTGGACGACTAGTGCAAGGTACCATTCATTTCCCTTTGTGTCTGACCCCTTTTTCTTTCGGACTCGTCCCAACACGTCTTTTCCCCCGGACCTCGCACCGATCGGGTGCCACGTCAATTTGACCCCCCTTTCTCTTAGCTTAAGACCAGGGGAAGCTAGTGTTGTCCGTCGCGGACCTTTCGGCTTATTTTTCTTTTCTAGCCTTCCTTCGTTTCCCGTGTGGAACACGCAACCGCGGCGGTCCTAACCGAACTGGTGCGCCCGGTCCAAGAATAACCCTTCATGGTCGGGTGGATGATATCCCTTTTGAACCCGGGATTTTGTTCCCTTTCCCGGTTTCCCTTGATCTCGTCTCCCTTTTTAGTTTCCCCATTGTGTTTTCCCTGGTCTGACGAGTATGCAGGATTCGATTCAGCCGACCCTTCGTGAGAATGTCAACTGTCTTTTTGGTTCACCTCCCACACGCCTTTGTCCCCTTCTTTTTTTGCCGTGGCCTGGTTCCTGCACCGTCCGAGATCTACTGTTTTTTTCCAGAAACTCGTTTCATCTGATAACCTTTTTGTTATTATGTTCCGTATTTCCCGTCCTTGTCAAATGATCTTGAGCCATACTTCAAGGGCGCATATGGAGTATTAAGATAAACTTCTCTTTCTGAGTCCAGTCTGCCTCACTTTACATTCTAAAACCCACCTCGCACGGGAGCTTTTCCAGAACGTACCCGCGTTACGTCCCCCGAAGAAACAGCAGCCCTTTAGGCGTCGATAACTGGTCTTCCTCGTCTCCTTCGTACGACTCCCCTCCCGGCGCTTTTGACTCCATGATTTGTTTCCCACCTTCTTGAATTAGGAATTTTCTACCGTGACAGGTATCCTTCGCGTCAAAGGCCAATATATCCAGGAAGAGAACTCTAAGCGTTGTGAAGCTTTTTCCAGGTGTGCAATGTTCCCTCTTCGAAGTCCCTCCCCGGTTGCCGGTCGTGTTCTGCGCCAGTCCCGCGCGCAACCCTTAGATGATCGGAGATGTTCTACTCCTTTCCCAGTAGCTTTGTCATCCTGGGTCCCGTGTCTCTCTTCCCTGTCCAAATGTTATCGAGTAGGGAGCGCCCCGCCGGGGACAGAACGGCCTTTCAGGGGTTCGTTCCTGCTTTGTCCATTTGAGGATCTTTCCCGTCCTGAATTTTAAAGGTAGTGTTTTGCTGGACTGAGCAAAACGTTTGGGTATATGCGGGGAATAGTTTACCGGTTTTTCCACCTTTCAGATTGCCAGGTTTCTTTGTTCGGCCGTGATGTCCCCGGGCTTCCGGCCCACGCCCGGCACGGACGAGGTAGCTTATACAGGCGTTTTTCAGTTTTCCCTGTTCACCATGTCCTTCTTCTTCTCCCCGTCCCTTCTGCAATTTTTCTCCTCAGGAGATACCTACAGTGCGCCGCTCCCAAAGTCATCGCATATATTTGCTCATTCCTCTAGTTACGTCAAATAGTCTCTGGAAGCGACATTGTTACGGCGTAGAGTGATTTATTGTGTGCCTCCAGCTTCCTCAATTTGACCGCTCTGGCAAACTCCGGGTAGAGCTAAGATTAAAGCCCCGAAGAGAGTTTAAGGTCCGCACTTTTTTTTTTTGCTCTCGTTTACGTAGGTAGGTCTTTACGCGCAGAGGTAGCTCTTTTAGCGTGGCGTCTACTGTTTCTCCTGAATTGACGCGATGTGTTGGCCCCTTCCCCTTCCGTACTGATCTTTCGGGTTGGTCACAACGGTCGGCTATCTGTGAAGACACCCTCTTTGCGTCGTCCGATTTTTTTCTTGTTCCGAGACGTTCCAGTCCTTCTGCAGACAATGTGGCGCGGAGAGGTGCTGTTCAACGGGCTTTTCGATATATATATTTTCATCCTCATTTGTGTTCCTCTAGATCATTGTTTCACTCAACAGACCTTTTTCTCTCTTACTGGAACTGTCGGATCTCAAAAATCGATGAATTAAATTTCTTCAGATCTTTTCCGCCGCCCCCTAAAGGTCTGGGTTACTTCCCGACGGAATTGAGAAGACACGGTTCGTTTTACCCCAAAACTTTATGTTTTTCACCCCAGGCGCACCTCGCATCCCCCCCTTAGTCGGTCAACTCCCCCTTCCACATTCCCCGCTCTTCACCCTTCCAATAATGCGTTCCCCGAGGAGCTGAAAAAAAAAGGTTGCCAAGCCTGCTCCCCCATCCCCCCGTCCTGTGCCTTTATATTCCCTCTGAGCGCGGTATATAACGGAACCCCCTGTTTTCGTTGATTCTTTTAGTGCTTTTTTTTTCCATGTGAAGCGCCAACACAAGACATCATCTCGCATTGCAACCGTTTTTCTCGATCTTCCGCGACCCTTCCCCGAGAACAAAGTGAGGAGAGATCCGTTTCTCTTGTCTTTGGGTATTCGGGTCGGATGAGATTCGCTCAACGTCGAGAAGACGGAGATGTTTCGGGCCGTCTTTCAACCTGATACTCCTACCTCGTCGTGCCGGAAGGCGTTCCAAAGACGTGGTCTCCCATTCCCCTTGCTCAACCTGTCCACGCCACGCGGTAGTTACATAATGGCCGGTATATGAACAACCGACCACCGTTTTGTTTTTACCCTCCATATTTCCCCCCCCCAAACTCACCCCATTCCCGCTCTCCTGGATCCTAAGCACCCCGAAGGTCAGTCAACACCCCTTTTTCCCCGGATTTTATGACCTTCGCAGGGTCTGTTTCCTACTCGATCCAGTTGGAATCAGGGGATAGCCCCGTAATCATAGTGCTTTTTTCTTGACAGAAGCGGCGACCTGAGAGAGAACGAGCTCAGTCTGCTTTGGCAAACGCCCCCTTCCCTTTGGAGTCTTCTCCCCCCCTGAAAAATGACCCCCCCCACTTGCAGCCAGAAACAGCAGAAGAAGAGCCCCGGCGGCTAGTTTTTGGTTCCGCTTTGCTCTGATTCTCATATTAACCCCCTCCTTCCGGCGCTGAGAAAGGCATACTTCCGACTGATAAACACAACCGATCCAACTCGTTTTTTTCCCCCAGAGGCGTTCTCTACGTTCATCTCCTACGATGATCTCCTGCCTAATAGATCAGGATGTTCGTTGTGAAGTCGTCTTGAGTGTATAGTTCTGAACCCCAACAGCTCGCCTGTTTTGTTCCAAATTCCTCCCTTCCTTTGGTCGCGCCCGATTTTAAAGATCCGTCGTGGATGCCGTCCAATAAACGCAGATGAGACTTGAAAGTATTTGCCCCTCCCTTCCTTATTTTACACCTTTTTCCTGCGGAGTTTTTTTTGTGTTCTTAAGGAATTTAGTCTTTAGAACTGTCGGCCATTCTTACGACAGCCTGTGAAGCTCCAAGGTCGATCCTTTCCGGGAGGACAACCCGGAAAGCGTCCCCTTCTTCCTTGCCTCATTCCTCCTGCGATTCACATAGACCTTTTCAGTCTGCGAGAAAAGTTTGAAATCGTCAAGCACAAGAGGCTTCCCCCCCGACTCTTCCGGTCTAAACATTCTCCTTTCCCTGCTTCGAGTTTCAAATCTCCGAGTAATGGACAGGAGCAACGTTGAGAGCAGTTTATTTTCATGCACCGCCCCTTGAATGGAAATTCGTTTCCGCGGAAGAAAACGAAGCCTTTGCTCACCTTGTTTCTTGCTTCTCCCCGAGCTGAGCTCTTTCTTCCCCCCCCATGCGTGGCGACTGCCTCCCCTTACCCAGCAAGCGCAAGCTTCCCGGTCTTAAACCGCGAAGGAGCTCGGTGGGAAAAATTGCCTTGGCTCTATGTTCTAGCTCCAAAGAAGTTTTTCCCTTTTTTTACCCCTCTCCACCCCCTCTTTTTTTCACACCGGTACGTCTTTTCCGCGGCTATCGGCAGCACAATGAAGTTGTTCCTCTTCAGGGTACATCAGTGCCTGGCTACCCCTTTCTTCCTGCCAATGTCCCCCCCCTCCCTCGAGATACTTCCTTCCAGCCAGAAGGTCCGCGCCGCCACCAGCATTTACTGAGAAAGCTCCAGGCAAAGAGCTTTTATTGTTCTGACTTTCACTGACGCCTTTTCCCCACGCCCTAAACGTCTCCTAAGACG
>Ga0179593_1429243_pt1 | contig 16596 bp, 23 predicted proteins | sample CZODoug2_1_08_16_FD_185931 | JGI IMG/M metagenome (GOLD analysis project Ga0179593, IMG submission 185931) | Vadose zone soil fungal communities from Angelo Coast Range Reserve, California, USA - CZODoug2_1_08_16fungal (PacBio error correction) | ecosystem: Environmental > Terrestrial > Soil >... | reverse complement strand
GCTACCGTCGAAACCTTTGCACGGGTAAAGTTAGGTTCAGCTTCGTTTTTTCCCGCAACTCCTCAGTCCGTGGCACCTAGTTCCCACCAGTTAGTCAGGTCCCGGTTTCCCCAAAGGTCCTCTTCTCATCGTGACCCCCGCAGCTTCATGTGACATTTTTCCCACTGTTTGGGGTTTTTTGTTTTTTTAGAAGCTGACCTCCCGATATCAATACATTTGGGAAGGTTTCATTGACGTCTCCACGAACTTTCCCCTCTCCGCCTAGAGACAAGGTCCCTTCCCGGACCGGGATTCCGGTCCAATTTTAATTCCCTCCCCCCCTTCCCGCTTCACGCACTGACGTCCGCGATATTAGTCGTGCCCCTACGGTCCTCGATTCGTCCACATTGTGTTCCTTCCTTGTCGTCATCCGGACCAAACCCCGATATAGCACTCAATGAAATGACGACACTACGCCGGCTTTTGGCTTCCCGGTTTCTGTGGCTCGTCTAGTCTTACCTGACGTCCTAATTCCGGGTCGTCCCCTCATTTCTGACGGGTTTAAGCTCGGTAGTGGCTCCGGTCTCTATAAGAGATCAAGGATTATTGTTTACGGCGTTTCCAGCTTCAGTTACCGGTCCTCTTTGTAGCCATCCGTTTGCTAGGACGTAAGCAGGCATACCCGGTTCGGTTTTCCCCTCTACACTCCCCCCATTCGGCATTTTCCTTTTTCCCCCCGAGGCACCATGTATTTGCCGATGGGATCTTTCCCCGATTTCCCCTTTCCCCCCCTGCACACCTCCTCGTTGACGATCCCCCGTAAAGCCCCCCTGCCAGACTGTCGATTTGGCCGCCCTGCTTGTCTGCCCCACCGGAGCCTCGATTTTTTTGCGAACCTCCCAGGAATGTCTCCACGCCGACTGTTTCAAATTTATACGCTTTCTACCCTGCCCATCTTCGGAGATGGGTTAAGCTACTGAGGTACTCGCCCTCTGCGCTCCCGTGTAATCGCTCCTGGCCCAATCTTGATAAGAACTTCGCGGAGAAATCAAGGCCGAAGAATCGTTGGCAGCGAGAACCTAGAAGGTAAGTGAAAAACTTACCCTTCCCGTGGTTTTACCCCCCACTTTTTTATCCTGTTCCCTGTCTGGCCGTTTAATTTGATAAGCTTTTCCTCTGCATCCTTCCACGTGTCCCGACTGTTCACAGATTCCATCGCTGGCGGATGGGCGTCTGGGCACGTTTTGTGGTGCACCGTACCTATCTGGTATTCTGGGAGTGACCCCGATATCCATGGTGTGGCGATGTTTTCGGGTGGCTTTCTCGCAGTTTTTTCCTTTTAATACCTCCGCGCCCCCCTGATCCCCGAATGACGAGAGCCCTTGCGTGAGAATCCCCCCTCAGCCGCGGGCACGCTACGCGTATCTTTCTGGTGTTCTGGCCCTTGGCCTGCAGTCCCGAGTTATTCTCCAAGCGAATGCGTGTGGCCTTGGTTCCAACATCTCCCACCTGTGTGCCGTTTTTTCGTGCTCTTTTGGTTCCCTTTTTCAGTGCGGCACCGTGCCGTCAGCTTTCGAGTTGACTCGTTCCATCCGTTCTGAATCGAGTCTTTAGGCCCCTATATTTTCCCCTTTAATCCTCAGTGGTTGGTGTGAGTGATATGCGTTTTTTCATGCAACTTTTCTCTCCTGCAAAGGTCCCGGACGCCTCCGCGTCCCGCGCGACCTGGCTACAGGGGCCTAGTCCCGTCCTTGGCTGGTCTCACCATCCCTTTTTTACAGATTCCACCCCCGAGGGTGGCTTCTTTCCACATTCCTTTTACTACCCGTGGCACATGCTGCCCCCCTCCTCCATGCCTTCCGCTGCGCGCTGGCAATACAAGGGAATCCCCTTAGCAAATACGATAGCTGGTGATCACGCCTGCGCTCAGTCTTCGGGATTAGTTCTTGTTTTGACGTCCAGTGCAGAGAGTCTCAAGATCGAAGACTCCCGTTGGCAAGGGGAGATCTTGCCACCCCTGAGTCGACCGACGTCGTTGCGCCACCTTTCCCCAGGATTTTCAGCCGAGTGTTTTCTGCCAGACTTTTTTGCTGGGCTTGTGTTGCACCCCGGCGTTAGCTCTTCGAGCGAACTTCCCGCCTGTAGCGCGGTAGTAGCCCTGTAAGTTGTTCCCCTCTGGTTCGATGGCTGCTTGGATGTGAGATGGAGGGCGTTGCCCTTGATGAGGCGGTACGTTTTTTCTGGACTTTTCTCGTCTGGTGGCGCCTTGGGTGCAAGCATGACTCGACGAGGGGCTAAGCCCCAGCCGTAATCGACTACCTGTCCCTTGTTAGGCAAAGCTTTAGAACAATTCCTTTTTTGGCGTGACTTCCCCGCTCATTGGAGGCTTCCCGCGTAGTCCTTCTGGGCTGCGGGACAACCCGAAGGGAGAATACCGCAGGTCCTTTGAGTTATTTGCCCCGTACGGACCGGGCTTTGTTTCCGGTTTACGGGAAGGGCTATTTGGTCCAGCCGTTCTGTTCGGCCCACTCACGTTTCATTCCCTATTTTCCCGGACCATTGCCTTTTCCTTGTTAGTTGCTGTACACCGAAATGGAGGGCACGACTTTCCTTGGTAAGCTCCGAACCCTATTTCTTCCCCCACTCGTCTCTTTCCTTTCTGCTGTTTAAAAGACGGCACGTCGATAGATCTTCTCTCCCCCCGATGCTCGACGACTGAGTGGTAGGTTTTGACTACGTGTTCCTGCTCCGCCGATCATAGTTCACCTTTCACCCTTCTGCGAAACCAAGGCGACAAGTGACGCACTGTTCGCCGACTTTCATTTTCGCGATTCCTCGTCCTTATTAATTTTTTGTTCACAAACTTTTACTCGACGGCCTTTTTCGGAATCCGACCGGGTCTCTCGTTTCCGACCCAGTTTTGAAACCTACCTTCCGGTACCGCAGTACGTCCCGCGCCACTAAAGTCAGTGTGATTGACCCATTTGGATTTCCTTGCGGAGGACGCCAACTTGTTCGTGCTGGCGTTTCCCGTCCGTCCGTGTTTTTTCTCCCTCGGAGGAGTACGATGTGAATCACCCCCCGGTGATGTTAGTTTCGGGTCGTTGAGACGACTGCACGCGGGCACGATTTCTGACTCTGGAAATCCAAGAGTTAATTCACGACCTGGGCCCGTAAGGGTACATCGTGGAGGAGAGCGTTTTTTTTCACCACACGCGCAAGAAACTCCCGGGACAAAGTTCTTCCCAAACGAGAGTCGCGGGGAAGAAGCCGAAGCGGTTTGTTGTTAACGAGATGAAGCACCTGAAAGTTAAATTTTCGGAGCCCTCCTAGAAAAACCTTTAGGACCCCCCGTTTCATATTAGGAGGATGGCGCCCTATACCGCGCCCTGTCGCCTTTTTTTCAACCACAGGTCCTGGCAGGCATGGACCCCCCAATCACGTCAGGGCAGTTTTCAAGACGCGAATCCGCAGACCATGGAGCACTCCAAGCACCTCCTCCTAGACAAAAATACCTCTGCCAAGGGACTGCCACCCCATTTTGACAAGTCCACATACCAACCCCTTCCTCCCCAACCTGTACCGTCCCTCTCCTCCTCCGTAACCCCCTTGTTGCGCTCCCTACCTCTACTTCCCTCACCCGCTCACCCTTTTTCCCCATCCCTTCTCACATATGACTATTACTCAATCCCGCTCTGTTTCTCCTCTCCTCCACCCCCACATTCCCCCACTTGTTCTCCTTATCAATGCGTCACACCCCTAACTCCCCCCCACACTCTCGTACTTTACTTCCATCCTTCCGTCCCTCCGTGTTCGCTCCCATCTCTTCCTACCCCCACCAGCTCTTACCCTCTTACCCACTCCTACTCCACCCTTCCTAGCGCACTTCCCCACAAACGCTATTACCCCTCCACCCACCCCCTCCTCCTGTCCTCTCCCTAACCCTCTTGAGTCTTCCGACTTACATTCCTCTTTCTATTCCCCCAGCCCCTTTCTTCCTTCTCGCTCTCCTCCTTGTTCCTCCCCGCACCCCCCTTTTCTTTCTTTCTCGTCCCCCTGCTTCCATCCTCCTCAACCTTCTTTACTCTACTCTTTTACCCCCTTCGAGGAAACATGGTCATCAAGCACGGCTTTCGGTACATCTTAGACACGAGACCCAAGTTGTTGAGAACATCAATTCTTCCAGCTCCTATTCCGGTAGCTTAAGACCGTGCGCAGAGTCGAGTTTTGAATTCCCCCGTCCGGGCTTCTGCGAGAAGGAATATGGAACCTTCTCCCCCTGATTCTGGACCTCATGCTTCCAAGCATTCCTAAGCTCAAGAGAACCCGGGGCAGCTACAGATCCAGCTTACACGATTTGAACCCCTCTTAGACTAGTTCTACCAGCCTCCTCACCCCCCTTTCCTCCCTCTCTCTTCGATTCTACTTTTTTACTGACACACCTTCGCTGCTCCCCCCACAACCCGCCCTTTACCCCCCCCCTTTCCTTTCGCCCTATAACGCCCCCTCTTTCCCTACCCCATTTTTCCCCACCCGCCGTGTCACACGGCAGTCACCTTCGGCTATTCTTCACCCCATCCCCTCCCCAACCATCCTCCAATCTTTTTCTCTTCTCTCCAGCTGACCCTAGCACCCTGGGATAGTCACAGGGGCACATAGGGATCCAGCATGACCGATGGGAGATGTCTCAGAATAATTGCTTTCCAACTCTCCCCCCATCCACGGCCCACACCCCCTCTCCCATTCCCCCATTCTGCCCTTCCTCCCCCACCGCTACCGAGTTCTCCCTGCTCCCTTACCCCCTCCCCCTCCCTTTGCTGTCTCCCGTCACGACTCCCCCACCTCATCTCCACCCTACCCCCCCTCCTCCCCCCCCTCCAAACCCCCCATTCCGTTACAGCCCATCTGTGATACTCCCTAGCTAAGACCACTAGACCCATTTTACCCCTAACTTCACACTTTTAATCCGCCCCTCCCTCCCGCTCCTGCACCTCCTTTACCCACCCGATGTCCGCTTCCGTCCGACGGTTCGTCTTCTCGATAGGTTCCCATGCCGCACCCCCCACCGGTCCTTCTTCCATACTTCCACTACACTCTCCCCTACTCCTTCTCCCTTCTGATTCGAACCCCACTCACCCCACTTATCTCTTCGCCCTTCCCCCGTTCCAAATTCCTTCCCACTGTCTATAGCAACTCACTACTAGCTGGACGCGTTTTCTTAGCCTCTCTCCCCCCCCGCTCCACTGCCCACCTTCTGGACCTTCTCCCGCTACCCTCCCCCAGGGCTACCGCAATAGCCCACCCTACCCGATAGCGCTCGCCATGTCTGTGCTGTTCAGCGGCCAGTCCGAGATTGGTTATTGGGGGATTCCAGCGTTATGTTGCCATGCCGGTTTTACAGTTCGTACCCTCCAAAGTGGTTTTTTTTCCCGTAGTCATTCCTGCTTCCCTCAAAAACGGGCCTCTCTCCTCTGTTACCCCGGGATGGGGACTCGGTCTAAACCTACCCAACGAATTGTGTACGAAGCGAAAGTACCAACATTTAGGGTCGTCCAACATTTTTCCCACCCACCCCCCCCATCCCATTACTCAGTGCTATTGAAAAGAGACACTACTCGGTGGATAGAGAGACTTCTTCCCGCAACCACCTTCCAAGACAACGGATAGAAAGGACCCTGCATGACCGACTCCTTTCACTCCTTAGTGATCCCTCGACGTTTTAGCCTCGACCTCCACGCATAGCCTCGTCCTAACGGCTTTCTACCGGCATTTCGATCTCCCGATGACGATATTGATTGTCCCTCTTCGGAGCGGCGCCCCGCGAAGCCGCAAGATGATCCGCGACGCGAGGCGAACCCGCCGCCGCGAAAGGTGGCAAGCGACATCTTGTTTTTGCCCCAGCATCGCGTCCCTGTGCAAATTGTTTGAAGTGAGCGCTACGTCGCGTTGGGGAGCGCTATCGCCAACGATGTCTCCTACCCCACATCAAACTAGATGGCCCGGGACTTGCCGGCGCTGGGAAAGTGGAAAGAAGATATGTTCTTCAGTTCCGCTTTCCTGGTAGCCCCTTTTGGGACTTCCTATTTGGCTCCGCGTTCTAAGTCTATCCCGCCACGTAATTAAATCTGAGTCGCGGCATGATCAGCCAATCGGATACTCTACGCGTATCGCCCTGGGATGGTCTGGCGGCGTGGAGATACTGCCTTGTAAGGGTCGGGTTGTTCGTGATCACGCCATACACCTGTCGGTTTTTCGCGTCATGATGTTGATCCCGCTTGCGTATTGGGGCAACGGTAGCACAAGTAAGATTTCGGTTGGTGCTTTACTTTTCTGTACTCTAGGGTCCTCCGGCCTTCATCTTTCCTACTTTTCTGTTGTTTCCGGATATTGTCCTTTAGCACCTCTGCCGGAAAGCTCCTATCCCAATAGAGCGTCTGGGAAGTTTCCGCCGCCTTCCGATGGGTAAAACTAAATTCATCAATTGAGCCCCAACAGCCATGGTTGTTGATTGTTGATAAAAAGCCACCGGACCCCCCAGCAGGCCAGGACGTCCTACTACTTATCCTCAGGGGCAGCTGGTCATACCCAGGTCGGTAGGGATGAGCCAGCTTGGATCTACTAAAGCCTCTCTCGAGTTTTGGCTGCTGAGCGACTCGGGCAGCAGGCCCCCATCCAATTATCGTCCGGCCTCTCCCAGAGACTTCCCCAGATATCAGTTTTTGCTCCACTTCGCCGCCGGTCGGAGATAAGGGGTGCTCAGTATGAACATTCTGTAGTTCTTTTTCGATGCCGTACAACCGGAACGCCTATTAGCGTCTTTCCCCGTAGGAAGCGTGGAAATGGGCGAGACCGATTGCTTTCGGCCTTTGCTGGGGTGAACTTTGAGTAGTCAGGCGGAAGTTTTTCATTCTCCTCCTCTTACGCTATTGTCGCATCTTGATAAGAGGCGAAGCAACTATCTTTCATCCTGGAATCGACATTCGTGAAGTCGGGAACGATTGCTCCTCGTCAGTCATCTAGACTTCGTCTATCCTGGAATGCTGGGGGGCCCGAGCAAACCAGGTCTCCGTTATCCTTGGATGTAGTGGGCCCTCCCATGGCTTCTCTCCCGGCTTGTTGCGTAGGGGACGCGGGTATGCGCTCCCGGCGTGACCAAAATACCGTCCTTTCCTCTTTCCCCTGGACCGAGTAGTGTACGCCTAACGAACAACTGATGCAGACACGGCTGTTTTCCAACGATTTTCCCCCTGGAATGACGGCCCGAGCCCCGCCTAAGTTCCTTTCTGATTTAGCTATTTTCTGAGCACCGTGCGCTTACCGTCCTCTCCCCCGGGAGGACAGTGATCTCGTGTTCTTATGCGCCTAGACATCGTAACGCTGACCATGGCTAAACTGAAGTGGCGCATTACTGCCATTTTCGTAAGTTCGCACGACGTCTTCCCACCCGTTGCTTACTCGCCGCGGGACGGAGACGGTCATGGCGGCTGTTTTTTGACTCCGTTTCTCCTCGTCTCGGACGTCCAGCACTGCCCGTCGGGACTTTCATTTGTGTCCGTGTGAGGAGGGAAAGTTTTAGTGCTGCGTTTTTTCCCCTCTTTCCCGTTCCGTGCACAGGTCATTTGAACTCCCCCCCTTTTCTGTCCCATGCTGATGGTGAGAACGGGCTGGCCCTTCCTGCGCCTTCTTTCTACGCGTGAAGGGGTACACCTGCTCATTTATTTTTTGACTTTTCCTCCCTCTGTGCCCGTGCAACTGTCAGGTGGGAACGTCTGATAGGGCCAGATTTGTGTTTCTGATCTCTTTCCCGACCCCCCTGTCACCCCCCAGTGCGGCAGCAGAGCCCCGCACTTAGGCCAGACGGCCAAGCGTCACATGCATTCTCTAAGGCCGGTGACCCCGGCAGCCTTATCTCCTCGGTCTGGTGCCACAATTTCCTGGCGGACGGGTAACCACCCCGTTGGGTTGGGGGTTAATATTTCCCCCCCCTTCCGCCTATTGGATGCCCATACCCCCTGTGGTCCCGTTTCAGACCCCCTGCAGCACTCACGTTACCAGCGAGGTCGCCCCCCCCATGTTCATCCGTCCTTGGCTCCTTCATTATCCTGACCTCTGTTGCGCCCAATAGTAAGTGCTTCCGACTTCCCGGTCCCGCTTCCCCCTCCGACCTTCCGTTGCACCAGTTGTGCCGGTGGACACCTATCCCCCCCTGACCACTGCATTAGTGTTTTCCAAACCCCCTCTCCCTTCCCCCACCCCCTTTTTGGAACAGTTCCTGCCGTGAAGATTCCTGGCGAACACTGAGTAACCCGTCCCATTTCTATAACTTCTCCATCCGTTGATGCTTCTAGACAGCGATTCGTACCGTCTGCCAGATGCCCCCACGCTTGGTCTTTTTCCTGCTGTTGTTAGGGTAAGCTGGCGTTTCGTAAGAAGTCATCGGCAAGTGGAGTTGTAAGTAGCACTAACCACAACCGACAGTGAAGGGGCATGGAAGGGACTTGAGCCCCGGTGAGGCCAAACCTGAGATATCCCACCACAGCCTTACGTTCCCGTTCAACGACCCCCACTCGGCCTTCGCGCATCCCCGAAATGACATCAACCTTCTCTCCCCTCCCCTTCGTTTTGCTAATACTTTCTTCTAAGTTCGCTGACTTCTCCCGCTCTGGCGCATTATAAAGGCTTATAAAGGCATCTATTACGCTGGCGCATTGGGCTTTTCCAATTGATGCCAGAGAATTAGAAGAAATTAAAGAGCCTTCTCTCACCACCCTTTCAAGAAGATTCCGGGATTCCTAATAGCCCAGAAGAGTCCTAGTAAACACGAGTAAGCGTTTCCTGACCTGCGTCCTCCAGTCGCCCGTTGATCCCCCCTTTGCGCTAACCCCCTTTCGCCCAACGACTTGCTTCGTCCCCCTTTCTCACCAACCATAGCCGACACGGATGCCCCTTCTCCTTTGACGTTTCTCCCCTACGCTTGTTAGATGGATATTAACTTGGTTAGCGGCGCTTGTCCTTTAGTGGGGAGTTCGTTTTCATTTTCGTATCCGCAACTCTTAGCCGCATCTCTGATTTATAAGCACAGACGGGATCCATCTAACTCTTTTCTTTCTCCTTTGTATCGGTCTACTCCTCCGTAGCAGAATCGCGACAAGTATCGGGGCTTGAGGTATAAACACGCCCAGAAACCGGGCGTTGGAGCGGGATGGCGGTGCTAGGACGAGGAAAGGCATTTCTGAAACACGTGTCGTAAGTACGTGAGGAGAGCGATTTAGTTCCTTTAGGCCTATTATTATACTGTCAATATTTTTCTTCTTTCATAATACCAAAGCTTTTTTCTGCAGAGATCTTAATTAGTAGCAAAGAGAGTAACGAAGGACCGAAGAAACATTAATGAGGCAGCTCGCAAAGGGATTACGATGCACGTAAGGTGCCGCAGGAGTGAACGGTAGTACAACCTGCAGAGGGTCCGCCCGGAACCTGCCAGGAGAGCAAAGAAGAATGACCCCCTGGCCCCCCACTGAGGGTTGAAGGCGCCCAAGGAGGGGCCCCAGTGGGCCTACCCAGTTGTTCCTCAGCACGCGGTGCGGTCCGGGGCTGCTTCACCTCCCTGCTCTCGTCGGGTCCTTCGGCCCTTCCCTCCTCTCCGCTCGATAGCATCTCATTCCCTTCCCTCCGCGTTCCACCATCTCTTCCGGCCCCTTACATCTAGGTGTCCCCCCCTCCCCCCTATCCCCCCCTCTACGGACTCCACCCGATTGTTCTATGGGAAACCTTCGGTGAGAGAGATTACCCTTTTCCCTCTCGTCCTGTTCCAAAAGGGAACTAGGGTTTCTGGAAATTGCTGGAGGCTTCTTTTGCGAAATGAGGTCTTACTGTCCTTTTTGATTCCCCCTTTCTCAGCTTTCCTTCATCTTTGTCGTCTTAATGGAATGATCTTTTTTCCTGATGGTGAGAAAAGTTCTAAATACTACCCTGACATCTTCTCAATAGTGGTTATTCCATGCTTCTAGCTGCTTCATTCGACCCGCCTTATCTTCCCAAGGGGCATTATTTTTTCCTGAGCAACATGACCCTCCCTGTCCGTCCTGTTGATTCCTTCTCCGTCTTCGAGTGGGTGCTTTTAGGGCGAGGGGTATATCCTTATGTTTTCGGTCCCCACTTTTCCCTTTAATTTTTCTTTTCCTCCCAGCCATCATGTATAATACATTGTTCCCCTTCCACCGTCTTTCCTGCATGGAGCAACCACCTCTTGCCAAAAACTACATTGGAAAACTTGGAACCACTCAAGCACTCAACCCGATATACTATCGATTCCACCAGCTTTCTCCCCCCGTCTACTCGGGGGACGTCTTTTGACTACTTTCCCGTTCGCGACTCTTCCCCTTAATGTTTTCCCCACACCTTTTTCACCGTGTTTCGCTCCTTTTCGTTCTTGGACGCGTCCGGACGATTCCTTTTCGCCCCCCTTTGTTTGTACTACTCTTCCCTTGGAGCGCCCCCTTTCTTCCTAGTGAATCCGATCAACGTACGTTTTGGTCTCCCATTCCTTCACGCTGACCCTCCCTATTGCTCCCTTTGGGATCGGCGTAGGAAAAGGGAGTCTCACTTTGAACTGAAGTTGCCTGACCTCCATTGTATCTTTTCCTAAGATTATGATAAAAACAGTGCTTCCCAGACTTCTTCCTTTTGTTATTCATCGCTGTAGATTTAGCCCCTTCCTTTGCACAAGGCTGACGTTGATTTTTTTACCTTTTCAGATTGATTCTTCCAGATGAAAGACCCACCCCCCCCAACACAACTCCGCGTACCTTTCTGAGCTTCAATCTTATCCTCCTTTCTTGGTGATCTAGTCTTTCAGACTGGCAGGTTAACGTTTTTCGTTCTTTCTCCTTTCGAAATCCCCTTACTTTTCCCCCTGCCTAGAGAGAGGAGTCCCGGAAATTTGCACTCCCCGCCCGGCTTCGGCTCATCTAAAATGACGAAGCCAGGTTCCAAGACCAAAGGTGGATTTACCTACTTCAGATTCTCCATTCCCTTACTACCCGAAGAATTACTACATAACCAGTTATAAAAAGAAGCCAGCGCTCACTTGTAATTTCCTTCTTTTCGAGAAATTTATATTCACCCGCTTCAGACTTGAATGCTAGAAGACCCACCTGTCGCCTTTAAGAAAAGGCAGTTCTAGCCGAAACTTTGTAAGACCAGAAGTAAGGACCTTGAACTTGAGAAAGCACCCGTAACTGTCCCCTTCCTGATTTCCCAAGAAGGTAAGTTTTGTAAAGGAAGTAGTGAGCTGCCTCGGCTATCTGCTGACTCCCCCCTTCCCTTCCCATGCACCTTTGTGTTCCCCCTCCACCCCCTTGTGGATAAATAATATACCCTCCGCACTTTTTTTGAGCGTGCTTCCCAGTCCCCCCCCTTCAGATTTTTTTCTCCCAAAGTGATAGATAAGGTCTTCTGTCCCCCCCTTTTCGTGTTTCCATTTCCCCACTCCTGCAGCGTCACCTCGGTCTCCCGTTAGGTGAGAACGCCGTGAGTCCAACCCCGCGTAACTCTCCCTACAAGCGTTCTCCCCTCTTCGGCCCTCCTGAAAACCGACAGCACCGCTCACTGGCCCCCTCCTTGTTTTTTACCCAGTTGGAGTTCTAAGAGGATCTTCCTCGCCTTCTTTTTCAAACCAACGACTTTCGTCTTACTTAGATCTGGAAGGGGTCGCCCCCGTTCTATTCCTCGAATCTTCCCTCTGAGACCCCCATCTCCAGAGAAGCTTCGACGCACCCCCCCCCCTCCGGACCCGTCATGGTTTGACAGTTTTCCCTCACCTCAAGCAGTTCGTAAAAAGGCAAAACTTAAGTTTCTGACAAAGTAGCGATAAGCCCCGGCCGTTCCAATCTAGGTTTTTCCACGCATTTCTATAACGACGTTCCCAGTCTCCCCCCCCATCCTTTTCCGCTTTGGCTGTGACTTTCCCTTCTATATGGGCCTGTTCCGATAATTGGGAGCGGCGATGCTTCTTTTTTCGAGAGTTCAGGTTTTTCCGACCGTATCGAGAAGAGGCAATACGCAGTCTACTGCTTCCCCACTGGTTTATTTTTTTGGGATGGCTTTTTTAGGAGTATTTAGTATTCCCCTTTTCTTTGATGTGATCAACAGATCCCCTTGGTTTAGCGTTTGTTTTTTCTAACTGTAAGTTCTTCTTGGACCATTTTTTTAGTTCAAGTTTTATAGTCTTCCGAAGCTCTTGCATTTTTTCATAATAGGTCTGCTTTGAGATTGATTGTCTCTTTTAAGCCAGATCTCATTAAGCAGGAAGAAGCAGAGCTAGGTTTTGATCCCCCACCTCTTATACGTACGAGACACGCCCGTTGGTTTTTTTTGTTTTTTTGGCACCGCCGTTTCCTGACATTTTTTTTCCGCGCGCAAAGAAATGACGCTTCTTTTTCGCTGTTATCAGACGTTATTCGATCGTTTGCGGATCTGAGTAGCAGCCTGTTCCGACGTCAAGCCTTTCGCGACCCTTTTTTGATAGGAACCAATCCTTATAGCTCGGTTTCTACACTTCCAGAGCGGCACTTTCCGACTTAGATCGGGAACAGTCGTGATCTTTTTTTATAGTGTGTGTTTTTGTGTGCTTTTTGACCTGGATAACGCTTCCGCGGCCGTGGTAGGAAGGGCTTTGGTTGACGGGACATTGTTGTGCGGTGCGCCCTTGGCCTGAGCTTTTTCGTACGGTTTTGTGCAAGAGGTCTTTCTTTTAGCCGGCTTCTTACTTTTTCTGAGGCGACAGATCCTCGATCGCCTGCGTTCCCGCTTGGTTTAACCTGGGGAGCTAGACCGGGAGACCCATGCTGCTTCCTGTAATGGTTCAACTTTCACCCCCGCTTTTGAGGTACCCTCCCGCCGGAGGTTGGCTGTTCCAGCACATCCTCTCTCAGATACCAGTACGGACGCCATTTTTACTTGCACGTGAGCCGTTTTGGCCTTAATCGCCGCTAGAATTACAGTCATCTGATTGCCTCGTGAAACCCCTTCACGCTTTTTTCTAATCTTTAGCGTTCGAAGAGTTACTATTATTTCCATTTTTAGAGTCTTCCCGCTCTTTGCACCCAACCAGTTAACCTGTTAAAGACCTATGAGGGCCCTCTCGTCCTCTTCAAAGACAAAATGACCCGCATGGTTTTTTTGTGGGGGCTGTTAATTGGGATGTGTGGTCTCTCCCCCGTTTTATATGATCCAGTTTTATGGCTTTTAGCCTCCAAATATCCCGCAACAATCAGGTCTTTTCCCCTCTTGTTCCACGTGTCACCTTAAGAAGGGTATTTAAGCGAGTAAACCCCCATTGTTTTGGAATTCAACGCAGTGCGGCCCCCTGCACTTGCCTGAGCAGCTACCTTTTAAATTTTCGACCCCTTATTCCCTTCAGTGGCTTCTTAACCACATTCCTTAGCAGGCTTGAGAAGGGAATGAAACCACGGTGTATCTTGCCTTGATAGGAGCCGACCCTCCCCCGATTTTCCAGGTAATGTAATTCGGTTCTCGGGGCAGGTGCTGTAACTACTTACGGTAATTTCAAGGTGGGATCCTTCGGGGCATACGGGAGTGTTATTTACGTCCCCTTTTGGTCTGCTCGCGGCGGGTCCACCCCCCCTTTTGGTCTCTCCTTTTTTCATTGTGACGAATTGGGATACTGGCGGTTTCTCATTTCCCTCCCCGCGTGAGCCTAACTATTGCGTTTCCCTATTTTTACGAGTGACTTTTGAAGGCTTACACAAAATTTTTTTCTCTATCTGTTACCCGAAAATGACTTTCAAACTGACATTTTTTTTTCCTTATCGCAACTCGTAAAGAAAATCCCGTACCTTTCTATGTATTCTGAATTCAATAAGTACTCTTCCCTTGTTGGTTTCCCCCCGTCATGTTGGTAGTTTTTTTTCGCCAGGCCTCCCGGCTCTTCGAATCAACCCCTCTTCGCTTTCCTTCAGCCAAGTAATTTCGCACCTCCTATATCACAAAGTACCTTTTTTTTTTATGCTTACCATTCCTGCGAGTCTTATCGACCCTATTTCTTATGATATCCAGCCCCCTTTTTATAAAACCAGAGAGTAGCCCTTTTGAGACTTTACAGAAAGGTTCCTTCCCACCTGCCCCCTCCCTTTTTTCGTCCGCCACCGCCCATAGTTCCGGGAGTTGAACGACTTCGCGTCCTCCTGTGATTTGTAACGGACTCACTACCCCCCTCTTTTTGTGGGGAAGGCCTCCCATCGGGTTGTGCCTCTCAGTCCTTATATGATCTCCGATAGTATCCGCCTTCTTGTACCCCTCTCCCCTTTTCCCATCAGTGAGTTTTTAGCTCGTAATGCGGCCCAGGTCCCTTGTTCCCCCCTCTCACATCCCCGGCAGGTTTCAACTTGGCATTTAAGTTACGTAGAGCCAGAACCCCCTGGGAGTAGTTAGAAAACCCCCGACCTGTCTAGAGCAACCTTTCCCTCCCCCCCCCCTGATATAGACACATCGCTTTCGCCACCGGATACGACGGCCTCTTTATCCCCGAATTCTCCGTCTTTTCTTTACTTGATATCCCCCGGCATTCCGATGATGACGTTGCTTTCCACTTTTTCTCTACCCCCACCCTTTTTCCTGATAATCCTTGATCCGACGCGAGGTGCAACCCCCTGCCTAACAGTATCCCGGGCCTAGTTTTTTTCCCCCAATCCAATGCCCCAAGGGCTTGTTCCGACCCTTGATTCACGGCGGGCATCCTCAGCGCCCCATCCGTCACACCTCTTTCCTTTAGGCCCAAGAGCTCCAATTCCCTTCGGATGCCGTCTAGTCGTGCTTACGTGGCCGATTGGAGTATGGCTGCAGATACTCTTTTTTGCCGGCTGTGCTGCTGCTGAAGTAATACTCCCCGATCCGACGATGAGTTGAGGAGTGCTTAGAACGAGGTTACTTGACTGTTTTATGTCCCGTGTCTTTTGGTAGCCTTTTGATTGAGCTGGGTCGGGTTGTGATAAACCAGCACACTTGGCGGTTCTTGTGACGGTTGATGTTTTGCGAATTTTCCCATTTCATCAAACTTCCGACCGGGACGCGATCCTCTTGTGTTGACGCTGTGGGCTTTTAGGGTCTGGCCACTCCGGGGTGCTTTTTGGAGATGCTTACCCCCAATCGCGTAATCAAAGCTTCGACAATTAAACTCAGATGTCGAGCGGACGGCAATTTGGATCGTTCCTCGCCTCATTTTCCCTCCCCCCAGAAAAGGTTACCAAATGCCAGGTTCTTGGTTGTTTTCCCACCAAGCCCGACCAAGGGACACTCCTCCCCCCCCGACGCCCAGTTTCCACTCCCAGGTGGACGTTCATGACGCCCGGGTGATCACGCCCGCTCGTCGTTTTATAGGCGACTTAGAGCACTCCTAAGCGATCTTTTTAGCATTTCGCCGTATCCCAGGAGTTCCAGAAATCTATTCTTTTCACCCCCCCCCATGTTCGGGATTCCTTTCTTAGTGTTCACATTTTATTTTCCTGCCTTTTTATGGCTATGTGAACCCTTTGACTCATATCGTTCAGGTCACAACGGCCGCCAGGTGTTCGCGGCACTCTCTTGTAGGATTTACGCTTCCTTATGACCTTTATTCTCTTACCTTTTTTTCGTTTTTTTGAATCTGCGGTTTTTGTGCCTTCAGCTTGCCTTCCATGATATTTCCCCATCGACTTACCTTCTGATTCCGCTTTATCATTGCGTCCTCGACTTTGCGAATTGCATCCTTCTGAGTCTGTAGGTTTGCAGCGTCCCCCACCTCGTCTCCCCCCTCCAGGTTATGTACTTTGCCTTTCCCCTTCTGACTCGTTTGCGTTGCCCTTTCCTCCTTGTTTTCGTCCCCCCCTGCCCGTCTCCTGTGTCGAAAAACCCGTGGCTTTGACCCTTCCGTTCGTTGCTGGGACGGTGCCAACTCCCCTTCTTTCCTCCTCCCTTGTTTTTCCTTTAAGAACGCGGAGTCCCAATTTCCCCGAAGCTTTGCCCATCCTTCAGATTATCCATTACTATCGCGGGCTCCCCCCCCTTCTGCTACATTTACGCGGAGGCCTTGATCGACGTCTTCTTAGTCGCGCCAGAATTTGAGTCTCTTCCATGCTTAAAACGCAGCCACGGGTTAGCGCCGTTGGCAGTTCGTGCGGTAAGCGTTTCGTCAGGACTTTTCACACGTGGCCCAGCTGATGGAAATTGCGGTATTCGACTGACGCTAAGGCGCATGGGTTCTCTTGTCTCCAATCGAACGACGTCCCCTGATTGACCCTTGTTTTCTTCGGCTTTCGGGACGTTAGTGCTGTTGGCACGGTTGATGCCTATTTTGGCGAGTTTAATCACCCCTTTTTTGCTGTCCATGCTGTTTCGTTTGTGCGACGAGTTCGGCTCGCTTCTGACTAAGACGAGGTTTCCTTTTCCTAGTTGCGTTTTTCGCTCCGCCCGTTCCTTGCAGCTCCCAAACCTCTCTAGTTGTTGTTGTAATGTGCGCTTGTCCGGCACGTCGGACGGCCCAGCGACGTAGCGAGAAAAAGTGCCGCGAAGGACCCCGCGTCACCGCCACGACGGGAGGGGATAGGAAGGACGCCACCG
>Ga0179593_1339030_pt1 | contig 16597 bp, 17 predicted proteins | sample CZODoug2_1_08_16_FD_185931 | JGI IMG/M metagenome (GOLD analysis project Ga0179593, IMG submission 185931) | Vadose zone soil fungal communities from Angelo Coast Range Reserve, California, USA - CZODoug2_1_08_16fungal (PacBio error correction) | ecosystem: Environmental > Terrestrial > Soil >... | reverse complement strand
CTTAGACTTTTTTTCCCTTTTCCTCTTGGTTCCCCTGGACTTGTTGTTTTCACAGAACGACTCCCCCCCCTCAGAAACAACCATGTCTCCACCGCCCCATGCAGAGACCGCCTCTCCTTCAATCGTTTTCTTTCCTCGCGGCCAGCTTTGCTCCTTCCCCCTCACCCGTCTTTCTTGCGTTTGGCGGCGATCTTGTAGAAACCTCGGACTGCTTTTCGCGAGCCGATTTGCCAAATGCGTACCTTTCTTCCCTTCCTTCCTTGAATTGCCTGAAACGGGAGGTGGGATTTGGGTGGGAGATTATTGTGAGCTTTTTATATTTGGTGGTGTGGGTAGCTAGGTCTCCATTCCCCCGTAACGTTTTTCTTCGGTTTCTGGTCGTTTGTTTCCCCCCCCCCCTTTTTAGGGGCCAGGTTCCTTTTCCTTAGAGTTTGCCTTTTTTGGGTAAGGACGTACAGCGGAAGTGTAAGTTCTCTGCTGCGCTGGCGAGCGACGGGCCTTCCCCTCCCCCTGGTCCTCAATACGACGACGAACCGTTCTGGCTAGTCCCTGGATTGTTTGCCCGAAGTCCGTATTGAGAGTTCCTCCCTTCGCCGTTCCTTCACTGGTCTTGGCGGGTAAAAATAGGGCCTGTCCGTCCCTTATTTAACTCCGCTGCCCGTCAGGCTTTCGCGCAAGCTTACGACGGACAGAATTCAGGCTGAGGTGGGGTTCCGCTTTTGCGACTGTTCTTTTGTGTTCGGCCAGGCAGGCATTTAAGTTTTCTTTCCTTGAGTTTGTTTTTTTTGAGTTTGTTTCCCGTCTGTGACGTTGCCTCAGATCGTGGGCGCTTTCTTCTTTCGATAGTTATGCGGAAGCTTTGCTCCCCTTTTACTCCCCCTTGTGCCCAACCGCCGTTTCTGCCTTGTCTACCGTACTTTTCCCACTTCTTGCTTGATGACCTGTTTGGATTGGAAGTTCTTGTTGAGACTTGCGGGGGAGTCCCACGCAACCATTGGGGCCTTTCTCAGCGTGTGTAGCCGGGTTATGGACAAACGCTGTCGCCTTAGAGCAAACAGTCTGCCCCCCTCCCGCCGCCCCCCTTCCGCCCCCACCCTCTCCCCCCGTGCTCCCTACGCCTCAGGGAGTTTGGTTTTTTTTCCCCCCCCCCCCAACCCCACCCCCCCCAAGGGCACTGAAAGCCCTTCTAATTGTGAAGTTGCCAGTAGCGTTTTTTTTAGGTCACCCCCTGACCGGCTAAGGTTTTTTTACAAGGCCACTTCTCCACAGAAAGCTCCTGATGTCTAGCTTTGTTGTTAAATTCCCCAGCGCCCTCTCGAGACTCTCCCTCGGGCCCCGTGACGATAGTACTGTGCTTTTTTTCCAATGTGACGGCCCACCTTCCCTTCTTTAGGTTCTCCTCCCCCTCTGTGAATGAACAGGCCGGACAAATTCGCCGAAGTTGGGTTGCTGGCCCGATTGTCGCCATTTGGTGACCTCGGACACTGAGCCGGTGTCCCGCGGTTTCTCCCCTCCCCTTCGATCGCTATCCGGGAAAGACGGCTGGGACTTTACCTTTCCTTTTCTTTGTCCCCTTTCCCTGTATATTCTTACTTTTGCTTCCTTTCCAGGGAACACCCCTTCCCCATCCTCTTCATCTTGTTTGCCCACAAATTGACAACGAACGGGGGACCGATCGCTGCGTCCACCGAGACCGTTTGTGACCGCTATTTTCCCCTTACCCCCCCCCCCCCCCCCCCCCCCGTTCTCAGTCGCCCGGTTCTAATAGCATTTTGTAATTCGGACTTGTCTGGTTGGGACACCCTTTGTCTTTCTGCGGGTTGAAACCGATGATCCGTGGTTCCAGGCGGAAACCGTGCACTCTGGCCGTGAACCCGCTGCCCCCCCCCAGACAGTAGGGGGCCTGCCCACCGTATGCCACCCAGGACGTCGCTACCTTTTTCCCCCACCATCTTTCTCTTTCATCTTTGTGTTGACTCTCTATGGTCACCTTTCTTCCTCTCTGGGTGGCATGGACGTTTGGTTTGGCACTGCCCGCCGGCGGGCCTGTGGTAGGTGTATTCCTCCGTTCTTTTCCCGGTTCCAGTCTTGCCGTTCTAGATTTCCCCCTTCCCAATTGATCCAGCCAGCACTCAGGTAATCGAAAGTGTACTGACCAATGTGACAACCCTCCCCGTAGGCCCAGGGATGATAGAAAGACCCGTGTCCCCCATTCCCTCCTTTCCCCGTCATCTATTCGGCAGGGCGGCGTCCCTTTAGTTTTCCTCTTGCCTGACGGTGCCACGTTCTGAAGCCGCGAATCTGACCGAGTGCAGTTTGGGACGGTCTTCCAAGTCCACTGCGTTTATCGAAGTCGGAATGATCGCCCTGGTAACATGAGAGACTAGTACCGAATCCCCTTTTTTTTCCGTGTCTCCCTTCTTTCCTCTTGTATGCCGCCGCTTTCCAGAACAGATCTTGTTTTTTCGCGGTTCAGCACCGTCTGCCCGGCAAGTCCCCACCCAACGAGTCGATTTTCCCCGGGCCTCCTTTTTTTCCTTCACAAAGTTGTTCTCTCACCGAACGGCCCGTCCCCTAGTGCCCTTTGTCCCCTGCCCCGGCCAGCGGTGTCCTACTTTCACGGGACTCATGCCCTTTTCTTCCCTGTTCTGGCTTAACACCTAGCAGCGGGTCCTCTCCCCCCCCCTTTTAGTCTCCTTGTCTTTCCAACCCTTCCGCGTGTTGTTTCCTTTTAGGTCCCCCCTTCAGCCCTCGGGCTTACGAGGCCGGCCTTCGTGCTTCCGCGTTGACGACCGCCGGTAATCCTTTCCTCCGCTTCCAGATGCCAAATGTTAGAACGCCCCCCCCATCCTCACATTCCGGCCAAGCCAACAAGGCTCCCCTCATCTCATTTGGCCCCCGACGTTTACTTACAAGAGAGATTTTTCCAGAGTACTTTTTCGCTACTCTCTTGAGACTGCTCCGGACCCGCTTAAGTGCAAGTCCCTACGACTTCCTCCAATCCCCGTACCCTCATACGAAGACGGCGTTCCAGGCGATTCCTTGCCGGCCCACCAACGGGCAGCTTTGCCGCTCCACCACCGGCTGTTTACTGTAATTCTGACATATGACTTTCTCTACCCTCTTTAACTTCTTGAGAGGAAAACACCTTTCCCCTCTTCCTCCCCGTGTTTAGCGCACCGACCCCCGCGAAAGTAGCCATCGTCCCTTGATGAAAGTCAGGGAATTCTGCCCCTCAAGGGTCGCTGATCAGGGATCGTCTAGATATGTCCCTCTCCTGGCCAAGCGTTCGCCGCCCGTGGAATATCTTCCAACCTTCCTTTTCGCCTTCGGCGGTCGTAAGACCCCTACCCTTCAACGTCTTCCTTTCAACGGGGCCCGTTCCATGCTGCTTCCCTTTCAACCCTAAACAACCCCTCTCCTCCAACGGGAATCATGAGCCTTAGACTAAAACACCCCTTCGCCCAGCTAACACGACGGAGCTCCCGAAGTTCGGCCCATTCCGCCGTTGGTTAGCCCAGTCATGAAAAGCGTTTTTTTCAAATCTCTCTCCTCGCACCTTCCTTGTACTTTGATGGCGCTTACAGCGTTCCTACGCCTCATGACTTTTCTTTTTCCGTCTCGGCGCCTGCCGCGAGAATCGATTTTTCCGGCTGCACTCTGATTAAGGGAGTGTGATTTTTTGTTCGGACCGGAAATTCCCCTTTTCTACCCCAAAAACACGGTCGGGTCCGTCCCCGCTTGGTCACCCCCCCGTATCTTTTTCCTCTCGGTTTTTCGATAGATACTTTTTTTTCCCTTAATCTGGTGGCCTCCCGGGAGGCTCCCAACTTGAATAATTCGCCCCCCCCACACATGGTAGACCCGACCTTCTGTGAGCATTTTTTCTTCCTGTAAAAGCCTTTGCCTCTCGGCAGACCTCTTCCCTTTCCCAGCCAGAACCGAGGTCGACTGCGGGGGCGATTCGCAGTTTCTTTTCCTTCCCCTTAATGCAGTGAAAATAGGCGACGCATTCCTTTCCCCACGAGTTCTCTTCTCTTCCTAGATGTCAGACTTCCCTTTTTTTTTAGCGCGCGCTATGTTAGTTTGTGTTCTTGTGGTGTTTAGTCTATTTTTGGATCATGAAGTAAGTTTTCTCTTTTCTTTGTCGCTTCATGTTCCCCCCCTTTTCGTTTGCCCTTCTGGTTACAATGGGTCTTGATGTTTTTCTTGGTGGTCTGACGACGCGATGGACTCTCGTCCCTTTGACCTCTTCATGCCGCTTTTTTCGACCGCAGTTCCCCTGTCGTCCCCTTCCCGTTGGAAATTACGACTCTCGTGTGCAGGTCAAGGTATTCCTTCCCGTCCGTTTCAGCGTTCGCTTTGGCAGAAGGGACTGGGCCACTGGGTTCCTTTGTGTTTTTCACACGTCTGGTCGCGGCCCGTTTTGTTCCTCCTCCCCCCTCCCCGGTCTTTGGTCGAGCCCGTCGCCGCTTTCAACAAGAACATTCTGTTTTTTGTTTCCGCGGCCAGACGGTCACTGTTTTCCCTCCCGTCAAGGGTTCGTTTGAGATGAAGGACAGCTGTCTTCATTTTGTTCTGGATGCAGGGTCCCGATTCTAGTGACGTGATCTCTTTGACGAGGTTTTCTCAGTCGGATTCTTTCAAGAGGCGTTAGAGTTCCTCCCCTGGACAACTTCGTATTCATTACCCCTTCCTTTTCCCCCCTTCCTCTTTTTGAGGACCTTTTTTCTTTTTCTGTAATGTTGTGTCTTTTTGCGTTTTAAAACGAAAAAATTGGTCCGATGTTCTTTTGGATGTTTCTCCGGGATTGCCAAAAGCAGAGTCGTCCCAGGAGGTCTTGACTCCTCCTGAATTGGCGCGTTGATGCAGGTCTTTTTTTTTTATGAGTACCTTTCAGGGTGAACCTTACGTCACAAGTCAGGTTCCACTTTACCTATAACTCCTTTTTGGGTCGTAGCCCTGATTCGCGAGTACAACGCCTGCCGCCGATTAGTCCACCTGAGACGCCGATTGGTCTTGGTACTGTACAACAGTTTTGAGGAAGTTGTTAATCCCCAGTTTGATTAGCTTCCAGCAAGGTCACAAGTGGCAGTTAGTTTTTGACTCGTTTTGCTGAACAGGCAGAGCAAGGGGTCCCTCGCTGAGCAGTTTGACCTCCGAGGCCCCTGGTTGCTCCCCCCTTCCTTTGACACGCCCGAGCTATTGGCGAAAGGGCTTTTTGCAAAGACACCCAAAAAAAGGCTCCCTGCCTCTTTTCCCCGGTCCTCTTAGGGGGAAGTGAATCTCTTTCTCTTGTCCCCTAATGTTCTCCTCGATGAGGACGAGTGCTGGCCAGCCCACTGGCCCAGCCTCTTTTGACGCTTATCCCTTTCCAAATAGTGGCTTACTTAAGTTCACGCGTCTGTCCTATGCATACCCTCGGAATTGTCCCTTCTTTTTTTCTTTCCATTTATCCGGCGATGTTTGTCGTCCTGGACAGTGAGCGTCCTATTTTCTGAGCGTTTTTCCAGTGACCGATACCTGCCCCTTCAGAATTGCCACGAACTCAGTCAACTCCTATCAATCCCTTTCCTTTTTTCCCACCAACCCAACCATTCATGCAAGAGAGAAAGAGGACGTGCCAACATCTCCCCCCGTGTGGTGTTTATCAGATGGTTTCCTTGCTGTCGCTTGTGTGTTCCACGGTTGGTCAGTCCTCCGTCGCGTCCTCTGGTCTTCTTTTTCCACCCTATTTTTTTTCAGGTTGCCTCCAGCCGGCCGATTTTCGCACGGCTCAGCCTTCCACTCGTTGCAGCAACCGTGTCTGCCACCCAAACATTCTTTTCTTTTAGTCCTGCGTAAGACCCCACCAACCTCCTGTCACCGGCACCTCGGTTTCTGGCATTTTTCGTCAGCAGGGCCATGTGGCCTTTTCCGCCTTTCCCGATGTTTTAACTTTCTTCTCCCTGAGATTCTTTTCCCGCTTTCGATGTCTGTCTTTCCTGAACTCTTCCTTTGGGAAGTTCCCCATTATTCCACGCGAAATGAGATCGTAAATATCACCAGGCCTTCCTTATCGTCTTTCCATTGGTGCTTTTGTCCTCCGATTTCCTCGCTTCTTGCGTGTCGCGCCGCCCTTACCGGCACCGTTTTTCCCCGTTGCTTGCCCGTTGCCGCCGGTCAGAAGCCCTTTCCTCGCCCAGAAGTCCTCTTGCGCTGCACTGGATAAGAAAGGCAGGTTCATCGTCATCCCTTACGAATTCGAGTCCTTTTCTCCCGGGTTGTTTGTTCCCCGCTCAAAAGGGCCTCGCTGGCTAACGCCTTCCAACATTCTGGTTTGACGACGTTTTCAGTACCCACTGACGGGCCTGTCGTGTTTCCTTCCGACTGCAGCCCGTGTCCGGTTTGCACGCTTGACCTGGCCAGGGTCCCTCCCGCCGTAACGCTCTTTTGTACTCCGGCTAATCTTGCTCCCGATGACCAATTGTTCTGACACGCCCCGCAAGTAGCCCCCGTCCTTCCCAAGACAACCCCCTTTTTCCTTCCAGCAGATTGGGTGCAAGACGCGTCACAGGCGACCGGCGTTTCCATGGTCGGTACGACCGCGCTCCGCTCGTGAACTTGATAAGACCAGCCCCCCACTATGCCCTTTCACTCCGTTCCCCCTTTCGTTCCAACAACTACTCACCCTTTATGACGGGACAGACAAGTGCGTTCGCGAGAGCCTCCCCTTCTGGCCTTACCCACGGGAAGAAAGTCCGCCTCGCCCCAACTTCTTTTCTCCCCATCGTCGCCGTGCTCGACATATGACCTTTTCGTTTCCCAAATCAGTTTCCCCTAAACTCAGTTTGTCCGTCCCGACCCCCAGTGGCAGTTCAAAGTTCCGCCCGCGCATCTTGTCATCCCGGAACTGCCCCTCCAAGGGACTCGCACTTTCCCTTTATCGTAGTGCTCTTTTTTTCCCGGGGTTTTCACCAGCAACCCTTTTTCGCAAGCGCATCCTCGTAACACTTGCAGCGTCGCTTTAGCCAGTCGACCACAAGTCACCTTCATTCCCCCAGTTTGCCCACCGTGATGAGAAACCCGTTGTTCCCTTCCAAGTTCCCCCACCAGACCCCGAGACGAAAAGGGAAGGCATCTGCCCCTATCTCCCCCCCACCCCAAAGAAGAACAAGGCCGAAATTCTCTGCTCCCCCCGCCACGAAAAAGCATTCCTTTAGTTTAAAGTGAACGCAGTTTGCATCTAGTCTTTGCGCAATGGTCCTGCATTGATGGCTCTAAGCCTTCCCCCCTCTTTCTCCGTCAAGAGCAGAACTTTTCTTCTTTTCCTTCCCTTTCAGATTGCCGCGAGCCCGATATGTTTAATTGCGAATAGATAGCTCGTTTTTTGAGCCATTGTTTTGTTTAGTTCCCAGTTGTTACTTTTGCTCCCAAGGTCCTCCCCCACGATTTTATTTACACCCCCGGATTATCCTCCTCCCCCTTTTTGTTGAGATTGAGAGTAAGGTTTTTTTACCCCCCCTCCCTCTTTTACCCTGGCCCTTTTTTGGGCTCAAATAAACGTGACGTGTGTAACACAATGTGACCCCGACCCTTTTTCCTCCCCATGTGCTTTGCCGGAACCCTGTCTGGAGAGGACTCGTATTTTGAATGCGAGTCTCTTTCGGGTTATTATCCTCCTTGCATTCGCATCATGAGGGCACAGAGGATCTCGAGCCGATTTTTCCCCCACGCGTTCATGACTTTTATCCCTTCCTCGGATGCCGTCAGGCCTTTTTTTTTGAGTTCCCCTCGATGTTCTGGAAGGGGTTTTTAGATAGGTTTTTATCATGCCGTCCGGTTTTTTTATGCTGTTTTTTTCCCGGTGCGTTTAATGGAATGTGGACCTTTGTCTTGAGAGGTTATTCCCTCTTTTGGGAGTCCTCTTCCAGGTGACGTCTCTGGGATTGAAGATGGCCTTTGGTCGGCCAACTGCCGGTGAAATGATCATGCTTTCCTCCGAAGACCCCCGTGATCCTATCAATGATGGTTTCCCTCCACCCCGTCTGAGGTGCGCGGGCGACGGTGACATGTCCACTGTGGAGGTTTTCCCACATCCGGGCTGTCTCTGGAAAGAGTTGTGTTCGGCATCGTTTCAGCGTTTCGGCCGTAGACTTTTCCTTTCAGAATTCAGGCCCCGGTTTCCTCCCGGCGTCCCTTTCTGTAGGTGGTTGAAGCCGGCATTCTCCCCATGCTGGTAATCTTTTCTTTAGTCTTCTGTAGGGAGGTTGTTTCCGTCCTTTATTTTTTCCACTTGCTTAATCTTTGTGCCGCGGTCGCTCAGATTAGTACACTTTTAGAGAAGGCCTTCAACTCCCCTGCCACTTTTCCCCCTTGTATTTTTCACGTCTGCAAGTCCTCTGATTATGACCGTTGGTGGTCTTTTTCCTTTAGGCCCTTTAGGGCTTTTTTTCCACGACAAAATTGCTTTAGCTATCAGAGGGCTGCTGGTTGATTGCCACGAGTCGGGTACATGCTGGCGTGGAACGCGCGGTTTCCCCTTTTTTTTGGATTTCCCCCTGGGACGTGGATGAGTTAAAGTAGCTGGAGTTTCCCCCGTTACAAGTGTTTGACCCCACTGTCCTTCTACAACCCTCGCTGTTGGCGGAGTATCCATTCTCCGTTTTTTTAAAGACTGCAGAACGACATGATCCTTCGATTCTTCAGTTGAGAGTACATGTTTGAGGCTCAGTTGATGACCCGGTGACCCGGTGGCACCCGTGTAAACGTTGAGTGGTGACCCGCGATTTGTGATGTGACACAGGTCGGCCCTTAGCATTCCAGCAGTTGTTGGTTTTCTTGCCGATGACGAGGTGCCTGCCTCTGCACGCCGCTCCTCTTTGGCGGCCCTCGCGGAACCCCCCCCCCCAAGGCGCCAGCCCGCGATCCGGTCGCTGGACTAGTTTATCCGATCCCCCTCTTTTTCTTTTCTCCTCATGTAGACGTCCCCCTTTGAACTTTTTTTTTTTTTCAGACCGTGACAGGGCAATTCCAAATTCATAAGCTCTTTCTCCCTTTTTACACCACCCTCCTTCCCAATGCCTGTCCAAAAGTTTGTTTTTGTTCCTGAGAGAACGAAGACATTCCGGGTGGACAGTTTGGGCTTCGTTAGTTTCCGGTCTCCTATGGCGATGTCGGAAAGTCTGTTTGACGGCCCTTTTTGTGCTGTCTTATCTGGTTGCCGAGGACTAGGTGCATTCTTCCACTTTTCCCTCCGTCGGTCACCCCGAGCAAAAAAAGGGCCTTCGCGGCCTTCCCCACCACATAACTTCCAACCTCTCTTTTAACGACGTGGAAACCCCTCTATATTTAATCATAACTAAGTTGTTTGTTTTAAGTCCCCCTGGGGGCACGTCCCCGTCGTCTCTCTGGGTGGAATTCATTGTTTCTCCTCAGGCGTTTTTGTTTTGGGTTCCCCCTTTCGTGGCACGTTTGTTCGCCTGCCGGCCTCTACAGGCCAGGGCACTTTCAGTCCATCACTAGTTGCAGCCATTTCGTTTCCGAGACACTTTTAACAAACACCTGAAATAGGAGACTCCTTTCTTTAGAATTCCACGGTCACCCACTTGTAAACAGGATATCAGCGGCCTTGGGGCGGCCCAGGCTTTGCAGTTTCCTGTTCAACGGAGAGAAGTCGTCCTCATCTACCTCAGTTGCCAGTGGCTTTTTCAGTCTGCCAGACACAGTTTCATTCTTTCTGGAAGTACCATTAGTTATTACAAGAGAATGGTAGCTGCCGTCAATATTTCCAATGTCTTTTGGCGCCGGTCGCGGCTGTTCGCCTCTATTGTCCTGTCCAGATCGCAACGCGCTCAGGTCCCGTGTACATCACGTTTTTCCCAAACGCTCTTCAATTTTTACCCCACAAAACAAGAGTGGCCCGGCCCGTTTCCAACCTCCCGCGTGTCGAAGACGCTCACCTTTACTTTTCTAGAAAATTTTGCTTCCTTTTTTTTGCCAGATGTTAAGAATCTCCGGGTCCTCCCGCTCTTTTCGACTTCGTTCTTCTGGGATTATTTTCCATCTTTTCTGCTCCCCCCCTACAACCCCCCCAGTTTGTGGAACCTTTTTTCACTTTTGTCAAAAATAGGTTTGTGTTTTTCCGCTCCGTGTAAACTTCGAAACGCCTTTACTGTAATCCCGGATTTCTTAACTCCAGAAGTTGCCGAACCGTCCGTGTTTTGGTCAACCCCGCTAAAATGCCCTCTCACTGCCAATTTGTGTAGTGTGGGGGGGGTAGGAACTCCCGCACTTCGCCACTTCCCTGTAAAAGAACCCCCGGTCCATCAGCAGCCGGGTGAACAGACGTTTTCCACCCCCTCGTCCGGCCCGTTTTCCTGGCCCCGGTAAGTCCCCTCGCCTAAGACCTTTCGAATTCCTTTCTTTCCTCCCCCGCAACGATCGTTCCGCCGTCATCCGCCGTGTCTCCACAACCTCCCGACCTATAGAAGAAACTTCGTCCAGTTTGCCTCTGGCCGGCTTCCCACAACGGCCTGCCAGTTCACCACCCAACATTCGGGCTGTCCTCGGTCCATCGTCGGGAAGACCCCTTGAATTTGCTGAGATGGACCCCATAAGGTTCCTGCTCCCTCCAGATGTGGTCCGGCCCCCCTCCAAAGGGAATGCCCGTCGTCAGTCTCCCCGCTTGCAGTGGTCCTTCCGACACCCCTGTTTCTCGATCACGTGCTGTAGGATTCCCTGGGCCCCCGTGCTCAGGGCAACCCGCCGCCAGGGATCCTCGTCAACTGCCTTTTTCTCCTTTCTCCGTCGTATGACACACCCCAGCGGCACCTATTTAGTGTACCTAGGAATTTCCGCCCCCTTTTTCTGTCCCCCCCCTAAAGTCTTCAAGAAATTTCCTGTCTCAAGCGTCCCTCAACCACAATCAGTCCCTTCAAGACGAACTTTTTCCGCTGCCTCCTATCCAAAAGATTTCGGCCAGTGAATTTAAGTTAATTAATGACTCATTTTTGCCATTCTCCTTGATCCCTAGACTGTAAGCCTTCTTCTATTACAGAGGCTTACTCCCGCCTCCTTAGCCCGAATAGTGTTGCTGCCCGGCCAGTCCTTCGAGCCCCTCAAGATTTCTTCGCGCTTGTTAGCCGAAGGTCCTGTCCCTGATCAATGTTTTGGGTTGGCCCCTTCTTCTGTTCTTTAGCCCAATGTCAGGGTTTTTATCATGGTAAACAGCTCCCTTCTTCTTTTTCCTCCCATCCAGTTTTTTTTTTTTCTTCTCAGTTTCCTTGGCCTGGGTAGGACGTCCAGTTTTGGGATCAACAATAAAGCTCCGGCAGACCAAAAAGGTTCGGACCGTCCTGATTTTCCCCCTTATGAGGCCCCGGAACAAACGGGAGGTTGATAGATTCGCGCCCTTTTGCGAGGTCGAGGAGGAGTCGCTCTCGCCTTCCCCCTGATCCATCATGGTCACTGATGTCTGAGCTCTTTTAGCTTGCCCCCTTGCTTTTCCTTGACTCTAAATTCCTTAGGATTTAGACCTTCTTTTTTTTGCGGAGAGTGGAGATTTTCGGCTTTTAGGTCATTGTTTTTTTTTGGATATTGGCTTTTGCCAAGGTTTTTTTTCTTCTTTCTTTTTCTTCTTAAAGGCTGACAGTCAGTTCAAATGTGGTAGGGTTCCGTTGTTTGGGTCAGGAACACTCGGAGAGGTTCGTCCCGTCTTTCCAGTTTCTACTTATTATGCTCTTAGGAGCCCTCGTTGGTTGGGGGTAATGCGCCGTTTTTCCCGTCCCTCAAGACTTCCAAAGTGCTGGGTCCGGATGTCTCCCACTCCTTTTTGCAGCGGGCTCACGGGCAATTTCCACTTTTTCATGTGTTTTTTCCACCTTTCGGGATGTCGATAGGGAGTTCCTTGCCCCCCTCCGCATCTTTTCGGACTGACGATGCAGAAATTCCTCCGGTTGGGGTTCGAGGCTTTTATGCCCCCGTTGTTGAAAGAAGCCCAGGTAGCTCCCTGCTTCCGTTTTACCATTTCTGGTAGGGAGGTGTTTATCTTTTTCTCTAGGTGCCGTGCTCGATTATGGCCGCTAGATCTTCTTTTGAACCCTAGATTAGCGCGGGCCCCAAGTTGGAAGCCCCTTTTTTAGAATTTAGTTCCCTCTTGAAACCAGTAGAGCTTTTCCCTTTTTTTATTTTTGTACCTGTTGGCGTCACCTTGCGGGGTAGTTATCCCGACAATGCGCTTGATCAGCTTTTTTTCTTTTTTTGGCTTTCACCTAATTCTGGGGCTAAAGGAGGAGTGGTACCATGGGCAGTTTTTTTCAGAGTGAAGCACCGGCGCGGCTGATTTACCGTCGTTTAACCCGTCGTCCAGTATGGTTGGGCATTTCTCTACAAGAACCGCGCTGATGGCGGAGTTACTACATCCTTGAGTTGTTTCAACCGCCGCCTTCGAGACGCTTCTTTGAGTCTCCTTTTCTTATAGCCTGTTCCCTTTGTTTTTTCCAAAGGGACCGCTTTTTTTACCGGTACCCCCCTGCTGAAGGGAGGTGTCTCCCCGCGCTGGTGTATGCCCCCTTGACATGCATCCTCCGGCATTTTTCCTTCCTGAGCTCCGGGCCTTTCCCTCGGAAACGCTTTGGATAGGGCGACCGTCGGCTTCACAGTCAACCCCTGCTATCACTCCGGAACCGGGTTTTCATAGTGCCCTCTTTTCCTTGTTTTTTTTTTTCAGGACGTCCCCGAGCTTCCGGTTGCTGGCCCTGCCCAGGGCTTCACCTCTTATCATCTGCCGTTTCTTTCTTTCAAAAGGCAGCCCCAACTAAAACCTTTCTCCTCGCCCGCCATTTTGACTTACTTCTTGTGAGAAGATCAGCGGATTTTTTGGCTTCCTCCTCTTCCTTCCTAGGTATTTCAGTTTCAGCTTCAGGACGAGCGGGTGTTGCTGAGCCGCGTTTCGTGACTCTGCTTCAGGACGGATGCCACGACCGCGGGGCCCAAACTTTTGACTCCCCCATTTTTTAGGAGGGCCCCTTTCCCCCCCCAACCGTCTAAAGAGAGAAGCTACCCACTTGTTCACCTCGTATCCCCCTCTCTCACACCTACCACAAACTTTTCTGTTCCCACTCCCTCTCTTTCTCGTCACATTTCGCTCTTAACCCTCCCACCATCCTCTCCTCCTTTCCTACAACCCCTTTCCCTTTACCCTCTTGTTCTTCCCCCTCCCCTCTTTTCTCACACCTTCAATCTTCCTCTTCCACTCTTGCCCCCATAACCCGTTCCCCCCTTTCACCTTCCTCCCTTCCTCATCATCTCCCTGCCCTTCCTTTTCCCCCCCCCCTATTTACCTCCCTAATTTTTTTTTTGAGAGATAATTGTGGAAAAGTCTCCCCGCGCTGGGTTTTTTAATGGTGTTTTTGTGAACCTCCGGCTTTGTCTGTTTTGCCTTTTTCGGAGGTCGCCCGTGGTCCGTCTTAACCGGCTTTGCATCCTTCCAAGTACAAGCTCCCCCCTTCCAGTGTCCCGATAGATGTTCCGGACGTAAAACAGTCGTGATTTCTACAGGGAACGAATGAGAAGACAGAGTTCCCCCGGGTGGTCACCCTGCCCTCCTTTCTCAGGGCCTTTACAGGTTATTGTTCTTGACGATGTGCAAATGCGAATCTGGCCGAACTTTTTCCCGAGTCCCCTTTTCCTTGGTCGGTTTCCACGCTTCCCTCCATCGGGAAGCCCGAATGAGTGAGCCACAGAAGAATAGAAGCCCCTATCCCAGCCTAGTCCCTCCTTATCGATTTCGGCTTTTTGTGATTTGCCGATTTTTTTTCCCCGCTAGCGCTTGTCCGCGGTAGCCCTTTTATCAATTAAAAACCCCCAAATGGAGAGTGCGGTCCTACTTTTTTTTACACATCCCTTTTTCCCCAGACAGGAATTACCTTGGCTGCACTTACTCCAGGCCAGGTACTACCTAAAGGACTCCCCTATAGAGCTCTGGTAGCGGCGGAGTCGTTAAACATTTAATCTTGTTTTACTCCTCAACCAGTGGATTGAGACTGTCCCCATCCCCTGACGTCTTTTTTCAACTCCGGTTTCCCAAATGACCGTTCCTGCTTACAAAGACCCCTGCCACCGGGATGTTCTTTCCAAGCGGTGCCGAAAAGTCCTTCGGTGGCAATACTTCCCCCCCCTTTCACTGATCCAGCCCCAATGTTTGTTGGAGACCCTCACGCAAGCGCCAACGTACGGCCCCCCACATCCCCACACCGGTACCGCATTCCTTTTTTACCACCCCCGGTGACCAACGTACAGGCTGTTACCTTCCAGGTTGTTATGTCCCTACGCACTCGTATCAATTGCTTCGTCCGACGACCTCGTGAGCACTAACCTTTCCTTCTCCACCCCCCCCATTCCGACAGCACGGCTTCAGCGCGCGCCTGCCGGCTTAAAAAGGGAAGACGTTCCCGCTGGAACCCAACTTTTTTTTTCTGCTCTTCCCCCTTTTTTAGTCTCCGTAGCGGAACGTTTTCCCTATTTCACACCCCTAAGGGCCTTTCTACAGCCCGTTTTTTGTTTCGAAATACCCAGTTCATTTTGCCCCATCGCACGCTGCAGACGGAATTAGGCCCCCTCGCCTCTCCCGAGAACTGGGTCTTTTTCGGATTGGTAAGCAGGTCACCGCGTTTAGCCTCTTGATAATCGTTTTTTTTCAACGCTTTAGTCGCCTTGCGTCGTCCTGACCCCCCCCCCCCCCTTCGGCAACCCCTCCACGACACCGGGGTCACTTTTCGCGCACCCCTTTTTCCCCTTGTCACCAAACATCCCCCCGATCAACGTTGGCCTCCCTGAGCCTAGACCCCCACCCCCCCCTAGTCCAATCCGAACAGCGCGTTTCACTCCGTTCGCCGTCAGAAGGTACCGTGAGCCATTGACCGGGCATAGCTCTTGCTCCTCACTTTTCGAATGCTGGCGTCAATTTACGATCGCTATCCCTCAGCCTTCCCGATGCCCTGTTTCGCCTCGCTGTTCCTCTCTGAAAGACTCATCTGTTTTTTTTGACCGCAGGTCGTTGTGTCCCCTGTTTTTTTTCGGCCCTGAGTTTCTTCTTTCCCCCCACAGTCCCTTTTTTCCGACCAGCTTTTAGGGCACGGGCTCCTCTCTTCTCCGTTGTGTTGTGAGTCTCTCTCCGGTGTGTTCCCTCTTGTATTTTCCGTGTGTTTTCCAAGAGCGACTCCTTCCCCGCCACACATGGCGCCAGACCTGCAAGCCTCGCGTCCCTCCACCAAGATTTGCTGTTGCAGTCCTCCCGGCCTCCCTCCCCCCTATTCGTTGGGCCTTTTTTTCGATAGAGTAAAGCGCCATCATGCGGACAATCTGTTTTTAGATCTCAGCCAACTGCGTTTCCCGAATTTATCATTCCTCTTTCCCGGGCCGACCCGTTGGTGGAGTGTGCTTTCGGATGGAGTTTCCTTGTGTTGTGTTTTAGACCGTATAACACGTAGGTTCTAGTTTCTTTTTCTTTCCGTCACCAGGTGTTCATGGCCTTTTTGTTTTTGGTTTTTTTTTTTTCACTTTTTTCCTGAGAGTTGCAGATTTGCATTTTACGACGAGACCTGCGTATCGGTTTTTCCTGTTCCGAGGGATGCCGCTGGTTCGAAGCGGGCACCAGTTCGCCGGTTCCCGGTAACGTGAAGTCCCGTGCTTTGGTTCCCCTGGATTTCCAGCTCCTTTTCTTTCAGAGTGGGAGAGGTTTTACTTGGTCCTTTTCAGAGTAAAATGTGGAGTCTCAGGCCCATGCGTGGTTTTTGTCGAATCACGTTCAGCGTGGTTCCAGAGACGCGACCTTTCTTCCTTCAGGAACTGTCCTTTTTTTTTGTTCTAGGGGCCCGGTGTCCCTTTGGTGAGCCACCTTCCCTTAGGAGAGATCTTTTACGCCGTCGCTGTGTTCATTTCTTTTCTTTAGGCTGGTTATCGCCCTTTTAGGGACCTCTTATCGATCTTGGCCCGGTCGGACAGAGGAGTCTCCCTCTGAGTAGATTTCCCCCCCCGCCCTTGTCCACGCAGGGTCTCCGGTGTTCCGTCTTTTTCCCAAAGTGATGGATGCATGGAAAGGGTCTATGGCTTCCCTTTGAATGGGGGGCATTGGCGTATTTTTTTTCTGACCAAGCAACCTTGTCAGCATTTCTCGGGATGTATGTTATTGCACAAACTTCGGGCCCGGCCCCACGGCGGTGCGGGTCCGCAAGCCCTTCCCCCCCTTTCCTGGTAAGAGTGAATTTTCCCTGGACGGTTCTTGAACCCTTCGCGTGCCCCATCTTTCCCTCAGGTCAATGATTCTTCCCCGTCCCTGGCGGATAGACGTGTGTTAACGTCTCCCCCTCTCCAGAAGATCTGCGTCCCTTGTTCCGTATTTCCAGGGTGGTGGTGATGTCATCCCCTGCCCCAAGCGTTTTCCATGCTGCGTTATGTTCGACGCGTTTTTTATCCCCGCGGTCCATTTCACGCGCGAGTTTTTTCCTTTTCCTTTTGTTTTTCCTCCATCTTCCAAAGGCCGACTTGTTTTTTGCCTCTGAGGAAATGACAAATTCGCCAGATTTTCCCCGTGCGTCACTTGCAGACTGTTTTCACG
>Ga0179593_1325538_pt1:7500-16597 | contig 16597 bp, 14 predicted proteins | sample CZODoug2_1_08_16_FD_185931 | JGI IMG/M metagenome (GOLD analysis project Ga0179593, IMG submission 185931) | Vadose zone soil fungal communities from Angelo Coast Range Reserve, California, USA - CZODoug2_1_08_16fungal (PacBio error correction) | ecosystem: Environmental > Terrestrial... | reverse complement strand
CCCGGAAGTCCTTTGCGAGTTCGATGACTATGGCGCCGCCAGATACCTTCCTCGGTCACCTGTTCTTCCTGGCCTATCTCCCCGGTTGCGTCCCTTAGGGAGTGCCCGCAGCAACATTTGGGGCGTTTCTCCCCCTCTCGGTGTGAGACGATGCACCCCTGCGGTTTTTTAAAGTTACCCGGGGTAAATTCCCGTTAATTAAAACTCCCGGCGCGGTTTGGATCTTCCCGCTGGCAGTCCACTTAGCGCCCCCTAAGGCCTTGCCGCCCCTTTTTTTTCCATCGCTTTTCTCATTGATACCCCTAAGCGCCTGCAGTGTGACCGTCGGGGTTTGTCCCCGCCGACTCGTTTCCTGCCGGGCACCTTTATGGTCTGCGCCGAGGCTTTTCTTGAACCATCACCCGTATTCCGTCCGTAGTAGGGTTTTCTCTTCCTTCCGAATCGAGTTTGATTCGCCCACGGTTAGTTGTAACTTCTAGGACCAGCGTCCTTTGTTCCGGTATTCGCCACGGGCCCCCAGACAAAGAACCCTTTTTACTGTTTTTGCCCATGCCGGACTATTTTGTTCTCCATCATTGTTCAGTAAGAATTACCTTTTCGGTCAACTGTTGGTAATATTTTTCTTTTTTGCGACGTCTGTCGCCATCCCGGGCAGGATTATTTTCTCCATTAACAGCTTTGCTCCCACTTTAGTACTATTCGTCCAAGTTGCTATACAGTTTCTGATCATAGAGTGGGCATGCTGTTCGCTGCTTCTTGGCTTCAGTTTTGGTACCGGGACAAGGCTCAAGAAATTTCCCCCCTCCCCCCCACCCTCTCTCTGGGGCCAGAGTCCTTTTGGCAGGGATCTAGGGCAAGCCCTCTTTTTCCTACTTCTTTTCGTTTCTTATATAAGTTTGTCTTTTCGCGCACCCCTTTCGGGTCCCACGTTTCGTGCTTCTGCAGAATTGGTGGGCGCCCATTTGCTCAGTTCCCTTCCCCTGGTCGATCCCGTCCCGTTTTCCTTGGTTGAGCCCCAGATGGTATTTTTTACTGCAGCCGTTTCTTCGCAACTCAAGGCGACTTCGCTTTTGGCTGAACGCGCTCATTCTTACCTCCCGCCTGTTGGCCCGGATACTACTGACCCGATCAGGCCTTGATTTTTGGTTTCACACCGCTCCTCTGCGGCTACGCTGATGAACACCGTCGCGACCAACGCCCTCAAATAGCACTCGCCGTCTCCTATCCGTTCCATCCGCGGCCTTTGGGCAGGTTTGTAACTCTGGATTTTTTCCCCCAGTCACCCTTTCGCGGCTTCCTCGATCAGTCCCGGGTTGGTTCTGTACTGACCCATAGGAATTCCTCTTTCAGACTGTCGACAGAGTATTCCCTCTTGATGACGCAACTTTTCCGATCAGTTTCCGAGCTGTCCACTGTATTTTGCTCGAAAGGTGTGCGAGTTTCTATCTCCAGTTCTTTTCCAGATGACGTTTTCCAGAGGAGTTGCAGAAGTCTCCGAACATCCCCCCCTCCCCCCCGCCCTAAGAAGACCGTGCGCGAGCAGGCTCCCTTCTCGTTACGGATCACCCCTCGAGGCCATCAGCAGACGGAGCTGCCCTTTCTAGCGCCGCTTCCCAGATTAATTCTACCCGCCAGCTGGCTTCTCCTTAAGCAAAGTACCGCGCACGGTCTCCTTAGGGAATTCTTAATTCTCCGTTGTTGTTGTTGAGAGTTCTTATCCTCTACCTCGGCGGCGTTTTTGGGTTTGGTTACCTTCTTTGACTTCTGTGTAGCCTTTCTCTATTCTATTTCTCTCAATGGACCGCAGTAGTCGAGTGGACGCGGTTTATCGGATACGGCCGAATATTTCGCTCGTTTGCCTGGATGGCCCAGGCCCCAAGATTTCCCTCGGGTTTAGGTCTTTCCGAGGGTGCCTGAAGCGGCGTCTTTTTACTCGACCATGAGCGGCGGCCTTCACAGAGCCTTGCGTAATTACCGTGTTTTTCGGGTAACGACGAGTTATCCGTACGCCAGCTTCATCTTTTCAATTGTGCTTTTGCTGCAGTCGGCCCTTCCCCCCTTGGAGATACCCCACCCCCCCCCCGAGGGCGCTCTAGCGAGGCCGCCGTATTGGGATTGAGGATACGCCCCTAACCCGCTTGTTCCCCGTTTGAGAATGAGCCTTGGTTGATGTTCGCGGACGGTTTTCTCGCGTCTTGTCTGAGGCGCCACGCCACTCGTGAGCCCCCCTTTGCCTCTTCTGGGTCTATGACTGCGAGTGAACAGGTTCCCTCGGACTCCCTTGACGTCTCCAACCTTTTCTAGAGGCCTGAGAGTAGTTCTGCCTGGCTGCTCTTTTCTCAATGTCCCACCCATCTGAGGGTCAGCTAGTGATGGCGTTGATTACGTCTGGTCGCACTGTGTTTGCTCCCCCCGGAACTTTCCCGCTTAAGTGGACCTGGAGAACCGGACCCTTTTCGCTGGTCTGGCCCGTCCTGTCTCGCTACCTGTGACCAAGGAGTCGGCCCTGTCTCGTCCCGCCAAGAGGATTCTGCCTGGCTTCTTCCCTCGAGGTACTTCGGGCACGGAGTCCGTGACCCGACCGAATGTCCTTTCTGCTTATCAGCGCGCCCCCCTCCCTGCCCACTCTATTGACTCCCCGCTACATCGCCTTGCGGAAGTTGACCCGACATCGGGGACCTTCCCAAAAGTTCCACAATGGCACGCGATCCTTTTTACCCGGCCAGGGATTGCCCACTTCGTTATACCCCTGACATCAGTTACCGAGAACATGTATGACTGACCGGTTTCGGGTTTATGATAGTAAGCCCAAAAGTTCCGAGGAGTACTGTCCATTGGCCACCCCATACTAAACGATTTTGCCGGCCTTGGGTTCCCGGTTCTCGCCGCAGGGGAAGGAAGAAGTTTGAGTTGCCTTCACCGGTTTTCGAATTCCATCTTCTATTTTCGGGGAAGGCCCTCACTACTGCTGCTGCAAGCTGCTTTGTTTCACTTTTACCCTCATCCGTCTTTTTTCTCGGGTTTCACAGATGTCGGAACGTCGGCTTTCACCCCTCATGTGGTAGTTGTTCTTTTTCCCAGGCGCTTGATCCGTGAGTCACCTGCATATCTTCCGAAAGCTGCTTGAATGACCGGTTCGCCGTCTCTTGCGTTACTGGCGGACGTCTACGATCCCCGGCGCCTCTAAGGGCCGATTCACGAATCATTTGCAAAAAAAGTTCTCAGGGCCCCGCATCTTTCCTCGTGATTTACCCCACTGCTTATCGATCCCTACCCCGCCCCTCTTTGGAGGGCGGTGCCACCCAATCTTTCCCCCACGGTACACTGGAAGACACAGGTGCCCGACGTTTCTTCTCGTTGCTGGGCTTTGTTTCCGTGAATCAGCATTGCTCTTCTCCATTCTCTATTTCCTCCATGGTTTTTTTGATTTGACTGGGCGGAGCTCTTCGGTGGATGGCAACGTCCTGAAAGAAAGTTATCAGAGATTGAACCTGTCTTCTGGTCTCTTTCCTCCCGGTTGCGTCCTTTACGTGTTTCCGCCAGCCCCACCTTGGCTTGGTTGGGGGATCTTTCCGTGTGGATCACGATGCCCCCCTTGAGGGCCGTAAAGTTTTTCTTGACGGGTTTCGAGTCCCGTGACTTTCCTCCCGGCTCCGGTGATTTCAGTTTTTTTGGTTAAGTTAGCTTTTAATTTGAAGTCGGCAGCCCATTTGCTTTCTCGTACGGTGCCGGAACTCCCGCGCGGACAGGTTACCAGTCGTTGTGACCGCCTCTTCGATGCCTCAAAAGACTGGTCCGTGGCTGAGTGTCTTTTGCCCATCAGGAAGTCAAGAAGTAAACCCCCACCACCCCCCATAGTCGTGTCCTTCACCGCTGACGAGTCTTATCGCCGTTTAAGTGCCACTTCTGACAGTTGCGAGGATCGACATTGCAAAATGGTTTTAACCGTTAGCCTGCTTGGTGGCCCAGCCGGGTACTCCCTGCCCTGGGCCCTACGGAGAATCCCTTTACCAATTTATTGCTGCGGGCGACTTTTTTTATTTCAGGCCTCCCCTTTTTGATACTTTATAGATAGTCTCTTTGGCGCCTTTGCAGGACTTTCTTTCAATTTCTCTCCACCCCCCCCTTTCCTTCTTTTTCTTATGTTTGGCCCTTTGTTGTCTCGAGTGATATCCGCGCTACCGGTTTCCCCACCCCCCCAAGGCTCTCCGGTTAAGCATTTTAACAAGCTCTCTTGGAGGTCATCTGGGGGTAGGTCTGTCACTCCGGTTTCTTCTTTTTTTTCTATCCTTTTGCTGGCCAGCGCCCGCCCTTTTTTTCCTGGTTTCCAGGTAGTTGCTGGTGCAGAGGGGTGCCTTCCGCTTCACGGTTTCGATCATTTGTCTCGTTTAGGCCCTGCCCTTTTTCGCGAATCGTTCAGAAGGCGCGGTAGTCCACTCACAGGCCTCCGAGCGTGGCTGATGTTTTTTTCGACCGTTCTGCCTTGCGCTGCCGCCCTGCCAGGGCTTCGGAGTTTTCTCCGAATGGGTCCTCCTCTGACCCACCGTCGCGACCATCCCTCAACCCATTCCAAAGCCGATGCCGGTTAATTTGGCGGTCTCCGGCGAACAGTCCCTCGCTTTTTTCTTCCAGCCCTTAGTACTTTTTTTGGGTGGTGATGTCGACTTTTCCCGTCCCTACTGCAGACCGACTCCCCTTTTTCGACCGGAGTTGCTCTTTCTTTGTCCTGATTACCGCGTCCTTTATTTCTTCGCGCGAGCCCGTGTACGTGTTTTTAACAGGCGTTTTTTGGAGTAGCCGCCCCCAGTTGAGAGGACGCTCCGGACCTCCCGGCTTACTTTCCCCTTTCCAAGCTGTGACCCTCAGCGACCTCGGTTTCAAGATCCGCCGTGCACTACGTCACGATATTGAAGCAGATTGGCGTCTAAGCCGATCACATGTCTTTAAAGGACCGTTGGTCTGTATGGCTTCCGATCATTGAATCTGCTAATAATGCCCAACAGCTCCCGGACCCTCGTCGTTCCGGGGACAAGGGAACCTTCTCTTTTTCTCCCATAGTTGGTGTTTGTTGAGGTCCTGAAGCATTTTTTTTTACATATTGGAGCGGTCGTTTTGGTGAGGTCCCCCCGATTCGCTTATGGGATTGGCGCTAGCGTCCACCGGTTATCGGCTATTGTCCCGCCGATTTGGATATTTTGTCCGATCATCTATATTCTTGCATGGTCGGATCTCTGACCTCTTTTGTTTCGAGGAGTTCTTCCTTCTCGATGTAGTACTTAGACGGCGATGGTTAGGATATTTGCCCCTTTCTCTTAGAGAAAGAGACCCTCTTCGAGAAACTTCCCTTTTGCTGCGCCTGAGACTCCCGCCTAGCTTAAGTAAGCCAAGCTTGCATACTTTGTTTCGTTTTCCTTTTTTCCCGTGCCGGAGCCATTACCTATGGCGACATACCCAATTCCTAGCTGAGCGTTCTTAGTCCTGGATCGGGACTGTTCCGGCGTCCTCCCCGCCCCGCCCTAGTTTCGCTTTGTTTTCTAGAGAACTTTATGCCGTCTTTTGTATTTGTCTGGTCGCGACGTGTTTTCATCGGCTTTCTTGGTTTCGAGTTCTTATACGCCCTTTCGACGTGCCATGGTCGATTTGGTCAGTGAGGAGCCGGGCCAGTTGGTTTTCCGCGGGATAGTGCCTTTCGCCCCTCCTTCCCTTTGGCGGAGTGCGGATGCCTTATGAGTGATTTCCTCCGCCCCCATCTGGTCGGACTCCGAGTTTTTGATCGACGGCTGGCTTTCCGCCTTTTTGGAGCACACGGACCTGATGACTCAACGCCTGCGAATTATTACATGGCCAGACCTTGAATCTCCCTGCTTGTACCTGTTAAGGGTTCTTTCAATCTTGAGGGAACTTCAAGAGAGAGCACCCTGCCCCCGATCTCCGCTCATAGTACTAGGCCTCGTTTCTAGTTATTCCCTATAGCAGGGACTTTTCCCAGTTTTACTGATGGGCTTACCGCCTGCCCCACCGCACATTTCATGCTCTCCCTCTTTCCCTACCAGACTTTGACGCCTGGGACGGCACAAAAGGTCCCACAGGAATTTTCCCCCCCCCCCCCCACCCCCCCCCCCCCCCCCCCCCCCCCCCTAGACCCAAATAATCCTGAAGTGTATTGCCGACTCGCCAGTAGCCCGTGATCGTTGTCCAACTTTATGCGACCAGTGTTCTTGGGTGCAATATGGGTCAGCCACACAGTGGGCCTTGTTCCGTCCTTTGTGCCAACGCTCCTTTTAATTTGTCTCCGACTTTCTGCACTTTTGCCTACATCCTTTCAGATGCGAAGCGGTTGCTTCACGCCCCGGGTTTCGCACCCGGTGGTGGCATGAACCCTATAGGACTTTTTTCGTCTCCATATGATTTTTCTCCGAACTCATAGTTTTAGAGTTTGATCTGTTGTCCATGGCCTTACCATCCTGTGCCGTGGTAGAGGCTTCCTCCCGTTACGAGGCAAAGAAGTAATTTGATCTTTTTTTTTCACTGCAATTGTTCTTTCCTGTTTCCCGTTCTTCTTTCCTAAATGTCCGCGTGTACCAGGTTCCTTTTCCCTACTTCGCAGGGAAGGTGTACCTGTTCACGTTTCTCCGCGGGGGTTTCGGATGAAAGGGCATGGATCACACCACCGGGAAACGATCCTCAAACACTTTTTTTGGGCTGTTAGCCTTCCCCCTGAATGCCCCCGGATATAGCCTCCGAACATTTCCCTGCTTCGATGATAGTGTTCTTTTGACATCGGCACTCTTCACACTCCTAACCGTTTCCGATCTCTTCTTTCCTTTTTCTTCCCTCGTGGTTTTTTTTCTGCTAATCTCAACCTACCTGGGGATGTATTATGGGCCCAGAATCAACATCCCTATCAGTGCCTTGGTTCCCCTGTTTCTTGCCATATACCGGTTGCGTCCCCAGTGTGAGAAAGCCCCCACCATTTCTTTCTCGGGGCGTCCTCTGACCGTTGTTCAAGATGACCTTGCGTTTTTCCTGTACCTCCCCTGGTTCCCCTTGCGTTTCCGTACCACCATTTCTTTATGTGGATTACTAATCTGCGGGGAACGTTTTTCTAGACGCCTTCGCCGTTCGACACACGTGCCAAGTGTTACAGTGTCGGGGGCACTCTTCCTTCCCCTGCTCTCCAGGTACAGGAGGGTGGTGTAACTTCGGACGTTCGGCCCCTTCGTTTCACCCTCCTTTCTTCTCCCCCCTGCGATAGATTGGACTTTCTTAAAAACATTTTCAAGGCACGCCCCCCATCCCTTCTAAGGTGGCATTCTCGGTCCTTGAGGGCATTATCGACCCAGGTTACGTGCAGCCCCCGGCTTCTTCCCATCTTTCCGGTCTGTTATTTGACAGGAAACATTCACTTTGTCCTACCCCCTTATGGATCTTGGTGTGCCCGAAGGAAGAACCCATTTCGGATTACCATATGTCTTTCCCCCCGTCCCTTGCAGTCCTACCCCTTTTAGTCACTTTGTTTTTTCTGGGTACTTGGGCGGATCCTTCCCCCCTCCTTGTCAGGAACTATAGTTTAGTTGTGCCTTTGGGCGACCCCCCTTTGCCGTCTCTGTTTTCCCATAGTTACACGGTCCCAAAGCTCTTTTCTCTGATAACCCATTTTAGGATCCGTGCTCCCTTTACTGCCCTTAGTAAGTTTGATTCTTTGTGCTATCTTTTATCATATTTAACTCCCCTTTAGTTAACTCTTGGTACCGAGTTATTTTTTTCGGTTTATTTTCCCATCCGGTTTTTAAGTAAGATACGAAGTAGGGTCCCTGCTAAAAAGCCACGTGTATGAGTTCTTTCCATCGTGTAGGCTTAGGGTCCTTTGTCAGGTGAGCAACAGGATGTCCTCCTCACTCCCCCAGCTGGTTATCCAATTTCTTTCTTTCCTGACAGGTTCCCCAGTTCTCTGACGTTTCTCCCCTATGTTAGAGTTTTCCAGCCACCAAATTAATGAGGGAACTCCGGGTGTGTAACTTCTCCTGACTGCTGCAGTATAGGCGTGCTGAGTAGACCCCTTCCGCTCTTTTACCATTACGAAGAACACAACCTTCCACCGAGCCGTCCTAGTCAAGGGTAACCCTTTGTCGTCCTCGGACGGAAACTTCTGTGGTAAGCTTCCATAGCCCACAGTTCGGGGTTTTTTTAGTAGCTACCTAGGGAATGGCTCCTTCGCCCCGCGCCCCCTTTCTCCTGCCTGAGTATGAATCTGGAGTATTCCCTAGAAACCAGAGACACGTTTCGCCGAGCATCCACTTGTTTACTTGTCTCTTTAAAATTTGTTTGTCTCTTGAGGGTTCCTCTAAGGTCTATTCAATTATACTTCCCATGTCCTTCGTTCCGATTAACGTCTACCGGATCCCCACCTGTCCCAGAAGATGACGCTGCCCACCCCTTCCGAGCTTCATACCTTAGCCCCTTCAGATACAATGATTCTTCCATATCTCATGGAGGTCATTAGTTTTTGATGTTTCTTACTATTTCATTTCTGCAACTCCCAATCTTGTCCCTTCAAGGACCTGAACGCGAAGTAGGATTTTCTAGATTTCCTCATCATTTTATACCACCTTTTCGTTGTCGAATATTCCCATCACGCAGGTCCCTAGTGGGGTGGTCCACTTTTCCCCTTCTGATGAGAACTTTGGCGCCTTGGCCCCGATGATTCATACCCTTCCTACGTCTTTCCCCCCTTCGGCCTATGTGGCACGCTAGGATGGACTAGTAAGCAACCCCTTTTAGTGCCTTCTTCTGCCGTAGTAACGGGCTGCTGCTTGCTTGCTTTCCTTGTGGCTCTTCGTGCAGGCAGCGTTGAGAAGTAGACGCGCCTCGCTTTTCATTTTCCTCCTAAATGCGACGCTTGTTCACAGCGCCTTTCCCCTAACAAGTGGCTTCTCGCCCTAACCGCCCCTTGCTGGCCTCATGCCCCGTCCTAATGCGTCCTATTTGTCTGGGCCATTTCTGGTCTTGTTTTGGCCTCCCCTTTTGACCGCCAAACCCGACTTCTTCTATTTCTCTTTGTTCTTTTGTTTTTTTTCCATGTCTCGCAGTATCAATT
>Ga0179593_1325538_pt1:0-2500 | contig 16597 bp, 14 predicted proteins | sample CZODoug2_1_08_16_FD_185931 | JGI IMG/M metagenome (GOLD analysis project Ga0179593, IMG submission 185931) | Vadose zone soil fungal communities from Angelo Coast Range Reserve, California, USA - CZODoug2_1_08_16fungal (PacBio error correction) | ecosystem: Environmental > Terrestrial >... | reverse complement strand
CGTGTAGTATTGATAAATTTTTTGTAGAATTCCAGTCAATAGGTAGAGCGTGGATATGCCTGTCCATTTTTTTTTCGACCTCAACTTCATATGCATAGTATTTTTCCTCCCCTATAATCCCTTCTCCCCGGAGGATTTTCCTTCCTTCTGAAGACAGACATACGTCATTTCCCAATATGGTAACCGCTTAGACGGTACTTATTCCTTCAGACGCAGGCACCCGCCTGCTTAACGACACCCGCTGGTTCTTTTTAGAAAGAAAAGTTTTTTTTTTCCCTTTCTTTACTGCTTCCTTCCTCTTGCAGCCCCCCCTTTCCTGTCGGAATCGGGTCAGCTAGTTTGAACCTGTTCATTTCTTTTGCCCTCAGTGGAATCCTTGTCTAAAAAAACTACACCAGAATGCAACCCCGCATTTTTTTGGCGTGGTTCCCCCCTTCTGGAGACCTCCTTTCTAGTAAGGTGAGCATCCCAGGCTTTCATAGAAGTGATTTAGCGGTGGGTGCCCGGCCTACTTCCTCCCCTTCTTCTTGAATTTTTATATCTTGACCACGCTATCTGGATTTATTTCTTGCTTCTCCGACCACCAGGTATCTTTCTTTTCTGCCTTGCCTATGTACCCCCTTCCGTCTAACAATAGCATTGATTAGCAGAATTCATCCCCCACTTTTGAACTATCCCCGTGTTTTGGGCTAACAGATACGTCGGTTGTCCCTAAAGCCCCCACCCAGTTGAGCGCTTGTTTGACATTTTCCCATTCCAGGTGTTCTCGATCCCCCCCCTATTCCCTCTTTTTTTTTAATGTAAATACCCTGTGTTCCCCGGCCAGAGTGCCCAATTTCCCGACTAAACTTTTCCTGACCTCGTGCTATACTCTTCGCGCGACAGTCTCCTTCATATGAAGTCCGTATAAGGGCAAGAGAAAAACTTGTAGTTAGTGTACGTTTGCTTCACTGATCCTCCGAGACCCACGGGGCTAATACCTACTACTTCAGCCCTGAGATCGAGGAAGAACATTTCACCGCTTCACTCTCAAATGCTTGTAATAAGAACTTTTATTTTAGTCTTTATTCTGAAACCATACCCTATAAGGAAAGAGCACTCCAATAGCCGTATTCTTTTCAATTACCGCCGACGAGGGCGGTTCAATGAGTAATGTGTCAGGCCCACCCCCCTCTTCAAGAATCGTCCCGGCGAGTTATAGACAAGTTCCCCCTTACAGATTCCAACGTATTTATGCTTTTTTTAGGCCTTCCTGACTCTTCGCTGCTGTGAAACTCCACTCATGCGAATGGACCGTCGTCATTTTGCCTACTTTATCTTTAACTGATTCTTCTGTCAGAGACTGGGCAGGGAATTGCAATCAAAATCTCTATGGATTATTTCTATTTATCGGATTTCTTTGCTACTTTGCTTTAAATGAAGGCCGATCAAGTGTTAGCTTTTACTGTCTTATCATATATTTGTCTTCTTTCGCCCGTTTAATATGTCCTTTCCAGCGTCGCTGCTCGTCCCTTCTCTCTCCGAGGCCTTTTTCCTATAATAGTATTTTTGCGAAGGAAGTCCTTTACGGCTCTTACCGTCTCTTCCTTTGTTCCTGCCCTTACCTTTATTCTACCCAGGTATGCATCCCCATTGACTTCTCCGGTCTTTTATTTCGAACCTGTACGAGACGTTTCCTGTTTCATCCAGTTCTTCGCGGTGTGCAGGAATTTTAAGGTTTTTACTCCAATAATCTTTAGCGAACCTGTCTGCCTTTCCCTCCATGCGCTGCCTGCCTCCCCATTAAGCGCGGCCCGTATAAAACTGTTCCGGACGATCTTTGGGCGAAAGCGCCTATGAGTTTTTTTACGGTCTTTTAACCACAGAAACCATAAATGAGAAATGCTAGGTAGGCTTCACGTGCTCTTAGCTCAGTCCAGAACACGTCACAGAGGATTCCACACCTCTGTAAAGCTAAGACACATCCAGCAGAGCGGTCTCTAGCTCTGATAAGCGCGTGGGATGAGGGGAGGGCGTGTTATTTCGTGACTTGCACAGTCCCTCCCCGCGACATTCGTTTCCACCGATCAATCCTGAGGCACGGTTTTGCTTCCGTCAATAGAGGGTCATACTTTTTTGCTCGTTAAGACGTTTTTCTGTCACCGAGATGCCGCTGGCGTTCCTGCGCCCGAGTGAGTCGCTCTCATGCAACGTCAGCCTCATGTCGTTAGAACAGGCGCGTTTTACTGGAGAACTAGTCTTGGGAAGCGTTTAATTTTCGCCGTGCGTCGGACTTTCACAGCACCATCGACCCTTGATATGAAAATGGGACGAACACCCCCCTTGGCGGCTTTAGAGAAAAGTGCAAATCAGGCTCTACATCCCCTGTATTGAGACTCTCTGATCAACTTCTTCCGCTCGACCCGCCAGTGCGGCTTGACACGCGTCTTGGACTCGCCTGATCCTCGCCCCTCCAGATGGTCTCCTCGGACAGACCTGACTGCCGATCTTGAAGCTGTCT
>Ga0179593_1306287_pt1 | contig 16597 bp, 14 predicted proteins | sample CZODoug2_1_08_16_FD_185931 | JGI IMG/M metagenome (GOLD analysis project Ga0179593, IMG submission 185931) | Vadose zone soil fungal communities from Angelo Coast Range Reserve, California, USA - CZODoug2_1_08_16fungal (PacBio error correction) | ecosystem: Environmental > Terrestrial > Soil >... | reverse complement strand
CATGCTTTTCCTGCACTCTGTGAGCACACATTATTCCTTTTTCCTCCCGTTTGCCTCTTTTACGCGAAACGTCTACCCGTGATTACTTGAACATCACCTGTGCTGTTTTAATCCCCAGAGCATCCCCTTTTTCCGCTTCCCTTTCTTTTTTTCATATGCGCTTCTCCAGGCCCTTGGTTGTGTTGTTTATGGCACTCCCCCAACTTTGATGGCACAGTTCCTTCCTCCGATCAGACTCCCCCTCCAATGTGTGAGCACTTTTCAGTCCTTGGGATGGTCCGGGGTCGAGTGGGGACCTCATCTAGAAGGTATCCGGTTCGCTTATTGCTGTTCCGTTCCGAGGCGACCCTCTGTCGACACTTAGTCGACGTCCAGCAGTTTTTCCCCAGAAGCCGGTGCTTTCCCCTCTCTGTTTCTCTGCTTGACGCGAGACCGTAAGGCTTTCTATACCTGTTAGTTCTTTTCCGTAGATGTTACGCGTCCAGTCAAACTATGCCGGTGTCTGCCACCCCCCATCTTCTAGTTCCTCTCCCATCAGAGTGGCTTCACCTGAGTAGAGTTGTCCCCTGTCTCGAGTGTCGCACGGCCTGTACTTATACGGGTATCAGTTTATAAGCAAACCATCCTCCTCTCCTGTATTTGAAGTCTCTCGCCTTGTGGCCCCCCTACCGAGGTCCCGCGTTCTTACCCCCAACTCGCCGTCTACCCTCAGACCCTTCCCCTCCAAGGCTTTTGTTGGTTATTTCCCTTTGGTGAACTTCTGTCCCATGAAATAGGAGCTCTGTCCTGTTTTTTGCCCGATTTGTCTAGTCTCGCTGTCAGCGACCACTCCCACTCAGAGGCTGGCTTCGTTTGAAATGCATTTTCCTCTGATGTGGAGAGATTTGACCTGTGTTCCTAGCGCGATTTTCCATTGGGCGTCGGCGTTTTTGTTATTACTTCACCTTCTCCCCTGCCCTTCTGTTTTTTTTCTCACGGAGTATCTTTCAGCCTGGCCCTTGGGAGAAGCGACCCTTGCTCCCGATATTGCTTCTGCATTTTCGTCGGCGGTCACTGTGCTCCATCCACAAAACGGCCATCCTCCCTAGCTGGCTCCCCAGCACTGTTAGTTTCACTTTCTCTTCCTTTCGTTTGACCTTTTGTCAGAGCTTGATGTCAGTCTGTTGCCTTATTTTACTGTTCCTTTCCGTCTGACGGTGTTTCGTCGCCTCCCCGTCGCAAATATGACTAGTATACTCTCACGAGTATCTTTTCCTCTCCGCTGTCAAGCCCTCTCGTACTATAGAGGTCCATCTTTTGTATTTCTTTATCTTTGTTGCCGTCAGCCAGGTCTTTTTTGCATCGGTCCTGAGACTCTGCTCGGCCTTTGCTATCCCAAACTTCTAAGACATCAGGTTTTCACACTTTTTCTTTCCGAGCCCGAGGCAGTCGCGCCTTTTCGGACATCCCCTTCACGGTGCCCGTGTACTGCTCTCTTCTTTTTTTTGCCGTTAATCCGCATAATTGTTGTTTTTGCGTTTTTTTTTTTATCACGGCACCGCGGGGAGTAACTCCTATTATCCCCCTCTTCTTGCCCCGCGCCTACGACAAGCCCCCCCACTAATTGGCATTCGCTGTTTCCTTCTTTGCGTTGTTCTGCCCCTGCTTTCATGTTAGCGTGTTTCTTCCTGCAGTCTACCTTTCGAGGACGCGCAAATCATACCTCTCTTCCCCTGTGTTGACTTCTACTCAGAGGGCTTCCACCATCGCGGTTACCTGCCTTTTCTGAACGTCCTTCGAGAAACACCCTCTTCTTGACAGGCCGGATTTACATGCCCTTCTTTCCTTTTCCTATCGACAAATACCCTGCTGTACTCGACCCCCCATGTTCAAAGCATACCGTGCTGGCGTACCGCCCGTCCCTTGGTTACGGAGCTTCGGTGGCATTGGCGACGTCCATTCACAGCCGTGTGTCTATATGACGGAGGCGTGCATCTTCCGGTTGAAACTGGCTCACTTTCTCCCATCGGCCCCAAGAACTTTTTGTGGCCGCGATGATCCCCCCCCGAATGAACGTCCCCTGTTCTCGCCCCCCTCTATCCCGACGAATTCAGACAGCCCCGGAGTACAATTCCGCCCATAGCTTGTGTTTGCTCTTTCCAACCCTGACCCCCTCTGCCCCCGCCCAGAGTAAAGATGTCCTTAACCCTCCCGTGAAGCGTTCCAGGCGTATTACTACTCGATGGATTTCCAAGTCGAAGAGCGGTGTGTCTCCCCTCTACGCCCTTCCAAGTTATGTTCTGGAGCCTGTGGTTTTATTTGAAACTCTCCCCAAGCGTTTGTCCTTGGCGGACACCTCGCCTGCGAAGCGCCTCTTTTAAGGTCAGCTCTCATTCTGTTTTTTCCCTACGTCAAAGTTTACCCTCGCCTCCCCCTTTACCATCCCTACGTCCTCCTTGCAGCACTGACGTCTCGCTACAACTTATTACTGCGGTCTGATTTTCCCCCCCTGGCTTATTCCCCACAAACGGCTCTTCTCATGTAAGGTAGGCCTCTTCTTTCCCCTACATGGCCAGAAGTCGCCCTTGTTAGGTCCGGCGTAGTGTATCGGGCCCTACCTCCGTGCTCCTAACAATGCTCCCAAGTCCTTTCCTCTTTCGGTCGTATTCCTCGAATGCATCAAGTGGGAGTGACGGTCCATACTATCTCCCCTACCAAGGGCCCTTTGATTACGTTTTATGCCATGTTTCCCCCCGCATTCCTTGCCGGCATTCTTGTGTGGACCGTTGAAAACCCTCGCTCGAAGCCGTCATCTTCTTTCAACGCCCAACTGGTTACAAAGTTCCATCTTGGAGGACTGTCAGAATCCTTACACCCACCAGGTCTTGACTCTACTCTTTTATACTGTCTCACTCCTATTCTAGGCACGATTACATCCCTTGTTGAGAGGCAGAGTATACGTCAGCGTTGTAGTGCCTTTTAAGCGTTTAGCACCCCTTACCCCTCTCAATACACTGCTCTGTTTCGCCCTAACTTTGTAGCTCCTCACCTGTACTTCACTTTTCAAGTACTCCCATTATTTGGCATTCCCACTGTTAGCGACGTGCCAAAAAACTTATTATTCTAAGTGATCGGCTGACCTGCCAGCGCCACTTATACGACCTCAATCGTCCTCTTTTTTCTAACCTCTCACCTCCGACAACATTCGAGGTGGCGTCCCCGCCATATCTTCGAATTACCATTCTTAATGCTACACTTGTTATCAATAGTCACCTTCCCTCTCCTAATAGGGTGACGACTCGGCTCCTTGGATGGCACGAGAAGCCCTGTTTCATTTGCCTCTTTTGGCCTCCCGTTCCCCTTGCGATGTACTCTCCCTCCACGTCTAACTGACAGCTCCCCCACCCCAAACATGAAGTTTCCTCCTTCGGCACGGGGTTTTTTTCTAGACTTTCTACAATTAGATTCCATTCCTGGATAGACTTCACCCCTTCTTCTCACGGCACGGCAGAGCTTCGACGATTTCCCTCCCCCCTTGCAAGGTGTTCCTTCGTCGTTTCGTCACCGACATCTTTCAGTACCTCTGCTCTCCCTGCCTCCGTCACTTGAGCGTCCCCTTGCGTCCAATGGCCCGTTTAGTCTACCCTTCCCCCTGCACACGTTCTTTCTCTCAACATATGATTTGCCTAGGCGTGTCGCCCCCAGCCGTGTTCGGATACCCATCGGTTTTTCCTGTCCATGATTTGTGGTGTGTGAAATCTGTTTTGGCGTGTGCCCAATCTAGAATCATGATTTTTGCTTCACGGTGTATCCTTGGGTTTCGTATTATGCACCCCGCGGAAGCCGTGCATTCTTACCCCCCCGCTTTTTGCTCCTTTCTGGCGCCTATGAACGTTGATGGTCACCCCCTCTTTCTTTTTTTTTTTGTTGAACCGACTTGCTGTCGATCCGTTCTCTCCTGGGTTGCCTTTGTCGAACTTTTCTCGTTGTCCGTTAAGCGAATTCTCCATTCTTATTCTCACTTCTGTTTTTGTGCTTGTGTGACTCTCTATCCCATGACTTCTGTTTTTTGGATACTCCCGCCCTCCCGGCCCAGCCATCCAGCTACGACCGGCCACCAGCCCCCCTGTCAGACCCCTACCTTCCTTGATCCCCTTTCAACTTCGGAAGCTGGGATCGCTTCTTGCCCCCTCCGTTCCCAGTTTTGCTCTATAACAGACGATTATTATCTTACGGTACCATGACCCGACCCCTTGGTTCCGAGGAGTCTTTCCCCGATTACGAGGCTTTCCAGAGTGCCAGTATTGTTCTCACTCTGGTGAACCCTTTATTGGTCTTCACGAAGTCCAGTTTGTCACGTTCTCTTCGCCCTCCTCCTGCCCCCACGTTGCCGTTTCGACGGGCCACGCGGACCGTCTGTCCCTATTTTCACTTCCAAGCTGTCTGATCGATCAGACAGGAAAGGCCCCACCTTCTACATGGCTGAGTTCGGAAGCGCCTCTTTGCCCGCTCAGACGGCGCTCTTTGCCTTGGAGACTACGGTTTGTCTTTGGAGTTGGTGCACGTCAGATAATTAGATCTTCAGCAGCCACAGTTGCGCGAGTATTCCTTCGGGTTTGTCGGTATTTTATTCTGTCGAGTATTCCTTTGCTCGTCTTTCGCTTACTTCTTCTCTTCTATCTTCCCCCCCCCCTTCCCCTTTTTTCCTCATTTGACGCGTTGTTTTTGAGACCAACTTTTCTTCTCCCTTGCTCGGTCGCCTTTCGCCCCCCCTGTCCTATCCTATTCCTGCCTGCCCTGTTTGCCCGACGAGCCCCCTTATATTAGTGTCTTCTACCGCAATACGGAGCGGCTGTCATGTGGATTAGTCTTTCTGTTTAACAATCGGGGTGTTGCACTTTACTCCGTTCTGAGGAGTGCAACTTTCGACATGTCATTCACCCCTTTCTTCATTTTTCCGGGTGCTTCCACCGAGGCCTGTCGCTAGCCCGACCTTTTTTGTTTCCAGCTGTACCCCATGGCCGCTTGGTTTTTCGTACCCCTTCTCCATACCTTGATTCTCCCTATCTCCTAATACCCGGGTATTTTTAAACCTAAGCCAGTGTGGATATCTATCTTCGACCCTTGCCCGCCTGCCGACTCTCGACTGCTTATATACGACTGTGCTTTTTCCCTTCAGTTCTGCTCCCCGCCCAATGCATGACTACTTTCCATTTCCGTGCTTTGATATTCGAACCTCAACCGGCTGTCCGCTATCCTCTCTTTCCTTTGTCAGTGTTTCTATACATTAGCATAGTTCATTTGTAATTTCCGTTTGCCGTGGATTCATATTTTCGAGGACCTTCGCCCTCCCATCTGTTCGTGTTGGTGGGTGCCGTTCTTGCACTCCCTTTTCCGTCTGAGGCTATTAGTTTGCATCCTCTTCCGAACAGGATCCACGTCTTGAGGTTTTCGGCCTCTCTGGGCTTTCATACTCTCGTCCTGGTTTTTCCATGTCCCCGCTTCCTCCTGCATTGCAATTTCCGCCGACCCTCGCGAGCCACTTCCTTCCCCCCGTATTCAGGACGTTCCGTTGGTTTGAAGCCTTTTAGAGGAACTCCCCCTTTCTTCTGTTGTTAGCGTACATGCGATCTGCCGGTCTTTGTGCGTAGATTGACGCGGTATCACCCCCTTTTCGGCGGTACCAGTTTATTCTGTCTTTCCCTGACCATTTTTATGTTTGTCTCTGGCGGCCTTTTTGACGGCTCTTTCTCCTCTTTTTATCTGGTCTTGCACTATCAAATTTCTCCAACAAGATGTCGTACGACGTTTTTTTTCTGTATAATTCCCCCCCTTACCCCCGCGCGGTACATTGACTATGTTTTCTCCATTCTTAGTAGCGTCCCGCCTCTTTATTTTCACTTTCAAAGGCGGTGCCTTCTTTCTCTGTCACTCGTTTCCTGTTTTTCCCTGAGTGGGCCTGCCCTTTCTCTTCATCCTCCCCCACTTTTTACCCCTCTTTGCTGGTTGACAGTTATCGGTTTTTTTCTCTTTGATTATTTCGGGGAGGAGTATCGTCGAGCCCTATTTTGTAGAGTTTTTTTTCAAGGATCCGGCCACAATGTCGCCGTTCTTTGGTCTCTTGTCATTTCCCTGGATGGCAGAGGCGCCGTGCTCCTTCATGTGCTTGAGTAGGTTAATCCGTCCACTCCCCCCCTGGCCACGGCCTGCTTTTCCGGGTCCCTTGTTCGATTTCCAAGTTCGCTTCCCTTTTGTTTTGCCCTTTTTCGATTATCAGAGTGCTTTACTTCTGTCAGACGCTTTTTTTTTTCTAGAAAGAGTTCGGCCCCCCCACTCTAACGCGATGTAATCTCCCTTCGTCTTCCCTCCCCCTGACCCCCCACTCCCTCAGGATTTACTGCTTGTCCTTCAGAAGGTATTTCCCTTCTATCGTGTTCGCTTTTCACCCGCACCACGGCTTATTTTTTTACCTCTGGTTTAATTGTTTTTGTCTCCTCGTTTTTTCGACAGAATCGCGCCCCGATTCCTCCCCGGCGGTGTCCCTTGAGTATCTTCTCCTTTTTTCACCTCTGTGTGTTTTGAGAGACCTTATTTCTCCGGGGTCTTTGTTCTCTGGCTTTTCCTCTTCTGAGACTGCCCTCCGCCCCCAAGACATGCACCGAGGTCGGCGCAGTGTTTTTATTGGATGGGGCAGTTCTCTCCGCTCCTATCTGTCTCCGGATATCCCCCTACTATTTTGTTCCTTCCAATCCGTTCCCCCTCATTTTCTTCGCGAGCTTTTGATCTTCTCGCCCACCCGTCCCTCTCTCTTGCGCTTGGGCCACCGATGGTTTACGATTTTCCCGTTACCCCACGTTTGAAACCAGAGTCTTCCCTGCATTTAAATCAACTCTACGCTCCTTTTCGTCTAACAGGGTGTGGAGAAGAATGAACATCTCAATCCTTTCCACGACCAGACCCGTTTCTTTCCCTGAAGCGAGTTTTGGTCGGCTTTTGGCGGGTGTTTCTTCCCCTTTGCGCGTTATGACACTTCCTGCCTTTCTCTCGTTTCAGTCTTCAGGATTCCGGGCCCCACCCATATTCTCGTTCCGTACGACATACAGCACCCTCCCTCCCTATTGGTGCTCGTTTTATAATCCCCTCTATCCTGCTCCAACCCTTCATTCCCCTTTCCTCAAGATACTCGGTTTTGTGTGCTTCAAGCCAGCCCCCAAAAACTCTGCACCCGAAAAGATTTCAATCTCCTCCTTCACTCGTTGATGTTTTGTCCAGGGAGTGTCTCGCACGACTTTTCTTACTTTTTCGCCGCTATTTTCTCTATCGCACTCCCCAAGAACCGTCCATTCTTGGTTTTGGCATCGCCTTGAGAACGAGGTTCTCCCGAGAGATCCGTCCCCCCGACTACGCGCCAGCTCTCGTTTCGCTTCGTATAATACTGTGCGGACAGAACGGCAAGTCGTTTTTTACTACGCCAGTCCTACATCGAGCCCGGGCAATCCGTCCGGCTATAGCGATATAGCGCTCCACGATCAGAATTAGTGTCCGTTTTTTACAGTCTCACCCGATTCTTGCATAACAACATGGACTATAGATCTTTTTTTCGAATGTTTTGCGGGTTGGGGTTAACCCATCGCGGTCGGACACGCCATGTGAGGAGTGTAAAGGACGTCAGCAGTCCCACGTGGACCCCCCCCCCCCCAACCCCCACCACCCCCCCCCCCCCCCCCACCAACCCAACCCCCCCCCCCGCCCCCCCCCCCCCCCCCCCCCCCCCCCCCCCCCCCCCCCCCCCCCCCCACTTCCCCCCCCCCCCCCCCCCCCCCCATTGAGACGGAGAGATCGGCATCTCATTCCGACTTGCCCCCCCTGTCACAAGGACGTCTCCCTCTTTTGTCTGTTTTTCCGTAGGCTCACGGTGCAAGACGCCACCCCTTGACTCCCCCCCCCCAACACAAGGTCCTGGCTTCTCATTCCTTGCCAACTACCGCAGCTGCTCTGTTGACGCAACCGATGACCTGACTCTTGCCCGCTTTTCCTTGCCCCGACACCGGGAACTCTTGAATCTTGGGTTTGCAGCCTGGTTTTGCCAACCCCTTGTTATTAATCAGGTCGTTTCTCCTACTCGTTAGGCGTTTTTTACCTCCCGTGAGGATCCCTCGTAGGATCCTTTACTGCGGCCATCGCAGGGAACCCCACCTTTCCCGCGGACAGCTCCTTTTTCTGTCAGTTCTCCTTAAGACCCGTCTTTGAATTTTTCATTCCCTGAGTGCGGCTCTTGAAACCCCTCACTGTTCTCTTTTTTTCCCCTGAACTTAACCACTAAGAGACTGGTGCATTTGGTACTCTCACCGACATTCCCTTCAGCTTGGTATTAGCCCGAGGCCAGCCGATCCAGGATTGGCTCCCCCCCATTCGTCCGTTTGTCAGCAAGTGGCATTCTGACTTTTCTGCTACCCATCTTCCACGTTTTGCGGGGTTTTGGCACTTTCCTCTAAAGAAGCCGGTGCCGCCGTCTACATACCTTCAAACTGCGATTTAGAAGACCTCTCAGACTCCTCCTATCCGGCCCCCGGTCCTCTTACTACTAGCGCAACGTGCTTCTCGCTAGAGATATTTGTCTATGCGCCCCCCCAGAGACCCTTCAAAGGCCGATTGTTTACGGCAGGGTTCGAAGCGTAGTCCGCGCTTAGTTCATCTGCCCCGGATTAATGCCGGCGTGTAGTCGCCATATGGCTCCGGTCCTCTGTGTGATTCGTGTATTCGCCCCTGTTCCCTGGTGGCCTCCATGTGTAATTTTTTCTGTGGTGTCACGTCTGTCACAAAGGACGGTCTCTTCCCCCAATCCCCATTATCTCGGTTTTATTGCACCTTTTGACCACAGTTCTTCTGAAAGATATGATTTTTCTATTTTGAATCTTTTCTACTCGGCCTTACGTGTACGGTCTGCCCCCTAGCCTGAATTTCTAGGATCTCAGAATCTTTTTATTTCCCCCCTCCGTTGCCGCCCGTCCCCCCAAGGCCTTCTGTCGCGTGTTTTAATGCTGATGCGGCATAAGAACGAGCGTCATTTCTCTCCGGGCCAAGGAGCCTAAAAGGGTGTTGGGTTATGTATATGCTTTACTCGCGGTCTTGGTCTAAATCCTTCGAATTAGACACCCGGCCGTTCCGGCCTTAAACTTGTCGCGTCCCGTTGCCACTTTTCTCCATTCCTTAGTATTACCCCGAGAATTATTATTCTGGTTGCCCCGCGACCCTTCCGAGATGGGAGAGCTGCAACGGTTTTCCACTCTTGGCTGGCCAGCGTAGAATTTCCCAGTGTGCATTTCCTTATAGTAGGCAGATCACTTCCCGTCCCTCCCCCCGCAGCTCACCTTTACGGATGTCCTCTCTCCTATCGGGACTGACATTCTTTTGCTTGTGCGGTGTGCTTTTTCCGCCTCTCTTGTACTGAAACACCTGTTGCCCAGGCTGTTGTTTTGACTTAGTGAGATCCGCTCCGAAGCCACATCTCTTCCTTTTTTGGCTTCCGTTTCAGCCTTTGGTGTAATCCTTCTATTTTTCCCCCTATACGATACTAGCCCAGGTAACCCCGTTGTGGTGCATTGTATTTGTTCGTTACTTTTTTTTTTTTTCTTTCCCCTTTCTTGGTTCTTTCCGAGGTCTTCTCTTGCGGGGATCCCGGTTTCCCCTGGTATGATTCACGTTCTTCTCTTCGAGACTTTTTTGCCACCCTTCATCCGGGTGTGGTTTACTCTGTCCCCCCACTTCGAGTTTTTCCTTTAGTTGTCTTTTTTTCAGCCCCTGATTTGACTTCTGTTTTATTTGCTATTTTTCTCCTCCCCGACATGTTCGGCCCCTGCCGCGCTTCTATGTTCCTTGTACGTCGTAGTCCCAGATTTTTTGGTGAAAGATCTTTGTGGACATTTCCCCAATTGAGCTTGGACCTTTTTTTAGTAGGATCAACCCATAGGTCTTTCTGCTCACATCTTTTTTTTCAAGTTAAGCATTTTTTGAACCCGCCGTTACAATCTCCTTCGCTGTCTGTTTTTTCCTTTTTCAGCTCGCCTCCTTCACGGTGTTAGTAAAAAAGTCCCCCCCCGATCTCTTTGTCTTCACTCCCCTTTTTTGGTGATCTGATTCCAGCCGACAGGTGCTGGTTTTTTGAATCTTAGCACACGATTCTTTTTTCCCCTTTTTTCTTTTTTCCGACCATCCCTTGCTTCGCTAGCTGTTGGACGTCACGATCATCTTGCTATATTCTTTCCTTCTGAGACGTATGTTTGCAGGCCCTTTCTTTTTGTTTTGTCTAAAAGCTTCCCTTCGAGGACCCTTGAATCTCGACATCAGGACACCAGTTCTCCTTGTCTACGTGGCCACCGGATATAAGCTTTATGGCAGATCGCCCCCCCCGGTCCGTCTCCTCATTGGTACGTCCGGACCCGGTTTTGCTCTCGACCGTTATTGCCGACACCTTTTCATTGTCGTTAAGAATCAGTTTTTGTTGGTCATAATGCACAGTGTTACGATCGGTCCCTCCCCTTTTTTTCTTCCTCTGTTGAGCGCCTACACCTTTATAGCTGTTTTTGTGCAATCTAGATTTACTGTTAGGTGTTGCTCCCCTCCCAAAGCTCAGTCACATCTTTTCACTCTATTCTCTTTCCCCCTACCCGGAGAGACTGGGCGCGGAGCGTTCCTTGCGAAAGGGTTCCCCCTTTCTCTTGCTTAACCGACACCCCACCTTCCTTCCGTGGTCCGGTTTGCGTCTTGCGCGGACCCCTCGTTTGAGCGTTCAAGCCATGTCTCTTTCCCTTCGGCCGAACCTAAGTGACCTCAACCTGCGTTCCTTATGCATTGAACTCCCGGGGCGTGTGCCGAGGTTTTGTCTTTCACACCGCCAGTGGTCCATATGCAACCGCGATCTTTTCCGTTTGTCTAGTAATGCGTTATTTCGTCCTCTCATTTTTTGGTGAGGGCTGGACGTGCGGGTGTGTGTGGTTGGGGGGGGGGGGGGGGGTTGCCCACGGTGATCTAATTCCAACCGTCTTGCCCTCGACGGTCCAACCGGGGTGCTCGCTCTTTTCCCCCTTATCTGCGTAGTCTCAACCTTTACCATTCTTGAGTTAGTAACTGGGCGGGGGGGGGGGGCGGGGGGGGGGTACCGCCCCACTTAATGTTTTATGGGGGGGGGGGGACAACAGACATCCTTTCAAGGGGACCAGTAATTAACTCGAAGTAAGACACCTAGCCCCCTCCAGACGGGGATGCCCCCCCCCCCAATTGGTTCTATATACGGAAGTGGGGCCCACAGCCCCAACCCCACCCCCGGGCCTACTTTCTACCCTTCGTCACCGTTTCATTTCAGTACCCCGTTTTTTTTTTTGGGGCTTCTCATCGCGAGAGACCTTCTTCTCTTTTTTTTTCCTTACGGCCCACTCGTCTCTTCTGTATTGGTGTTGAGAGTTGCTCAATCAGGAGCATTTTGCCACGATAGACTTGATGAAGTACTCACTTGATTTTGTCTCCCCAATGTGCGGTCATTTCCTCCCTCCCCCCACGGACCCGCCGCGCTGTGCTCCCCCTAACGTCGTTTCACCATGTTAGCATCCTTTTTAGTGTGCCCCTTTTTAGACGTTTCTCCCCGCGAGGCCGAATTTCCTGCCTGCCGACGTTTTTTTGATCTCTCCCGCTCTATCCTAACCCGTACAGAACGCTAGATGTAATTTCCTACTACCTTTTGAAATTTCCCTCCGCTCACCGTGACGACGACTGTACTTTTTTCTGCGTCACTAGGTAGGCATGTTAGGTCTCTTTGCGAGTCCGTTCTCAAAACTGTCATCCTCCTGTTTTTATTGTTATTTCGCTTCGTCCGCATCGCCCCACGAGCGGACGCCCCGGCTTTTTTCAAGATTATTTTCTTCTTTTCTACCCCTCCCCTTTTGACCTGTTTTCTGATCTCTGACCCCCTTCCTCAGGGTGTCAGCTCCGCGCCGCGGCGTATTTGCGCCTACGACAAGAACCCCCCTTGGCACCGATTCTCAGGAGTACCCGGGTTTCGTCTGGGCGCGCCGAGGCGCTCCGATCTCCTGGATGCCGTGCACAATATCACATTTCGCTTTTCTTCTCATTCTGCATCTACCTTGGCGTAGCACATGCGCGTTTTCCCTCTTTGTGATGCCCGCGGCGAGAGACAACTGCTTCTCCCTCAAAGTCAAGATCTACTCCCCTCCCGAAAAAGTTGGCCCCAACAGAATGAATCGAACCCTTAAACGAACTTCTGGCTCCCAGCCCTCGGTGGCAGTGGGTGGTTGTTTTTCTCACGCGGGCCTGCACATGACCCGGATTTCGTTCTCTCGGCCAGGCTCGTACGACTCCTAGCAGTCACACATCCCCCCTTCGTCGTTTTCACACCTTACCGACGCCAATTGCTCGCGCTACTCCGCTCGATCCGGACGTTTTCCTATCCCGGCTTACCTCTTAAGCCCCATTTTCTTGGCTTCTCTTTCCCTCCCAGACAACCCCGTCCCCCCTCCCTCTCCCTCCGAAGTTATTTGCGGTCAAGGGCGTCGCTACCGCGCTTTCTAGCACCGCGGCTGCTTCCCGGTGGTCGCGCTCCCGTCCTTTTTTTACAAGGACCTGCTAGCTGCTTTGGTGCCTCCCCTAAATTAACTTCCTTTTCCTTGCAACGCGCCGGCCCTCTCGCGGGTCGTCGCGCCCTCTCCGAATTTTTTTTCCCAGACGGCAAGGTGACGACCCGCTTCTTCTCAGTTTACCGTCTTACCCTTTTCTATTGACTCCGACAACTTTCGAAGACCGCTAACGACTTCCACCCTTTTCTCCCCGGCCACCAAGGTTCGCGACCGTTCCTCTTTCCTGTCCTACGTCTTTTTTGTGACTGGCCCCAGAAGCACTCGACCCTGTCTCCCTCGAGCCCTCGTTTTTCCCCTCAACTTACTCGACCCCACCCTAGAAAATCCTTTTCTCCTTGTGGTCGTTTTTCTCGTCATTCCTTCACGGTGCCAGAAGAAAACCACCCCCAAGGGCATTTGGTACTGTCCTCCCATGATCGCAAGAGCCGGTCCACTATGATTCTTGGACTTCCAACCCGTCGTCCTTCCTTTTTCTGAGTTCGTTCAACGACTACTTGCAAAAATTTGTCATCGTTTTGCGCCTCATGGCAAACCCCCCTTTTTTTCTCTGTGTTTCTCCAAGATTTTACCGGTACTTTTTCCAAGCCTGAATCGAGGTTGATCCTGACCACAATGACTTGATTTGATTTCTCAACTAACTTAGCACAGTCGGACTCCCCCCCCCCCCTTAGTCCTTAGTGTCATCTCTCGGCAACAACTGTTCGTTCGACAGCATCGTTCGTTCTTTTCCCCCTGCCTTTCAAGTAGTCCCCTTCCCCCAGTCTGAAACCGTTTCCCTTCCTATGCCTTTTTTCCACCGCCTAAGCTTTTTACGACATGCCCGCCGCTTTTTACCGATGATCCCCGCCGACATTCTTCGTACAGTCAATAATCACTCAACCTTTTGGCAGCAATCTGAACCCCAAGAAATTTTCGACTTCCCGTTTTTTACCCTTCAAACGGCACTTGACCTTTTTGCCGATCGAAGGTCCCTCCATTTTACTCCTCAATCTTCAAAAGTATAGCCCTACCCCTTTTCTCCCCTGCAAGTCCCTCCCTTCCCGAAAAAACCGCTGGTCCTCATCTCCGACCCTTTTGATCTTTCTGAGGATCTGAGTCAGAATCCACCCCTTATTCCCTTTTTTAACCGTACCCTCCACCCGCACTCTCTCCACGCCCTTTTTACCCAGGCTTCCTCCTCGACACGAGGTGTTCTCTTAGAGTGTGTAAGTCATATAATTTTTGCACCTCAGGTTCATCGTTCCAGCGTTATGTATTAGGGTATCCCCGGACACTTGGGTTGACCGAGGACCGTCCTTTGTTAACCCCGTCTGGTGTAGGGTTCGGCCTGAAGCGTTTCACGGCTCCGGAACTGAAACCAGAACCTCTATTTCTCCCTACCCCTGGGGCCCATTTACTGTGCCATCAGCGTACTCGGGCACATTTTTATCGCCCCTCGAATATTAATCTGTCTCTCGGAATCCTGTCTTCCACTGCATGCGCCACGTTAGGTTCCTAATAACGGTCTTTTTTTGTTAGGCGAGGCGTTGAGCCCTTTGTCCGCGCATCTCTCTCTTCCTCCTCCCACTCCCTTGATTTTCTGCTTTCTGGCTTTGAATCGTGCTCTGTCTCGTACTTCTCCCGCCTTCGCCCGCGCGACCGTGTCACTCTGGAATGGACCGTCCGGCCATCTGGGAACCCCTAACTAGTTTCGCGCTTCGGAATCCTTACACCCGTTGGTCTCCCCTCCCCGGGACCCGAGCGGCGATTCACGTAGTTCCAAGCCATTTGCAATGTTGCGCAGATTTATGCCCTTTATGCACTCTTAGCCGAGCCTTGCCCTTTTGTCAGCCTACCACACTGTCCCCTTTTCTTCGAGTAAGAGCTTCTATCTTTTTCTACTAACTCTTGCTGACATGCCTTGCACAGGCCCTTGAAGGCCCGATTTTTTTCCGTCTTTCGTTGCGCCGTCTTTGATTCCCTCGCCTTCGACATAGCTTTGGTGTGATTCCTTCTTGGCCTGGCTTTCCATGGGTTTAAGTCTGACCCCCCCCTTTCTATTTTGCCTTTTCTTCCGCCCCCTTTCTTCCCTCGTATTTGTCCAGGTTTGGTCTTTAACGGAACACCGGATAGCCCCGTCACGCAGCCGTCTTCTTATTTCACTTGTTTTTGTATTCAGCCTTTCCTACCCGTCACATCCTCGGCACACCGGCACTGGTTTGCCGCGTGGTTTTTGGCTGTTTTTTCTTTTACGTCCTAAAACGAGACTCTTCTTTTCTTTGTTCCGGACTTGCGCCACCATGACTTGGTCCGTGTTTTCAGTTGAAGTGAGCTTGCCTGTTTTAGAAGAGTTCGCGTATTGTACTTGTCTTTCCTTACAAATCTCCGGTGTGTTTTTGCACTCTCTGTCAGTGCACTTGTTCTTTTTGGCCGGTCTTCCAGGTCGAACCTAACCACTTTTTTCCATCCGAATTGGTCGTTGCAACCGGTTGGTTGCCCGTTACGATGGCCGCCCCCACCCCCCCTCCCACTCATTCGATGGAATGGTATCTTACGCCCTCATCGTTTTTTTCACTGCTTTTCGGTAACCAGCTCTCTTTCTGAGTTGTCGCCGTACACACTTACCCCAGTGCACCGTATCTCCCGTTTTCCCCTCCGCAATATTGCGTTTCCCTTTCCTTTTGACTGTCCCAGTAACACCCTGATTTTCCCAGATATTCAGGCTGTCGTTTCGACCGATTGCCACTCATCCACACCTTTTGTCAAATCTCTCTTGTTTGCCAGTCCCTCGCCTCTTTGGGCCCTCCCTTGACGTACATATGTTGCGGGAACAGGTCCTTTTTGTTTTTTTTGCTTCTTCCTCCTGTGTAGTTCCCTGATTCAGAGTCCCGATCGCTCTTAGCTCCTGTCTGTCTCCAGTACTTTGTCCCTCTTTTCAATGTTCGTCGATTGTCTCGGCATGAGTATCCCAACTGGAACTCCCTGATCTTTATGGCCCTTCCGACACGATCACCCCGCGCCCAGCGTTTCCTATTGTCGACCGACGCGTTTGTGTCCCTAGCTGTCCCTTTTACGTCTCGTGTCTTCGCGTTTTTGCGAGATCATTGGTTTTTAGCCGGTCGGTTTCCTTTCTCTGATCTTCGTCACCTTTCCGTCGTCTTGTTCCCTGTAGGAGTTTTTGTCCCCTTTTACCTTAGAGCTGGCGCCTTTGTCGCCATTGACGTGCGGGGGGCGACTCTTCACTTAGCGCTGCACCACAAACCGTGCGTTTTCTATTGTGGCTTGAGTCCCTTCTTTGACAACGCACGTTCTTTTTTTTGGCTCGTCGGCGTAGACGACGCTTGTGACAGCATTCAACGGTCCTTACACCGTCTGACTTGTACTTGTGGCTTGTGCCGAGGTTGACCGGTCCTTTTCCTCGCAACCGTCCCCTTCCCGATTTTTCCTTACCTTTCTTGTCTCTGCTCGAGTCGGGGGCATTAGACGAGCTCTCCCCCTTTCGTCTCGTTTTTGTATCCCTTGCCACTCCCTTTCTGTTTCTGGTTATTCTTCGAATTTCCTCCGAGAGCGCCGATCATGTTTGGCGTTCACTTTCATTCCAGACCACACTTTTCCCAACCAACGGCACCCACGCTGCGGCAGTCTTCACTTTCGTTTCCAATGTCTTCATTTCTGTTTGCCCTTTTTTCCGAATTTGTCGTTTTAATGCTTGCTGTGAAATGTCTGTACTCCTTTGTGTGTGTCTCGCCGCCGGTTCATACCTAGCCAACGCGATTGTTCTTCCCTAGGAGCGCTCGACCTCTCACAGAGACATTGACGATTCCCTCCTGTTCCTTTCCCGTTTAACTCCTTTTCAGGTTACTATAGTGTTTTTTTTCTGCATGCCCCCCGTTCTCTTTCTTGATAGCCACACGGCTTAAGTAAAATCTGGTTTTGCCCATTGTTCTTGTTCGTAGTCTCCCTCCTTTGTCCCTCTCCTTCAAGCCTTCGGT
>Ga0179593_1523694_pt1 | contig 16598 bp, 18 predicted proteins | sample CZODoug2_1_08_16_FD_185931 | JGI IMG/M metagenome (GOLD analysis project Ga0179593, IMG submission 185931) | Vadose zone soil fungal communities from Angelo Coast Range Reserve, California, USA - CZODoug2_1_08_16fungal (PacBio error correction) | ecosystem: Environmental > Terrestrial > Soil >... | reverse complement strand
GATTGCTGACCCACTTTTTCCCCCCTTACACTCCCTTCGCTTGGAAATTTCACGATGCCTGCCCTCCAGAGGCTTCCATTCCCAGACTAAACTCCTCCCAAGATGGCTGTTACAGGTTTCCAATGATTCCAGAAAAGTTTTATGAAGTATCTCCTCGCTCCTTTATCCCCCTCCCCAATCTTTTTTTTCGGAGATGCGCGTTGACTCTTTCGATGCAGCCTCCAGATTTCTCCTTTTATTGACCCGCTTATTTATTTTCGATGCGATCCGATAGGCTTTTGTGGAGGAGTGGTGAAGGGGAGAAGCTTAAAAGGGGCTCGGCTCCCAGACCCCTGATGCCTTTACCCCTGCATCAGCGTTGATTTAAGTCTATCTTACTACTGATTCTGCCCCTCCCAGAGTATCAGCTTCCTTTTTGCTGGAAGTCGATCCTTGAGACGTCAACTCCCTAGTCCCGTATTGATTTTTCCCTATCCCCCTGCCGCATGGACCCCTCCCCCCCCTGTCTTACTGCTTCTCCGAAACCAGCCACTAATCATTTCATTAAAGGTTCCTTCACCTACTTGCCTCTCTGCTGGTTTTCTCAAAAGCCGTCTTCGCCCCCGAGACCGACATCAGGTTATTCCTTGAAGATTTTCCCCCAAATCTGGTGATCAAAGTTAGATGAAGTGTTTTTCCCCCCTTGCTGAAACTCGCAACCTCAAGACCCCTCCGTGAAAGGTTCTGAGTCAATACCCCGATTTTTCTCGACCTTTCCCTAAGTGGGCTTTAGCTTAGATGACCCTTCCTAGAGAAAATGTCTCTGACGGATGACCCATCTATGCCCTAAATTGATTTTTCTTGATCACGGCCCTAGCTCCAATTTTCCCTTGACTCAGTCTTCCTACTTTTCTGAAGGCAAACCCCCCCGTTCCGTGGAATCTCTCTTTAAAGCAGGGGAACGTCCGTGGTGAGAACGACCCCTTAAAAGAATTCCCTTCATGGACCCGGGTCTTCCTTACTTTCTTCACGGTATCTCAGTTCAACGCCGTCGGAAGGGGAGAAAATTTCCCCCCCCTTCTCATTTCTGCTCGCCAATTCGTGTGATCTCCGGGGCTGCACCTGAAGCACTGAGTGACTCGAAGATCTCCTCCGACGAGGTAAGGAGTTCGACCGGAAATCAGGCGAGCGGGGCACGAAAAGCAACCTCCCATCCACATCCAACACGGTAGGAATGAATCGGGACTTCCCCCCAATCTGGACTTTTCCCGGGGGGGAGGGACCAAACAGAATAAGACCCGGGATTGAGAAAGACCCTCGAACTTGGTCTTTCCCCGCCTATAGAGAACATCAGTAGTAAAAATAACACATTTGAGGTCCACCCCGATTTTTCAATAGGATCCACACCATGATCCACTTTATCGTAGGAATGTCCTCCCATGGCTACCAAAGACCCAAAGAGAATTTCTAAGAAGGAGGTGCTTTAAAGACGGTCTGGAAAGAGCCCCCCCCAAAGGGTCTACTAGATGAGGCAGACTCAGAGGCTCCCTCGTCTTTCCTGCCCCCAGCTTCCCCCCCCCGCGCCCCGTTAGCCCTCTCAACCGAGCCATTGCAAATTTTTTTTTCCCCCCCCCCCACCCGCTTCAACATTCCTCAGAGACCCCAGTCCCACCTCCCCCGACGACGCCCTTCCCGAAGCCATGCTGCAACGCCCCGCCTGCTGCTCGAACGCGGTGAGGACCCTTTTTTTTTTATTCCCCGCGCTTCCCCTTATGAGGCCCCCTCTCTTCTTGTGCCACTCCGTTTTTTCTCGTTTTTCCTGGATGCCCCCGAAACCCCCCCCCCACCAATTTCATGTGTCACCTTTCGGAGACAGTTCTGACCCCCCTCCGGTATTTCATAGTTTTTTCCACGGCCGTACTGCTGCGCCTGCCCTTTCTTCACTTGGGTTTCCCCCTTATGGAACACACTCTTTCAAAAAGGAGGTTTTTCTCCCCAAGGTTGTCCTTCCTAAATCAAGAGCCGACGTTTTCCTCCAATGACTTGTCTGGTCTTCAGATTCTTTCCGTCCTCGAAAAAAAAGAGTCAGCTCCTTTGGCGCCCGTCGAAAGTACACGCCCTTTCAGCCATGAGCATGAGATACAGGAAGCCCCTCTTTCTGTGCAACCCTTTATCGGACGCCACAATCTTTTGGAGACTTCTTGGCCCTTCCCCCCCCCCCTGACTCTTACAGAAAGCATTAGTTATTGCCCCCCTTTTTCGGATGCGATTAATCACTCTTTCGTTAATTCCGCCTCTGACTTTCTGATCGAAAGGAAATCGTCTGAGCCCTAGGTTTTTCCCCCCTTTTCTCCTTTCTACCATTCTCTCCTTTTTCTTTTGAGGGATAGATGGTTCCTCACTTCCTTCCTTCTGAATGTACCACTTCCCTTCTCCTCCCCCCCTGATTGACGGATATTCAAGCACCTTCTAGCGGCCCCTTTCAATAAGTCTTTTTTCCAAAAAATGTTTTTTTTTCCTTTACCGTGTGGTGCATGCGTGATCCGCCCTTAAAGGAAGGCGTCCCCTTCACTGGGAAGGTTTTGGCCGCTCTGGTGACAATTCTCTAATGCCTCAATGTCCCCCCCTTGCCCCCGGCAGCAGGTCTTTCCTTGCGACCGTCCTTTTCGCAAAGGTGGTGTTCAATGATCGATGTTGCCCTCTCATTTCGAGTTCTGTGACCCCTCGCTTCATCGTTTTTGACTTTATGAAGTTTTCTCGACCCTTTTTTTTCGCCCTGTTTTTCTCCGTTACAGAGTCCGATGATTCGCGGGGTCCCAATCTGCGAGTCTCAAGATCTCCTCTCAGTCGCTTTTTCCCTTTTGTTCCTCATACGTTTTCATGTGAAATCCCCCCCTTCCTTTGGGTATTTTTTTTGGTGTTTTCTGAGAAGGAATCCGTTTCACAACTCATGACTCTCCCCCCCAGTCTTGGTGCTTCCCCATCTTGACTCTCTTCTTCGACCCCCTCCTCCAAGGCATGGATTGTTGGTTTCTCATTTTGCGGTGTCGGGCTTTTCACTGAGGTGGGTCCGGATTGGTCTTCCGGCGTCCTGACCTGTCCCCCCTTCGACTGGTGAGTGTAATTGGAAATGATCCTCCTTTCAGAGGTTCCGCGTGCGCAAGGGGCCAGATTTTTAAGATCGCCTCCGGTGCATATTTCCCGCCCCTTTTTTTAGGGGAGAGTTTCATAAAACGAGGACTTTCCCCTCTCCAATAGATTGGTGCTCCTTAAGAAGATAGATCTTCTTTATCCGGGTTGTTGTCCCTCCGTGGTTCCCCTTCCTTTCTACTTCTGTAAGTAGAAGTAGCGATCGAATCCTCTTTTTTTTTCCAATCTTGACGGCTGGTTTTTACTTGCTTTTTTGGACACCCCCCCCCTCGCATAGGTGCCCCGTGGGCAAGGCTCCCGTGATGGTTTCTCCACTTTTACGTGAGACGCATGCCAGGATTAGACTTTTCGGGGAACCTTTTCGGAAAACTGACACTTCCCCCGCAGCTTTCCTACACATTCCCTGTTTTGCCAGTTGTTTCTTCTTAAGACATTCGGGAGCCGCCCTCGGTGAGTTTTTTCGGTCTCGAATGGGAAACCTCGTTGGTATCTATAAAGATCGGTTGGTTTGGACCTTCCCCCGCTCTCTGATGATATCGCCCTTCCCCCCTTGAACCCATGCTATCACCCGATCGAAAGCACTTCCGATTGCGGGTCCGGCGTCCTCCTCCGAACGGCATCCCCCTCGCCATTCATGATCATCCCTCAGCTCGGGTTTATTCCCGGCTGCCTTTTTGTTCGCTTTTGGTAAGCTTTTTCATTTTCCTTTTTGGCACAGTCGAGTCTGGGCCCTCCTTCAAACAGCCCTGACATTACGGTCCTTTTCGGAGATCTCGTCGATTTTTTGGTAGTCCAGGTTCAGAGGGCATTTTAACCCCCTTTTTTTTTTTATTACAAGCTCGGGAGTCTTTTTTCCACGAAGGCAGAAATCCCCTCTGGGCCCGTGACCCTCTCCAATCACGAACTTTTTTCGGGTCTTTGGGGGTGTTCCGTTTTCGGGGGGAAATGCGTCCACCTTCTAGGACAGAAGGCCCTGCTGATCCCTACCCGGGTCAGCTCCACGTTTTTCTTAACATCAACTCTTGTTTACCCTCGGGGTATTCCGGCTCTTAGAATAGGCCATTTTTCCGATAAGTAGACCTTCCCTCCTACATCGGATCGAGTCCCCGTTAATCTGCCCTCTCCTTTCTTTTCGCTTTCGCGTTTTCTGCCTTCCCTGTTCCCAAAAAGCTTTGACTTTCCCGTTCTTCTCCATAGTAGATCTTCCCTGTAGGCTTTCTCCCCCCTGCATTCCGGCAGAAAGCTTGTTTCCCATTAGGACCGATGGATGACGCTCCGCAGGCAGATTGCTGGTGCAATGATCGCGACCCCATTTCCCAAGCAGGCTGGAGGGGCCGACAGTTTACCCTGATCAAGGTTATTTTTTGTTGACCTTGATCTTTCTTTTTTGCGGGGGTCGCCTTTTTTCACTCGCCGGACTTTTTTGCGCGATCAAAGCTCCCTTATTCTAGGTCTCGTATTGTGAGCAACCTTCCATGGGATCGCGTCGTCCCTTCTCACCCTCAACCTTCTTCTGGACAGAAGGTAGTCCTTTGCCCATGAGCTCCCTATCTCCGATTGCATCCGATGACCGCTAAGAGCGGACGGTCCTCAGTTTCCGCAAGAGAATATGATAATTTCCACAAACGATCTCCCTTTCGGTAGAGTCAGTACATCCCGAAAGATGCTTTCGCCACAGGAGGTCTCCTCGAACATCCCCCGCACTGTCTATTAGGCGAGGTTGTCGCTGCCCTGACGAGGCCGAACAGTCCTTCCCATTTTCCGATGTTATAGGCGCGAGGTGCTTTTCTTGATCCATCTCGTGGCACATCCAACCCGCCAAGCTTTCAAAGTCGCTTTTTCAAAAATAGTTGAAGGCTTACGGTGTTCTAGATGAACCCCTTTGACGTCCCGGGAAGATCGCAGGTTTTTCAAGCTCCCCGTGAAAGTACTCTAAACGCCCTTCCAAGGAATAGTTCCTTTTAGATTGACGTCTCCGTGAGGAAATCAAAGGCATTCCCCGGGGTTTTCTTTTCTGAGATCTAGGTCGATCTCTAGAAGGGAAGACGTGACTACCCCTGACCCCCCTTCGAGAACCGCGGCCTTTAAAGGAGTGTCTTTTTTTTTTTTCTGTGGTCCACTCTTGACCCCTCTCCTTTATTAGGAGGCGTGAACTCGGGGACCCCCCCCCCCACCAACTTCCTCCCCCCCCTCTTCCCAACGAGACTCCCTTTTGAGGAAATGTTTGATTTCTCTTTTCCCCCGAGATTGGATCTTTTCATCGAAGAGAAGTCGGCACGATAGACGATACTAATTTGTATTATTTCTTTCTAAGAGGAATATTCCATTTTAGACCCTCGCCCGACTCGAACATCCTCCCCTTATTGAACGCCTCCCTTCCGCTGGGCCTCCCCACTTTTTCGCACCTCCGCGTGATTCATTACAGCCCCTTTTCTCTGTCGCCTATCAGGCCCATTTTCTTAGCCATGCGCTCTTTCTATGAAGTCTACCATCTGCGCACAGAGTTCGTTACAGTGCGCTACATTCCATTAATTTGCTGCAATAAAACATTTTTAAACTCTTCTTTTCCTTTTCTTTTTTTCCTTCCCCCTCCTCGCCGTGAAGCGGAGCTTTTTGATTGTCAGGACCTCTCGAATATCCGGATTGTGATAGCTTCCCTCCGTCCTGCCGCGTTTCTCATTTTTTGCTGAAAACTCCCAAGAATATCACTCCCCCCCCCCAAGAGACCCTTTTGACTATGAATCTGTCTCGGCGTGCTCTCCTTTTTAAAAGCAAAATTTCTGAGCCTTTTCAATGTCTTCATCCAGAGTCGTCCCTCTATCCCTACAACCTCCCTTACACTAAGTAACACCTCGAAGTGACAGTACGGTTCCCTCCTTTGAGGTTGCCCCTTAAGATTCGTTGTTATCCTCCCCTTTTTTTTCATCTTTCCGTTGAAAGTGTCCCTCCCGTCGACCCTGATCGCTCGCCTCTCCTTTAGAGTAAAACTTGCCGCGCTTCCTGTTTGCACTAGGTCTGGTGGACCTTTCATCCGTAGCTTAAACTTGGCCTCCGGCGAGAAAGCCGATCTCTCTTCCTTAATTTCGTGCTTTTTAATTTCTCGCAAGGAGCACCTGTCGAAGGATATTAGACTGCGGCCCGCCTTGCGCCCCACGCGCCCTCCCTCCGTCGATAATATTTTTCTTTGATTTCGAAATTTTTCCGTTGCTTCCTTTGGCCCGAGCGTTTTCCTTCCGTTTCGCCCCCCAGAAGCTGGAATTCCGGGGGAGGCCTCATTAACGAGTTTCACGACAAACGATCGCTATCTTCCAATGCAGGATAGTCTCTCCCGGTGTAGTTCGTCCACTCTCCTCGACCAAACCGTTCCTGATAAGCCATCTCAAGGCCTTCTCACCCCCCCCTTTTTCTTCCGCCCTAACTTTCTGATGAGCCGGCATTTTGATCTTTCTCCCCGTTTTTTGCCCTATTTCCCCCTTGAGCCCGGTAGGAAGTCAATGACTTTGTGATCTTTTCGCGTTCCTGCCGCTTCTTTTTTAGTCCTCGTTTTCCTTCTTTGGCAAATCCTTTTTCCCCGCTGGTTTCTGTCGAGACTTAAATTCGGCTCCGGCGGAGTTCAAGCAAACTGAAAAGAATTTTATTCTTTCTACCCTAAAATTTAATCCCCCGAAAGAATGGAAAAAATCTTCAGGTTTTAGAAACCTCGTTCTTTGATCGCACAACCTTTTATGGTAGTACCTGGCTACACCTGTTAGAGGGCCGTTAACCATGATATTTTCCCCAGACAATCACGTTCCGTCCCCTTGAAGCTTTTGATTGAGCCGTCCCCCCCTCTTACTTTCCTTGTCTCCAGCACCTAGACCCTAATATGGGTCGAGGTCCCGTTTCTCTCGCGACGCTCTTACCCTCACCCTCCTTTTCTCTGGTTAACCCAATGCTCCCCTTTATGGACCGTCAGCGGATCTCGTCTTTGCGCTTTGCTCCCCAAAGAACTTTCCCCTCTCTTGCAAGCTTTTCCCGCGCGGAAAGCTCCCCCGTTTCCTTTGTTCCATGCGGCCTTCCGAGAACTTTCCTCTTTTTTATGAGGCTTTTCCACCCCCTCCCCTCTCCCAATTGGCTCCGATCCACCTAGAGACCGGCGATATTGCCCCCTCTTGGCATTCCACCCAAACATTTCCCCTCGGAATCCGCCCCCCTTCCCCTTCTCAAAGAAGAGTGCCCACAGAAGAGCCCCTCCATGGACACCAGACCCCCCTACGAGGCTACCAGAGCAAGGGTCGTTCCCTTTCCCGGGCTGACCCATAACGAGGTCCTCGCACTTTTTCCTCGTTTTTTGTTGAGTTTCCCCCCATGGAAGGCTTCCATTCCGCCAATTTCCCCCCCCAAACTGACCCCAATACAATTCTTTTTTCACCATGCCCCCTTCTACACCGACTAGTTTCATCGCCTTGTAAGGCCTTCCCTTTCTGCGTTACAAGCTTTCTGATCATCTAACTGGCTCGGTCTGAAACGCTGGCTCCCGTTTCGATAAAAGGTTTTGCCCCCTCATCACTACGAACCGCCTTTGGTAATTAAAGGATAGTTTGGCCGCCCCTCGTCCTTGCTGCTTCGGCCCCCCGAGATAAGCGCTTTGCTTTTTCTTCCTTTCGCAAGGGAACTTTTCTTCCCTCACGTTTCTGCGATCCCTTCCCGGCTTCTTTTGCCAACTATTCACGCACCAGGGTCCTTTTCTGCAGCGCGCCTCTCATGACCGCCCTTTCCCCCCACCCGTTCCTTCGATCTTATTCCGGGTCTCTTCTGAGCCGATCGGCCCCCCCTACGTGTGTGAAGCTTTTGGTACATGTCCCCGTTGTCTTCCCGCCAGTTTAGAAAAATTCCCCCTTCTCCTAATAAGTGTGGTTTTTCATAACGCTTTCGTGTCAGTCCGTTTTTCCCCCTCTTTCCGGCACCCCCTCAAATTAATCAGCCAACTGGAACCCCTGTCAATACGATCTTCCTTGCCTCGGAAAAACGAAAGGGCTCGTGTTCATTCGCTCTTATTTCGCACACTACCCTTTTTCCGTTCTTGCGGCGATACTTTTCTCAGCATTGGCTGCATTTTTTGCCTCTGTGCTCTGGACACCCTTTAGGCCCTTCAACGTTTCTACTCCAAAGGCGTTGTCGGGTTTGTGCACGGATCCCTGACAGATCACTTCGTCCTCCTCCCGATAAGCTTCCAAGGTCTTCCTCCGGATTATGCGTTCCCCCCCTGTTCCACGATGCGCAGCCTCTGTTTCCATCCTATGAACCGGCATCTGAGATTGATAGCTTTCTTCCAATTTGCGGACTCCCTCCCCTTCCAGTCCTCTTTCCTAGAATTTCGACGTTTTCATTCCTTGCAAGTAATTGGGTCTTTTGGTTTCTCCCTCTCCTGGAATAGTTCCCTTCCCCCCCACAAAGTTTTTTCCCAAGTACTCCTTTTCGGGCGCTCTTCGTTCTATGCCTAACAGGCGTTCTTTTAGGCTGGTGGTCCTTTTGCGGCTTCGGCCTTTCCCTTTCCTTTTGGGGCTTCTGTTTTCCGGCCGGTGCCTGTCCCGGGTTTTTTTTTTAATTCGTTTGGGCAATGTCGCCCTCTTTCCCTTTTTAGCACGGCGCCCTGTCTCGCGACTATTGTCTCTCCTTCTGCAATCTGAATGCCCCCCAACGTGTAACTTTTTACCCCCAATAAAAGCTTCACGATTTGAATTATTTGTCTCCGTTCAGCATAAGCCCTCCCTCCTATAGCTGCTTGCTTCCCCTTGCAGTTGTGTTTTACCCCCTCCTGGTTTTTTTTCATACTGAAGCTTTTTTCTTACCCCCCCCCCCCCCCCCCCCCCCCCCCCCCCCCCCCCCCCCAACTCCCCCCCCGAACTATCTTTATCTTTTTCCTGCTCGAATGCTGAGTCGTTTGTCCCCTCCTTTTTGCCCCATAGCATCAGTAGTCGTGTGCAATTCCCCGAGCTTAGTAACCCCCTTTTTCCGGCGAAGCTTATCTCCCCGACGAGGGATTCCGGTTTTCCCTTTATCACTTTTCTTTTCTGCTCAGCCTGCTAAACTAACTGTCCCCTTTGGGCACAGTCGTTTTTCTTCTGACTATTTCTTCCTCATTTTTTTTTCTGACCCTTCTCTTTTTTTAGTGCATTATATAACGACCCCGCCCCCAGGTGGATTTTCAGCGTCGGCGGTCTTGCCGCTGCCAGAGACTTTCTGCCGGATAACCCTCCTGCCCGCGACCTCCTCGCGGTCCTTTCTTCAGCGCCGAGGAATCGCAGCGCCCTGATATCAGAGCTCCTCTTTGCTTTCAAGAACTTTTCTCCTGATTGGCGTCCCTATCCTCTTGGCTTTCCTCCTCGACTGTTGGCACGCGCCCCACCGTTTTTTGGCCGACGTCCTCGTCCAAGCACTCTTTCGGCGATCTCGCGATCCCTTTGGTTGCGGAAGCCCTTGCGGCTCCTTTATCCAGTTTCTGGCTTATCTTCGTCCAGTTCGTGAAATGATGATGCAGGCATAGGTTTTTTTCTGCATGACGAGCCCCTTTTTATTATTCTAAGTCTCTTTTCTTTCCGTAGCCTTTCCAGCCGCTCTTTATCCTTGTCCTCCTTGCCTTTTTAACCCATTTTAATAAGGGCCGGAAGGCGCTTGAGAGGATCGTGTTCCCTTGCTCGCGTGATTCTTCCCCACTTACCCCCCGTGCGCAGCCGTCTCTTCTCTCCTGCCATTCAAGGCTTACGAGAGATCGGGGCAGGGCTGATCGCACTGATTCAAAGGCGCATTTTCCCCTCCCCCCTCTTTTGATCCCTCATCCCCCACCCCCTTCCGCTCTGGCTGACCCCCCACCCCATCCACCCCCTATCCCGCCCGTCCACGCAGACAGCCTTTTTTTTGTTTCGCGTTTCGGCTCTCTTTTGACGCGACAACGCCGGCCCTCCTCGGCAATGATTTCCCGCGAGCGCTGTTGCCCTTAACGACATAGACAGCTTCCCCCGATCAGATCAATCCAGCGTGCTCTTTTTTTTCCTGAGAGGTTGGTTTTCCAGCCTGGTTTTTGGACAGGGGGGAGGAGTGACCCCCCGATCCCCAAACGCTCCCCCGCCGGATCATTGTGAGAGCTATCCCGTTCGCCAAACCGCTTTTAATGGGGGGCCCTCCTTTCGCCCTTAAACCTTTCACGAAACATTTCTGCACCAAATGGAGCGACAAAGCGCACGATTTCCTTTTTCCCCTGGACGAGTTTCTTCTCCTCCAGGTCATCGCTTTTTGGCACTTGCTGATTTGCACCTAGAAGACTCGATTTCTGAGGATTTCTCCCCTCCCCGCGGATCTCAATAGTCCTTGAACTTTTCCGTATTTTGTCGAGATCGCTGAGGTGGTAGAGCTTCCGATGCCGCCGGCGAACTTTTTTTCCCTTATAGCGCTTTCGTGAGTTTGATCTTTCCTTTGATCCTGCAATATCGTGACAATGCGATCAAACAGGCCCCCTCAAAGGAGTCAAAGTTTCTTTTCCCTGAAATCGTTTTTTTTATCGCTGGCCCGTCGTTTACGATAGGTTTTCAAGCTTTGACCGGCTAGAACCCCCCTTCTCACTGCCGGGCCCCCTCGGTTCTCTGCCGTTCGCCCGTTTTTTCGCGCCGGACGTTTTTTTGTTTGTTGATGACTGTTTACGCCTTCCCCTTGTGTTGTTTTGAGAGGAGTCTCCCCTCGCGCCGTTTGATAGGACCTTTCCCGGCAGCGTCTGCTCCTTTTTCGTGTATCTTTTTTTATCTCAACGCTAAAAAAATGATAGTATTTGGAGGGACCGGCCCTTAATAGGTATTCGAGACCTGAATGCACTTCAACCCCGCCCCTAAGACCCTTTATGTTTGATCGCCTGTCCCTTTCTGCAGGCTCAGAAGATCAGATAGATAGACGGTCACAGCCCACGATCCTACTCCCCGTTTCGTCCCCGAGGCATCGTTTTCCCCCCCCCCTACGCCCCCTCCCCCCTCTCTTACACGCATTAGAGCCTGGGCCTCCCTTTTTCCGGCAATAAGCATGATGAATCATCTCACATACCTCATAGAGTTTTTTCGCCTTTTCACTCGCCAATGCGCTCCCCCTTTTTCTCTTCCGTCGAGCCTTGCGTCCGCGTCGTCCGCAGATCGTGCGCTCATTTTTTTCTCTATTTTATTGAACTCCCCCTTTTTCCCCCCGTGAGGTTCGGCCTGATAAACTTTTCCCGTTTTCTGACTTCTTTTGTAGAGAACTTTTATGGCAGGCATGGTTTTGCTTCAATCCGCCACCAACGTTCGTCCCTTTTTGCGACCCCTCTTCCACCCCCCCCCCTCTCCTTCTGTTCAAGCGTCGGAGTTCTCACATCAGCAACGGCTATTTTTTCCTTTCCGAGCAGCACGCCTTTTTTTTATTGTCGAGTCGTATCCGTGTAAACTTCCTTTCCACACCTTTACTTTACATGCCTTGAGGTTGCCCAGCAGCGTTTTCATGAAGGATCGCGAGCGATATCTTCTCCCTTTTTGTCCGGCGATTTCTCAGAGCTTTTCGCTAGTCTCTTCCTGTCCTTATCCTATGATTTTCGTCTGCTGTCCTCAAGGAGGAGGGGACAGGTTCCTTAGCTTACCCTTCCGAGGAACGTCTTCTCCTCACCCCCGATCCCCTTAAAGTCCAGGAGCACGGCGATCTTGATTGAAACGTCATGTCAGAGGACTAGGTTTTCGTGAATTTGCGACGCCTCCGCCCGTACAAGAAGTCCTCCTTTTTGATGGGTGACCCCTCTTTCCTCCCGTGCCTTCTTTTTCGAACAGATACCATAGCGAATTAACTGGGCCCCTTCCAAATGTACTTGCCTCTTTCTTTCCCCTCGAAACCCTCGCCGCTCCTTGCCTCCTTGGCTGAGTCGGCCAATTCTTTTCGCGTGACACCAGTTCTGAAGCGGAATTCTTCCAGATATTCGCAAGCCCTTCCCTTTTTTTCCCGATCTCGCCTGTGGCGAAAGTGTCGAGCACCTATGACGAGATTCCGATTGTCTTTCCTCATTCGGTAGATAGTTTCCAGTCCTATTCGGCCTACATTTCTTCTTACGCCCCATCTCACATAGTAAAAGCTGGTAGTGAGCTTTTTTTCCCCTTAGAGATTCACTGCTTTCCCCTTCCCCCGTCTACTCCCAGACCAGTTCATTTCCTCCGTATTGAACGTTCGGCACCCCCCCAAGTATGACTAAGTGAGACCATCTCTTAGGAGGGATTGAGGTTTCCTTCCCCTGAACCGGTTTTTCTGATCCCGAGGGCATGGCTCGGAAAATGATCTTGTGACGCCCTCTCTTTTGATACTTTCCTCTCTGCACCTTTCTCGATGGGTCCCTCAGCCTCCCTCGCCCGCCAGCACCTTTTTTGTTTTCCCTGGGTCGGCTTAGTCTGATCGCGACTTTCAGTAGTAACCATAACCATTCTTTCGTCCTCTTTTTTAACCCATGCTTCCTTTTCTTCCCCCCCCCTCCTTTCTGAGGTTTTCGTCCCAAAGAATTCCCCCCCCTTTGATTTATGTCATTGCCTCTTGGAACGCGAACCTTTCCCCCCCTTGTCTAGGAATGCGGCTCTTTTTTTCCCCCGCTTTTCTCCTTCGATGCCCCCTCTTTTCGCTCCTTTCTTTAATTTTTACCGCTCATTGGCCCGCATCTCCCAACCATGCGCCGACAGCGTCAGCCCAGTCCCCCCCCCCCTCTCGCCCGCAAACCGACCCCCCCACCCACGACCCCCCCACCGCCCACTTCCCCCCGGCCACCAACCTCCGCCGCTTTTTTAGCCTTTGAGCAAGAGCAAGTTTTTCTTTTACAGCGCGCCGCGATGAGCAAACTCCTCTCTCCTCTCCAATTCCTCCCCTAACGTTTGAACCCCCCACCCCACCATGCAATGATTTCCCCTGAACCGGCTCTCTGAACGGAAGTTAGTTCCTCTTTTCTTCCCTGAGCCGGAGTTCCTCCTGCCGCGATTGTTCCTCAGGCTTCCATACCGCCTTTTTTGTCCCACCCCCTTTTGAGCTTGGTTTTCCTTTATCAAAGGTTGGACGGAACGAGCAGATTACCACTCCTCCCGAAATCGACCTGGGCCTTCAGATGTTATCCGTTCTTCCGAGCTCCGGCTGCCGTCGACTTAAAGCCCTTCGGCCCGCCCTTCCCCCCCCTCCCCCCTTTTTTCCCATGAGTTTCCCCGGATCCTGTCATGCCCTTTTCCCCCCCCCCCCTTTGTTTCCGCACAAGTCTGGTTTAGACGTAGTTCTCTCCCCAGCTCGATGAAAGCACCCCTTTTTTTGCCAACCAGTTTTTTCGATTTGCGTTTTTTTCCTTCTTCTTTTTAATTGATATGTTGGTCACTTGCTCGATCCGGACCAATCCTTTTTTTTTTATGTTGACCGCGGTGGCCTTCCGTAGGTCCAGCGCTTCGCGCTTTTTCTCCGTGTTGTGTGTTGTATCTTGCGTTCATCACGACTTCCTTGTTGACCCCCCTCCGCATGCTCCCGCTTTTGAAGTTTATAATCCCCCCCTTTCTTTTCACTCAATCCGATCGCTCTGACCTTTCATCGAACACCTTTTTTGCCCACTCCCTCGGCGTGCGGTAATTCGTTTCCCTGCCCTCTTCCCCTGCCCCCCCCCTTGTCCCCTGTTTTGAACGCCCTGGCCTGACCATTCATGTGCCATGAATCAAGCGGCAACCCTCTTCCGTAAGGTCTTTCTCCTGTATCGTTCGCTTTTTGGTTCCTGTAGCATCGGTGCCTTCTTTCGAGGTTTGTGCCAAGTGGAATTGAGCGGAATTTTTTTTCCCCCTTGAAAACCCCCTTTCGCGCCTTTTTTTCGTTTGAAATGAGCCGGAGGCTTTCCCCTTCGGAAGGCCCTTTTCCCCCCCTCGCGCGGTCTCCTCTCAGACTTTCACAGTTCCAACCTCCACTTCTTGCTTTAGCCTTGAGTGAGAAATTTGTTTCCTTCTTTTGGCTGGTTTCTTGCGTTCCGGGCCATCTTCCCCTGCCCCAAATATACACTTTCATTCTTGTTTAACTGGTTTTTGCCTTATTAGGAGAGCATTGACATCGACCATTTTATTGCCTACCCCCCTTCTCCCCTGAAACTTTTTTTCATGGCGTGCCTTTCTTTGATCCGCATTGGTGGCGGCTCTAGGTGGGGCCCTGGGCGGTCCCGGCGGAATGCATGTTTTCCTGGGTGGCATTTTGGAACTTCTCCCTTTTTGTTAGCGGGCGACCGTTTGCCTGGGTCATCATGTCCTAGCGTTCTCGCAGGCCTATTCTTTCCGATTTTCAAGGTTCGACGCTCATACCTCCCTTCTCACGCTTCAATCCCCGCTTTGCATTTCTTTTTCCCTTTTTTCCTCTCCCCCTACGCTTTTCTATGGACCTCCTTTTCTCATACAGTTATGGTTACATGTACTTGGTCGCGATCGAACGTACCCTTCCCTCTGATCTGGCGCTTTTTTTTTTTTTTCCCTCTGATCCTTCGCTCAGTTTGTACAGACGTCTTTTTTTCCCTTCGTCCCCTGTTCGGGCAGAATGAATCGAGCGTGGAGGAACCCGTGTTTTGACGACATAACTTTCCTCTGCCCCCGCCCCTTGGATCCCCTTCCCTTGATTTGGAAAGTCCCGATACCATTGGGAGAGTCAAAGAATTATGTAGTTGAGGGGTTTCCCTGAGTCCCGCCCTTTTCCCCTTGGTCTTTCCCCTGTCGTTTTCTGTTTTGCCGTAAGCAGAGGCGTGAGCCGCTGTTTTTCCTTACTAGGCCCCTTTCTTCCTATAGACCCCTCAATCACGATGCTTGTTGCGTACGAAGGCATTACGCGCCATTCCTGTCATCATCGCAGCGCGTGTCTTTCTCTCCCCGGTTCTTGCAGTTTTTCTGTCTTGGTCCAGCCTTTTCCTGTGGTTTCAGCGTCGAGGAGCTGGGCCGACTTCACCAGTAGTAAAGGGAGACTATCTTTTTTCCGATCTCGCGCTTTTTTTCCCGCGGACTTCCGGACATTTTCCTTTTTTTTTTTGATTCTGGAGTATATCTAGCCCGTCGCAAGGCAGTTGATTTGGGGTGTTCGTTGTTTTTTTATTTCCCTAATTAAAAAAGCTTTGGCCATTTCCCAGTTTTTATCCCCTGACCCCCTCCACGTACTTTTGCGTTAGGCGCCCAAAGGCGACGGCCTCATATCGCTGATCAATACCGGTCTTCCTCTCCTGGTACTCTCTCCGGTTTTCCTCCCTCCCTTAACTCCCGTGATTCTCTTTTCGTTTTGATCTGCCTCCGGCCCTGTCGACCTGTACCAGAAGTCCTAGTGCAAAAACCAAACTGATCTTTTGCCGCTTTTCTTCTTTTTTTTAAAGGACGCTTCATGCTGAGGCTGTCTGCCCCCAGATTCAACGGGCCCTCCCCGACAACATCTTTTTTCTGCTCAAGCTATCTTCCCTTTCCCCTCAATCCTGGCCCTTACCATCAAGCGGTTGCGATTTTTGCGCGCAACTTCGGCGCCTTCTTCTTTCCCCCCGACAAGCCGTTTTTTCTTTTTTTTAATGAATTTCCACTTTCTCCTGTTTGTCTTGGACCTGGTCTCCAAGACTCAGTTCAGATCAGAAAGCCGTGCGCTTGTTTGTCTTTTCCTCTTCCTTGGTGGCTTTCAAGCTTTTTTCTCGCGGACCGTTGTTGCAGAGATCAGAATACCAGCCGGTCCCCCTGACCTCACCCTCGTCTCTTTCAATCTTTTTTCGCAACTCCCTTCTTGATAGGAGAACCTCAACCTGATGCTGCATCGAAACCTTTGTTTGCACCCAACATTCTCCCCCTTCCCCGCACCCCTTCCGCCGACCCTTTTTTTTTTTTGGTGGATCCTTTTGCAATTGCGAGGTCAATTGCTCTCTGGCGACACGATCTCCCCGCCTCGGATATCCCCCATCACGGTATTCGTGGCGTTCGAAAGGGCGCCGCACCGTAATTTTTCGAGATAGGTTTCGAGGTGTTTCTGTTCCCTTTCTGGCCGCCCTTTGACCCCGTCCTCGCTTTATACGGACGTTTGAGGTGGCTTTTGTGACTTTCTGTTCATATTCTCCCAGATCCCTTGACCCCTGCGCAACTTCAGACCGGAGGCCAAGTCGGCCGACGTCGTTGAAGGCAGGACCTTTTTTTTTCCCCAATCTTACTTACTTCTCCTACGAGAATTTTCTTTAAAGATCGAACCACGTCGACACACGACGTTCAACTTCCGGGCTAAGTCTTTTCTCCTTTCGCCCTCAGTTTTTCCGAAATGCATCTTTTCATCGTGGGTTGTGAGTGCTGAATTTCGAATCGGTCAACGTTAGTTTTTCGAACCACAGATCCCCGCTGGCCGTTTTCCCCGTGGTAGCGACTGTGTTCGAGCCGGTTTCCGCTTTTTTTTCTTTCAACTTTCGAGAGGGTACGAGGGAAAGTACCTGGCGTTTA
>Ga0179593_1288378_pt1 | contig 16598 bp, 14 predicted proteins | sample CZODoug2_1_08_16_FD_185931 | JGI IMG/M metagenome (GOLD analysis project Ga0179593, IMG submission 185931) | Vadose zone soil fungal communities from Angelo Coast Range Reserve, California, USA - CZODoug2_1_08_16fungal (PacBio error correction) | ecosystem: Environmental > Terrestrial > Soil >... | reverse complement strand
TCGCTCTTGTACGAAATGCGATCGCAAACCCTCCGTCTCCGATTGGTCGGGACCCTCTGGACATTCTGAGAATGCAGTGGAACATAGGCCCCTCTGGAGACCACCCTCGCACCACGTAATACGTGATTGCTGCGTTTTATAGTTTGGTCAGATGTTCCTGACCGCACCCTTAGAATTTAGCCGTCCGTTGGCCCAACACGGTCCCTTCCGTCGAAAGTGGGGCTAAATTGCCGTTGAACGGCTTGGTTTTATTCCCCTTCGGAAATCCATGCCGTCCTTTGAATACGATTTTGACATTCCCTAGAACGTTGATGGATCAGGGCCACCTTCTAGCTAACTCCCTCAAGGAACTGTCTGGCCCCAAGGAATCCTGTGGAGCCATGGTTGAGGATTCTCTTTCCATCCCTTTCAGCTTTATAAACGAGTTCTTCCCCCCCCTTGATATGACGCCCCTCCCTCGAGTTTACTTAACGGATGGAGTTTACCTTCGGAACGGTCGGCCATAATTTCTGGTCGGAGGCCCGTGTTGCCTTCTTCCTTTTGAATCGTAAACACAAGAGAAATAACAAGACTCGCTACCCCCTGGCTATCCTATGTTTTGCCGCTCCCGTGATCATGGATCCCCCCCCACCCCCTCCCAATTTAGTCTTTTCATGCTTTATACCCGCTCTAGAACGTCGGTAGTCGGCCTGCGTAATCTTCCCCTGATATCGCATCCTGTGTCCGTCGTGTTTTGAAGCGCAGGTATGCCGATCGCCTTTTTTTCCCTCGTCCTTTTTTATGCGACATGTGCTTCCCTTCATCTCCGTATCCCTTTTGCCGGCGGACCCCAACCGGGAGACCCTTTTTCCCGTCGGTTTTACCCCCTTTTGCCAGCCTGCCCCTATATTGCTTATGAATGTTTTGACTTACGAACCTTTCCCCTTTCTCCGGGGGCGCGTTCCTTCTTTCTTGTTGCGATTACTACTCTTTTCAAGTCGTTCTTTCTCTGGTTTTTTTGGTCAGTTGGTCCGGGTGGTCGCTGAACAAAGTGCTCCTTTTTGGAAAAACCTCCTCTCCGGAGGATTGACCCAACTATTGGCCCCCAAGGCCCGGGCTCTTCGCCGTCCTCTTTCCGGCTTTGAATATGCAAGATGAGAAGCCCGCTTCTTGATGCAGGATATCTTTTTTGACTTGGTTGTCCGCACCTCAAGTGTAGCCGCGGCCCTCTAACCTTGCGTTCCTCCAGCGGCCACTTCTCTGTGTGTCCTTAGTGTTTTTTTTGTCCTTTAAGGTCTCGAAGGGTATTTTAGCTCAATTAGGCCTTGCTTTTTTCGTCCTTTTTGATTTTTCCAACTACGAATCAACGTTTCCTTCCCCTGCACATTCTTCGAGTGGCTATTTGGATAGTCCCAATTGGAGAAGCTAGCACAAATAGCGCGACTGCATTCTTTCGATCAGGATTCCCCCTCCTTCCTACGATCACTCTGCCGGCCAGAGCCTGGATCAGTTCTATCCCAACCCTTTCCCCTTTTCCCCGCATCCGGCCTTCCGCGCTACCTTTGCCCCTCATCTCAACGCGTCCCTCGCACTCAGTCCACGAAATGGGGAACGCCCTTCTTCTCCTCACTGAATTGAGAGCGCTCGAATTCTGTTGACTCCATTGGCTTAAATTCCTCGCCAGGCACCTCCTCGGTCGTTACGGGCCTGTTTTAGATCTCTCTCCGTTGTGGAGAGCTCCCACCTTGTAGAGTAAACCCGTTCCTCCCCTTCCAGACTGTGAGAGATGTGCATGGACCACAGTCCCCGTACCAGTCGGCTACTTATCTGGATCATTCAGTTACCATTTTTTTACTTTTCCTTTCCGTACTCGTTGCCGATTCCCTGGCAAGGTATCGCTTTCCTCTGCCGCACATGCGGGACAGGTCGTCCTTTTGAGAAGCAAACTTTCCTTCTAGCTGATCGTATCCTGTTTTTCCTCCTTGGCTGATCTAGTGCGTTCTATCGTTTCTTCTCCTTCTTTAGAGTCTCGCGCCTGCAACGTATCCATTAAAGAGTGATTGAGGAACCCCGGTGCTTCGGTCGTTTCGTTGAGCCCATGGAGAAACAATTTCTGAATTGATGCCAAACTTTTTTTTTTCATCGCACCCGGCTGACACCTTGTCCCCCTCTCCCGCCCTGTGCCTTGCTTCCCAAATATCACTCCTAAGGCTACTACAGTTTTTGAAGGCCGCCTGATAGACTGGCAACAGTGTTTCCAATAATGGCAGGGAACGTCTCTTGAGTGCAGCCTTTTCCCCCCTACGGACAAATTCCTCTAAGCATCCCCAACGCTGCCTCCCCTGGGATCGTAAAACCCGATTCGCGGCGGGGCCCCCCTTGTCTTTTTTCCCTCCTTCCCACTATGGATTCTCCACCAGAGACAACAAATGCCACTGACCAACCCAAACCAGAGTGATGCCTCCCCCTCTTCATCGCCCCGAGTCGCCCCGTTAGAGGACGTCCTTGGTTCCTTTTCTTACCGAAGCCAAATTCATACCTCAACCTATAGGTCTGCTCCCCCGCCTAGACCTCCTGTTCAGGCCGTTCCTCTGTCCTTTCAAGGTGCGCGGCCGACGGTGTTTCCCCCTTTTAAGGGATCGCCCTTCCATGTTGAGACCTTCCTTTGCCTACACCGCCTTCGACCTAAAGACGATCAAGTGACCTTCCTGCTCCCCACGATTCACGACCCCGGAGATCTGTCAGTCTTATTTACGCAAGGCGACCACGCTCCCCTTCATGATGGTGATAAGCCTTTCTCGGGGACTTTGGTCTCCAATGTTTGGCTACATCAAGTCTTTTTTGAAGTTACTCGCTTTTGAATAATCAAAGCCGTGTAGGCGTCTCCCGATTGCTGAGGTGTCTCTGCAGAAAGCTCTCCGGCGACGCCCCTTTTCCCCCTTTTCTTAATTCGCTGAACTCCAAAGCCTGTCCTTAAAATCCACGGCGGCTTGAGCGCCCCGCTCCGGTTTGCGATATTCCATTGGATACAGGTGTCCAGGATCCCCCACGCCCCTTCCCTTGTGCTGTTGGATCACCCCCTCCGGGGCCTTGTGTGAAAGATTAGCGTCCCCCCCTCTGTCATAAGATAGAGCAAAGTTCTCCGCTACTTCCGATTCCTGGCTTTCCCCCTCGATACTCCAGCCTGTCCATTAAAAATTTCCTTGCGTCAGGGGCTCCGTTCCGTTGTTTTTCGCTCCTTCTACCGCGTTCGTTTTCTTGAATGAAACCCTATACCCCAGCCATTCCCCGATTTTTTGACGGATCGCGGAGTGTGTCGCCCCCCCCCTTTTCGCACTAACTATTTTCTGAGATGCCCTTTTACCCCTCCCGCGCCCAGTCTACCTCGTCCTGAATCTCCTGTCTTCCAAGATCTGCCGATAATCGTTGGGTTAACTCCGGTACTGCCCTCTTTCTCCCTCCAATTTCCCTTCGTTGTTTGTTGAGTCCTTCTTAGTCCCCCTCAGTTCCATGACCGTCTGCTTGCAAAACAAACCTTTCCCGATTTTTTTCTATCCAACTCTTTATCCCTTCTCGCCTCATGACTCTCGAGTGGACTAATTCTCGCGCAATTCTGAGATCTTCCCACGAAAATCGTGCGACCCCCGCACGCGCTTCATCTCAACAATCCTGATTGGGTCTCCTTTTTTTCATTTCAGATTTCCCATTAGATGCCTCCCCGCCCCCTCACGGTCGCCAGTCTCCCTAGACTCTAAGGGGAAATGTTTGCGTCTTCGTTATATGATTGTGCACTCAAGTCCTCACCTCCTGGACTTCGCGCTGATCGACGAGTTCGTTTTAAGTTTTCCATCGTCACGCTTCATGATTTCCCCCACCCGGACTTTTTTTGGTTTGAATTCAAACCTGCGTTCTTCGACTGGGGGTTCACCTCACCATCGTACTAATACTTTTTTCCAACCTTCTGAATCCGATCGAAGCCCCCGCCGTTTATCTTTCCCGGCCTGGCGGTTCCGGGCCTGCTTCGTTTCGTAGAGAAGAATTAGTCGACGGACCCTGGTGCGCTTTTTGCATGTCAACACCGACCCCTCCTTTTCACTAAGAGATTTCCTCACCCTTAGAGAGTCCACTTCTGCCCCGCTCTCATTCATTTCGCAAGATATGTGCATACCTTGTCACCCCATCATATTGATGCTGTACCTCTATCCCTCCATAGTCCCCGTCAGGTCTTCTCTTTTTTTTTTTTTGGGAAGTCTCTCGTCCTCGGCTCGATTCGTCGTACATTGTGAGTATCCTTGATGTCCTTTTTCGTCTTTCGAGTTCTGTGTCTCGACGTTGGTGTAGATTGATAATTGACGGGACTCTCCTTAACCCTAACTTGGCTCTCATTAAATACACAGAGCGCCTTAGTCTTTACCCGCCGTTAGCCCGAACAATATATTGCGTTATGTCAATTGTGCCTCCTTTTAAGAACCTTCCATCGGGCGTAGTGTTTCTTTTCTTGATTCCTCATGCTGGCCTTTTCTTTTGAGTAACTTTTTTCCTTTGGGGTCTCGGTTCGTATAACCCAGGTCACGTTTTGACTTGCCCCACGCGACCTTCCCAGCGCGATTTCTTGATAAAATTCTCCCGTTTGTTCATGCTTTATGACTTCCTTTTGGGTGCCCAGACGCGTTTTTTTTTCAATACAGAAGCTGATTCGCACAAATGGATTTCCCCTTCCTTATGCTTCGCTGTTGGATCTGCGGGGCTGATAAATTTTAGCCAAGCTGCAGAGTTCCCAACGTTTCATTTCCTTGACCCGAGCGGCTTCCTTTCGGTTTTTCCAAACCCAATATGTTTCGCGTTTTTAGAGGTAAGTCGCAGGTTTGGCCCTCCGGCCTGGGAGTCGAAGGTCCCACGTGCAATCTCCGCATTTCCTTCCAAACATATCGGATGAGACTTGCAGGCTAGTACTCTAATGCGACAGAAGTCCTCCGAAATAGAAGATGCTCCTTCCTCTCTTCGCGCCCGGATTCAAAGCAAACTACGATACTTTGCGGCTTTTTCGCGTTTATTTCCCAAACGCTACGACTCCGTTACCAGGAAGGCCAAATCCTCCTTTCCCCTCATCTTCAACGGCTTACGTAGTCCAGTCTCCTCACTCCTCCTCTGCAAGTCCTTTCTCCTCGGGCTCCTTTGGGCTTTGCGACGTCTGAATTTGTTTGGAATGGATACTGTATGTGTCACCCTCTTCCTTTCCCCAGACTTCGGTCGTATCAAGTGTAATCTCCCAACTGAGATCGATCTTTTCTCTTTTCCTCTTGTTGTTCGTTCCTATACCCGTTGGAGAGACAGTATCGACCGCAGTCGTTGATCTTGGGCTCCTGATCGAAGGCTCCCCCATCCCCCATCCATCATCACAGTGGTCTTCGCCAGATAGATCTCTCCCCCCTTTATCTTTCTATCTTCGTTTTCGAAGGAGCAGCCTTATCCTGATGCTTTGTCCCAGAGCTTTTTTTTTGCGCTGCCTAAATGCGGACATCTCACCGTTTTTATATCCCTTTGTCCTCCTACTGGCTCCACGTCTGACGGCGAGGATGAATTTTTCACTCCGGGCGCGAAGATCCTTTTTCCTCCCCTGCGTCCGCTTTTTCTTGAGCCTTCGGAGAGCCTTTCACGTCCAAGTTCCCGAGAGGTTGTATGCCCTGACTGTTATTTTTGAATTTTCTTGTTTTTTTTTTCAGTCAAAAAGCTAACATCAGCTGGCCTTTTTCCAAATAAACTCGCCTTTCGCGCACTGCTACCACCCCACATATGTTTGCCCCCCCACCCCTTCTCCGACCGTGCATTTTGCCTTTTCACATATAACTGCACTTTTTTCTGCTCAGTGCTTTCGGCTAAGTGAGGTTCCCAAGAAGTCCCATTCATTCATCACATGACACATTCTTCTCTAATTGTGACGATCTTTTCCCCCGCCGGCAGAGGCCAGATAAACGCTTCCCCCCCACTTGGGATCCTTTATCCCTCGATCTACCGCGCTGGCCTTTTTTCAATCATCTCGCCCACATCGGGTTATATTCTCACCCCTTAGACCAACCAAAATGCCCCTTACCCAACAAACCAGAGGAGAACGAACAAGACATTTTAACGAAAATCAATCCGGATCTCCTCCCGTGCTACGTTTACGACGCCCCACTCCCATTTAAAGGTTCCCTCTTTTCGGCGGCAACGCCTTTCCCTCGGGAAGCGGGTCGCCCCTCCTGCTGGACACAAAAAAAACATTCCGAGGCCACTCTGGGGACGTCGAACTGAGTTCCGGCTATCAACCCCGCCTTCCCTCGCTCTAAAGGAAATTCCCCTTTTTCCCTCTCCACGATTCTATGACAGCCTGGGCGCTCCTCTCTTTTCCGTGTCCGATATACCAAGCGAACGCACGTGTCGAGTTGTGAGCAGAGGTTTTCAAGGGCTGCTGTTTTGCCTCCCCTTTCTACAAGAAGTGCGGAATTGCATACGCGATCGTCCCTTAATTTCCGCCGCTAGCCGTGTAGGGAATCTGTCGAATCTTGATGGTCTCAAAGGCTCCTTTTCCTAACAGCTTTTTTCCGCCCCCCCTTCTTCCTCCCCAGAGTCTTACGCCCCCTGCTTAGGGTTGCTTAGGTGAAGGTTGCGTTTCCCCTCGACTACTCCCGTGAGCGATCGTTAAGCGCCCCCTGCCTGTTTGATTCCCCCCAACTTGCCCCCCCTTTCCTTCCCTGGTTCGCGATTTAGCGGAAGTAAATTACCGACCCACTATTTTCAATGACCCTTCGGGTCTCTTTCTTCGCGATACTCCCCGCCGGTCAATGCGTCGCAATTAACGGATGATTCTCCCACTACAGTGCCTTTCCTCCGTTTCAGTTTGTCGGCGTGTCTCCTTCCAGAACGGTTCAGGGTTTGAATGACAACCCTACCCGACAATCAATGTGTTTGTTTCCTTCGACGTTGAGGCGTGTGTCGCAGGATTTCGAAAGATTCGCCCTTTCCTTGCGCGAGATCCCGTTCCCCCCCCCCTGTATCGATCTAGCATTTTATCTGACTTGTTTCCACTCTTGCGTCCTTTAGTAAATGTATTTTTCATGCAAGACTCTCTGTCATGCCTCCCTTTATGACACGCATCTATCTCCCTCCCTCCTTTTTTTTTTTCTTTGTGAGTGGTTTCCCCCTAAGGAACTTCTGTGCTGCCCCTGAACCCCCAACAGGGGCTTTCTACAAGCTCTTGGACCTCCCGTCTCCTGTCGAAGACGGGGCTTGTCCGGGAATCCCGCGTCTCGCTGAGTGGGTTTCCATGCCCCGCGAATTCCTCTTTCCCCCCCCCTTCCTGATTCTGGTATCTTTCCTCTGCTTTTCCTCCACGCCCGTCGAAGTTTTTCCCGCCGACCAAGAAGTATCAGGAGCCTCCTTGATTATAGTTTTCCCTTATTGCACACCCCTTTTGAGTATCGCTTCCAATCCCCCATTCGCCCCGCGTGCCTAATTTTTTCGCGAGAACGAGTTGTCTTGTCTTATCCTAACTCGACGTCCCCCCTCTTTCACTGCTTTGGTGAATCCAACCTGCACTCCGGGTTATGGAGAGGTCTACGGCAGATTGTATGGAGCCTCGCTCAACAACCCTTTTCTTCGCTTAAGAAACGCACTCGCCCGTTTATCTTTCATTAACCGGCGGGGACGGGCCTTGCGAAATTTCTGCTAGAATTCTCTGGTCTCGACTGTGTCATGCCCTCCTGTTTAACCCCACTTCAGCAATTAATCAGTTAGACGAGATTCGACACACTTTCTGCGGCTGACTTTACATTATGCTTCGATTCCGATAATCCCTTTAGCCCCCCCACACCCACATTGATGCGTCGAGCCACCCCCCCCAGATTCCTTATCCCATCGCTCTCCTTTCTTAGTGTTCATCTCGAGCATGAGCCTAGATTCACATTCCCCACCCCCCGTGCCTGACACCTTACACGAGCCGCGCAGCCGACTCCCGTCACCCACGCCCACTCTCCGTTGCCCTGGGATGTCCGTTCTTCGTCGTTAGGGTCCCTGAAGCTTTTTTCTGACTAGGTGGAACTCCTTTGATTGCAGTACCTTTCCTTTAAAGGTGGCCGTTTTCAGACAGAGGTTGACCCCTTACAGCTTTCCCTGTTCCAGCAGACCCCTCTCGCTTTTTTCTTCGGTTCACCCTTCCCAGAGTATATACGGGGTCACTCTATTATTGTCTTTAATAATCTCTGTTTTTTTCAGTTGGTCATTTTTGGTTTTTGGTGTAGAATACCAGGTTGCGACGATGATGGTCCCAAAAATTAAAGCCCGACGCGGATCGAGGAAGGGCGACCCAACCTTGGGCATTCATTCTGACTTCCCTTTTGAGGGGAAGACCGTCGGCACGCGCGGCTCCACTTTTCCTCAGATTATTTGTCCACACCAATTTACTTTTTGATCGCTCTGATATTTGGTTTCGGCCCCCCTCACTTAGCATTCCCTCCCCTGATCATCCCCATTTATTTCCTGAAGCCAGCGCACGGTCTCTCTTTTTGAAAACATATTGTTTTCGCGGGTTGCTTTCCTTCCGTCTCAGGTCTTGGTCCGGCTGTTTTCCTTTCCTTCCTTACCCAATAAGAAATAGAATCTATCCGTTCCGGCAAGCCCACTTTCTCGGCCCTTTGTACTCTGCAGGCTAGTACTATCCTCTGCTAGACTCTGACCCCCTCTCACTCCCCTTTTTAGCCATTTTGCTTTCCAGCTCCCCCTCCGACACGCTAGCCGGCTCTCGAGCGTATTCTTCAGGATGTTATATCACCCTTGGCCGCCTTTTTGTTCCTCATTTACGCCATGCTCCTTGAAGCCTCCTTGATGTCACGTCGTCCTCCCCAGGACATGTGCCGAGCTATCGCCTGCCGAATTTAGCGATGCGAAAGTAGCTTTTTGTGTACCTTTCAACTTCTTTTTTCAACGACGGCTATTCAGTCTACACCATGATCCCTCCCCTTGTCCTCATACTTGTTGGTTTTGAGGAATCCCAGTTGCGAGTAGTACCCCCCTTGCTCTCCTTCAATCGTTGATGGATGTTGCCTGATCGACCAGTACCCCTTTCACAGCCAAGTCCGGGCCAGAATTCGAGCTATTCTTTCAGGTTCTCGTCGTCTTCCCCCTACTGACGACGTACTTTGCTCTGGGCCAAGGAGCGCTTCCGATGCCTTCCCTTCTTAACGGTAGTCCTTTGATCACGATAATGAAGATCCCCTTTTTCTTTTCCGGAGGGATCGTTCGTCCTGCTTTTCTCCGGGTTACAGAATGCCTCCATAGTCTTCTTTTTCTCTTTCTTTTTTAGAGTTACGCGAACGAACGTTTCGCTCATGTGCTTTTCGGAAGTTGCGGTCTCGGTTGGGAATACATCCTGACCCGCAACTCCCGGCCTTCCTTGACAATAAATAGGCCAAGCGAGCCCTTCAGTCAACATATGGTCCCCCACCCCCTTCGATGGACAGTGCCGAGGTCTTCACACTTTCCCATGAAAGTTGGGGAGGGATTTAGGTTTTCTTCTGCACGCCCCCCCGCTTCATATACCCACCTCCCCCAATCACAGTTTCCCCCCTGCGGAATTTTTCTTGGCCGCCCTCCCCTCCGGCAGATATCGTTGCTGCCCCCAACTTTGTGATGTCAATGATATCTCCCTCTTTGGTCTTTTGCGTTTTTTTCACTATATGCGCAACCACACTCTGGTTATATTCTCCACCAGCGCCCCACCCCATGGACCAAGACCACACAAACCTCGAGATCCCCCCCCTTCCCCTCAATTATTCCTCCCTCATTTTTCCCGTCGAGCTCTTGTACGTTTTTTTTTCCCTCTCCCAAAATTCACACTATATGTTCGTCCTCAAAAACGCCTCTTTTTCGAGTCCTCCTTTTTGCCTATGTTGGAGTTATGTAACGGGCCCTTTTCTTTTATTTTCTCCTACGAGTCGTTCCGCTTCCCCCACTAACCCGACCCCCTCTTCTGGCATCACTGCGGAACATATACGCTGCTTACGACCTCAAGATTCCTTTCGAGCGTCGTGCTCGAGATTAAGAAAGCGTTCCCCGTCACTTTTGAGCTTTGTATCCGACCCCTTCCTCGAAGGTTCTGTATTGTGTGGGCTACAAAGGTATCACTAATGGAGGATCGGCCTAGGGAGGTGTGGTGCCTCATTATCCTCGTGTAGGAGCCTTACTCTGTATGAGCTTTTTTTTTTTCATTCCAAGGAAGACTCGCCCAAGGTCCGTCGCTACCACTTATAAGAAGCAACCCAAGTCCCGCCAGCTAACCCGTCGACTTTACCCTGGTTTCTCGCTCATGCTTCAAGGTTTTGCGCGATTAGCCACCTCCGATACCGGATATATCAGGTCCCCCCGGAGCCTTATTTTTTGTTTTTTTACCCTGACTTCCCCTAGGTTTTCAGCCGATAGGACGTTCGATTTCTTAGACATCAATCGTCTTGCTCAAAGCTCTATGACACGTTTTTTCCTGGCTTTCCCAAGTCTCGCAGGTCCACCGATTTTGCCATTTCCCCCCCCTTATGCTTCTTTAATCGGGTCCTGTCCCCTTTTTCCTCTCTTCTTGACTAAGCGTAAGGGCGTCTGCCTTTTCCCCCTATCCCCCTAATCAATGATTTGTTCCCTCCCTGTTTTCGGCGTGGTTTTCCCCAATATGTACGATATTCGCACGAATTCCTCCTTTAAGATGCTTAAATCGCGCTTCTACTCTTTCTGCCGGTCTTCTCTCTCTCCCCCAGGAGCTTGCGAATCTTGCATGTTTGTTTTTCCGATGTCATGACTAGTGATGAAACGCCATTCCTCTCATTCATTTGTTTGTTGAGAGATGGCGTTTTCATCGAAGTCTCCGAGCTTTTCCCCCTCCCCCCCCAAACCTGGCCGATTTCTCTGCACGCTCTTCATCAAGTTTCTCTTTTCCACTGATAGTCCCGTTTTTTTTTTCCGGGAAATCTTTTGAAGCGCATTCGTGCTACCCCATCCCGAGGGGCTCCCCCTGACTCGACACGTTTTCGTCCACAATCAATTGATTTGTGGTTTACTTTTGTCCCCTCTCCCTCCAAATGACGCTTCGAAGGGCCTCCTCCACACTGGACCGTTCACCGTATTTACCTGCTCCGGGGGGGCCTTTTCTGCGCATTTTCCCGTTTAGTATTCGCTGAAATCATGCTCCCGCCCCTGGACAGTAGTAGCGGTTCTCTTCTATCCCGCGTTAGTGTCCCCTGTTTCTCTGCAACTCACTCCTCCCCGGCCCCGCACTGGGGTCATACAGGCAATCAGTTTTTTCTGTCTACTGGGTTTGGCTCAAGGTTATCTTTTCTATGGCTACCTTCTTACCCAAAGTTGAATGAGACGCACCCTCCCCGTTTATTTCTTACCGACTTGTTTGCTTTTCCTTTCATCCGGTCCGGATATGATGGGTAGCGTCCCCTGGGCCCGGCTTTAGGAATCAGTTTAACAAACACTTTCTCCAGAATTTCGTACGCTTTCGCCCCTCTGTTGCTGACCCTTTCCTCCTCGCGATCTCCTCCTCCATTCTTTCATGGCTCACAACATCTTCCCCTTCTAGGTGGAATCTATTACAGGATCCCCTCACCGTACTGTATCTCCTTTGGTCTATAGCCTTTTTTCGCTCAGCTCCCTTTTTTCTTCGGTCTTATCAGAGTGAGCATTTATTTATGTTCCGCTCTTCTCTTAGAGGCTTACGGGGTGCGAATCTATACGATTGTCAGAGTATCCTTCCCCTAAAGCCAGTTTGCCGTCGGTCATCTTTAAGAACTTTTCCCTCACCTTGGTCTCGGCTTTTCCCCTACAATATGATTTTTCATTTGTTCTACTTAACCCCCCCCCCTTTTCTCTTGGGTTTCTATTCTGTCTTTCCCTTGGACATAATTCTTGAATGTCGTCTCCTATGTTTGGTTTCCCTTTTTTCTTGGGTGGGTAGCATGATAGAACCAGGATTTTGGGACCTCTAAAACAGCCGCCCTGCACCGAGCGGCGCTAGAGGAAGTTTACTATCCCCCCTTGGGCAGGCTTTCTATCTGGCGGGACCTTTTTTTTGCGGTCCTTCTGCACAAGGAGGATACGCGAAGTATGATGATTTTTCACCCCTTGTATTGAAATACTGGATGATTCGCTGGTTCTTCTCCTTTATGCTCCCCCACACAAAAGAAGTCCCCTCTACAGACTTTGACTTTAAGCCACTGCACTGTCTTCGCTTTTTGCAACAACGGGGTCCTTTCATGTCGCTTATACAAATTCCTTTTTTTCTGTTTATTTCCTTTTTTCTACACACCTCAGACAATCGCCGACCTTCCATTCTGTCCAGCACCATTTGGAACTTTTTTTCAGCGATATTACTCCTCCTCCTGGAAAGAATCCTGAGCACCCTACTTCTTCCAATTGACCCCCCTGACCCTGTTTCCCCTCATTTCCTCTCTTTGGTCGCTCCATATGATATACAACCGTTGACGGTCCGCATTTCCCTCTCGGAAGACTCATACTCCATTTCCGTTTTGATACGTCCCTCATCCCCGTAAGTGAACGGGGTAAACGACTCTCCTGCACGTCAATCCCCCTCGGAGAGTTCTGGCGAACGTACCTGATTTCTTTGGAACTTTCTCCTTTCCTGCCCGGAAAATTCCCGCATGAAGGGCGGTCGATTTACGTCTGCCCCCATCTTTCTTATATCCTTATTTTTTGTGTTTCTATGATATTCTACATTTTGTAGCTTCTCAAAGTGAGATTTCCCCCGGTTTTCTCGTTGTGAGATGTTTTTATCTTATAACCAGTTCAGACACAGTCTTTCCTTTCTCTCTTCCTCTCTCTCTTAACTAGGGTGGGTGGCTGATATCGTCGTTTTACCCCCATTTTTCTCTTTCTGCGTTGAATAGTCGTTTCTGGTGGTTCCTTCCCTTTTTTTCCCTTCTTCACCAACGTTTGTCTATTCCCGATCCTGAATTTCCTCTCCACAGATCTGGCCTTCTCTCTTATAGTGTACTGCTTGAATCGTGGCGCGAAAGATTTTTATTCTCCGCTTATATTTTTGAGAGTTATTCTCCCCCCTTCTTTCCCCTTTTCCCGATCATCGACGGTGAGGTTTCCGATTGGTTTTTTCAATCTTTCCAAGGACGTCCCCCTTCATAATTTGATTCCAACTACCTCGACTACCTTCTACACAAGAAAAAAACACCGCTTTTCCGACTTCTTTGATAACATACTCCGTTGGGGATGGCTTCGGCCCTTTGAGTTTCCCCCGAAGAAGAGGACTCACCCCCCAGTAATGGGAAAGCCCCCATCCACCATCATCTTCGGGATGATAAGCTCTTTTCTCCCCTTCAAAGCCGGTATCTATACGACCCCCGGGCTCCCCAAACTTTTTGTTCTTAAATAGATCTCTTTGGGGCTTGTTTTTTCCCCCTCCTTCTTCCCACTTCCGCTGTACCCAACCTTCCCCTCCCCCCCAACCTCCAGCTTAATTCAATACAATATTCCTTCTTTGACCAAGAGAGACGCTGTGGAAAGGTTTTTCCCTCCTCCCCCTATCCCAGAATATTGGGCCCACACCTCCGCTCCTCTTCCTTTTGCTCCTCTTTTGGCGATCGGCCCTTTTCCCCCCTGTCCTTGAGAAGTAGTACTTCCCTTTCATCGCGTCGTGCTTTCATGCCACCTGCCTTCGACCCTAACTCCCTTTTCGGAAATTGAACTAAGTCCTGACTCTCCTTTCAATCTTTGCGGATCGCTTTTTCGTCCCCAGTGTCGCTACCGCAGGCGACACGCGCTTATGTTCTTTCCCGCCCGTATAAAATTCGCCCGGGGATTCTTTTTTGGGCCCCAAGGTTTATCCCTAATTGGTTTTTTTTTTTTTTTCCCCTTCTTTCCTGTTTTTATATTTCAGCCGCTACCGTTTTCTAACCCATAGAAATCATTGAGTTTTGTTTTTGTTTCACTCTTTTCAGGCCAGAACCGCTCTTCCTTTTGACCACACACGACTTCTTTTTTCTCCTCCCTTCCCCCTTTTGCTGACGCCACCTTCTCTGGATTGTTGATTAGAGTTTAGATAAGTTTTTTGTATTTGCCCTACAGATCCCCCCCTTTGAGTAACCTCTTACAACCTTCCCCCAATATTTATGCCGGCTTTTCTTTAACAACCCTAACATCCGTGGGTCTCCTTCTCTGTTCGATTTTCCCTCCGACCCCACTCCAATAGTTTTTCCTCTTCTCAAGATTAAGGCCGTCAGGCGGTTCTGCCTTTATTAAGTCCCCTCCCTGGCTTTTTTTTACCTCTTTCATTCTTTTGTCACACTTGCCGGTGGAAAGTTTTGTTTGCTCCTTAGACCCCTGTTTTTTCCGACTAGGAACCCAATCCCAAGCCTTCATTTTTTCCTTCTTCCCTTGTCTCGGTTCACCCCCTTTCCCCTCTTCTTCTCCCTTCCTCGTATAAGAATTTGTTCGCTTTCGGTCAAAAATAGCCCTTCGGCTCGAGCATTGAATCGCACTTCCCACTAGCAGCGACAATCGTCCTTTTTTCTTTTCTACCTGCTTTATCTTTCCCTTCGGGCCTGTCCCCTCACCCCCCTTTTATTTTCCTCTCCTGTTGTTGTTATTTTCCTCCGATGGGAGTTTCATCAGATCTCTCTGCTGAAAGAAACCTCCAAAAAGGGCCCCGATTTCTTCTGTCACCTAGCTGTCCCCTTCCCGAGCCCTGCCGACCCTCCCTTCTGTTCCCTCAGGGCATTCTCGCCTTACCCAATTATGAGACTTAATGTGACCGTGGAATTTCCAGAGGGGCGACACACTCTTTTCTACACTTTCCAACACCATTGATTTGTGTTCTCTGTTGTAGACGTCCTTATCTCCTTGAGTCATGGAGCGTTTTTTCCCCCACTTCAATTTTTTTTGATAACCCTTCGCCGTAATACGCTGGTGCCATTTTTCTCCAGGGCTCTCTTCTTTTTCCCCACCTACGTCCCCTCCTTCTCAGCTTTTGCTCGACAAGGTCTCTTGGTCTTCTAACTTCCCCCATCTCTTCCAATTACACCGACTTCCCTTTATGGTTGATCCACACCTCAACATTTAAGGGTTATGGTAGATTTTGGTCCTCACATCTCCCCGCTGGCCTACCTCTGCATCCCCCCCAACCCCTTCTCCTGAGTCGAAGAACCAGATCGCCCGCTTAACTGTCCATTGTTTTGGAATTGTTCGGTGCACTTTTTTCTTGATCCCCGTAGCTCCGTTCCCATTTTTTCTTTTGATGAATCTTTTCTTTTCCCCCAAAGTCATCCTTGACCCAGCCTTCATCCCATCCCCCGCTAGCGTTCCTTCACAGGCCTTTGCTAGACGAGTAGAAATCTTCTTGCTCCCTTTCTTTGACCACCATATAACTTAGATTTCTTTATGATAACACGTTTTCCCCCAGCTCGCCTTTTCTCCTTTTCCATGGCTTACTCTGAGTCCTGGACGTTCTCTTTTTGATCATTTCTGCAAGTAATAGGGTCTCTCTTTCCGGCTTTCATTTTCGTCGATTTTTTTCCCGCCTTCTTGTTTTTCTTTCCCCCTACTGTTTATGTTGTCTTCCTCTCTCACTCCACATAAGTTGGCTGGGGCCCTCGCACACGGTCCCCCCGTCTCCGCCCCCCCCTTTTTGTTGAAAGCTCACATATCTTTCTTCTTTCTCCCGAAGCCCCTTATATACGTTTCCTCCTCCTTCCCCTCTCATTTTCTTTTTTATTAATAATTTCTGTGTAGGGTTTTCCCCTGTCAGGTTGGTTTGTTTTTTTGGATAATACCCCTGCTTTCTCCCTTCTTTTCCACCCTTCCCTTGGCAAGTGCTCTTTCAAGTTTGATCTCCCCCCCCCCCCTTGGGCATTTGGGATCGAATTAGGCCGTTGGTGGCCTATGGACCTTTTCCTTGGCTCTTCCCAGAATCTATTTTCCCACTGGATTGCCTTTTTTTTATTCGATTTTGATCTTATCGTATGCAATCCCATAGAAGTTCCATGACCCTCCCCCAACGTGCCTTTGAAATCCAAGAGGAAATTTCTTTTCTTTCTTCCTCTTTTGTTCTTTGGCCACCCCCACCCTTTTCGGGTGATAGGTGTTTAGTAGAAGGTATTTGGACCTTCCCACTTTTCGGGCTTGTTTCCGTCCATTTCTTTCCTTTTCCCCTCTTATCTTTCCTTCATTGCACGCACCATTCTCTATTCCACGAACGTTGACGGTCTGCCCTCCTGACGACTGACCTGATTCGAACACAGACCTGCTTTTGACATGAATTATTTGATCCCTGATTCCCACCCCTCCTTCTATAAGACTTCCTTTCGATAGTGTTGTTCTCGTGTTTCTTCTTCCACCCCCCCCCCCCTTACGCCCTTGTCCGCTTCATCGGCACTTGTTTCTGACACGACTTTCACGAGTCTTCCTTCCCCTTCAGTCCTGACCCTGGTGTTCCTACTTACCTCTCTCGTCCCCTCCCCCCTTTCCTCCCGACGCTTTCCTTGGGCATAGCCGCTTTCCTGAATTTTCTTTCTTTTCTACTTCGATCAGTCATCCCCACTTCAGGGCTCAACTGTTCATCGCCAACG
>Ga0179593_1724049_pt1 | contig 16600 bp, 20 predicted proteins | sample CZODoug2_1_08_16_FD_185931 | JGI IMG/M metagenome (GOLD analysis project Ga0179593, IMG submission 185931) | Vadose zone soil fungal communities from Angelo Coast Range Reserve, California, USA - CZODoug2_1_08_16fungal (PacBio error correction) | ecosystem: Environmental > Terrestrial > Soil >... | reverse complement strand
TATTCGCTCAAGCTACCTTTTTAGAAAGTTTCCCCCCCGGGATTTTCTTGATTGGGTGGGGCTTGCAGGTTTTGTTCTTTTCCCAGTAAATCTGTTTTGTGTCTCCGGTGGTTGGCTCGGAATATTTTCGGGGAAGGTCTTGATTTTTTAGCGTTGTCCTTGATCCTCCCTTCCGTCATACCCCGATCTGAATTCGTCAAAATTCTTCATGATCGCCAATTGTTTGACGTCTTGCTGGTGGACCCTCTCTCTGGTTTTTTTTCGTTTCAGCATCCTTTCCCAACTCTTTTTTACTTAAGTAGTCGAGCTTTGTGTCCCCTTTCGCTTCCTGAGCTTCTAATTTGTCTTTTTCCCCTGCGACGTGGATTTGTCAGACAGTGTTCCGGACTCTGTCCATTGTTCTGACGACTTTTTCCTTTTGGGTTGCTCCCTAGTTTTAACCACTCGGCTGGTCGTCTCAAATTTTCTCAATGTGTTTACGGGCTGAAAAATCCCCCCCTCACTTCTTCAAGATCTCAGTCAACCCCCCCTTGCCCTCTGCAACGTCGCAGATACCCCCAACGCCAAGATCTCCACTTAGTTCCCCGAACCCTCACCAAACTTCCTCCCCTAGTAAAGGCCTATCGTACTCCCCCCAAAGGTTTCCTTCACCAGAACCCCCCCCCTGGGATTGCATGAATTTCCGGAATACCCCTTTCGCTTTTCCCTATGGATTTCTTTTACACCTAGACCCCTCTGTAAATTTCCCTTTTCCCCTCCAGCTTTTGATACAGCAGACAAGACCACGTCCCACAGAACTCGGGTTTGTCCCGACCCCCCCCTGTCCAAAAAGATTGATCCCCTCCGGTTAAAAGGTTAAAAATATTCTTGTTTCCCCCAAGCACGTTCTCATCTGCCTGCCCCCTGTAAATTCACTCGCTGAGGTAATTTTGTCCTTATTTTTCGCGAGAGCTTTTCTCGAAGATTTTTTGATCCCCCAAAGAGTCCTCCCTGAAGAGGAACGGCTACCATCCGAAGATCCCTAGAAGGCTTAGGATTTTTAGTGTCCTTTTTGGGTGACTCCGGGTGGATCGTTTATCGAGTGAAACCCCTTCGGTTTTTTTTGTAGCCCTAGTCCTTGGGTCCCTAAGGTTCCTTTTTCGTTCACAGCTCCTTGCCCTTCTTCGCCGTCCCCTCTTTTCTTTTTTCGGAAGAGGGAAGCGGAAAATCACAAATTTTCTCCCCCCCTGGGTCTTTTTTTTTTTAGTCCCTCAGCCCTCCCCTGTAGGGCCAATCCCCTAGTTAGTATCTGCTGTTCTTTTCAGTTCCCAGGCTACTTTTTTTTTCTCGGTTTTTCCTTCTAGGGGCCACCCTGTTTGTCCCTGCGACAAATTGATTCCCCTTCCTAGCCGAATCATTATTGACCCTTTAATCCCCTGGTTCTGTCGGCATTCTGTGAGGTAGAGAGACACCTTCCCCCCCCCCTCGGGAATGCGTGTCATTACATTCTTTGCAAGTTTCCTCCAGGGCTTGCTGTTCCACTTTTCTGTAATTTTCCCTTTTCCCTGAACGACCTTACAGCCCATCTGCTTCCGCTTTGTCTGCACCTTCTTTACTTTCTCTTTTGCCGACCGTCACCGCAGTCCCTTGACAGCACGTCTTCTCATAGATTTCCTGCTTGATTTTTCTCGAGTGCCCCCCTCTACTGTTTAGGATTTCCTCTGGTGGTTGTTTCGTTCTCTGTAGCCATTCTGCTTCCTTATACTTCCTTTTTCCTCCGCTCGTGGATGACATATGTCCCTGAAGATCCCTGCCCTTTTTTGCACACTCCCCCCGCTCTACTAACACCCTTGACTGAACGCTTCTCCCACGGGGAGCAACGTGGGTGTTTTCTTTCCCGCGATCCCCCCCCCAAAAATAATCTGACCCCCCACGACCCCCCCCCCCTATCACATTCCCATCCTCCCCGACGTTTTTTCCCTATGATGTGACTTCAAGCTCCCCCCCCCCCTGCCTTGATCTAGAACAAGGATAGTGATGAACTTCCTTCCCTGCAGAAGTTCTGTTGTTCCACAATGGACTGAAGAAGCCCGCGTTAAGGGAAACACTCCGACCCCTCCGATTCCAAAATTCGCGCCGAAAGTCTGGAACTTAACTGCCTAGCTCAGCATTTCCCCTCTCCCCCTTCCCCTTTTTCCTCCCTTTCCCGCCTATCTGCAATGTGAGACTCTTCTACCCCGGACGGAGTCTCCTTTTTAGCTGCCGGTTGGTCCCTTTTTCAGAGCAATCCCCCTTCACCAACCTGTAACAGCTGTAACGGAATTATGTGATGTCTAAAAGTCCCTGATGAGCATGCCCTTCCACAGCCTCAATTTAACCCAGGTTTTGGTCAGACCCCCAGAGATGAAGGAAGAGTTGACCGTTAAGGTTCAAGCCTCTCTTATAACGGGTCCTTTTGTACTCACCCGTTAGATCTGATGCTTTTCCGACGACGAGGAACCCCCCAAAAGGTTCCGTTTTTTTTCTTTAGGAGGTCTCTATGAACTCCCCTCTAGATGCAAGTATCTTTAGAGAAGTTTCCCCACTCTCATTTCCCTTCTTGACATCCGACCCCTTACTTCTCAGTCCAGCGCATTGTACCTTCGTCATTCGAAAGTATTCCAGTGTCTTTAAGCCCCCATTTTCTCGACGTGTGTCTCCCCCCCACTCAGGACAACCTTTCCCCCTCCAGAACGTGATAGTTCTGTGTTGACCTTACTCGTAACGTCTTTTTCTCCGGCTATAGCTTTTCTCTGCCCCTTTCCCTCCACTCCTACGCCCGGCATGAATTTCTCCCAGATTCAGCCTGGATTTTGTTATTTTTCCCCTTTTTATTGACTTTCGGGAAATTCCGGCTTCATGATGTTGGGAAGTTCCCAGGTTGATCCTTGGCTTTTTTCCCTTTCCCGTTTTTTTATGCACCCCGGTTTTGTCTGAGTTTTCCTTTTTTTTCCCTAAATTTTTTTTGTAGATTTCATGTGATCTACTCCTATCACCGTTTCACGGGCTCCCGGACAGCCTGTCACCATTTCTCTTACCTTTTTTTTGTGATAGGAGCCCGTTCCCAAGTCATTACCGGCTTTTGGATTCCTGAGTGTTCAACCCCCTTTCGTCTTTTTCTCCTATTGAAGTCCTTGGATCCCGGTGAAGTGCACTGTGGTTCCAGCTCTCCCATTTCCCTTAGCTTTTTCCGTTTCCTCCTTGGTCCCGTGGTTCCCCCGCATCTTCCCTTCTTGGGGTTTCTTCTTCCGCATCTTTTTGATTCTGACTTTTCTTAACAATGGTAGACCCCTTTTCCCTCTGACCGTCTGCCCCTTCGCCCCCCATCCCAAGCAAAGTCCCCCAGAGCTCTTGACCAGATGCACAGTTCTAGCAACTTTCGTCCCTTTCCTATGTAGCGCACAACTCAATGGATTCTTCTCAAATCCTTTCAGTTCCCTCCAACCCCTCACGTCAGCCGTTGTGTTAGGTGAAAAAAGGAGGCTTCCCCAGCCCCCCACCCCCTTTCTTCCCCTACCATTTTTTTTTTGGGACTCTTCGTTTATTCGATTCCAACTTCCAAAAACTCTTTCCAGTCGGAGTCGTCCAAAAGACTCCCTCAAAAAGGTTCCCCGACTTCCTCCTTGAAGCATTTTCCCACCCTACATCCGTTCAACCGGGGCTCTAACCTGGCACGCTAGAAAACAACGCCAAGGATAATTTCCCCTACTACGCCCTTTTTCACTTTTTCTGTCTTGAAAGGATCGTTCTTTTTCCTATAGACGAATAACACCCCCCTCGAGTTCAAAAGTCCCCCCCCTTTTTTTCGCGGATTTGATGGGGAGCCCCGATTTTCTCTTCTTTCAGCTGCGACTAATCTTTCTGTACGTGTTTCCTCTGGTATTGGCAATTGTCTCCCCCTTTCGTTCTGACCGCTCATTTTTTCCATTCGTCTCCTTGCGCGCCTTTTTTTCCAAAACTCTCCATGGGAAGGGTTTCGCCCCCCCCCTCCCAACCACGAATCCACTGGCCAGCGGAACTTCCTCCCTTCCTCTTATGAAGACCCAGGCCACTTAGGAACCCGCGGATTATTGCTTTGGGCCTTTTTTTTTGAGAACAACCTGTCTTTGAGCATCCGTGCCGTCCCTCAGCATTGACGACTCGGGCCGTACAGTCGGTGACTCGACACCCTTTCCCCTCTGCCAGCGCCTCCCCTTTCCCCCGCAGTGGCGCCGTACTTCTTTTCTTTTCCTACCGTGTGCCCCCGCGTGTTGCCCCCCAGGGCACGTTTTTGGGCGCTTCCCCATTTCCTTTCATGTCTTCATCCGCTCCTCTTTCCTTCTGCTTAGCCCCCTCTGTCACGACCCGTGCTTTTCCACAGCACTTCTTTTCTACTTCTCGAGTCCCTATAGCGGTTTTCCCGAAAGGATGGGTTTTTTTGTGCGGTGTTCTTTGGGTTTTGTTCTTCTTGATTTTTGGGGTTTTTTTTTTGGTCTTTGGCGGTTTTGGTGTTTTTTCTTTTTGTTTTTGTTTTTTTTTGGGGGTGGTTTTTGTGAGTTGGTTTGTTGGCTGGTTTTTTTTTTTTGGTCATTTTTCTTTTGCTTTTTGTTGGTTTTGGTTTTGTTCTTTTTTCTTTTTTTTTGTGTTTTTCTTTTTTCTTTTTTTTTTTTTTTTTTTTTTTTTTTTTTTTTTTTTTTTTTTTTTTTTTTTTTTTTTTTTTCTTTCTTTTCTTTTTGTCTTTCTTTTTTTTTTTTTTTTTTTTTTTTTTTTTCCTTTTTTTTTTGATTTATTAGCTTCTCATGCTTTCATTCTTTTCCTAGGAAGCAAGCTTTTTTTTTTTTTGTCTCAGGATCTCCTCTTTTTTCCCTTGGTGTTGTTGTTGAGTCTCAGGCTCATCGTTCCCCCTTAAGTCATCCTCACCCGATGACTCTCTAATCCTCAGTTATCTTGCCCGATTCCCGTCCCTACCCAAACATTCTTTTCCCTCTTTTAGGAGATTTCCCTGGCCCAAGTGATCCAATAACCCCCCTTCGCCTTCTTCTAAGCAGAAGGAGGTCATATTCCGGTCTCTGTCGGAGGAGTCCCGTTCCCTTAGACTACCCAGCCTCCCTTTCTTGAATTTTCCCACGGCGTGCTCTGGGGGAGGATGATTGTGGTCATGGTTTAGATTTTAGCCCTCCCATCCCGACCTCCCGCTCGTTCAGTGCTGTTAAGACCTTTTCTTCCGGATTCTCTGCAAAGCTTGGAACCGATTTTAGTAGACGTCCTCCCTCTTGTCTTTTGACTGGGTATGAGACTGCATCTCTAAGGGTACCATATTAGCTTTGGTGGACCTCCTTTCCCTGTGATAATCCTTGTTTCGAGTTTTTCGCGCTTGCCATCGGCAGTCCACGCGACGACCCCCCAACCCCCAGGCTCTGGGAACCCCAGGTTTCCCTTCCCCCCCCAAAAAAACACCCCTTGATCGGCGACATTCCCACATTCCGTTGTCGCAGCGACGAATACCGAGACCTCTGACGGCCCCACTCCCTGAAACTTCGCGGGTCCCCTCTACGGTTGAATTGGCCTTTGTTTTGTTCTCTGCGATCGTCCGCCATTTTTTCCAATCCTTCGCCCCGAATTTTCTTTCTTCCATTGTATTCAGGCTGTATCCCCTCTACTTTTCGCTTACCGATTCCCTTTTTTCCTAGGGTGCCTCTTTGATTTTTGACAGGTTTTTTCCTGGGCTGGGGTTTTTTTGTGGTGCGCCTTCTTTTTTTTTCAAAGTCATCCGTGCCAGTCTCATGAGCTTTTTTCAGTTATCAGGTGTTAGTTCCACGGAGCCCCCGACATAAGGGTTCCCAGAGGTCACCCCCCTTTTTTCTTTTCTGGTTCTTTTCTCTGTCGCCTTGTTTTTGGTCCTTCCATCCGGTTTCTGTTTAGGTGGTTCTGGTTACTTCTTGCACCCCAAAATTCTTTTTGACTCTTTTCTTTATGCTGATTTTTCCCCCACCCTGTCTTTCGAAAGCTCGCTGAACTTCGCTTACTAAGTTTTTACAAGCCCCCCTTTAGAAAGTAGCCCATTTTTTCCTATCAAATCACGCTTCTTTTATATCTTTCTTTTTTTTTTTTTTCCCCAAGAAATTTTCTCTTTGTTTCTTCTCCCCCCCACTGGTCGACATTTCGACATGTGCTTGCCTTCTTTGATATCCTCGTTCAGCCCTGCGGGAAGAACACTTCCCACGTACAGCTACCAACGGTTTCCTTTTTGAACCCTTTAAGACTTTTTTTCCCTCCTCCCTCCCCCCCAAGGACCCGCAGCTTTTCAGACCAAGGCGCCGCCCCCTCAAACACAGCGGCCGATTTTTCCAGTGAGCGTTTCTTTTCATCTTTCTTTGTCTTTTTTTTTCCCGCGACCCAACATTCTCTCCCTTCCCGCCGCGATATCCACCAGCCCCTTGCCTCCTGGACTGAAACAATGATTCCCCCTCAACTTTCCTCCACCCTTTCGAACCTTTTTTTGTTTCCTCAAACCCTCTCCCTTTGTTTTTGCAGATGCTGACCCTTTTCCCCGGTTTGTTCAATTTTCTGATTTGCCCCCCTGATGCAGATACCCAAAACATAGTCCCCAGGACTCCTCTTTTCCTGGACTGCGGCTCTTTTTTCCAGTTGCAGGCTTTGCTGGTTTTGGTTCTTTCAGATTGAGACCACCTTAGTGGATTTTCTTTTTCATACCCTTATGGGCCTTTCTTTTTTGTCTTGCCCCCCTCTCCTCTGAAACTGAGGGGTACCACATGATTGAGTTCCCCTTGGAGGGGGCAGCGCCAACGAACACCAGGCCACCTTCTTCAGAAGTTACTTCGAATCGACGGTCTGGACCCTTTTGTTAGACGATTCTGTCCTGTCATCAGTACACAACTTTTTCCCCCCGGAGGAATAAGCTTTTTTGTCGAGCCCGTAAATGTGACTTTTCCCCACTTGAGCAGAAGTTTCCCCCTGCTTTTTTCTCAGCACCTCTTGAGTATCTAGATGCTGTCGTTTTGCCTCGTACAATCGACAACAGCCCCCCGATCCCTGTGGCCTTCCTTTAAGGGTTTATTTCTTTTCCTGCCCTGCGGGCGTCCTTGGACATTAACTCTGGATCTTATTTTTTTCTTCCTCCAGGCTTCTTGCATCTTCAAGTTGAGCCCCAGTAGCAACTTCTCCTCTAGAATTCCTTTTTGGAACCACCTCTTTCTCCCACATCGTAACGGGGCTGGTGTTCTTTGATTCTTTGGTCATCTTGTTGCAGCTTTCCTTGTGAACGTTGTTACTTTCCCCCCCTTTATCCCCCTTGTTGAGAGAGATACGTCCTCCGTCGAGCCATCGTTCACGCCTCCGCCCCCTTTACCACCAGGCTGCAGCGCTTCTCTAGGATTCCCCCCCGATATCCCCCCAACCCCTTTTTCCTGAGAACATTCTGCTCCCTCTCCTCCTCTGTCCAAGTTCTAGGCTTTTTCCCCCCGCAGCGCAAACATGATGGAGTATTCCCTTGGCAAGTCTTCCCCGACTTTTTTCCTGAGTCGGAGTTCTTTATTTCACTGTCCAAGACGACGCGTTTTCCCCGCTTCGACCTTCCCCTTTATGGAAAACTTTTTCTCGGTTTCGAAGGTTAGTTTTTTTTTTTCTAGGGTATTTCTTCCCCTTGGAACAACAAGCCGAGACCCTCTTGGCCCCCCAATCCGTTTTCTATCAGATCTTAACGCTCCTATAGGCATTTTTCCCCTTTCTCGGTTTAGAAGATCGACCATCGTATACTTCGGCGATCCTTGGTTTTTCTATGACTTTCTAAGGGATCCCTCCCTTTTAGCGTCTATTTTCTTTTTCAGACTTCCTACCCTGGCCTTTCATTCTTTCCTTTCTTCCTCCGCCTTGTTCGAGCCTCCCCCCAGTGGCCCTTTTTTTTTCCTTTACGAACGTCCCCACAGACCGGCCATGGACTTTTTCCCGTGTATCGGCGACAATTGCCGATTTCCCCAGCAGTTTCTTTCCCCTTTAAAACCCTTCCGTTGCACCCTACGCCTCTTGTTGTTGAATGCCCTTTTCTTTCTGATTTTTTTTTTTGCCATCCGCTTTCTTGTCACCTTTTTTTCCCCCGAAGTTTTTTTCGTTTCTTTCCCGGTTTCCTCTGATCCACGGGGCGCGTTTTAGACTAGTGAAATTAGTTTGAGCACGTCTTGTTTTGGACCTTTGGATGTTTTGAGTGTTTCTTTCCTTTTTTCTTTCTGCGGTTTTCCTCTTTTTCTGGGGGGCATGGACTTGGTTATTCGAGTACTTCCTCCGGTCGAAGATAATTTCTTCTATGCTTTTTTTGCTGATTTTTTTTCGCAGGGTTTCCCTTACCCTGGCTCATCCCTCGCTGCGGTGGAGGATTACTTCTTTTTCTCCCGGCAACACACCCTGCCAAATGGTATTTCCTCAAGTGATCCTTTTTGTCTTCTTATTTTGAACCCTCCCTTTTTTTCGTCTCTGTTCAGCCGTCACTGCATGTCGCCCCTTTAGACAGGGTTTCTTCCCCCCCCTTCAATGTCGTGCTTCCCTTTTCCGCCTACTCTTAGCACCCACATCCTTTCCCAATTCCCCTTTTGACTGCTGACAAATCCCTCCCTAGTCTCCCAAGGCGAGTTCAGCTCTTTCTGACAAGCCCCTGTACCAAGCAATCTCCAATCGATACTCTTCCCAGGAAATGGTTTTTTGTAAAGCTTTTCCCCGAATTCCTCCCCGAGGTCCTTTTTCCTGTCCTTCACCAGCTACGACACCTTTCCATTTGCGAGTCCGCCAGGGTGACCTTTGATGAGCCCCTTTTTTTTCGCTATTTTTTTTATCTTTCGACCTTCTTTCCAACTTCCCTCCGCCCAGTCGATTCAAAGCCGAACCATGCACACCACGATGGACTGAAAACCCTTCCTACAACTCCACGGTCCACTCCCCCCGTTCCCCCTTTGAGCGAAGCCCCACTTGATCAAGATGAATCTGTCTGTCAAGCGATTTTCCCGGTGTGAAATTTTCTTAAAGTTTACTTTTTGATCTCCAAAATCTACCTCTTTTTTTCAACGGACACCATCTTTTACAGAGACTCCCTTCTCGTGTAAGGTGTTGGTTTTTTTTTTTGTGGTTCACTAGTAGTGTTTTCGAGTGACGCCCTTCTACGTTCCCTTTCCTCCCGTTCTTTCTTTATTTTTTCGGTCGTCGTCTTGCTTGTGCGGGGAACTTTCCCAAGATATTTTTCCCCTAGGGAACTCCCCTCCCCCTTGATCACCTTTCTTTCAACACGACTCCTCCCTTTCTGGACAGACCCCCTTTTTTAACGCTATGTTCCCTTCTACGCCCCCCCCTCGGCCCTTCTGGAGTATTTTTTTTTTGCCCAAAGAAATGTTGCTTTTGCGACACCTTGGTGCCAGGACTTCTGGCAGAAAAGTATTGCGATCTTCCTCTTGTAGATTTTTCCGAATTTTTCTTAACTCCGTACTGTACCTCCTCACCTCCTTTAGTCCGAATGTACCCCTTTTTAGGTTGGTACCGATTTTATTTTGATTTGCGACGAACAGCCTAATGAGTTCTTGCCGATGGTAGATTTTGATTCTCTTAAACGTGCCTTCCCCACGTACTTTGCGGATCTCTCTTTATCGCGAGCAATGATTTTTTCCCAGGTATTCACTAGATGCATGGCGTTGGATGTCTCTTCCTTTGGTTTTCTTAGCTGCCCTTCCTTTCAGGCTTCCCTTTTCTATTTTTTTCCCCTTCCCTCTTTGTTGAGAGAGCTTCCTTTACTAGCGCATATCCCCCAAGGAAGCCTCTTCCAAATCCAGATGATTCAGCCTTTTTTTCCGTACGGGCCCCCTTCGTTTCCATCATTTGCTCTTCTTTACCCCATCCCCTTCTTTCGCAGATTAGTCCTGGAGGTGACACAAAACGTTCTTTAGAAGCTCACCAGAAGCGGCTTCCACCCGGCCGCGTCGATGTCCCGAGTTTAGGTCGCCACTGGTTCCCACCAGGTCGCGAGTTAAAACATTCTTTCCATCGATTACCTTTGAATGGAAAGATTTCGGTAAGCATTCGCTTCCGTGTAGATCCTTTCCAATTCCGAAGAACTTCCCCCCTCCCGAATTTGTGAGACTCCTCGCTTTTGATGATCGGCAAGCCTTTTGTCCTGGTGCACCCTTTCAGTTTTTTTTCCCCTGACCAGAGAGAAGATCTCCATTAACCTTCTTGTTTGAGCTTCCTAGTCTACGGTCCGATGTCCAGACCTTCTTTAGTTGTTTCGACGGACTTTTTTCTATTGTTAGTTTTCTTTCCTTTCCGGACTCTCTTTTTTAGATCATTCCACCCCTGTTTCCCAATTCGTTTACTCTGAAATCAATCCTTGCCAAATAAGAACGAAGTCCCCCCTTTCTCCCCGACGAGGGTGTTTTCCCCCTTTCCCCTCCCTCCCTCCCGTTTCAGACACAACATGTCTTCTGCAAACACTACGAATCCGGGGTTTCAGTTTTAATGCACCTTTTTCGTCGAATTTTCTTTTCTTAGGTTTTTTTCCTCCTGATACGGTCCTTCCCCAAGTCCCTCTGACGCTCGTATGAGACAGGGTTCTGAAGCTTTCCCGTTGTCGCGTTAGAATTAGGGTGCTCCTTCTTTTTTTTCAGCTTTTTAAGGTCTGGTAATTCTTTTCTCCTCAGTACTCGTTGTGCTTCTTTTCTTGATGTTGGGACTACAGTCTTTTATGTAGGATCTGTGTGGGTTCGGTATCTTTCCATGCCTCCTGGAGAACGCACACTGCCCTCCTTTTCTTTTTCCCCCCACAGGTTCACCCTGTTTGTTTTTTCTCCGGGGGTGTGTTTATCGGTTCGGACCAGTCTTTTCATTACATCGGCGGAGGGCCTCTTCCAAGGCACCAAAATTTTTTCTAAGTGTCTTTGCTTTGATGACGTGCACGTTTGTCTTTTCTGCCGCGTCCCGATTCCCGCATGGATTTTGTCAAGCTTCTTCCCCATGTCGAACTTTTTCCCCTTCCCTTCCGACCTTCCTCATTTTCTTCCCCCACCTTTTTTCTTTTCGACCTTTCGACCCTGGCTTCCCCAACCCGTCGCGCCGCCAATCTGAGTCGCGGTCCATGACAAACAAGTGGCTCCCTTCGAAAGCGTTTTTTTTCAAGACATCCCTTCATGCTGCCCTTTTCTACCCCTGAACCCGCAGCCGGAGGCCCTTTACCGCACTTTTCTCACAGCACAACCCTCCAAAGGGGACCCTTTTTTTCGGCAAACCTCCCCAAGGCTTTATGACGGATACGTCGCCCCCACGCGACACAAAATCGCGTTCCCTCCTCGGACCAAATTTTTTTTAGAAACGGACGTGAATCACCAATCTTTTCCCCAAATAAAAGATCCCCCTGATGATCCCTCCCCCTTTTAATTAATCTAGGGCTCTCCCACGAGCAAAGTGGTCTTCCTCGAACCACTGTAATTTCCTTGCGCTCAATGGTTCCTGATGATTTCCCGAAGTACTCACACCCTCAGAAGATGGTCCTTTCACCGACTTTAAGGTGAGTTTCCCTGTCATGTTTTTGGTTTCTTGACGATTCCCCACCTCTAAGTGGATGTAGGCCATCACGGTTTCTTTTTTTTTTTTATTGGCGATTCTTTTATTCTTGAAATCTGAGGGGGGCGATATGGACTCTTCCCCGAGGGCTTTTTCTCTTCCCTCTCTCACACGCTCTTCCAAGGTACGCAAGTAGTCCACCCTCCTCGAATTTTGGATCGGCGGACCCGTTAGAAGATTCCTTCTCGTAACCTCGGCGATTCCCCCCTCAGATTACTTGTCCCCCATTCGTTTCCGTGAGACCACCCCCCCGGTTTCGACCAAGTGCCAGACGCGCGTTCTTCTTTTTTTTTCTCATCAGTTTTCTCCCCCCGGAGCTTCTCTGTGCTTTCTCCTTTTGACGGCCGCACCCTTTCTGGCAGGCGATACCCGGTCGTAGGTTTTTTGATGTTTTTTTACAGTTTCTCTCCTTGGGAAATCGACGCGGCCTTGGCCTGCTCTTGCCTTCCTTCTGCCCTTCTTTGCGTTTTTCTTTAACATTACTTTGACAGCAAGTCTTCCCTTCTCCCTTTTTGTTTTTTCTCGCTTTTCTTCTAAGTCCCCTTGTCAACGCGACTTTTTCTTTTTTTAGGGTGGTCATTCATGTTTTCTCGGTTGTGAACTTTCTCGAACGAGTTTTTTTTTACACCCTTGTGTAGTCTTCTTCCCTCACTAGTCCTTAAAATTGACGCCGAGGAGGAATTAAGTCCCCCCCATCGCCCTAGTCTCTCCTACCCTAGATTTTTCCAGGAAGACGATCGGTCCAATGAGCGCGATAACGACAGACCCAGAACGTTGAGTCCCTTCATTTTTTCCCCTCCAGAGAGAAGCAGAAAGGAATTCCCCCGACAAAGACCATTGAGTAGATGCGATTTTACTTATCGTTTGAGAAGCGTTTCATCAAGTTCCGTATCCATGGAACCCCCTTAGGTGGCTGCCCCGGTGTTTTTTTTTTCTTTTTTATTTCGGCTTGCGGTACGGTTTTGGGACGGAGCAAGCTCGCAACTTCTCTCCCGGCCCGGATTCGTCAGCAATGCCCGGCGGAACCGGGCTTTTCCCAGGCCCCGAACCGACCACGGACCCAGCTTCTCCTCGTCCCCTTCCGAGTGCCGATGTGCTGGGTCGAATGCTTCTTTCCTCAGGTCCCTCGAAACTTTTCGGTTTAATCCCAAGGCCCAGGGATTCCTAGAGGCGTTGTCGCGCTTCCCTAGTTCCGGCGAAGGTAACCTTTGATCCTTGGACAAAGATTTCTTTCCCCCCAGGAAACTTTTCCTCCCCCCACAGGATCGTCGACCTCCTTCAGACGATTCCGTTAATTAATAAATCCCGCGCCTCTCCAAAAATGTTCCCCCCTAGACCGTCCCGTCTTTTTTCTTTAGGGTCACTCCTCCGAGTTCTCCTCGCCTTACCTCTGCTTCTCCGACGGGCCTTTCCAAAGTTCCTTTCCTTTCCCTTCCCTTCCCTGGTCCAGCCTGCTCAAGGGGGCGTGTTCGAGCCAGATTCCCCTTCCTCTCGTGCCTTCGTGGTGGGACGGTTCTTTTCCGGGCTGCCTTCCCCTCTGGTTGGATGCCTTTTTTCTTCTTTTCTTTTTAGCGCCCTTTGAATGGCCTCGTGAGGTTGCGGTAGCGGTATCCCTTTGCCTTAACCTACTGAGACGACTCGTACCGAAAGACGCCTTTCTCCCCTTCAGCATCTCCCTTTTTTTTCTTTCCCGGTTTTTTTGCACACGATGACCTGCCTTCCCTCCTTTTTTGTGATTGTAGGTTCGGCCCCGCCATGGCACACGAGTTCCTGTCTTTTCCTTTCTTCGATTGTTTTTCACTTTTTGTAGAGGATTTTAGACTTTGCTTGTTAAGCCGTCACGCCCCCGAAAGGTCGGACCATGTCCCTCCCCCGTTGATTTCTTTCTTTGTTGTTTTTGGTTCCCCCCCCACATTGAGATTTTTTTTCCCTTTCGACATTTCTTCGCGAAGCCCCTTCCTTCTTCCTCCCTAAGATTCCTCGAAAATTTCAAGTAAGCAAAAGGCGTCCTGAGACGCCCTGATCCCCTCCCCCTTTTGAAGGCCCCTTCCCCTTGGCAGAAGCCGAATTCCCCTTTTCTTATGTTTTTCTTTCCCTAGATCACCATCACAACCTCTTCAGAACAAGGGTGCTTTAGATCCTCTTTTTTTCCCGTGCTTCTCGCGTGATGCTTCCGAACGTCTTCCCGTCGACTCTCTTCAGCAGACCTCCCCCTTCATCCTACACGAAGCCCGCCTTCCCCCAACTCGACGCCACCTCCCCACCATCTTTCACGGGTCTTACCCGATCTTTTTCTCCACCAAGCTTCATATGCTTCTTCATTTCCTCCTTCCTACGTCTTTACGGATGGGACCTGTTTAGCCCCAGATATCCTGACTAATACTAGGAAGATCCCCCCCCACGCTTCGGTTTCCTTTTAATGTTGGGGAAAGCTCGGTAGAGGTAATTCTTTCTGACTGATCGACGCTGGATCGCCGTTTTTCAGTCGTGCTTCGGTAGTTCTTTCTTTTTCTCCAATGCGTGTTCCCCTTTCCCTTTTTTAGATTGCGCGGGCCTAGGGCCGCGAACACCCCGCCCCGACCTCTTACACTGTTTTTCGCGTCTGTGCCCCTCTCCCCCCTTTATGACTTTTCCCGGAGCTTTTCACTCTCCCCTCCCTTTAAGAATCCCGCTGCTTTTTTAAATTTTCCAGGATGGTTCCCTCTCTCCCCCGAACTTTGGGTTAGTGCTACCAACCTTTGAGTCTCCCCCCGGGACTTTTTACTTTTTCCTTCCGCTTTCTTCAGAGGTCAGCGGTTCAGGTTTGGTTCCTTTCTCAATCGACCCTGACTCATCCAAAGAGGCTCCTTCTTCCCCCTCTAAAAGTCCCAGTGGCTATTTGTCCCCTCCTTTTTCCCAAGTGCGGGCGACGAAAACGCCCTTTGACATCGACGCGGCCGTCTGTTACTTTTGCCCCGACTTATGACTTCCGCTTGAGGGTGATTTTCTCCAAGTATTTCCTTCTTTATGGTTTTTCTTCCTTTCTGTTGGACCCCTTTTCTTATAGGCACTCGACCGTCTTGGGATGAGGTTTCTGGCTGTTTTTGACTTTCTCCCTTGTCGGACTGTCGACCAGAGTTTTGTCCCCTCTGTTTTCGTTGTTGTTGTTTTCTCTTCAGTCGACGCGTTCTCAATAGTGAACAAGGACCGCAGAACCCCTCCACCCCGATGACCCAGGCTGAACCTGAAGTTAGTTTTCCCTCCAGGACGCTCCCCCAATAATTTCTTCCCCGAAGCGATCGCAAACCTTTTTTCCCAAGTGTACGGCTTGACCACCCCCCCAAACTGCGTCCAGCTACCGGCCAATAAGCTTGATTATGTTCCAGATGCCAGATTCGGCGTCGTCGCCTTTAAAGGGACGAAGCTGGTTTCCTCAATATTCGCCCTATTTGCCTGGCAAAGATCTTTCGTAGCTTTTTTCCCCTGGTCCAGGTTTTTTGCATCATCCTTCCTTTAAAGCCTTTTTTTTTGAAAGATTCCTTCGTCGATGGTCGCACAGCCCCCTTCACTTCTCTCTCCCAGCAATTCCCCGCAACCCATTTTAGGACCCGAGAAGTTCCCAAGCGAAGAAGCTCCCCTATCGTCCTCGCCTCGGGTGTGGGCTCTAGCACTTTTTTGTCCGCCGCTTCCGTCGAGTTCTTATTTCGTTTTCCTACGGCGACCCTGGTGATAAGAGTGTGTATCTTTTTTTTTCGCTTCCCTCGCAAGAGAAAGATGCTTTGCCCCCCGCGCAATGCGCCTTCCTGACTCCCTAACGGACCACTTTGCAAGAAGACAGTGTCTGACCCCCCGTCTTATCTACTTCAGCATTTCCTGACCTTTACGATACCCCCCCGGAACTCACCTCCTTTTTCGAGGGAGATCGGTTGAAAAAACTACCTCGTAGATTTTGGGTTCGTTCTCTCTTCTTCCCCATCTACAGGTGCCCCTTTCCCGTGAAACCTTCTTCGATGGACAGGTCCTCTAGAGGGTGGTTTTCGCGCTCTGAGGAATTAGGGTGAGCTTGTGAAACGGATTCAGCTGGGGTCCCTCGATTTCGGGCTTTTCGTGTCGTCCCTCTTTTGGTTTGATGACTTTTTTCCCCTAGCGGAGGGAATTTGATGGTGGTCGAGGTCTTCCTTTTCGATTCGTCATCACGGCTCCTAAAAGGTCCCCCCCCCTCACGGGCTCCTCTTCCTTTCCCCTTTGATTTTTTCTCCTTTTCTTAGTTTCTCCTTTTTTCTACACATGCATTACTTTTGCAGCGGGTAGGTTGATTCGGTTCTTCTCGTGTATACCCCCCCCCTAGTGACCATTTTTTTTTATTGAGCTTTTCTTTTTCTTCTTTTTTTTCCTTAAAACGCGCCTTTTTCTCTGGTCAGCCGTCAAGCCTTGTCTCCAAGGTGCGACCATTTTCTTTCTTTTCGGGGGTTTCTACTTCTTTTGTTGTGTAGTTTTTTTTCGTCGGACACCCCTTGGAAGTCTCCCCCCTTTTTCTTCAATGAGAGTTTCAGCGCGCGGGCCGACGACGATGCACGTCAGCATTTTTTTTTTTCTAGCACTCAGGCAATGGATGAAACCCTCTTCAATTTTCAGTTGCTTTGAACCAAGTCTCCCTTCCAAAGCACACCGGCTTTTGATGTCATGCCTTTTTCCTTTTTCTCCGTGCCGATCACCGCACAATTCAGCCACAGGGTGAACTTTCTTCATACCCCGTCTTTCGGTCTTTGGACTAGAAGTTATGACTCTCCTCTGGATAAGCGATCTCTTCCGAAGCGATGCGCGAAGAACTCCCCCCTTCCCCCGCTGGAGGCCCCCCCTCCTCACTACAAAAACTCGACGCCTCCAAAAAGATGAGAAATCAGATTCCGTTACCCGAAGGAGAATGTTGGCTCTCCCCATCCCAGTGTGACTAGATGTCATATCGCCTGACCCCTGTCCCAGAAGACGAGCGCTTTCTCACCATTCCTCTCTC
>Ga0179593_1474907_pt1 | contig 16600 bp, 22 predicted proteins | sample CZODoug2_1_08_16_FD_185931 | JGI IMG/M metagenome (GOLD analysis project Ga0179593, IMG submission 185931) | Vadose zone soil fungal communities from Angelo Coast Range Reserve, California, USA - CZODoug2_1_08_16fungal (PacBio error correction) | ecosystem: Environmental > Terrestrial > Soil >... | reverse complement strand
AATTCCCTCTATTTTGTGAAGTGACTCGATCTTGTTTTCTCTTTTTTGCCCATCGCTTTCCTCTTTTTTTCCTGCTAGGCAACCGCCCAATTCCGTTTTTGGCCAGCGAGTAATGATTTTTTTTGAAAGTGTATCCGAGACTTCTGGTTTGGATTTATCCCTTCCCCCTTTTTTGTCGCTTCCTCTCGGTTTTCCACTTTCAATTCCCGTCTTCCTCTTTTCCAGTTTAACTGTTTTTCTCGAGCAACTCGCTTTTCTTTTCCTCTTCGATACTGACGACATGTCACTCAAATTTCTTCAAGGGGGGGCACGATCCCCTTTCCCTTTTTTCTCGTCAACTGCTAGAGATCTCTTCCCCCCAGGACCCGATATTAAATGCTTAAGCCGACGTTTTTTGTGCCCACTTCCTTTAGTTTACTCCTTCTTTGGACTTCTTAATACCCCCCCCTCCTGACTGCCTTGCCATCGACTGTATGTTCACCAATAGCTTCTACGAGCATCGGGCGCACCAGGTAGGAGATGCAAACAATTTTTTTTTTTCTCTGAGCAGTAATGATTTTACCTTCTTGCTCGGATCCCCCGACTCTCGCTCTTGGACTTTAGTCCGGGCTAAGAGGATTCCCTTTCCACATTACCGGACTGAACGCTCGATTCAAAACCTCACGCGAGAAAACCCTGCACGTGCAAGTGTTTTTTCTTTCTCTTGCTCCAGCATGAGGAGTCTAGTGTCAGTTCCTTCCAGCGGCTTTTTAGACTCGGCTCATGTTATACAGCCATCCATCCGCACTGGGTGCACACATTTTTCCTTTCCCTGTTCTCCGCCAGTTATTCCCCCAGATTCCCCTTTCAATCGGCCAGCACATCCCAGATGCCTCCCTTCCCCTCCCTCTGCAGGTGACTTCCCTTTTTGTGTAGGCATCTATAACCTCCCTTTCTTCTCCCGTACCCGGCGGCTATATCGAAGAAGATTTCCTCTCCCCTTGTGTATTTCCCCTTAGAAGCCCTTCCTTGCCATACGGTTAACTCCATGGATTCAATCTCCGGTTTTTTCTTTCCTTAGCGTCTTGTTCTAAAATCATACGCTTTTTTCGATTCTCGAGGTTACTCCTGCACTTCTTTTTTGAGTCTTATTCCCCCGTGTACTTAAGGTTTTCTTTCCATCTTCTGTGGGCGCGGGCCGCCGTCCCTTTTGTCGGTCACAATTGTCCTTCTCACTTTCCTTTTTTGGAATTTTTCGCCAATTTCCAGAGTTTCCTTCTTCTTTTCCTCATCCGCTGTAGTTGTTGAGCTCATACTCCTTTTTTTTGTCATGGCATCGAACTAGTCCGCCCCACGTCTGCCTTGCCTAATCTGTAGATGAGATGTTTCTTGGGTCTTCTTATTTCCTTTTCAGGATTTGCCCACTTTCTTCTTTCCCTCCTTTTGAAGAAGACCTCAATCTCGCGTTTATGTTTTTTTTTTGGGTTTGGCGGTCCGTGTCGTTTTCAACTCCCCCCCTTTGAAAACATGCGGATGATTTCCCCCCCTTCCAGTTTTTTCCCGGTCATGTCCATTATAGAGGATGAATAGATAGTGTCCCTTCATTTTTTCTTCAGTCTTCGCCTACTTTTTTATCTTTTTTCCTTGTCCGTACTTTCTCTCTCCTCTTTTGATCTGCTGGAGTCAAATACACCTGTCTCCCTTCCGTTGGAGATAGAAGGCGTAATACACTCTTATGGCTTGTTAGATGTAGTCCCCTATTTTTCTTTTCATTGCGACTTCGCGGTTGCTCCTTTCATCTTTTCGTGAGGATGTTTCTTGGATTTAGAGGTCTTTCTCTTTTGGACCGTCCCGCTGAGTACGCCCTTTCCTCTTTTTTATGCTGGGAGAATGGAAGGATTTCGCCTCTTCAACTTGGTTTTGTTTCTTTTTGTATTGTCTCAATCAGTTCGTCGCTTTTGTTCTCCCCCTACTCTCGGTCCGCTGAGCCCGCCGCAACCCTTTTGGCTCTAGAGGTTTGTGGGACTATTACTTCTCCTCTCGACTGTCGCGAATGAACTTCTTCCTTCATAATTTCATTATGGGCAGCCGCACCGTCGCGATGAGTTTACCTTCTTCTCTCTTAGTTTTATCTTCCCATTTTTGGCCGACATAAGACTTGGCGGATTCTCCCCTATTTTCAGCAGTTTTTGGTAAAGAGTCCCTTTTCCATCTTTAACCAGCTCGCGTTGGGGGCATATTCCCCTTTTCCTCACCGGTGTGTTAAAATTTAAGGTTTATTTTTTGTCACTTCTACCCTCAGATTTCCGTTTTTTCTTTTCCATTTCTTGCAGTGATTGCGTCAGTATCCAGGCCCCTTTTTAGCTTTACCTCATCACACTTTCACCTACCTTATTCTATCCTTTTCTATGAACCCTCCTTAGATTTCTCCCCACTCTGGTATTTTTAACTCCTCCTTTACCACACACAGGATCTTCACCCCAAATTTTCTTTCTTGCACTTCCTTGTAATGATTTCTGCTCTCCTTCGTGATTTTTGAATCATTTTGCACCACCCCCCAATCCACCCCCCCAGTGATTTTCGCCCATTCCGCTTCCCTAATATTATCTTCCCTCCTCGCTTTGTTCGCGATTTGATCTTTTTTCGTTTTAATTTTCAGAAAAAAGCGTCTTGTTGAAGTTGATTGCATGATAAAGTTTCCTTTTCTTTTTAAACATGGATAGTACCTTTGGAAGGTCCAGGTCATCCCCCCTTCCGTGGTGCCAGTTTCTTCCTTTTCCTTTTTAACAGTTATCCGGACTGACTTCTTTCGAGTGAGACGGAACCATTTGTCGAGAAAGCGTTTTTCCCCGGTTTTCACCCGTATTTTCTTTAGACTAGCAACTTGTCGAAAAATTTCGTTTTTTGAGATGACGCAATCACTGCACAAGGGCGTTTTTGGCACATCCCCGTCATTCGACCCATTATCGTGTAATTGCTAGGCATTCTCACCCTTTTCACCGTCCTTCACCGTGAGGATTTTATTCTTGGGCACCTTGTAAATCCCCTTCCCCCGAGTTCTAGTCCTCTTTCCCTATTCTTTCCTTACAAACCATGACTTTCCCAGGCGGCGTAACCCTCTCCCCCACCTCGTCTACTATCACGCTTCCCCCTTCGTTCCATACTTGGCCTTTAGACACTCTCCTCTCTCTTCTATTCTATTCATTTCTATCACTCCTCTTGTGTGAATTGTCGAGCCTCATCTTACACTGCCATTTCTGACATCATCACTTCCCTATTTCCCCCAACCTCCCTCACCAACCTCCCGTCCCTTTTCCAGTTTTTCTCCCCTTTTTTTCATGCGTACCTTCACACTATTTAGATACTGCCTTCACCTTGTCTTCCCCCCGACTTAAACTGCCCCCTCTTCACCCTAGCCGGCACTTCCCCCCCGCAATTGTTCAAACCATCTGCTTTCTTGTCTTGTGTGTACCCCTATTTCCCTTTTACTTTTTCCTTACCCTCCCTTTTTCTGCTTTTTTTTCTTCCTTTGCCCATTTTACCTATCCCATACTTGACTGACGTTATTAACGTGACGGCGGATTCATGCGTATTCTCTCTTTCTTTTTTTACACCATATTCACAGCTTCAATTGCCTTGCCTTGACGGCCTGGTCTCCCCCGCATTCATTCCTTAGTTCACAATTGCAGTGCCCCATGTCTTTTCGTGCTTCTATCTCCCTGTATCCTTGTCCTCACTGGGGCTATTTTTTTTTCTCGCAACTATTAGTTGTCTCCTGATTTATGTCTATTTCCAGTGGTCTTTAGTGCTTTGCGTCTCCCCCCTCACCTTATTTGATGGTCCCGCCCGAGTTATTCATGGTGGACCTCCCTCATTCTTACTCTTTTCTGCATCACATTATGCTCCCTTCATTTCAGAGCATCGACAGTATTTTCCCTATTCTATTCCAAGGCCATAGGCTCCAAGGCCCCCTTTTTGTTTTGTATGATGTTTTTCTCATGTCCATGCATTCTAAATACTCGAGATTTCCTTTCTCTTGCATCTGTCTTTCTCTGTGCAGCTCTTCCGTATGCGTTCCCGGCTATCGCCTCTCAAGGTCCCATTCATTCCCTTTTGCGTGTGTTTGTACTCCCATACTCCAATATCGTCTTCATGTGTGAGTGAGTATGCCCGAATGGCACTCTGGCCTCAGAGGTGTGTATCCCCTCTTGTTCTTCTCCATGCCCGAGGGAGGGGGGCTTCCTCCATTGCTAGGCTAATTCTCGCTTTCCTGTTTGGCAGATTTCGTCTCTTTTGCTTCTTTTGTCCGGACGGTTCAGATTCACAGTGATTTGATCTATTCGGGATCCCTTCGTCTTTTTTGCCTCCCCGATTAACAACCTTTTTTTATTTTTTTTGATGATTTGGATTGACGCTTTTCTGCTTTTTTTCACTTTGCTCCGACCTTTTTTGGTCTCCTTTTACGCCTGGACTTTTTTTCTTGTTTCTGCTGAGCGTTCTTCGGCCTGCCTCTGACCGCCGACTTGGTCTCCACCCCCCTCCTATTCCTGCCCACAGAGTGGTGTATGCCAGTGCTGACCCAACACGTTTTTTTTTTTTTTTGTGCGTTTCTCCTTTTTTTCTTTTTTGAGGCATGCTTACGAGGCTTGTGTTCGTTTGAGGCTCTTGACGACCTCCCTCCGCGAGCGATAGAGTGCTTGGACGTTTGTATGTCGTGACCTTTGGAAGACGAATGAATTGTCCTTCAGTCGCCAGAGAGTGGTTTTCCTCTCTCCTTCGAGCCGTAGGCTCGGTCTTCATCCCTTTGTCTTTGTGGCAGAGTGGTGTGCGATGTTCCCCCTTCAGTACAAGTGTTGACGGCGAGTACCCTTTTCTTTCTTAAACATGTTGTTTTAGTCATTCGCCCCACGCTTTTCTTTTTTCTCCGTTGAAGACATTCTGGTTCCTCTCTTTCTAGTGTGCCTTTCAGTACTGCCTCCCAAATCCTCCTTTCCTAGCTCTTCTGCTTTCCCCCTTTCGCCTTCCAGTTATGCTGTCTTTTTCCACGAAAAACCCCCTCTCATGCAGTACCCTTTCTCTACCCAAAGTTTAAGCCTCTTCCCTTTCCCGTTATTTTGCGCTTACCACCCGGTCTTTACAAAATTTTCCATGTTCCCCCCTGGAAGTCAGTACCGGATCAAGTTTCCTTCCCTTTTTCCCTTCCGCTGGCCTTAATTAATATTTATTTCTTTCATTCGGACATTTCAAGTTTCCGCACAACTCCCCGTACAAAGGACCTTATCCTACCTCTTCTTCCTTTTTTCAAATTACCTCATTTTCTCTCTCTTTTTTTTTTTTATTTTTAGCGGGATCCCTCCCTGTAACAGATGATTTTTTCATGATTTCACATCCCCGGCTTTCTTTTGACCATGATCACGGAACTGATCTTCCCCTGACGCTAGCGAACCCTGCCCATCCAGGCATATTTCCCGTTTCTCTTCTTCAGATTTTCAGGAAGTGATCCTGATGAATTCTTGTTTATTCGTCTCTCCCTTTGTCACATGGTATATTTTCGAGACCGAGGGTGGGACACCGGCAAACAGTCAAAGCGTGTAGCGAGGTCTTTAAATGTGTTGTACCCCCATCTGTAGTTTTTTTTCCTGAGATGACGCAATCACTTCAAAGGCTTTTTTTCGATCGCATCTTCCTTGAGCTTCACTCTATGCATTTCTGCAAAAAATTGATACACTACCTTCCCCTCTCTCGCACGATTTGAGTTGATTACCCCCCCGCTCTCCCGTAGTTGTAGGATTTTTCTCTCCTTTCCCCCCCCATGACGATTCCGTCGCCTTTGCAACTCTTCCTCGGCTGAGGCCCCCCTGCCCCCCCGCTGAGGTTCTCTTTTTTTTTTTTTTTGGTTTTTTTGCTGCCTTGGAGCCGCCGAGAATATCGCTCCTTCCACGGTCCTCTAAAGATTATATTGCTCAGGAGGATTGCCTTCATTTCGAGTAGTCCGAACGACTAAGAAGCTCAACCCCCCCTACTTGCGTTTTTTTCTGATAAGAGGAAAACCGCTCGCTCATTAACGGTCCCTCTTGTGTTTTACACACAAGCCCTATCCCACGCCACTTGAAAGTTGAAGTTCTATCCACCTTGCTTCCCAGTTTCATTTTTCTTTGAGTACCGCAGCCTGTGGTTTTCCACTCACTCCCAAGCCCTGATCTTTTTCAAAACCTTCCAGGCTACATTCGTTCCCCCCCCCTACCTCTTTGCGGTTCCCTTTTTCCCCTGCCTTCCTCAACAATTCTTTTACGCCTTCCCCTCCTATTCCCTCTCTGCTTATGATTCTTTCGTTGATTTTTTTCCCACCGATATCCTTCTCTTCCAGTAAGGTCGGTATATAGTTCTTCTTTCCCGTTTCAAGATGCCTACCCCCTTCAGTGGCCTTTCGCCACACCCCTCTTGATCCTCCCCTTTCCCTTCCGCTTTCTTTTCCCAGGATCCCGGCAAGCGTCGTTTTTTGTAGAACCTCCAGAATTTTTCTAGGAGGTCTACCCTTTCCCCTTCCATCACGGCGACGAATTGAGGTGCTCTTCCTTTACCGATTTGATGTAAAGTCAAAGAGGTGTTTGAGATATTTTCCTCTCTTTTCTTTGGAAATCCCATATTATTCCTCTCCCATTTGCCGGCGTGCGGTAGATATTAGGACCCGGCCAGAGCCAGGCTGATCTTTTCCTTTTGTTGTTGTGAGAGAGCATCATTGTTCTGTCCATTTCCCTCTGTTACGCCAAGAATTGATCAGAATCTTTTATCCAGATTTCTCCCCTCAAGCGCCGTGCCATTGTACCCTCCCCCCCCCCCTTTAGGGCTGGCCCCTCGGGGTAAAGTCCCTTATCCTCCTCCTTCCATCGTCGCCGTTGATGGACTTCTCTTTTCCCTCTGACATCATAGGTAACATGCTTATATTTCCCCTTTTCCGCTTTGGCGCCCCCGGACGAATGATCTCCTCTTCTTATTCCTTAGCCGGCATGTTCTCGCCCGACGTCTTCGGTGCGAGTAGTTTCTCCCCCTTTCCTGTCCGTATCTGGTTTTCACTTGATTTCCGGAGGCAAACGACAGCTATAGTCGTTACTTTCCGTGACGATTTCCTCTCGGTTTTTTTCATATCTTGTGCTTTTATTCCCTCTTCCCCCCCCTTTCTTCGGAATTGTCAGAAAACGGTTTTTTTTTAGGGTTTTATAATATGTGCTTTAATTTTTTGCCCCTTTATTGTATTTTCTTTGGAAGTAGCGCGCTTCTTTCGATCGAACGGTTGTCACCCAATTTTTACTCCCCCGAATTCTGTATGGTGATTTCTCCACCCCCCCCCTTTTTTTTCTGCCAATCTCCACAATTTTCAGCCGAGTTTTTTGGCCGTTTACGACTTCTCTTCTTCTTAGGCTTGCGATCGAGCAAGTGCTCTCCCTGTGACTCCCCAAAGTAAAGTTCGAGTCTTTCTTGATCTTTTCCATTACTTCCGACTTCTCTCTTCTTTGTCCTCTCTGGCCAGTCCGTGCGCAAGGTCATCTCTTAATGGATCGCCGCTGTTTCCCGCGCCCTTCCTATCCCCGCTAGTTGAGAAGTTTGTTTCCCTTCCCCCTCATCGGATCAAGTTATCCTCCTCTTCCTCCCGGTCTTCCGCTGTTTTGAAACTGACCTCCTCTGCATCCTAACTTTGCGAACTCTCTCCGCTTTGGCAGGACGGTGAACGTTTTTTTTGCCTTTAATCGTTTTCGATTTTCCCATTTTTGTCTTTTTTTTTGGAGGTGCCCCAGGCCGCCCGGTTTACCTGTTAAGTCTCCGTAAACCCTGCACCCCTTTTTTTTGCTTTAGCTCGCGACAAAGTTAGCCCCTTTCGAGTTAAGTATATTTTGCATCGTGTCTGCTAACATTTCCGGTCTCCCTCCCCATCCCTCTTGGCTTTCACTTCTGAAAATCTTTCTCGAACCCCTTTTGAGGCCGGGTCCTGGGAGGTGCCTTTTGTCTTGTCATCATTCGGACTTCCATTCCCCCCACTGAAACATACAAAAGTGTTGTATCCCCTCTCCGCAAATCTTTTTCGCCCTCCCCGATGCTTCCTCAATCTCCGTGTGTGTTGGAGATATCCCTTTCTCATTTCAAAAACACGCCTTGAATTTTTAAGTTTTCTGCTCCCACTTCTCCTTCTGGACCTTTTTTTGTAGATCCTGTTTACTTCACCTTTTTCCCCTCCTTGGCCACCCCCCCTCGCCCTTTCCCTTTTCGGTCGAGAGAGATTTGCGCTTTCCTTGATAAGATGGACTTGGTGAGGAGTGGGCCCGGACACCCTTTTTGTCGCAGAACGATGGTGGGACCTTCCCCCCCAGCCTGTATTTTATTCACAGTTTTATACCCTCTTCCCTCAAGATTTTGCAGTGCTTTTTCTCCTTCTCCTAACTGCCAAGGGTTGTTTATTCGAATCCGACCACGAGAGGAAAGTCGCTTTGAACTTTTTCCTCTCGAAAGACAAGCTACCGACTCCCCTTCTCTTCCACGATTTCAGTTTTCTTCCCCCAGCTAACACTTGTGCTCCCGTCTCTTGACTTGAAGATATGACAGCTCAGCTTCCAACAGACGCCCCCGCTTAGTAGAATTTTGACTCGCCTGTCGTAGTTTTTAACAATGCAGTTCGCCCCCGCGGTTGTTTCACTATACTCTCTCGTCTTTTTCCCAGTCGGCGCGGACCGCGACGAATTATTGTTTTCGAAATGCCTCTTTTTCCCCGTCTATCGCGATCCCCCCCCACTATCGGGACTTTTTTTTGCCTTTCCGCGGTACTTTTTTATCACGTTCAATCCTCACTAGTTCTGCGCATGACTTTTCGGCCCTGTCTGTTTAAAGGGGCGATGGTAGCCCTTTTTGTCCCGCACCTATCTCTAGTGATTTCCTCAACTCTTTAGCTTTTATTTTTTCCCCTCACCCAGGAACACAGCACGGTGCCACACCACTTAAAGCTCAAAGTGTGCACATCGCTCCTTTTTTTCACCAGGACACAGAGAGAGCGTCGGTGACAACTTTCCCATCAAACCAAAGATTGAATCGGCATTTCCCATCTCCCCCCCTGAGCCTGATACGCTTTTCTTCTTTTTTTTTCAGTATCGATCACCAGAACCCGTTCATCTGAACGCGGACGGCGGATGTGTCGCCTATTCTCTCGATTCAGACCCCTTCTCCGTGTTTCCCCTTCCCCACCCTTTGTCTCACTCTACTGTTTTTCCCCCTCTCTCTGATTTGCACTTGACTATGAGTTTAGGGACTGATCTTTGTGTCGAAATCGATCTATTTTTATCTGCTCTTCTATTTTCCCCTATCCTGAAGTAAATAACAGAATGATCTTCGGTTTGACTTCTTTGTACTTTTCTCCGTAGGCCTCTTGTTTCGCCTTTTTCCGTATCGATTTGACGCACTGGAAGAAACATTATTCTAACGTCTTCACGAGCCTTCTGCGTTGGCGGAATATTCGATTCCACTGGACTTTAACCTTCGATCGCTATCTTGTGTCTACGTTTGTGATGATCGAGTCCTGACTCTTTCTTGGGCCGATTATAGCCCTCTCCTCTCTTCTCGAATCGGTAGAGGCAGATGTTGTTCCCCTCCTTCTTTCGAAGCTTTTTTTCGGATATCGCCCACTTCGGTCTTTCCACGTGTAAAGTAGCGGTGTGAGTTTCCTTTCACCCTCCTCGGTTATGCGAATCTAGTCAACCGACTCCTTACCCCTTTCGTGATTTTTCCTCTTTGATCCCGGCCGCATCGCGTCTCTCTTTTTTCTCGATCATTTGCGACGCTTTTTTATGTGTGCGTGACGTAGCGCTCGACGTCTTCCCTTCTCCTCCCTTTCTCTGCCTTCGGTTGTGATAATCTTCTCTCCCTTTGAGCAACTCCTCTTTCAGCGCATCGTCATGGAGAGATTCATCTCTGGATTGGGCTTCCGCCGGCACGTCCAGACAAGGTTTCGTTTTTACGCATGGCGCCTGCTCTGAGGCTATTTTTGGCTTTTCTTTGTCTTCTCTCTGTCACTCTCTCCCCGATACGCTAGCAGTCCGTTCGTTTTACGAGTGTACGCTCCACTACACGTCGGTTTTGGGGCTCTACCTTTGCGTTACTTTTTGAGGAGGCTGAGTTGCTCGCTTTACCCCTTGATTAGAGAAACCTTCTGTTCTCTTCTTTTCGTTGGGGCTAGGCTTTTGTTCTATTTTGAAAGGCCTTCAGTCGAGAAGATAGCTTGGCATTCCGCTTTGCTCCTTATTTTTTCTTCTGACCCGCTGAGGTAGCAAGGCTGTTTTCTCAGTTTTTCCTCGCTGATTTTGACTTTCCTCCCCTCTTTTTTTTTTTTCAATCTGTCAACTTGTCTCTATTTTTTTTGCACTTCGGGCCTTAGCTCTTTGCCTCGTAGCCATTCTTCTACTTTAGGCCTTTTTTTCGTCACTCTTCATTGATAGGAGTGGCCCCTGCTAACCTGTTCCTTTTGCTTCTTTCTCCCGCAGGTAAACACCCCCCTGCCTTTTCATTTGCATTCTTATCAGTGGCCACCAGCTCCCCTTACGTATGTATTTACCCCCTTTCTATTCGGTTGTTCCCACCTTTTTCCCCCCAATTTTTTTTCCTTTTCTTTCACTCTCCAAAGACAGTTTCCTCTCACTTTCCTGAGTTTTCACTTCTCTCCTTGAATTCTCTCTTTTTCCTGTCGTCCTTTTATCATTCAATAAAAACTTCCCCGTTTGCCCCTCCCTCCCCCCCCTTTTCATCTCAATTTCCTTCACATACTCTTTTTACTCTCTTCTTTTTCTTCCTCTTCGCACTTACTCCCTACCCCCTTTCTTATAACTTCTCGATTCCCAAAACTTCCGTCTTTTACACCTCATTTCCCTTTATTCCTTCTATGCGTCATTTGACCTCTCTTCATGCACACACAATCACCCCTCCGCGGTTTGCCAGTCGCGAGCTTATGACCCGTTCTGACCATTGAGCTGATTCGTTGTGTCTTTGTCTCCCCTAAGCCGCGTGTTTTTGATCTTTGTCCTGTCGACCGTCTCTCGTGTCTTCAGTGTGGTTTTTTTCCGTTAGAGTTTGCATCCCTTTTACCGGGTTCTTATCCTGTACCACCCTTACTTTCATTACTCACCCTCTACTGTCTTCCGGTTTATTCTTTCTTCCCTTTTCTGTCACGACAAATCACTTGCCCCCTTTCTTCTTCTGTTTTTGGCAAGATGAACACTATCCCTTTTCCCCTTCCAGGATCTTCAACTTCTCTTATTCTGAAGTTTATCACGTCCTCCCCAATTTCCCTCCCTTCCCCCAACCCCTTTCTCCCATCCCCCCTTCTTTATCTTCCCCGGCTCACACTTTGCCCCCCCACCGGGACGACACAAACCATGAAAGGTCTCTACAGACCATAATCCGCTTGATGTCTTTTTTTTTTTTTCTTTTGCTATCTTGTTTCCACCCACACTGACGGTTACGTTAGCTGCAATAGAATGGCTGTAGCTTTTTAACCCCTGCCTCCACTTTGTACTGCCCGGCTCGCAACAGGCGAGATGGCCCCTTTCTCTTTGGCCATTCCCTCTTTATCCTACCTTGCCCGAAGAGATCCACCCTCTTACATCTCCCCTTTTGACTTTTTTAGTCACCTGGACTCAGAGGACCCTCTTTCCAAAGTTTGATAACGCGTCTGCTACACAGCCCCGTAAGTGCACGTTGAAAGGTGTGCTATGCGACCCTCGTTTCCTTTCCCTGCACTGCCTTTGATATTTTTTTTTTCGGTAGTCTCTTCACCTCCAGCCCAAAGCCGCTCTTCAGTCTACCCTAATGGTTCAAACCTTTTTTTTCATTCTGAACCCCCCCGCAATGTCGTTTCCCCCCTTTCTCCCTCCTTATGGCGGCAGTTTTAAAAGTATCACCCGTCTGATCCTCGGATGTCTTTCCTCTCCCAGACTACCATCGCTTTGTTTGAGAACGATAACCGATATCACCTTGTAAACATTTTCCGCCTGGACGTCCTCTCGCCTCACGTATATCTCCCCCATGATGCAACCAAGCTGCCCCTTTCCTGACCGCTCCCTCATACACTCCAGTTCATTCATTTTCATGATCCCCCTCAAGCGTAGTTGCGACCCCTCTCTTCGCGGTGTTTGCTTATGAGGTTCCTATTTAAATAGCTCTCCCTTCCTATCCTGCTTGAGGTATCGATCATTTAATTCTCATTCAAGTTCCGTCCGACTTTTGTCCCCTTCTCTCAGATGACTCTTTGGGGCCCCCATCTGCTATTCCACTTAGAGGCACGGCCGCGTGGGTCCCCTCTGTCCCACATGCCATGAGCACGGACTTTCCTTTCTCGTTTTGTTGTTTTTGAGAGTCGACTGCCTTTCTCATATTTCACTTACTTTCCTCCCCCCCGCCGCATTGCTCGAATCCCTCTCCTCTTTCTTTGTCTTTTGAACCAAGAGGCCTATTTCTTATCCGTCCACCTTCCAGTGAGGAATTTTCTCCTTCTGCCTCCGACCTCAAATGTAGAAGGGGGTCCTTCTGCACCTCCCCTATATGTTAAACTGATCTCCCCTCCCGATGCGGGGATTTCACCCCCTTAAGTCGTGCATCTAGGCTGCTCACTTATTCTGCTGTCATTATGAATGGCCTTCTCTTTCTCTTTCCCTCCTTCTTAGCAGTAGGTACTTTTAATGCCTTTCTTTTTGTATCTCCGTGATTTCCACTCCCTCCCGATAGCAGGCTCCGTTCTCTTCGATTCCGGTACCCTTTCTGTCTCTAAGATTGAGCGGAATGCCGGTTCTCTTGTACTCCAGGTGTGATTTTTTCCTTTTTTACTGGAAAAGGTTTGCCCCTTGTTGCCTCCTTTGCTGTAGTTTTTTCTCTTCTGATTCTTTCATTTGAAATCACCGATTCCTCCTCATTGGAGCATGCTCCCCCTTCCCCAGCAAATTTGGGTGTCACCCATTTTTCAAGATGCCCCCCTTTTCCCCTCTAGGGTCGAGGTTGGATACCAGTCTATTTGTTCTCTTCGATTTTACTCCTCTCTCGTCACGTGAGGATGCGATCGCCTCCGGTATATTGAGCAATTTTCCCTCCACATAAGTCCCGGGGGAGCGATTTCTTTCTCCTTACGCATCTAGACCTTTCTCCTGACGAATTTTTACGGACCGGGTATCTTCTCACAGAAGATCCTTTTCCAGCGATCTCACTCGCGCCTTTCTCGGTATGACACGTACCTCTTTCTTCTCGGGTGGCACGACCCAGAAGGACAGACATACTATCTTCCCCCTTTGAGGGCTCTTCATTTGTTTTTCAACCTCGCGCCAGTCCCCAGGCGAAAAGCATCGCGTTTTTCATCCCTGGAATAGGTTGATCTCACGTGGGTTCGGTTTTATCTTTTTCAGCTGCACTTCAACTCCCCTGTCATCGCGGGTTCATTCTCTTGTTTCTTAGTCAGTTCCGTCCAGTCCACCCTTCCAGGCAGATTGTGTACCGAGAACCCATTTCCCCTACCCCAAGGACGTTAATTGTTGTTTTCCCACCCTACTGTTCTTCGCACCCATTTTCGTTTTCTTTTTTATCACCAAAATCAACAAGCACTCCTTTCCCTAGTCCTCCTCCTACCCGGAAGAGTCCTTAAGTTTCTTTCCCCTTTTCAATTCCGATCAATTTAGAAAATTTCCCCCCCACCAGTGGATCTAAATTCATCCACCCTCTTTTTAATTATCGCATCTCTTATTTTTTCCCTCCCTTTTTCATTATTCTCTGCGAATGCCCAAAAGCACTGTCTTCCTTCTGTTCACACTTTTTTTCTTTCACCTTAATGAGTTACGGAATGATATCGGGCAATCCCGTCTTCTTCCACCGACCCCATTCGTCTCCAGTGTTTTCCTTTCTTTCATTGACAGTATCCGTCTGCATTGCTTATGGTCTTATTTCTCCCCTTTCCAACTTGGGATAGAGAGTTCCCCCTGAAATCAGAAACACCGTTTTTTGGTAGTCGACTTCTTTTTCCTTTTATCTCTAGCCCCACTCTTCCGTTACTGGGGGTTTTTTCCTAGCTTCCTTGTCCCCCCCTTCAAATCGGTTTTAGGGTCCCTTTCCCCCTCCCCTGATTCTTCATATGACCTTTTCTCTTCCTTTCTGCCCCCCACAGCGCACACACCCCCCCCCCCCGTGTCTCTCGTTCCCCCCGGATTGGCACTTCTTTCCCCTTGCGCGGCTAGTTCGCATTCTTCCCCTCCTTTTCAACAACCAGCGGCTTCCCTTTTTCCCCCTTTCCCTCCTTCTGTGCTGTGCTTAACCCTCCCCCTTCGTCCTTGTCACTACTCTGCGCGACCTTCCTGTTCTCTATACTTATTTATACTGCTCCTGATGCCTCAATGTCGCGACATCCTTCGGACGCTCCCACTCATCTCGCGAGGACTTTTTTTGTTTTCTGTTGGACTCTCGTTGCTTTGTCCCCCCCGCGACCTTCCCCCCTCTTTCAAACCTCAACTCACCCACCGCAAGTTGAAAGTGGGGCGGATGGCGAAACTTGAGCATGTCCCTTGAGGACGTATACGGTGGTTTCTTTTTTTGGTTCATCGCCTCCCAAGCGTACCTTCCCCCCCGAAAGCCCCGACCAGGATTCCCTTCCCCCCGGACCCCCCTCCTTTTGCCCCGTTACTTCATTCTCTCCCCCTCTGCCGACATCCCAAGATGATGAAGTTCTTCATACCAGGAAAACTGGTCCTGCATATCTGCTGTCGTTTGCTCCGAGCACGAGCCTTTCCCCCCCCTATTCCTGTGACTTGGTGAGAATTTCCTTCTTCCATTCAGTCGTACGCCCATCTCCCCCTTTAAGACATTGACGGGCCCCCGATAGATAAGCATATCTGGCTGTCTCATGCAGGGATCCCGCAAGCTGTTTTTCCCTCTGTTTTCTATTGAGGGTCGAGTTTTTCTTGCGCTTCTTCCCCCTTTGCCTTTTTTTTTTTAGTCTTTTCCGATTCCTGTCTGGGACAGCACCAGGAAGTTGTTTCTTTATACCTGGTATAGATTACGCTATTCGGTTTCAACCCTTCCTATTTTTACCGATTGAGTTTCTCTCTACCCCTATGACAATGTTACAAGGCTTTCCCTTCTCGCCCCCCCTTTTGTTTTTTCTCGACATCACCTTTTTTGGAATTGGCACGACATATCGCGGTCATTTCATTCCCTCCCTTTAGTGGAGCAGGGACCCTCATCCTCAGGTCCAGATTATAGCCCACTTCACCGGGCCCCTTCCGTTCCCCGTTCGTTTCAGATCACATCGTCGCAGTTCTATCCGTCGCCCTTTCCCTCTCCTCCTTACAGTTGGATTTTTCTCCCCCGAAGCTGCGGGGATCCGGCCTTTCTTTCTCCCCAGGATTCGAGATGGAATTTTGTCGCTTCATGTTACAGGGTATGCCTGCTTTTGTGTCGCGCTTCGTCCGGTATTCTTCTTTGAGTTCTCTTGGTTTCTCTTCCTTAGAAAACTGACCCGCGATTGTTTCCGTCAGATTTGACCTTCTTCATCTAACTTGCGGAGGTCTGCCCTATTTTCTCGACGGTTGATTTTCTCGGGAGACTTAGGTATTTTACGAATGCCTCCTTATGAAAGTATCCCTTACCTTTTTCCTCTATCGTGAGGATTCTCGTACGATCTCCAATCCTTCCCCCCAGACAGCAGGCATGTGGTGTTTTTTGTGTTGTTTTTTTTTTGCCTGTAGATGTACTCAGATGTTGTACCAACTTTTCCCCTTTGGGTTGGTTTTTGAGGTTTGAACTTTTCTTCCTGAGTTGAAGCACCTTTTTCCCTTTCTAACGACGCACAAACTAACGCTTCTCAGATCTTGTGAGTGCGATCTTCGGCATTTTTCTTCTCTGGGCGCATTAAGGTACCAAGAGTTACACACTCTCCTCTTCGTGCAGTCGCAGACTTTTTTCCTCTCTTTTCTTCGCTCTCTTTGTTAGGCAGAGGCTGCCGCATTCCATCCTTCGGTCCAATGGCGTCTTTGTCACTCCAGTCATGTTGGTGACACGATTTCAGTTCACGGCTTGAATAAGTCCTTGCCTCTCCCATTAGGGCGAAGCTCACGGTGAATTTCGTCTTTCTTCCCTGTTTCTTCAAACTCTCCCTCTTTTCGGATTTTCCCCGGCCGCCCTGTTCGTTCTTGCGTCTTATCGCAGGAAACCGACGCAGTCCCTTTCTCCCCTTGAAACCACCTGTTTTTTCAAACATTGTTACCGCCTCCCTTTAAGTTTCCGGTGTTTCCACCTCGGTCTGCTCCCCCCATTGGTCATCCGCCCAAAGAAGTCATGACCATTTTCCTTTCCAATCTTCCTCTCGAAACGGAATCACCCTCCTTTTCTGTTTTTTTTCCTCGTATTCAGATCATTCAGGATATGTAAGAACCCCGTCCCCCCTACAACCCATGATCCATAATAAGCGTTTTGAATTCCCTTTTTTTCATCAGAATCCTTGGTTTTGTGATTTTCTTAATTCCCCAAAACGCTTATGACCTCCTCCCCCTTCCCCCTTTTGTAACTGTTTCGTGATTTTAATTATTCCTTTTTCCCGTCTGCCTTTTCTCGCCAA
>Ga0179593_1610813_pt1 | contig 16601 bp, 19 predicted proteins | sample CZODoug2_1_08_16_FD_185931 | JGI IMG/M metagenome (GOLD analysis project Ga0179593, IMG submission 185931) | Vadose zone soil fungal communities from Angelo Coast Range Reserve, California, USA - CZODoug2_1_08_16fungal (PacBio error correction) | ecosystem: Environmental > Terrestrial > Soil >... | reverse complement strand
TCCGTCCCATAGATTCTGCCCACCTGGGATCTGGTCAACCATGCTTTTTTTTTACTGCTTTCTGTCCTGAATTGAACCAAGTTCAGGCGAGAGCCCTGCACGGAGCTCTTCCTGCCTTATTATCCCTCCCCATTTTTTTCCAACGCTCCCAATTCCCCGCCCGTCATAGTACTTGCATGAGATCCCTTCCCTGCCTTTTTTTCGGATGGGGCTCTCCGACCGGCAAAACCCCAAACAACCCCCCAACCCCCCACTTTAGGAACCCCAACTCTTTTTTTTGACACCCTATTTCTCACTAATTTGCCCACGAACCTTTACCCCCCCTATTTCCAACCTTAATGGATATCTTATCCCGGGCCTTCGTCAACTGATGACCCCGACGTCTCCATCCCCGCTCCCCCCCCCCCCCCCCCTCGCCCGCCCAAGGGAACCCTCCCCAAAGGTTGGGAACACACCCGCTTTTTCGGTCCCGCCGTTTTTTCCCCCTTAAATTTGCCCCAAAAACCACCCAGATCCCGTTCTTCGTCTGACCGCACCGGCCCTCCTTGCAAGCCGCGCCGATCTCTCGAAGAGGAGCATCCCCCCTGTATTGTTATGTCGTCGCCTCCAAACCTTCAAGTTTTTTCCCCGCAGACCCTGCTGCAAGTCATTGCTGGCATTTTCCCCATTGGTTCTTTCACGCAGATGTCCCCCCCCCTCTGGGGCCGTTCTGGACACAGGTCCACCACATTACTCTTCTCCTATGCGCCCGGAGCGTACGCTGGTATGAAACCGGTTTTTCTCCAAGAAACCTGTAGTGAAAACCGTCTGTTTTGGTTTCCTTGACAAGCATCCTGTTCCTCCCCCCGTTGGTTCTCTTTTCTGCGAATACCCCCCCCCATCGCGACCCCCTTGGCTTTCATGGGTTTGCTCTTTTCCCCGGTTTCTTTTCATTGGGCTTCCAACTACGAATCTGGTTTCAAAGCGCTGTGGATTGACCCTAACCCCCCCCTAAACCCTCGAATTCGGCCGGTCCTGCGAAGAAAGCTGCCCTGGCTGTTTTCTGCAACAGACACAAGGGGATTGTTCTTTCCGGGGAGGTCCTGCACAACAAACCCAATCTAAGACCCACGCCCTTTGGCACCTTCCAGGGAAAATCCTTTTGTTGTTTTTCTCTCCCCCCCCCAGCTGCGGGTGATAGGGAATCCCCCTAAAGAATAGCATTCTCGCGTCTTCAGCCGGTCCTTTGGCAAGGTCTTTTACTTTCCGGCCCGCAGGTTTGAGCCCTCCCTATCAACGACTCCTGTTCCGTCCCCCCGCGACCCCCAGTCCCCCCCTGTGTGAATTCTTCACATTTTTTACAGTGCCGATCGCGTTCACCCTTTCAGGTTTAGACAGGTCGTCCTCCCGGATCGACCTCCGGTATGTGAGCCACCCCCCACACCCCCCGAGAAATCCTCACACCGAGGGGGCGGATCCTGGCAACGCGTTTTTTGCGCCCCCCCCAGACCCCCGTCCCATTTCCGCTCCCCTCCCCCCCCGCCGCCCTGCCCCCAAGAAGCTTTTTTCGACATGAGTACCCACCAGAGGCCTGGAAGTTAAAACAATGTCGGGCAGCTCTTCCTTACTTTGGTCCCATCCGTATTGGGGGCCGAGAAAGGACCTCGTGACGGGGTGGAGCCCCCCCGGGAGTGATCACCTTCTCCCCCTGGTTCGGTCCTCCGGTTCGTTCGACAGATGCGATCACGGCGCCCCCCGTTTTCACGGCGTCCTGACCACGCGCGCGGTTTTCCCTTTCCTTGACCGAGCAGATACCACAAGGGGTCCGCCAAGGCCACTTTTTTCTTAGCCCCCCATCGGGGTCTGAATTCGCCCCCCCCCCCCCTATTTTCTGTACAGCAGATAGTTTCTTTTTGAACCTCCCCTTGTGGAAGAAGTCGTTTCCTTTAGCTAAATCCTTTCAGCACGAGACCCTCGGTTCGGATGCCGTTCATTGCCTTTTTTTCCCCCCCCTTTGCCCGAAGCGAGGTGTTTGGTATCCCTTTTTCCCGAATCATCTTCCGTTCAGGACCTGGAAAAGTTCCTCCCTTCTCGGCTGGACGTCGACAGATTGATACGGCTCCTTTTTTGTTGCTGTCAAGGCCGTTGCTGGGCCCGGGGTGTTTTTCCCCCCCCAATGATTCAGGGCGCGGTGTCGGCCAGTTTTTTGCCGACTTTTTTTCTCTGTGAGGAGTTTTGATGCGACACGTCGCTAGTTTATCAACTTCCGGAGAAGCCGGTTTCTCGGTCAGGGCATCTTCTCTCTAGAGGATAAATTTCCCCGCGTGTTGTGGGACTCAGAAGATGACCGATTCCCTTGTGAAAAACTGCTACCGACATTTTTTTTCCCCCCCCGTATGCCCTTGCTCTTTTTTTTTGCAAGCTGGACGCTCTGGTCGTCACAGGCCGAACCCTCGTGGTCAAGCTGTTTCTTCGTCTGCGGGCTTCATCCCCCCGGAATAAATACTCTTTTAGTACCTCCCCCCCAGTAAGGCAGGACCCCCGGGACGATCACCTTTTTCTTACGAAGTTCCCCCCCCCCTGAAAAGCATCTTTTTTTTATGAAAACTTTTCCCGTTTTTAGGTCACTTTTTCCTGAACCCCAGTTCCAGACAACATATTCCCCCTCCACCCCCCCCCCCAACCTCCCCATGTCCTCCCAACCACCTCCTAACCCCCCCCTCTCTCCCCCCACCCCCCACCCCCCCCACATACACTCACCCAACACGCGCCCGACATACCGACGCGTCTGGCGAAACCCGTCCCCATCCCCCCCCCTCACCCCCCCCCGCCCCAGGGAATACTGAAGAGTTGTTACCTAACCTGGAAAGGAGGAAAGGGTTTTACCCCCCCCCCCCTCCCAGTGTGCCTACCGTGGATACAAGCCCCCCAAGTTCTAGACTATTAGAAGGCCCCCTTCTCTTCCAAACCCAAGACCCCCCTGGTTCAATCCCAATGAACGTGACCCCAACCCCCCTGCCCCTGCCCCCCCCCCCCCTCCCACTCCTCCCCCCCCCCCTTCCTCCCTCCTCATCCCCAGTACCCCCCCTCCTCACCCCGCCCCCCTTCTCCCCTCCCATCCCACTCCCCCGACTATGTGCCGCCACACTCTCTTGGGGCTCCCTCCACCCCCCTCTCCCCTCCCCCTCTCACCCCCCTCCCGCGAGACTCCCCACCCAGCGTCCCGGGTGCCATAGCCGAGATGTCTACCCCCCACCCCTCCTCCCACCCCTCGACCCCCCACCAACCCCCCCCAAGCATGAACCCCCCTCCCCGTCTCTCCCATTCCCTCTTGAGTCACCCCTAGCGAGTCCGGGACTGACACAGCCCTCTCCCCTCCTCCTCCCCCCCCCTCCCTCCCTCCCTTCCTTCTCCCCCCCACCATCCTTACCACCAATCACCCCCTCTACACCTTCCCCCTCCCACCCCCTCTCTCCCTCCAATCCCCCCACCTCCCGCCCCCACTCACCCCCCCCCCCACCCCTAGGATTCTCACGGGAAAGCCCACCCCCCCAGAGGAGCACCCACCTCTCGTAGCGCGTGTGAGAGGACCCACGCATACCAGGACTTTTTTTACCCCCCCCTTTTGTTTCTCCCCAAACGTTCATTTTGGCGGCAAATAATGGTTTTAAGCCCCGGCCTGTATGTCAATACGAAACCCCCCCCTTTTCCCCCCCCCCCCGGAAACCCCATCCACCATCAACCTCCTCCCTTGTCCCCTCCTGCTGCAACTCCTCGAACCCTACCACCCCCCCCCCGTCCCCTCGCTCGATCCCCCCAGAAGGACCCCCATCCCCCCCCCTCCCCTCCCCCCCTCCCCCTGGGGGCAGACCCCTCCTCCTCCTCCCCCCACACCCACTGGCCCCCCCATCTCCCACACCCTTCCCACTCCCTCACACATCCCCCCCAACACCCCCCCTCCCCCTCCTCCACCGCCCCTCACCTCCTCCCCTCTCTCCCCACCCCCCCCCCCCCCTCAGCTGACCGCCCGCCCCCCCGGAACCCTAAAATCGAGAGGGGCCGCCAGTGCGCTTCAAATTCTAGATCGACTCCCCTGACCGACACGAACCCCCCCCCCGCGGACACAAACCGCTCCTCCCTACCTCCCCCCCCCCCTCTCCCGCCTGGAGAAACCCGTCCCCCTGTGTCCCGCCTTTGGGGCTCCCCGGTGGCAGGAGAGCAAAGCCCCCACCCTTGAGCCCCTGTATGAAGACACCCAAAGAGACCTTGCGCCACGTCTTCCATTAACACTTTTTTTCTTTCAAGCTCCTAGTTTTTTTTTGGAAGGCCCCCAGGCACCAGCCCCTTTGTTTCCTACTTCCCTCCGGACCCCACTCCCCCCACCCCCCCCCTCTCCCTTCACCCTTTCTCCCATCCTCCACTCCCACCCCTCCCGCAACAACCCAATGTCCCTCCCCCTCCCCCCCCCCCCTCCCCCCCCCCCCCCACCCTCATAAATGACAAACTCTGTTTCCACCCCCCCTGAGGAATACGATTTTCTGACATGTTGCGGTGTTGTCGTGGCCCCGATGCCCGTCTTATCCGTGGACTCCACTTTGCCTACTCTGTCCTTCGTGCTCTGGAAAACGTCCCCCATTCCACCTTCGCTTGTTCTTTTTTTTTTCTTTTTCTGGCGTGAGAAGTCCCCGAAGTAACGTCTTAGAGTTTTTTTCTCCGCGGGGTAGCTCCCGGACTCTTTCTTATGCGTCCCCTTGTCTTGCTTTAGTCGTCGTTCCCTTTTGGACGTCGTCGATTCTCTTTAGAGAAAGCATGTCCCCTGTCTGAGATGGTGTATTCAAGGCGTTTCTCCCCCACTCCAATGCTGCTTTTCTCCGCTTTCCAGGAACCCCTCCAGTCTTTTTCCCCTGTTTTGTAAACGGTTAAGAACTTTTTTCATTCTTCTTAGGGTCTTTTCCCGCTTAGGACCATTGTGTGTAGGCCTGCGAGCACGGACTCCGTTGCCCATCTTCTTACAATTCCTCCCCCGCCCGCGCTTGAGATTTTTTTTTCCTTCCAACTTTGTTTTGTCGGCGGATAACCTAAGCTGTCCCCCCCCTCTTCGTTTTTTGCGACCTTCTTTACGGGGGACCTTTGTGGTCTCCCCCATGCCCCCGTCTACTATTGTTTTTTGGGTCCCAAACCTTTTTGATGAACTTCTCGGGTCTTTTGATCGACTCCCCCCCTTGTTCCGAGGGACTGTCTTTTGACCCCTTACTTTTGGATCTTGTTAGTAGCCTGGGCCAATTTTTTTTCTTGAGGTAGTTTTTAAGTTTCAACGGTGTTTTTGACCTCCCCCTTTTCTTCCTCTCTGGAGACAATCCCCCGCGTGCGCACCTTCTGCAGGCCTGGAGCTTCCTTTAGATACTGAGCTTGTCTTTTGAAAATAGACCGTCTCTCCCAGCCGTCAGCCGTAGGCTTTTCCCCCCCCAGTCGTGAACGCTATTTTCATGCCTGGCACTCAGTTTTTGACAGTCTTATTCCCGAAAGTTGCTCCCTCCTTTCCTTTTTCGATCTCCTAGGTCCTCCTTTGTTGTTGGGGTATCGATTGTATTGTGGTTCCCACTGGAAGCGCTTTTTTTCCCGGTAACCACCATTTTCTCTCCCTTCCCTCAGGGCATTTTGATAGGTTTCCTTTTGCACCCCGCAAGTCCCTTCCCTTCGAAGCAGTTCTTTCCCCCACGTCCGCTCGGATTCCCGCCGACATCTTACTCAGGTATCTTTTTTGTCTATCGTAAAGTTCTTGCAAGACCTGTCCTACGCAGAGGGGATGCTTTGTTACCGCTGACCACCTTTCCTGTCAAACCACTGTTTTTTGGAACCCGCCTTTCCAGCTCTATACTTGGCCCCCCTGACCAAATTCCCCTTGCAACATCATGCTCCCGACCGGACTTTTTCGTCCCCCCCGGTGCAGTGATCGATCTCCGTTTCTCGAGCCTTTTGCGCAATTTTGTTACCCCATCGTCCCCCCCACCCCCCGACAGGACTTTTCTGAACCCCCCTAAGGTGCCGACGGCCCTCCCCCCCTCTTAGCCCTTCTCGTGGTTGCCCTCTGTTCTATCTCGTTCCCACAACCTGGCATTTCCTTTTTCCTCAGGACCCATGGTCCTCATGACTGGTTTTTTTCCTGGTTCTTTTTGGTGTCTGACTCTGGTTTTCCCGGTGCTCGGCCCGTCTCCCCACCCCTTTCTATGGACCCCCTCTTTTGATCGAGTATCCTTTCCCCTGGTCCACCTTGTTTTTCTCGGCCCCAACGCTGTATGGGTTTGGAAAAGAGCCGATGATTGGTTTTTGTTTTCCCACGAATAAACCCACTGGTGTCCCCCCCCCCCCCTTTTTCCTGTGTGCTCGGGCGGGCAGGTCTGATATCCCCTCGTTTTTATGTTCACTTGCTTTCTGAGATTATTATAATTTCTCCTCGCGCCCCAAGATTTTGAACCTTCCCCCATAGGATTCCCCCTTGGAGCGCAAACTCCCCCTGCCCTTGTTTTGGATTGTTAAAAAGTTTTTTTTCCCCCCGCGATCCTTTAGTTCCCTGCAACCATAGAGATTTGAATGACAGGACCAGGTTTGTTTCGATCAAGTTTTTTTTTGGGTTTTTTCGAATATACTGAACCCCTTTCAGTCTGGCTCGAGGTTAGAATTGTGCAGTTTCTTTCCTGGCCAATTTCCCCCTTTTCCGGATCACACCCTCTTCTTGAAATCCTTCCTTGCCGTGACGAAGCGCCCTCCTGCGATGTCGGATGCTCGGTGTCGTTACAAGGGTAGCCCCGCAATATCACCTGCTCCCACGTCGTCTACCCCCCCCCTGGTGACCTTCCTCCTGGAATCCAACTGCCAAGAGCAACTTTTTCCCCTCCTTCAGAACCCTAAAGGTCTTGGTGATCTTTTTGCCCCTTTAAGTTGTTTTGAACCATGGCGGTTGTTTTTTTCTTTTTTTTTTTTTCCTGCAGGAGGTCCCCCCCTACCAATTCCCTGAGTTTTTTCCAGTCTATTTTTTTGCCGATAGCCTTTTTGGCCGGCGGTCCGGTCTACTTCTTTTAACCCCCCCGCGCGACGTTTTTTTTTGCTGACTCGCAGCTCCCACCCCCCTTTTTTTGAGGAGTCCGCCACACCTTCCCTCGCGCCTTGGGCCCGAAGCGGTCGCCTCTCCTCGAGAACGTTTGTGCCGTCCGTTGCACAGTGCCCCATTTCTGCGCCCGTTCCTCGCATAAAGATCGCTTTCTTTTTTCGTTTATGAGGTTCCTTGCCGCCCGTGTGCCCTTTTGAGATCCAATAATACCAGTAAGAAGGACCCTTTTATCCTAGGCTTTTTTTTTTTGTGAACTTAGAAGAGTTGTATGCTTCCTGCCGCTGCTTGTTACCCCTCTCGTCTGTATTAAGTTTTGAAAGGTCCCCCCTTCTAGGGACTCCTTCCTTTTAACAGTTACGGTTCATTTTTCTTTCTCCAGTTCCGAGACTAGGAGTCGGTTCCATTATGTTAATGGGTTTTTCCGTCTTATTTCTTTTTCTTGTTGTTTGCGAATTTGCTCCTGGGACCGGAAGTGCAAGGAAGCCCCCTTTAGGTAAACCCCGCCTGCAAACGTTTTTTTTCCGCCTCAGGCCGAACGTCGTGCCCCTTCTAGGTGAAATAGGCTTTATCGTTCCAACCTCTCCTGCCTGCTCGAAATCGACTTTTCTTACCCCCCCCGAAGGAAAATTAAGGGACCCCCCCTTTCTTTTTTGAGCACCCTTTCCCCCCCCCCCCCCCCTTTTTACCCGAGGCCCCGTCCATCTTACACCGGTTCCAGGTGGATCTTCTCTCTTTTTCCCAGCCCCCCCCTCGCGGATTTGCCCCCCTCCAACTGACCCGAGATGATGCCCCCCGAGGGTCCCTTAGGTGTCAGCATAGGCACCTTAAGTAGATAGGCTTGTCCCCCCCCTGTTTTTTTCTTCTAGTCCGAGCGTGCAGATGAGACCCCCTTCAAGGCCGAGGTCTCGAGACCTTTCCTTGGCGGTCACATTCGCTGTTGTTTGATCGTCAGCGCCTTTAACCGCTCTCTTTGGTAGGTTTACGGCTGTTCGAATTAGAGTCCTATTCAAAATTTTATTCTGCCGTTTTTGGGTTTTTATCCCCCCCCCCCGACCTACCTTCAGGCCACTTGAGAACCCCCCAGCACCTCTGATTGACCAACCGAGCCAACGTGTTCCCAAGGGCCCGCGTGGTCCCCCAGAGCCACTCTCAGAGCTTCTTTTCAAATCCTTCCACTGGTAGTGGCAGACCACCCAAAAGTCAGTGATGGACCTGGTGTTTTTTTTTGCCCCCCCTCCCCTCTGTTAAACTTTTTTCTGTTCGAAACGCTGTGGTTCTTTTTTGCATTACAGGCTTATATCCACAATTTGTTTGAGCCGACGACATCAGAACGACTTTCTTCCCCTTTCACCTATTAAGAGAATAGTTTTTATTCTTGTCTCTCCCCTATGAGTACGTACTCGGACGAAATGCCCCCTATTGAACTATCCTGATGGAGGAGTCTCAGCTGGTGCCCTCGTTTCCCCCGCCGGTTGACCCCCACGCCCCCACAGTTCCTCGTTAACCATTTCTCGTTTTGTCTTTGAAGAACAAAGTCCCTTCCGGGCTGGGTTGTCCCCATCACAGGCTTTTTTTCTTTTTTGGGGTAAGGAGATCCCCTCTGACTTTATTAGAGTTCATTTTCTTTTGTAGCTTCCAGAATGCGTACTAGCATCCCCTTCCGCTTGCCCAACTCTGATTCGTCTCCCCTTATAGTCCTTAGTCCTCTTTCCTTGACGAGAGGACCCCACGGATTTACCCTCTTAATATTTCCTATTTCCTCTTCTCTTTTTTTTTTCTGGGAGAACCTCTCGAGACGCTGCGCTTGCCCGCCCCCCACTCCCTGTTGTTTGCCGTCGTCTTTTGTTCCTTTGCCTTTTCCTATCATCTTCTTCTGCCGAGGAAAGTGGTGGAGACATGTGCCCTGGATACCTTCTTTGCCTGGTACAAAATTTGAATAAACATTACCCGCTCTGAGTTAAGTACTCAGAAATTGAATGTCCTGGTTTCTCTTCTTTGAGATTTTATCCACCCAAATACCATTCTCCGAGTCCAGCTAAATGCTCGTTTTTTTTCGGTCTCCGTTTTACGTCAGGTGATTGCCGGTAGTCCAATCGCCGGTTTTTTTTTTTTGCCCGGTGTTTGTTGTTCTTCTTTGGTGTTGTTTTTTTTTTTTTTTTTTTTTTTTTTTTTTTTTTTTTTTGGGTCGAACTGACATTTACAACCCAAAGGTTCCCAATCTGAGGCCTTCTTAGATCGACATGTCCCCTCCCTCGGGGTTTTTTTTCCCCGAGAGCTGTTGCTCTTGTGGTCTTTTGTTTTTTTTCAAGTGAGCTCGTCGATGCAGGGGGGGTCACCGGTGGTTTTTTGCCTTTTTGGTGGCCAGCTCCTGTAGTTCCCCTCTGTGGGGGGGTAATACAGGAAGATATGGAATCGCTACTACTTGAGTTGACTTGTTTTCCCACGTCCGAGACCTTCACTGGAGCTTCTTTTCCTCCCCCCCAATTTTCTTTCTTTTAGTTTTTGCCCCCAGATTAAATTAACCTCGCGGATGTTTCACCAAAGTCGAGCGAGCCAGTGATTGACAACCGTCTTCCAATTTCATCTGTCTCCAGTTGACTCAACTTCTCTACCGGTTTGTGTTGAGATCTTTTCGGAATCTGCCCATCGTTTGCGATCATGGTCCCGGGGCGTTTGTTTTTTTTTTTCCTGGTTTCATTATGATTGTATTTCCCCTTTTTTCACTACTCTCCTGAATAAATTTTTAGTCCTTCGTTGATCGGGTTTCTATTTTCGAAGAACTGGCACTCTTCGTACTCCAGTCTTCCAGTTTTTCAGGATATTCTTATTTCTTTCTCCTCGAATTCCCAATTTAGGGTCCACCCCCCCAATGGTTGGAAACCTTCTCTTCCCCTCCTTGGGTCCCCCTCTTCCACGTGAAAAACCCCCAAAATAATTTCCCCCTCGGAGCACCCGTAACCCCACGATCCCATTTTTTTTCCCATTTCTGGTTTTTGTGGGTCGGACTTTTTGGCTCGACCTTGTTCCAACCCTTTTTTTTTTTTTTTTTTTGACACTTTACCCCAAAATGTCCCCCCGGCATGAGCTCCCAAGTTTTTTCGTGAACCCCTCCTGCGCTTCTCACCAGCAACCTTAGGTGAGACTAATTGATGTTACTTCTCGCTACATCCAAACAAGGGGCAAGTTCCTTAAGTCCGTCAGAGACAAGACTGATGCTTTCTCAAAGGGATAACTTTTCATGAACTGAAGATTTGGAAAGTTTTTATCGATTCTTCGCCCTGTAGCCCAACCCCCCCTTTTCCCTCCGGCTCCCATCTATCCCTAGGCTTTTGTTCACTCACAATCCCCTGGGTTGCCCAAGCTTCTTAAGTCTTTGCTCCTGGACAATCTAGGGAGAAGTCCGTTTTTTTTTTTTTTGATGGCTTTTCGGCCCTCCGAATACCTTGTGCTACATGGTTCCACTGCTTTCTCCCTCCTCTCTTAATAAGGGATCTGACGACCAGCTTTGTAAAGAACTTCCTCTATGCATCGCCGTTTTTTTCTATTTTTCCCCCCCCAACGCTCCTGCTCAAGGACAAGAGACCACCATTCCGGCCTCCGCTGCGGAGGAAGTCCCCTCCTCCGGTCAGTTTTACACACCAAAATCAGGATGTAATTTTAGGTAAACTTTGAAACATCTTCCCGCATCCCCCCCCTTACAGGAACAGTGATGCCTGCTTTTTTCTGTTTACAATTCCTCCCTACCGCGCCCATTACTGACCCCAGGTTTCCTAACCTTGACCAACGAGGAAGGGAACCCACTCCCCACCCCTTTCCCTCCATCTGAGTGTAATACCCGACCAACGAGCTGACAGTTGTCCTAGATCTCCTGAATGCGGTACAGGGGCACCAAGTTCCATGTGTCTTTTTTTTTCCCCCTTTCATAGAAATCATCAACAAACCCGACCACACCAGTCGACCTGGCCCAGCGCTGGGTCCCATTCAAATGCAAGCTTCCCATGTTACGGACTAGTAGAACCGTACAGGGGAGGAAGTCCGTGACGTCAAAAGGCTTTTATGGTTATTGCAAAACGTTGGGCTACCGGCCATTTCTTTGGACTAAGTGAACATTTTTTTTCCCCCCACCCTCCTTAGGAAGAGAGATACGATGCGAGGTCTCCTGCGCTATACTTGCTCGACCACTCGAGTATGTTAGGACCAGCGTAGACGAGCCCCTCTCTCCCCCCAAAGAGTGGATTCGGACTGGACAAGAAAACTTCTCCTTTTTTTTTCCCAAATGGGTCCTGCCTCCTAATGCCCCGATTTTATAGTCAGTCTTTTCCCACTTTCCCTGTGCTGCCCGGTCGCCTGTTTCCCCATGCGCGTCCCCCCGCTTCTGCCCAGACCCCCCCCAGCATCGTGCCGCACTAGTTTCCGGCCCGTCTTTTCCGCCGCTCTGGTGAGGTGCCCCCCAGTCCCAGTCCGGAGGAACGGTTCCCTGTGCATGTACCGGTAAGTTCCCTCTGTTACGTGTTCCTGATTTTTTACTGGTACTAATCTCAGGTCATTCCGCGGGTGAACGCCTCTTTGGGAAGAATACGTGCCGCGTTTGCCTTTTCTCTCCCCGTCGCTCGGCTTCTCCACTGGTTCTACTTTTTTTCCTTTTCGGTTTGCCTGTTAACTACCGTTTCCTTCTCCCCCTTTTTGTTTTTTTGAGCGTCTACTGGAACAGGCCGAGTTGTCAAAAGAAGTCAAAGTTTGTCACAGGGTAAAAGATGAGGTACTTCCAGTCGCCGAACTCGTCCAAGATTGCCAGTCTTCCGGAACACCAAGACTTCCTTTTTCAATAAGGATTTTTTAGGAGACCCCTCCCGAGCCAGGCAGGCAACAGAAGTATACCCCTTTTTTTTTTTTATTAGTCGCTTCTCCCTGTTATCCCACCAATTTTTCCGTCTTAGGAATGATGATATTCAGGTCAAGAAAACTCTGGAGAAAGAGCCTCAATTTGAAGATTCTCTTAGAATGTGTCCTTTTACCTGCCGATTTCTGAGTCCCAGGGCTCTTGTCTTCACCGGTATGACAGTCGCGGGTCGCCGCTTACCTGTCATGTTCCCCGGGATTTGTCCGTGACTTCTTTTGATTGAATGGCGGGACTAATCCGTCTTTTTTTTGACTTCTGGTCATGCATTTTTTCCCCCCCCCCCGCGAGCTTGTAGGCTAAGCTGGACACGAGATGTTATTCCTATTTGCAAGAAAAATTAGGGGAACATCCCCCACGCGTTCGCTCCCCCCTCTCTATTTGCTTGACTCAATGAGACATCCAGAGTTGCCCCGCTGACCTCTTCTCTCCCCCCCCCCCCCCCTTTCCTTCGTTGTCTTCCGTAGCTGAGACAGGACATGTGAAAAACTGTCTCATGGACCGGAGCAAAGCTTTAAACATGACCTTTTCCCCCCTTTACCCTCTTTTCTTGGCTCATTTTGGTATGAGATGAATTTAGTCAACCTCGGCTTTCGTTATTCCCTACCCAGCATGAGTGATGTTCCTTCCCCCATTAAACTGATCCCTTGAGTTCCTTTGAGAGTCTAGTCGCAAGGACCCAACCTGGCACCCCCTCTCCCCCCCCGCTACCCAACTCCCCACGACCATCCCTTTACGGCCCATTCTTTTAAAGGATGCCTTGCGAGATTTTTGTCTGATTCACGTTTCTCATTTCCCTCCTTGCCCTTTTTTGGTCCCGGTGCCCCCCGGCCCCTTTTTTCCTTTCATTTTTTCCCCATGATCCTTGCGTGGCCACGTTTCCACCCGGACCTCGTGTCTGAACCTTGATTGCGGCTTCTTTTCAGTCGATACTCTTCGAGTGCCACCGCGGGGGCCGTCGGCCGAGCCCCGCTTGACACGGTACGTCGTCGCTGTCCTTCTGCCCCGTTCCCCCCGCCCTCCCCTGGAGCGACAGCACTTACCCCCCCCCACCCTTGTCCCTACCTAGTCGGCAGCGTTTTTTCCTGTTCGTCTGTGCCAGCTAAACTTTTCACTGATAGTAGCTTCTTCCCATAACCCCAACCCCCCCATAGGGGTGACTTCTTTTCCCCTGTCCCCGGTTTTTTTTTCGTCTCCGACTTATCGCTAGCCCCGAGGACCTTCTTTGCTCCCTTCCTCTTCCCGACGTGGCCCCTCTGTCCTGTAACCCCCCCGTACACCCCCTGCCACATGACCTCTTTTGAGCATTCCCGTTGAAACTTCCCTTTTTTTTTGGATGGCGAGATAGAGATAGAACAACCCCGCGGAAGGCCGGCCCCGAGGCGCATATCCGGGCCGTGAATTTTTTACCCCATCGCCTTTTGTCTTTCCCGAAGACCTCCAAACAAGCTGGATCTTCCGGTGCTCCTCATTTATGATTAATGACTTTACTTTCGGACTTCTGCCTTTATGTGGCTAATTTTGTTTTCCTTTGAGCGTGTTCTTGCCTAAGTCCCTTTGTGTAAACATGTTGAAGGGGGCCGAGTATATAACTTATCCCCGAGAGGCGTCATTTCTTACACCCCTTTCCGATTTAGGACTTTTTCCTCGATATGATATCCCTCGGCCTCCTTTTCAGCCCCGACGCTTGTCGACCCACTAGCTCTCAGTTAGCTTTGCCGAAAGGCAGCCCTTCAATGCAAAGGAGAATTCTCAAGGTCCCCCAGTCAGGCGAGCCACGTGTGCTTACCGGATATCTTTACCCCTCCCCCTACAGTTTTTTTTTTGCTTTTGAGAGGATAAGTATAAGTGGCCTACTTTTGAGCCGATATCATGTGTAACCTACATGTCTTCCAGTTTCCGGATGTAGTCCCTTTGAAGACTCCGACATCCCCTAGCCAGGCTCTAGTTCCTTCGCCTGAAGGCACTTCATTATTTTCTACCAGTGCCTTCAGCCTTTCGCCTCGGCGTGGTCTGCTTTTCCTCTCATAGAGCCTTCGCCACCCCCCCCAAATTCGTAACAACCACCATGATTGTCAACTCCCCCTCCTTTGCGCCCGTCTCTAGGACCCCCTATCCATCTTCCTCATTCGACCGTCCAAGGTGGCGGATGTTTTGCGACTCTTAGACCTGGCGCTTCGAGCAGTGAAAGGCGTCAACTGGTTTGCAACCCAAACCAAAAACCCCCTTCAGGAGATGAGATCCCCCGGCAATCTTTCCGATTCGGCCCCCCCCTAGCCTCACTTGGCGTATGGTTATACTCGCCTCCAAAAGCAATATGCTGAAGGCCCCGAGCCACGCGGGACATACAAGGTAAGTACTTTGCCCCGATGGTCTCCTGTTGCTAGTCTCGGCGGAAGGCGCACCCTTCCTGAGGATGCGACCCAGCCTCCCCCGAACTTTTCCGCGTAACGCGTTTACTCCTGTTTACCCCACCTCTGGCACAAAACCGTCTGTCCTGGTGTTTCCCTGACCAGCAGTTCCCCTCGGGAGAGAATTCTGATTTTTGCTCCCGGCTCCCCCGCCTTTCCACCCAGTTCCCCCTCCCCGCAAGGTCGAAACGTACTTACTTGGGGGACGCCGTGAAACGTTTTTTTTTTGCGGGCGGGCCCAACCGAATCCTCAGTTTCTTAAAATTTGGCGCTATCGAAGAGAGTTTGCCCGTCGGGTTGTCCCGGACTAGAGCCCACCTCCTAGCCGCGTCCCGCCCCCGCCCAGCGCCGTTCTCTCGGCTCTGTACTAGTTGACCCTGCCGTTTTGTTTCAAACCCACACAGCCCCCCCTCCCAGGGAACAGTTCCGTCTCAATACCTTTTGTTCAGCTCCCTTTACAATTTTTTGGTATAAACGGTTTTTTTGATCGGTTCCTCCCTGCTCTCCATAGTCCTCTCTTGCAACCGGTGAAAGTTAGCCAAGGGATGGCCCCCCGATCAAAAGACTGTCAACGAACGTTCCCAGCTTTCTTCTGGTCCCGGAGTTTCTCACCTCCGCGAGTAGCGCTCCCCCCCTCTGAAAGTCCCCAATTCTTTTTCCCGGTGGCTAGTCGCCAGAGATCCCCCCCCCCCGTCACACTATGTCCATTGTTTGACCTCTGGAGTCTTCCCCGCCAATGCAGTCACCTCCCAGCACAACGAAGGTTATTGATCCCCGAAGAGCCAGGTGCTTTTGGATGCGAAAAAGTCTCTTTCCTTTTTTCGATTGTAGATTGCCTCCCCCCCCCTCCGGTGCTGCCCTGGTCCCTGAGGCTCCGCCCCTCCCAGGGTGTTTCGATCCCCCCATCCTCCTGGTTTCCCTTCCCTCAGCTCCGATTTTCGGCGTTTAGTTTTTTTCCTTTTCTGCGACACTGGCGGACGATCCTGCTTTTTATGTGTGACCGACTTCTGTTAACATCGAGTGGAGTTTCGGCCTCGCTCCCTTTTTTTCTCTCTCCCGGGCGAAGCACGATCTTATCACGTCCCGGTGCGCTTTCCTTCGATTGCGCTCCCAAATGATGACCTCCCCCCGCTTTGAGAGAACCGATCTTTCCTTTTCGTCACGTGGTTCTTCCCGCGTTGATGTAAGGCAGGGCAGGCCGCGATCCTCCTCCATGGGCCCCGGGGGTTTTTTTTTTTTTTGGTTGTGTTTGGTTTTTTTGTGTGGGTGCCCCCCTTGGCCTTTTGGCCCCCCCCCCCCCCCCTTTCGACGATGATTTTTCTTTTTCTCCGTGTTGTGACATGAGGAGGCAAAGATCAAGTGCAGTTAATGTCGAGGTACTACTCTTAGATGGTTCTTCCTCCTTCACCACCGTGCGCCCGTTTTTTCTCTTGACCTTTCTCCGCGGCTACTACTTCTCCGGATACCTCTTTCCTTTTTTCTAATGTTCCAGATTCTATCTTTTTACCCCTCCCCCTCAGGTTTGGTTTTCTTCGATATCTTTTTTGGCCCCCAGGAGAGGAAACAGTCTGTTTTCCCCCTGTGAGGGCTCCGCGCGTCTCTCCTCCTAGAACTCCCTGCATTCAGTCTGCAAGGCGCCTTCCACCGCGTCCATACGCGGCGCCCCCGAGCCCGATACCTGGTTTAAGACGATCACTCTTCGCGCCCCTTCCTAGTATTGCCACTGTCAGGTTCGTCTGATGTTTCTTCCTTTCACGCCCTTTTGCTGGCACCTCAATGCTTTTTTTTTTTCCTCTGAGGTCTTCTTTATCCTTTTTTTGTTTGTTGTTTTTTTTTTTTGGTGGTGTTGGCACTTGCGAATCTTCATATGTTTCCGAGGATCGGGTCGCCCGTACTTTTTTTTTTTTTTTTTAGGACGGCCTGCCGGTCAATGCCGATGGAAGACTCCGATTTCTTGGTCCGCGAGCATTTCGTTTCTTGGTCGCCTCCAGTATGTACCGGCATTTAGCGTATCGGCCAACCCTTCTTTCTCCGTTTGATCCCACGTCTTTTGCCCGGTCCATAGCCGTTATGTTTTTTCGTTAATCATCAGACCCCCACCCCCCTTGGAAATAAGCGTTGTCCGACAGATTCTATGTGCGTCTACGTCGCGTTGCTTTTTTTGTTTGTTGATGCCGACTTGCTTTCCCAGATGTACGAACCCCCC
>Ga0179593_1551143_pt1 | contig 16601 bp, 26 predicted proteins | sample CZODoug2_1_08_16_FD_185931 | JGI IMG/M metagenome (GOLD analysis project Ga0179593, IMG submission 185931) | Vadose zone soil fungal communities from Angelo Coast Range Reserve, California, USA - CZODoug2_1_08_16fungal (PacBio error correction) | ecosystem: Environmental > Terrestrial > Soil >... | reverse complement strand
ACTTCAGACCTCCCTTGACTTCAGACTTTGGGATCCTGGTAAAAAGTATCCGATTTTTTTTTCCTGGTTTTTTTCCCCTCTGGATCGTCTTTTGAACCGCTAGGTAGCGCCTTAGCCGGCTTTTTTTTTGTCTCGTTTGCGTCAACCCTCATTTTTGCAAGCCCTATCTTAATTTCCCTTTTGCCTCCCCTCTGACAAAAAATTGGCTTCGGTATCTAAGTCCGTTCCAATACGGTATTTTTACTTGTCCACCCTCCTCCTCTTTGACCCTTTTCCTTTCTCACCACCCCCCGGCTTTCTCCTGAAAGCCGGAAGGCAACTTCTCCCTCCCTGTTACACGAAATATGTCATCGTCCTGGTCTAGTGAGGCTTGACGCATTCCTAGCGTTCTCTTACCACCTCACATCTGTTGTTCCCTTCTATCACAGCTCCCGAGCCGGCGACATTTGTTCGTCGGCGCTGGCCTTGTGGATTTCGCGCCGATTTCAATTCTTTTTTCTTTTTTTTCCCTTTCACAGTTCTTTAGGGCTAGCTTCCCTCGTGAACAGGCTGTTGGAGTTTCCTGTCCCTCGGCTACTTTTCCACTCCTCATGACATTCTCGTTTCAACCCCCCCTACCCCTCCCTCGCTCCAACCCGAACTGTTTTTCTTGTCCAGTTCGCCCATTTTGGGCATTTTCACCCGCGCACATTTAAGGTCGCAGCCTCACTGCAGATCCAATTTTTCCTCCCAAAGTGCTCGGTAAGCCCCTTTTCGCGTCTCTTCCCAGTCGATGTCATGCCCCTTCCCTTCTTTCTAGTGCTCCCCTCGTAACTCTTTTTTTTTCGGACCCCGTTCTTTTCCTTTTCTACTTTTTTGGCTCTTCGGCCTGTCGCTACCAGATGCCAGGGTCTAGAAGGATATTCACCGTGATCTCACCCTCTGGACTATGGCGCTTGCTTGCCCCATCCCTTGGTTTTCCTGGCTTGGGAATTCTGACCAGGCCCCGGATACAGAGATTCACTTGCGTATGAGTCTCCAGTATGCGGGGCGTTTGTTTTTTTGACAAAGTGCCAATCCCATCTGATGATTGCTTCACACTTGTCGCGCCGGTGTTTTAAAACCAGTGTTTCCCATTTTTACTTCCCCCCCATACCATCTTGAAATTATTGTTTTTTTTTTTATCCACGTCCTCAGGATTTGAGAAAAAAACCCTCCGTTCGATATGCCATTGTTCCCCCCTTTCGCGACTGCCCCCCGCAACGTTTTCTTTTTTTTGGGTGGTACTTTCATCGTGTGGTCCCTTTTTTCTTCCAAATCAGGGGCCCTTCTTGTCTTTCTCTCATAATTAGGTATCCGATTTGTTTTCGATTTGCATCCGGAACCTGGTGGATGTTTCCTCTTGTTTTCGTGAAGGGAACAACCAAAGTTCTCCCCCCCTTCTTTAGGCAGTTTTCCCAGCCTCTCTCTTGCCACGTGCCCGAACTTTTTTCCAATTTTTCATTAGGATTCTGCTTTTTCCGTTTACTGATTCTACCACTCCTTTCACTCCATCGTTTCACTCCACAAGTTTTTTCTTTTCTTTGCGCCTTGTGGCGAATTTTGCTCGTACCCTCTCTGCCCCCCCCATCTTGCCCCCCCTTTCCTTCCTTCACTTTCGATCGCCGCCCCCCTCTCGGCAATCTGCGAAATCTCGTTTTTCGGTCCTCCCCCCCCCAAGGCCCTGACGTGATTGAAGTCTATTCTTTCGTTCCCCCCTGCAGGAAATTTGACCAAGAAGCACTGTCCTAAGGCCACCCATGTGTTAAAGAGGTTCCCGATCTATTTTAGGCAATCTTTTGAAGGTTATCACTTGGTTTGTTTTTTGGTTTTTGGGGGATCTCATTTGAAGTTTTTTTGCCAAAAGTTTTTTCTCTTGGCTCGAAAGGCCGTCCTTTCTTTTGCACCTCCTTTCCTCCCCTCCTGCCCTGACCCATCGACCTCCTGCTGGGCCACGATGGTCCTAGTCTCGTTCCCTCAGCTTCTCTCGAGGTGTGGTATCCGGATGTTTCCTTTTCCTTTTTTTTTCTCCCGCTTGCCACCTTTGACACTTCATAGGGTGAACTCCTTCGATGGAAAAACACCCAACTATTTCCCTGTTCAAGTCTTCCCACCCGACCCCCTCAAACTCCCCCTCCGTTGCCGGCATCCTGCGTCTTCTCGGAGAACCAAACAATAACTTACCTTTTGTACACTCACAGGTCCCTTCTTGGGCACTCCGTCGGTCCACCTGAACCATACCACCCATGGCGGATACACCTTTGGTAATGCTGCTGTGAGTAATCGAAAACCACCTGATAACCGTTCCTTGATTTTTTCCTTCTTCCCCTTCACTCTAGGTAAGGGCGGGGCGCGAATTGTAAGAGACTCGATTTCGCTTCCCTTCCCGCTCCCCGGCTTTTTTTTCAGCGCAGCAAGGAAGTGCCCTTGATCCCTTCTTTTCCTATTTTTTGATCCAATGTCTTTCTTGCAAGTAATTGGTTCCGGTCGGGGATCTTTTAGCGTTCGGCACGTTGTTCTTCACTTCCAAGGTCACACTACATTTCAGATCGTGCTTTCGCATCCAAACCTTTTCCCGACAGTATGAAGGAGTACTTGCACGAACAGTCTCTGAACTTCCTTGGCTCCTTCTCATTGGGTGGAAACCCACAGTACCTGTAGATAGTTCGGTGTCAGATTTCCTTCCTTCTGACTAATTTTTCAATTGAACTAGTAACATGGACTTAAGAAGACCCCTTTACATTAGCTGTTTCGTCTGACCTTACTGTGAATTTGCCGACGTTGTGGTTTTTTTTGTTCAGGCTCTCCCCGTAGGCCCTCGTTTGGCACCGTGAACGGACCCGTTCTTCCGCTTTTAGACTCCTTCGAGTACGGCATGACGTTGCGCTAACCATAAGTTATCCCTCTGCCAGTTCGCTCAGGTCACGTTTGGCTCTCCGGTGTCAATGTTTTTTCCCACCTTGTTTAGTTCCCACACTCAAAACAAAGTCACGAAAATTATGGTTCGCTTTTCCTCTCTGGTTCGGGTACTGTTCCTCCATGGCCTTTCCCTTCCACCAGGTCTTTCCAAGTGCCCCCTAGACCTTCCCCTCCCCCAGAACTTTTGATCAAACGTTATTTTTCATGCCCTGCTACCGTTTATCCTGTTGCAATACCACGCTTAGTATTGTGTTCTTCTTCAAATTCCCCGGTGAGACCAGTTTTACGAAAACGTGTTTGTCTTTTCCCCCTCTCTACGTTCAACGCAGATTAACCGCCGCGTCTTTGATCCCGACCTTTTAGTTTCCTACTCTTGTGTTGTTCATCTTCCGATTGAAAATTACCCTCAGGGGTCGCCCTGCGTGAAAAGCTTTGATATCGGTTCCCGCTTTTCCACCCTTTTTCCTCCCCCTGTTCTAACGGATTTGTCCACATCAACCCCCCGACTAAGCGCCTCCCCCAGGTTAGAAAAGTATCCAATAGTGAATCCTTACGTTGATCCCTCTTTTTCCCCCCATGGTCGTAATCTTCGCTGCACTGAATACCTGGTGATCAGCATTTCGGCCAAGTTCCCCCCCCCGCCGCGCACACAGAGTTTGAATGTCGGAACTGTGATATTGATTGGAGGCTAACCCTCTTTCCCCCCCCCCCAGCCCTCCGTGAGAGCGCTGTTCTTCTCTTTCGCCAATAAGCGCAAAGTTACAATTACGTTCTCTTCCGCGTGTTAGCAGGCCTCCGACCACGTCGGCTTTTTGAACTGTATGTTCCCCTTTCCCGTGTAGCGGTGCGACTTTTTTCTCCCTGCAACAGAACCACCGCCCCACCCTTCCTCAGTCTATCCGGGGTAGCACAGTAAAGTAAACCCCCGAGGTTCCGTAGGCGTGGCAATCCCACCTTGTCAAATGAAAGGTTTGCAGCTTCCCCGAGGCATGCAGGAACCTTACTCGTTTTGTTGTCCCCAGGAACCCCCCCCCCATGTGCCCAGTATTTGTACCCGGTATGTCATCGAGTGGATTAATGCTGTTACGAAATTTATTTTTTTTAGTTCAAAAGCCCACCGGATGTCGAAAGGCACCTCTTTCGATTCTCTCCTTAAGGGATTCCTGATCGAAATACTTTTCCCCGTGCCTTAATATTTTTTTTCCCCCCCTAGCCGACCGACCTTTCCAACCCCCAACGTATTTGGCCAAAGACCCCCCCCCATGGTATCGCTGGAACGACAATCCCCTGGCCCCTTTGTATTCCCGCGGAAACATTTTTCCCTAATTTTCATGATCTTGCCTCCTTCTGAAAGTTCTTCATATGAACCTTCGCTGCCTGTGTTTGAAGAATAGTCCTGACCCCTTTTTCTATTATCTTGGATATTTATCTTTTCCACAATACGCTATAGACACTCTTTGTTCGCTCTTTGTTTTTTTCGATCTTTGCCCATCTCGCGTGAGACTGTTTTTTTTTTTTCCCTTTTGCCCCCCATCGTACTTGCTCCGAGTCGGTGGCTTTGTCTTTTATCTTCCAGACGCCTTGACGCTGCCAGCTTTTCGTTTATGTTGTGGTCTTGCCGTTAGCCACGTTTTTTGTCCTTCAGCGAAAGGAGACTTACCCCTGCCTTTTCTTAGACTGAAGCACTCCCGGATTTTCTCCCACTCGAGACTCCTCTTGAGATAACAGCTAGGATTCCTGAAGTGGCCTATGGAGTTCGTTGCTTCATGGCATTCCGTCTTTATGCGACTTTCCCCTTTTCCCCCGTGACGCCTGGCCCAAGCCCCCCTTCCTCCCTGATGACCCGTGTCCCTGCCCTCCCCTTAGAATTCGCTCCCCCCAACGTTGATAATTGCATCAAAAAGTATTATAGGGGATATGTCTTCCCTTCCTTTTTACATGCTTTTGCCGGCCCCTCTTGTAGGTTCAATTTGACATGCCAGGTGTCTTCTTCTCCCTCACCTCCTTCTCGTCCGCGGGATTTGGATTTATGACGTTTATCTGGCAAGACGCGGAACTGCGAGTCTAAGTACTTACCTGTTTTTTTCCCTCGGGCCCCGATCTGCCCATGTTATTCATCACCAGGGCGCATAGCAATGAAGCTTTTTGTCCCTTCCTTGTAACGGATACCCTTCTTAGGGTTTAGACATCATAGGAGAACTTAGCTAAGAAGCTAAAACGTGTCCATACGTTCGTTCATTTAGCTCCCAGGCCCGTTCACGGTTAGATCCGCACTTCTGATCCTGGTGGGCGATTCGTTTTACAGACTTCACGTTTGAATGCTGCAACCCATCCAGTTTTTGCCCATCACATCACCCCCCAATTTCTCCCCCCCCCGGACTGATCGCCCCACCCTTACTTTTCCCCTGCTTAAGTTCCAGTGACAGAATACTGCCCCCACAACCAAGCTCCTTTAGGCGCAATCATAGGGACTCACATATACCGAGTCCCCCCACTATTGTTGTGCCATCATCCTTCGTTTTTATGTTTTGATGGATACACACACCCTTTCTCACCTGTCACAATCCCCCCATGTGAGTGTGGACCGGACTTAGACCCTTTTGCCAAAAACACGCCCTGCTCATATCTGTTAACGCCTCCACCTTCTTTTTCTTTTTCTACTGCAACGGCCCTCCCCTTGAACTCATACGAAGTTTCCACCCCGGTTTTCGTTTTGTGTCCACCAATCCCAAACCCCCTACTTAGTCCGTAACTTCCCTAGTACCCCTTTCTCCTTCGGTGTTGATGATCGTTTCGGGTTCCCCTTTATCAGTCTATCAACTTTTAGCTGCGCAGTATTTTCTAGCCATAACGATCACGACTCTGTTCTCCTTGACCCCCGGTGGAATGAGCTTACTAAATGTAGCCGTCCATCGACTGAGTCCCTTGTCCCCAATTTGCACTGACCCTCTTCCCCCCTCCCTGAAAAGAGCTGATATTCATGAGTCCGCCCTTTCCTGTTCTCTTGTCCAGCCGTGCCTCGCCTTTTGGAGAACTTACCTTCCGAAGCGCCCACAGTTCCCCCCTGGTTTTCGCCTTGTAGTTGGTTGTGAAAATTTCTGTTCTCGGGTTACCGAAGTTCCATGACCTTAAAGGCGGGACCCCCCTTCCACCGATCCCTTCTTGTTCATTACTTGTGCTAGCCCGAACTCTATTGTCAGGCAATAATTTCCCCTAGGTCTAGAGATAAAGTACGCCCTCCGCCGCCCGAACACCTGAACCCTCGTGTAATCTTGGTGATAGAAGGTTCCCACCCCCCCCATGTTCAGTTTTCCCTCTATCCCTCCCCCCCCTCTCGACATTCGTTTACTCCTGTATCGTCCGAGACCGTCTGACCATACGTTCCTCGGTCTTTGACCCCCTGTACTGCTTCCAGGCTTTCCCTTCCCCTTTTGAGGTGTTCGACAGAAGCAATTCCCCATCGCGTTCCAGCAAAAATAACGGCCTTGATTGCGCCGCCCTAGTGGCGCCGCCCCCATTCCAACTTTTTTTCACTTTTCCCGTGCCCCTCATAGGTGCTTTGGGCCGCAGATCTTCGAACCTTCCAAGGACCCCCCATCTCCCTCTTGTTATTCGCTCCTCGCTGTGCACCCTCAACCCTCTCCCTCCCGGTTTCCGGTCTCCCAAACCCTCTTCTTCCGAGGGCTTTCCTAGGAGGAAATAACCTTACTTTCGCGTTTTTCAGGTATTTTCTCTCTTTCCTCCCCCTCTTTTGGGGTTAACGAATACGCACTATGTAGGACCCTGTTTGATGGCCGCAGTTAAAAGCCCCGTGCCGCACCGGTAGTTTTCTTCCCCGAAATTTCGCTGTTCGTGGTTGTTTTTTACCAGCTTCCGCCCGAAAGCCTTTGGATTCCTTCTGCGAGATGTCCTTGTTAGCGTTTTCCTACTCTTTCAGGCTTGAAATCATCTCGCGTTTGAAAGAACCGGAAACCCCCCCAAACTTTTTCGCTTGCCCACTAAGTTACTAACTGTTTTTTGATTTACTAGGATGGGGAAACATAGTTTTTTTAGAACCCCCCCCCCTCATTTCCGGTGCTCCCTCCCCTGTTTAATTTCGTAACTTCCCCCTATTCACTGAAAAATCTGTTTGTTCCTGAGGGTACCAGAGTACGAACTTCTGATTTGTTCTCCACCTGACCCCTCCTTTTCCCTCTTTATATACCAGAGTGCAGTTTTTCTTGAGGCACATGGTTCCGTGGCGGCGTTGAGCAATTACCTGTCCTTGATTTCAATTCGTTGTCAGTCCCCAGCCTCTGTAGCTCAGTTCGCCCTGAACCCCCCCCTAGTTTCAGTTTCCGCCCATCTTACTTAAGGATCTTCCGGAGCAACGTTCTCGAAACTCCTTCTCAACCGTGGACAAACTTTGTTTTTCTTTTCTTTTTCTTAAGGTTTGCGGGGCAAGAGTTTTCAACGTCCAAGGTCAAGGAGCACAAGCCCCTTTCCGAACGCGGTGGCTTGGCCCCTGCTCTTTTAGCTCAGTCCCTTACTAATGGTCCTCGTGACTTCGACCTTCACGGAGAAGTTATCATTTTTGTGTTTCGCGGAAACAGATCCTTTTTGACCTTTCCCACGACTGACGCATCGCTACAGACTTTACTTTCTCCATGAGATGGCCCAACCTACAAATACCCTCAAAATATGTTCCCCCTCCTTTTTCGCTCTGGCTTTCTCTGAAGTGCTTCAGGTTTTTTCTTTTTGAGTCACACGACCCAGTCCTTTTTCCCACATCCACGAGGGTTGATAACCGAGATCACTGGCCGGTACTCCCTGTCTGCTGCCGGTTCCAAGTCTGATCCACCCCCAAAGCCATGTGTTTTTCTATTGCCACATTTTCCGCGTCCGTGGCGTGTTTCCACAGTTTGCCAAGGGGACCCCCCCGCCACAAACGCACATTGTCTTGTCTTTTTACTCCACTCCTTCTGTCCGGATCTCCTTCCACCACCCATCGTTGGTGTGTGCCTGAGAACACCTTTCCTGGATGCGCAAGCGTTGGTTTGAGTACCTTCATTTTTTCCTCTTTACTGGCTCGTCAAAGCATCCCAAGCCCCCTTTCTCCTTTACGATCCAAGCTCGCTGATTTGTTGTATTCGGAAACGATTTTTCATCACCCCCCTTCTTTTTTAGCTTTGGGAAACGGTAATCTACTCCTTGAGGTCTACCTGGAACTGCCTCTTTCCCCATGAACTTATAGCGCCCACCCCAAGTTTGGCCTTTCCCCCTTTTTCGGTGTTCTGAATTCCTGTCTTTCCAATTCTGTCTCCCGACCCCTTCTAACTTCGTCCCCAAGCATGCTTTGGGAGCCGCTTTTAAGAACTTAAGCCAGTTTTTTTAACCCTCCGTAACGCCCCGGCCAAACCCCTGGCTGTTAGACCTCCGCGCTCGCCATCTCGTTCACTGGCGTAAAGAAGCGCAAGGTTTTCCCGACCCCTGCCCGCGCGATGATGGTTCTTTCGTTTGGTCGCGCCTTTCCAAGGGCTCAAGGCTGTACCGAAGCACTGGGTCACTAAGGTCCCCTCCTTTCTGAACGGTTTTGTGGGCCCTTTGTTTTGCTGGCTCCGATCCATACCTCTTTTTCCTGCACCTTCACGTTGTGGACGCGACTTTAGATTTTGACACCGCCTTTTTTTCTAACCGTTAGTACCGATAGGCTGAATCTTCTTGTAGTTGCATGGAAAATTTTCTTCCCCCTCTTCCCGACTAGCAGAAGAAGTACGGGCAACGATGCTGCTCTCCCCTCTCCCCCCTCTCTTTGTATCTGAGCAGGAGGGCTTTTTTTTAATTAATTCTGCTGGTGCATGTCGTTCTTGGTTTAGGAATAAGGTATCCCTTTCATTCGGGAACAACACAAACTAGGCTACCTTGTTTTTTCAAGTTCCCCTACAACAAGCAAACCGTTCAAGCCCCTGGCCAGATTTCCTTTTTTGGGCCTCTTCTGAAGTCCAAAGCCAACGCTCGCTCCCCCTTGTTATCTAACTCCCAATTTTCCCACCCTTGGGCACGCATAGGTTATTTCCTCCCTCCCCACCTACAAGTCGATGCCTAGCCTCTTTTCCCCCCCCCCCCCTCGCTAGCCTTTCTCTCTCATTCGTTAAACTTGTCTCACCTTCCTCATGGTCGAGTCTGCGCCGAATCTGGGCCGATCCTCTTTTCGGGATCATGCCAAGTTTGGTTCCTTCTTTTGTCCCTCTTGGGCAGTCACCGTCCTTGTGCAATTCGCGCGAGCGCCCCAGGAGAACAATTTCCTTTTTTCTGTTAATTAGGAGTTGGCCGGGTTTCCCCTATTGAGTTTCTCTGCCTGATTCTCCCTTGAAGAAAGTTTACTCACTTCTTAGTGATTGCCACCGGCCGTCGTTCGTATGATCCCCCCCCACTCCTTTTCGTACAGCCCTTTCGATCCGGTCACTTTTACGCCCCGGCTCCTTTTTTCCCCCCCAAAAGACAGTAGATAGTTTCCCAAGTTCCTTTTCCGCTAATAGGTTGACCTAGCCCGCCCATGTTCCTACGTTCATTCTCCTTACTGGGGAAGATTTCCTTTTCCTTCTAACTATCCTGACAGACTACGGCTTTCTTTGTCCCGGTGGTTATGGTAGTTGCTCTACCCCTCAAAGCGGGCACCCACGGCCAAGTCTTTTAAAGACTCCCTATTTTCCGCGCTAACAGATTAGCAACTATTTTCCCCTTTTTTCTCTATTCAATACGGGCGAACCCTGTTTTTTTAATTCGCCTCAGGTCACCTGGCCGCTGTGGGAAGCTAAAGGTTTCTAACCCCCCCTTTTCAACCCAGCGACCGTCAACTTTTTTACCTGAGCAAGTGCGTTGTGGAGTGTTTCCTTTCAGGCGCCACATATGTTCCCCCTTTTTCTCTCCCCCCGCCCAAACACGTTTCCCAGTGCGGCAGGCATTGGCCTTTTTTCTACTTTTGTTCCATGACAGGGCTCATCACTTTAGTCTTTTTTCGTTTCTACCCAGGACAACTCCTGTATTTTTTTCTGAATCCCTTGGCCGTCGCGGGTCCCATATCCCGCTTTCAAAACATTGAAAACGCTCTTTTTTGGTCCGATCTTCTCTCCTCCTCCTCCTTTTTTTTTTTTGTTTTTTCTTTTCCCTTTTTCTCGTTCAAATAAACCTCTGCTTTTTTTTTTCTGTGAAAAGTGATATTTTTCCTCCGTCGTAACTTTATTCTTTTTCCATCCGGATTGTATTGTGTCCATTACAACTTTATGGCTCTCTCCTTCCAGGTGCGAAAGTAGACTTTTCATTGTCTGTTAACGTTATTTCCCTTTGCTTTGTTAATAGTCGCTCCCTTCAAAATTTCTTTAAGAACGTGATACCTGCCCACGCCCCCGTCGTTAGAGACCGCTCCCCCCTCAGTCAAACTGTGCCGATTTGATTGTTGTTGAGACCCTTTCTCACCCTTGACAGCGCAAAGGCCTCTTATTTTTCCTCGTTTTTGCATTCCTTGTCGCCCTATTTACTCCTTGCAATTACAATGAATTTCTTAATCCTGTTATTCCTTAACCCATGCGGTCTTTTGCTTTTTTTCCAGCTGGCCGTCTCCTGTCCCTGTACGCAGCGTGTCGATCTTTTCCGCACCAGAACCCCCCCTCCCCCTTCTTTCGAGCATCCGTTTAGGTCAGAGTAGATTCCCCCGGTAAGGAGTCGGCGTAGTCCCTCCAGGGTAAAACTTTTTTCAAGGATTTTCATGACAATCCACTAGCCTATTCCCTTCGTTTTCTGGTCCCCTACCCTTTCCCTTCCTAGTAAGTGCCAAGGCTTCCTAGATGTGCACTGCCTGTTCTCATCCCTGACTGCTTTTGTTTTGCTACCTCCCCCGAGACCTGAGGTGTCCTTGCTTCAGTCGTCCAAGTCCTTCCTTCCTACCCCCGAAAAGCTAACTCTTTGACCTTTTTACCATATTTTTACTTGCGAACACCCAATGCCAGGACTTTAACTCCGCCTCGTCCCGATTCGAATTGCACCCTTGACTTCCCCGCCTTTCCCCCCCCCTCATTGTCCTAACCCCTTTTAATGATCGCTCCGCATGTTTTTTTTATACCAAAGATTCTCCTCTCCTTCCCCGCTTGCTGCCGGTAGCAGAATCGTTGACCTTTTCTCTCGCCCTGATCCCCCCGATGCGACGATGCTCACCAACCGCCTACGACCATCGCTTTGTCGGTGTTCGTTCTCAGGAATTCCCTTCCCTTAGTACCCTTTCTGTGCTGTGCTTTCAGCACACATCACTTTTAAGATGTCTTGGATTGGAATGTCGACTAGGCCTCCCCTGGAGTCTTCTCCGGATGTGACTTTTTTTGATGTTTTTTTTTTTTTTATGTTACTGCTCCTCCGTTTGTTTTGTTCCCATAATCGATCCTTCTCTTTCCCCTTCCAGTTTCACTGAGCCAGAGAACTCCATCTCCTTCTCCCCCCCCCCTAGGACGCATCCTGCTCCGATTCTTCCTTGGACTTTTACTGGAGCTTTTCGCTTTCATGTCATCTGTATCACATTTGCATCAAACCTGAGCAAACCTATCGGTTCCTCCGCCTTTTTTCCAAAACTGATGCAGAATCCCCCCTTTAAAACTTTAAGATGCACAACTTATAGTAGGGGATTTTACCTCCCAGGATCCCATGATTTGCATTTTCTTTTTCTTCTTTCCCTTGTTTTTTCCACACTGACCCGGTGATAGTCGCGTAAAGTTCCAAGACCCTCATCGTTGCGGTAGGAGGTTTTACTCCGTCTCTTGCCACGCCCGAACTGGCGATCTCCCTTAGCAAGCCTGAAATGTGGTTTTTTGGGAACATCTCGCCCACAGCTTTGCCCATCACCTTCGCTTTTTGCTATTCCCCCTTATCCAGTGACTGTATGTCCCCCAGTTCAGGAGAACACCTCTGTCCTTTTTTTCCTTTACACGTTGTCAAGATTCTTTTTTTCCGTGGCCGTCGAGCGGCCATTTCTTTTCCTTTCCCCCGCTAATCATGTGTTTCTTCCCAACATCCCTTCACGTGTCCGCCATGGTGGCACCACCATAAGGTTTCCTTCTACCCTCCCCCCCCTCAAGAGAGCCTAAATTTTTCCCCCCCCCCTGCTCGACTCCCACCTAGATGGCCATTTGCATCTGAACCCGATGACTCCTTCAAAACCCCCCCCTTCTGAGCATCTCTTCCCTTTTTTTTTCTCCCCCCCTTTATCCCAGCTCGTTTTTTGTTTGTCATCCTGATTTCATGTTTTCCACACGCCAAGGAGAATGGTCCCCCACCCATATCTTGTGTCCTGAATTTACTAGACCTGTTGAAACCACTGCCCCCCCTCCTCCCCTGGCTCGTGAACTTTTTCATCCCAAATTTCTTTGATTTCCTTCTTGTCACACTGCCATTCTTCCTCCTTTTGATATCTATCATCGGTTGCCGCGGTGGTTCAACCCCCCCCCTTCTCCTGAGATTTACGTCAAGCCAGAAGTAGAATTCTCCCCTTCTTTTAATGCTTTGTATGTTGTTTCACCCTCTTCCATGTAGTTGTAATTTGTATCCTATGTCTTATAGGGACGAGGACCCCAATCCCTCACGAATCTGTTGACGACACTCCCCACCTTCCCTCTCGAATCATTAAATGTCAGTCCTGCTTTTTTTCCCCATATAATGAAGCACAACTGCATAATTTGTGACCTTCATCTCAAAGAGTTCATGATTTCAGTAGTCTTTCGCTTTGCATTTCGCGTTGACGCGCTCTTCATAGGAAACTTTCAGCCACGCCAACTCCCCTTTTCACCGGGTTCAAAAATTATACTTATTTTGCCTTTTCATTCTTCTCGGGGCCCGTCCTTTCCTCGGTACGGCGCGGCTTCCCCCCCAATCCACAGCGACCTTGTTCCCTTATCTTACTCTCTGCCCGCAGTATTATGGAATGTACCCCCCTATTAAATCCGGGATCGCTTTCTCAAAGCGCAAAGCGCGCCCCCGCCACACATTCTTAGACGCTCTCTTTCCCCTCGTTGAGAGACTTCTTAATTACCCCCCGAGTTTTAGTCTAACGCAGCTCCTAACTCGTAAAGTGCCCGCCTCCGATTACCCAGATAGTTCCCGGTTGCTAATTGCCTTCCAGGGCCCTCAAGTTTTTTTTTTCTCTTTTTTCGACGAATGCGACCCCCCGATTCGTATCCAAAAGTCAACACTATCTACGTTTTATGAGAGTAAATTTTGTTCCTCCTAGAGCGCAAAATTTTTTCTGTTATCCCCCCCCTTTATTTTTACTTTGAAGGTGCAGCTTTTTTAAAGAATCCCCCAGGAAATACTATAGCGATCATCTTTCTCATACCCCCCTGCGGTTACCGCCACGTAAGACGGTTCTTGCCGGCCCCCCCCTTTCCAGATATTCGGCACTTTCCTTTCCTTTGTTCAATCCCCACCGTTATTTTTTCCCTCTTACTATCTTCTCCTTTTTTGGAGAGTCCCTGCCGAAGCACCGCCCGTCCTTGCCGGATCCGGTGGGTCTTTCCTCCTTTGAAACCCTCCTGAAGCTCGTGTGGTCGATTTTTCTTCTTCCTTGTTTCGCGTGTTCTGTCTTTAGTTTAACGCATGGCGCGGTGTTCTTGTTTGTGGTGCGAAAAGATCTGCCGGCATTCCCAATCCCCCCCATCTCTAGAAATTCGTTGAAAAGCACCGGCCCCTTTTTCCCCCCCCATTGAGTCTTCCACCGGATTCATCAAGGTCCTTCTTTTTTCCTTTGAACTACGCTCTGGGAAATTTTCTCTTCCTTCTCCCCCCCCTTCCCTTGAAAGCCCTTTTTATTCATCCTATTACGAAACTCTTTCGTTTCTCCTTCGGTCTCCCCAGTCTTTGAACGATTCGATTTTTCTTTCACCTGAAATTTTTATCATTTATACGCCGCGTCTTATGGCCTGGGCGGCCTCTCGCCGGCTCAGCTTCTCGATTTCCCTTCCTTTTTTTATAACTTCCTCCTTTCGGATAGCCATTTCCGCCATCTGGGCGTTTCGCCCCATATGTAACTTTTTCAGTTTCATTCCCCCTCCTGCAGGGATCTTTTCGCCTCCTTGCTAAACCGTTCAACTTTTTTTTTCCTTCTGGCTTGAATTCGCCCCCCCTTCCCTCATGCAGCTCCCTCGACGGGGTCAAGGCGCATCCCACTTTTCTCCCTTGGCTCCCCCTCTTTAGGTTTCACGTCCCTTGACATCTCATTTCCCCTCCCTCATCTTACTGCAATTGGTTTTCTTCTCCTATCCTTCGTGTTTTCGGCTTAACGTTCGGTTTTTTGCGTCCTCTTCCCGATGTGCATCCCTTCCCTATAAGGTTGAATTTGGTGAAACACTACCCAATTCCCCTCGGTTTTTGCCCGGGGCGGCTTCTTTCTTTTCCTTTTCGCGGTTCTTTTTTTGTCCCCCCTGAACCGAGGAACGCCCCCCCCTCTTTTCGTAAGAGATCCCAGGTTCTTCCTATTCATTGTATGACCCCGGTTTGCTGGAGATAGCCAATTACTTCCTTGATTGCGTTCCACGCGTTGTCCGGTTGTGTTTTTCAAACGGCAATTTTTTATTTCCTCCCCCCCCACCTCCCCATGGGATTTTTTCACATCTCCATCACACTTTTCGTACTCAGTCTTTTTTTTACCCCCAACCATCGGCGTTCGCTGGCTGATTTTTAGTCCCCCTTCTTTTCGCATAACGGTAACTTTGTTTTTGGTTCCCTTCTTTCTTTATTTATGGCCATCGCTCTTGCTTGGTGGGGCCCGCCTTCTTTGCTCCCCCTCCCTGCGTATTTTGAGGTATTGCCTTTAACCCTTTTTTCCGCACCATGGCTTTGGATTTCCCCCCCCGGAAATCGCCCACATGACTTCCCTGGCCTGACGCTCTCTTGCCCCCAAAGACCATGTGCCCACGTTTTTGCAAGTTATTTTTTCAATGAATCCTTATTCTCCCTCCCTGTTCCAAGGAAGGCCCTCGTCTCTTTATTGAGCCCTTTGTCCCCTCCCAATAAACATCGTCAAGCCACTACTCCTCTGCCCCAAACCTTTCCGATTCTTTTTCCCCCCTGTCTCAGTTAGCTTGTAGATTCTTTTTTTGAAAGGTCTTCAGACCCCCCCTACGAGGGGACGATGCCCCCCGTTTTAGTCGTTCCTTTTTTTCGAGGAAGATCAACGGGCAGGGGAAATTACCCCCTCCTCCAAGCTGGGACTAGGCAACTGAAGCGGGGCATAAAGTTACCCCATCAGTGTAAGTTATCACGGTGGGTTCCCCTTCTCCCCATCGTTTGTTGCAATTTTAAGTTGCCTGAAAACTTTCTGATAGGTTGGCTCGAAGCGTCACTTTCTTTTTTCTTTTCCATCCCTATGCCATGAACTTCCTACGAATCTATTACGGTCCCTCTCAGGACTCGCTGGTATCTAGCAGTGTTTGTCTCTTTTTTTCCGTGATGTGGTTCAGTCTGTATGGCGATGGCCCCTAAGTATACGTAGGGCTACACCAACAATGTCTTTCAAGTCAACCCCTCCCCCCCTGCCCCCCCCAACAGTCCAAGCTCACCTTCTCCCCCGTCGTGTTTCCTCCGCATTTCCCCCCAAAGCCCAACGATCTCCTTCGTGTGGCCTAAACGCACAGGTTCTACATGCATTTTCCCCCTAGCTTATCCCAAAACGACCCCCCCACCTGGACGGTTAGCTCATCGCTCTTGAGCATCGCATCACTTCCTCTTCATTCGACCGTCGTTCAACGATTTTTCTTCTCTTTTCTTCTACTTAATTCCCCTGCTTTTCTATCTGTCGAGCAGCGATTCTATTTTCGGCCCCGGATTGTTTTCCATTTTTCAAAGCCAGTGCAATTCGCTTAGTTTTTCCCATGTATGGGTCTTTCCCGTTATTGGACGTGTTCTTTCCCTCCCTGATTTGCTTTTTTTCTGAATTCCCTTCCGTTCCCTTGACTTTCCTCAAGGCCCTATTTCCTTCCCCCTTTTTACCACCACAGGACTTCAGTCCTCTCCCAGCCCTTCGCACAAGTAAATCCGAGTTCCCCCTCTTCTGATCTACTGGCTCATTGGGTTCCACACCCATCCTATCTATAGTTAGGCTTCCTCTTTGATCCTTACACGGCCATGGCCCCCAAGCAGTCCTTCTCATGGTTTCCTTGGCTTTCTGGACCTAAACGGCGCTGACTCGTCTCACTTTGGCTTGTTTTGGTTTGTCTTTCCTCGGTAACCTTCGAATCAGACCGACTGTTAGACGCTGATACCCCTAATTGACACTTCCATGTACGTTTGTTCCCCAAATCGACCCCACTTTTCTTCCGAGCCCTTGGTAATTGAAGTTGGAGTGTTTTTCCAATTAAGATAACGTTTAGTACCCCCCCCCTCAACTACGTTCACTTTCTAACCCAATTTTTTTTCTCTTGCTTCATTTGGGGCGTGTGCCCGGTATCACTTCACGTCACCCCCTTATTGTGTATTTCAGTTTCTTTCTTAAGACACCACGCGGATCACCGTTTCATCTCCTTTATGAAAGGTCTTATACGTTCACTTTACCAGACACTGATTAGTCTGTGTGGTCTTTTTCGACACGACACGGGAGACACCTGACCCCTTTGACTTTTCGGGAACCGATAACCTTTTCCTTCTGACCC
>Ga0179593_1524940_pt1 | contig 16601 bp, 17 predicted proteins | sample CZODoug2_1_08_16_FD_185931 | JGI IMG/M metagenome (GOLD analysis project Ga0179593, IMG submission 185931) | Vadose zone soil fungal communities from Angelo Coast Range Reserve, California, USA - CZODoug2_1_08_16fungal (PacBio error correction) | ecosystem: Environmental > Terrestrial > Soil >... | reverse complement strand
TGCTTTCCCCGGTCTGTTCCTAAAAGGACATTTTTTTTTCTCCCCCCTCGGAGAGTCCAGGTTTCTGGAGGACCTAAGGGTAACTTCCTTGAGAGAATTCCTATGAAGAACGAATGGTCCCACCACCTGGTTAGTACCTTTGAGCTCATTCTGGTTATCCTGTTTGTTACTTAAAGTAGGCCTCCTTCCAGAACTCTGCAATTCTTTTCTCTCCTTTTCCCCCCCCTTCCGAAGGGGACTGGCCGTACGCTGCACCCCTCTTTCCCCTAAGGAGAGAACTTTTGGAGTTTTCTTTTTGATTAGGACAGACATCCGATCGTTATTTCTACCGCGTCATTGTGAATTCTTCTCTTAATACCGCCTCCCTTCCCCCCCCTCGGCTTGACTTTTCAACTGCGGGCCCCCCCCCCCCTGGGTGGTCTTCAGACATGGCGCTACCTTCTTTTCCCCTGCCTTTTCCCCGGTTGATAATTCTTTTCTTTCCTGTGCGACTCCCCTTCAGAGTTTCTCTCTTTCCCCAAGACCCCCTGTTAATACTTCGTGCACAACTTTGAGAAATTCGTGTGAACCCCCCTCCCCTTCTGTGCTGGGAGAAATTTCCACAGTATCTTCCTTTTTTGTGTTTCCGTCCTTGGGGCCGATAGGTGCTCAAATAACAGAACCGGATTGACCTTTTACTTGCCATCCCTTTTCGGCAAGTTTCCCCCCCTCCGAATTAACATCCGGCCTTTTCTTCCCCCCCACTTGCAAGACCCTACTCGGCAACGGACCCTGTGAAGTCAACCCGCTCTGACCCCCCTTTCCTGGTAAATGGCGTGCCTTCCTTTTTCCTGCAACACTGCTCGTCTCTTTTTTAATCCCCCCCTTCCATGGTCTCATTGTTTCCCCTCCTTCTCCGGCGGTATGAGAGGCCCGGTTTTCCTCTGAGATCTTTCTTTTTTCCGATCAAAGCTAACGCCCTTACGTTCCCCGCCCTTTCTTCTCGTCTGCCCCTCCCCCCCCCCCAGTTTCCGGAAAGATGTAGTATTGAGTTCAAGTCCGTCTCCCTCTGCGTTCGGCCGAACTTCACAATCCACTCTTTCTTTATACCTCCTTTCTGGCGGCCGATCATAAAGAAGTTTCGCCCCGTACCAGGTCCTTTGTGAGTAGTTGTCCCTTTTTTCAGGGATTTCCTTTTCCCCACGACTCATGGTGAAGAGGTTTCGCACAGCCCCAAACCTGCCTCGACCAGTAGGACTTTTTTCGTCCCCCCCGACCGAAGGGTGTTCTGCCTTCCAAAGTCCTATACGGGGATAGTGTTTTTTCCTTCTGAAGGCGGTCTCTTCCACTTGAGAATCTGTAAGAAGAGCAAACCTCCCTTTTCCCCTTTCTAAAAGGACAGATTCCTCCCAGAGAATTTCCCTCTTTTCCCGGTCCCGCAAAAGGTTGACTCAGATTTTCGAGCCGTTTTTCCCTCTTTTTCGGATCAGGAAAGGAATGGACCGGGTAAATACTATCCGTTTGTTCTTACTTTTTTTTTTCCTTGATGTCTCCCTAGGAGAAGAGGAGTCTTTCTTTCTACTTACGAGGTGCCCTATCACCCCTTTCCTTCGCGATGGTTGTCAATGATGCCAGGTGCACTGTCCTTTCTTACCCTGGACAGGAGTTGGAACCCTCTTCCCCCGGTCCTCCCACGCTTTTCTGGATTTTTTGCGACGTCTGGAGGGCGACCCTCGCCGCCCCAAGACTCCGTTTAAAGGAAAAGGAGGATTTCCTTTTTTTAATGGACCTTCTCTAGGATCTCTGGGCCTTTCTAATGAAGGAAAGGTTCTATCGGCCCCCTGGAGTTTAATAACCGTATTTGTCTTTTTTTCGTTGTATTTTTTTTCTTGAGGCAGGGACCCCGTGGATGCGCGTTCCCACTTTCAGGTGTAGAAGATGCTTTGTAAGCGTGGGATCTTTTTTTTTTTTCCACCTTCCGGCTTTCTTTTTTGGGAATTCGGGTTTGAGCGAAATTCCCTCCCGAAACTGTCGTTTTTTCTCCCGAGAGAGGAAGATGTCCTCCTGTCCCCTCGCCCCCTTTCCTCCGGCCGCGGGACAACCGGCACGGGGTCAGAAGGGCTTTATCTTTCTCCTGCCCCCAGACCCCCGACCCGCTTGCCTTTCTTTTCGTCGTCTCTCGGATGTTCCATCTCCGGTCATGTGGTTTTCTTCTTCTCTTTTTTGCTTTTCGGCGCGGTGCAAGGTTTTCCTTCCCCTCTGCTAGCGAAGAGGCCGCGGAGGTAGACATAATCCCGTGCCCGTTTCCCCCCAACAACTCTTTCCTCCCTATGTTCTCTTTTTTGGTCAAGGGACTATTGCCCCGGTAGACCCAGAGAGCACGCTTTTTGCAATCTTTCGCTGGCGAATCCTTTTCAATTCTTTCCTGGAGGAACTGCGCGATCCGTGTCCTCCCTTTCCCACTCCTTTTTAATTCTTCCTTAACGACAAAAGCGTTTGAATTGAACCTGGAACTTTTCCAGACGGCTGGTTTAGACAGAGTGCACAATCCCCATGTCCTCTATCCAGTTCCCCCTATAAGATCCCCCCTCTCATTCTTCTTTTCAGGATAAAAAGAGCACCCCTTTGTTCTGGTCTGTAAGAGTCCCTGGGGATTTTCTTCTTCCCCGATAGACTATTCCATAGATTGCAGGACAACACCCGTCATCTACTTACAAGACCTTTTCTTCTCCCCTTCATGATGATGGGTAAGGTATCTTCTCTGAAGAAGTAATCTTCTTTCAGTGAAGACCTTCTTCTCTTTTCTTGGAATGTTCCCCTCATCCGCTCCTTCCCCGCACATCATTTCCTGAGAGAGCTGGTGCGAGAATTCCGGGGTACCTCTTCTCATCCCCACGGGTAAGTCTTGTTAAGCACGGCTGCTTTCTTTCCGAACTTTTTTTTCCCTGTGCACAGACGTGCGCTCGCCTTTCAGTCATTGTTCTTTTGGTGGTGACCCGGAGGCGATCTTTTTTTCCCCCCCCAGAAAAAGGCCTCCCCCCCTTTTCGAAGAAGACCTGCCGCCTGGTTCCCCCTCGCTGATATTTACCTGTCGGCCTTCCTTCTTTGTCTTATGTATATGAACTTCTCTTTAGGAATTCCTTCCTTCCTAACCCACTGAAAAGAAGCCCCCCCGCAAGTCGGACCCTGACCCCCTTTTCTTCCTCCTCATGGATAGATCTTTCTCTCTCCTTTCCCTGAGAGTATATGCTTTCTCCCCCTTTTGGCTGACTCCCCCCTCCCAGTGGGTGAGTGGTTCTCAGCGCGTGTCCCCCTCCCCCTCGCGAAGGACCTCTACCCTCTTTCTGCGGAAAGCGTTTTCCTCCTCTTTCTTCCCCGCGTATAACGTACCCTTCCCCCCAGTATTATACCTCCTTCCCCCCCCTCTTTCCTCCCAAATAAGGTTTTGTTGTTGAGTATTCGATATATGATTAGTATCTTCTTTTCTTCTTCCTCATGCAGCCAAACTGCCTCTTTTCGTGAAGAAACACTCGTTTCCTTTCGCGAAGACGTCCCCTCCCTCCTCAACTAAACAAGATGTATGGTCGTCATCGTTCCTTAATCCCAACTCTCTTATCCAGCCTCATCCCCTTCTTTGTGTTTCTCTCCAGATCCTTTTAGAGCAGACTTTTCTTTTCTTTTTTTTCTTATGGCCTTTTTTTTCCCTCCTAAGAAATGGTTTTTTTGTATTTTCAACTGACATACGCATGAAGCTCGTCTTCCGCCCAGGTCAGTTCCCCTTCTCTCTTCAGGTAGTAGTCGGATAGCATCACTTCCTTTTCGGGTAGATCCCCCCTCTCCTCATCTTAAGAACAGCAGACCCTGGAGGGTGAGGAGAATTCCTCACCATTGAGAAGTAAACACTCCCTTCCCTGAAGAAGACTGTCCCTTTTCCCCCCTTCTTCTGTAAAACTTTTCTTTTTCCCTTTGCCCAGAAGGAGCCGTTTTTTAATCTATCCGTTTCCTCTTCTGGACTTCTTCGGATGCCGATTTTTTCCATTTCCCCCTTTCCAGATAGATAGTAAGCATGTGGGCACTAGGTCTTCTCGTCTCGTCTCCCCTTCCCCTTTTTTTCCAAGCACCCGGGAGTTGGGCCAAACCTTTCTTTTTCCAAAGGACGCTTTTTTTCGCCCCTCCCTCGTCAGATCTGGATTGCGAATCCACCTGATATAATGCCCTCCTCTCCTTTTGCTCTTTTCTTTTTTCTTTCCGCGAAGACTTTCTTTTTCTTTAGTAATCGAGGGAAATAGCTCCCGATGCACCTAGTTGAAACCCCTTCCTTCCCCCGTTCCTATTTCCTTTCTGATCTTTTCAAACTTCTTTTTTGGGCAGGATAAAGTGCCCCCCCCCCTGGCCCTCGAGCGCTTTCCTCTCTCTCCCGATTCTCCTTCCCCCTTGAAAACAAGATGTTCTCCCCCTTTTTTTTTTCCGGGAAAGATCCCTCCCCCTCGAACATAGGAGATCCTCCAGACGGCTTGTTTTGGGTCCTTGCCTTTTTTTTTTTTTCCGCACCTCCGCGGCGCTTCCCCCTTGAATTCACCGGAACCGCGCCCTGGATCCCCTCCCCCCCACCGCAGAAATCTCTTCCCCTCCCTCCGCACCGCCCTGCAAGCGGGGGCGGGTCTCTTTCTTTTTTCTTTCCCTGGCTGCTCTTCCTCCCTTTAAGGGGGACCGCAAGGCGCCTTCCCCTTTCCTAACTTTTCAGCACAGTCTACACCCCTTCCTTTTTTGGGCTGGCACAGCAAGGACAGTTTCGACCCCACCGTATGCACCCTTCGATTCTCTTCTCCAGCCCATAGATTCCTTCTCATCGTCGAGCAACATGACCTTTTTCCGCACTTTTACGGTAAGATAAATGACCCCACATCCAACAGACACTCACCTTCCCCCTAAATTTAATGCTACCCGGAATCGGAAAGTGAGAACGTCTTCATCCCCTCTCCTAGCGAATCCCCCGATTTCCTCTTCGCCGCCTTTGTCAGGTGCGGCGATGTTGCTCAAGAGTGGACCACCCTCCGAAAGCTTTGTTCTCCTTAGAAAACCCCCCCCTCTGAATGTTTTCCCTTCCCCTCAAGGTTAGCCGGAATCATGAGGAAAACTCGACTCAACGTGGTTAATTCCCTAGTTCCCTCTTTTTTCGAACCCTTTTCGAATATAAAAAATAACCTTTCGTTCTTTCACGGAACCCCTTCCATCCCCTTCCTGTATGGCACTGCCAGCCTGAGACTTACGCACACTTCCGTTAACGATTCACCCCTTCCTTTTTTGTTGAGGAGAATCGCCCTCTCCGGCGATTTACCTCCTTCCGACGCTGAAGGTAGGCAAGTTAAACGGGGAGGTGTGCTTCTTCAACGTAGAGCCCTTCCTCTTCAAGAATTAGGTTCCCTTGACGAGTTGCCTATCCCCCTCTGCTGGAAAGTTACGTCCGAAACAACTTCGGTCTTCTCTTGTGATGGTCTCGCGGCGGGTTTTTTTTTTTCGGGTGCCTGTCCCCCCCCTCAAAAATGAGTCGTTTTTTACACGAACCGCACCACGAATTCCCACCTCAACCCACTGCTGACTCAAACTCCTTTGTAGGAGCATCCCTCTGGTTTTTCTCGGAATGATGGATAACCTTGACGTTGATTGTTTCTTGCGGCGGCTTTTTCTTCGAAAGGCCTTCCCGCGATTTCCTAAAAGATTTCGGTCCCTCCTCCTGGGGCGAGGTGCCCGACGTTATTCGCGTCCCCTTAAAGTTCCTTCCCTTTCCTTTTCTCGATAATAAGCCCTCTTTATACCCGCACCTCTTTCTTCCTTGGAGAAAATGGAGGAACCGATATAAATTGGATTTTATTCCGCAGACGTCATTTTGGCCTTTTACCTTCTAGATATGCCCTCAAGCAATTTAACAGGGGAGCTCTCAGGAGCTTTGACGTGCACATCGTGGCCCCTTCCTTGCAAAGTTTCCCAACTGCCCCTGACTTTGGGAAGTCCTGTCCCGTGGGAACCCAAGAAGGGACTCTTCGGAGGCCCTTTTCCTTTTAGGGTAATGACCTTCGGGTCACCCGACCGGAAACCACCCCTTCAGCCCCTTTATACTGGTTTTTTTTCCAGCAAAACCTCTCTTTGACGGGTTTTACTGGAAGCCACTTCTTGAAGGGTAGGCCCTTTAGTGTCGATGGCCCCCCCTCTTGAGAGGGCTGTTCGCCTCCAGGCTTCGCGCTCATGAGCTACGGAAACTCCCCCGCCGTGAGGCGCCCCTGTCGAGGCCGGACAAGCACAGGAAATGGGGGTCAGGCCCAGTTGCGCCTTTCCTTCTTTATCAGAGCCCTCCTTTCGGGAAAGTCCGCCTACGAGGACTGGTTTTTTTAAGTTATCGCGTCTCTTCTGTGATGGTGGCAGAGATTCCCTCCTGCTGTAAGGGTGTACCTTCTCGAAAGTCTTCCCTCTGATAGTGATGGTGAGGCCTTTTCCCGGTCAGGAGCACACCCGCCTCCCCTTCCCCCGGTACGCCACCTCGACCAGGATTCGAGAGGTCCGGTTACGCAGGGCGTCCTTCCCCTTTTCTTAAGGGACGACTCAGTTCTCATGTAATTGGAAGGAACACTCCCTTTCCCTCCCCCCTCTCTCTATTTTCCCCTTCTCCTTTCCGTTTTTTTTTCTTTCTATTTGCCTTTCAGGGCGGTTCTTTTCCTTAAATCCTTTGAATCGTCATCCTCTCGTAAACGGCCTCACACGTGGATCCTTCCTGATAGACATCCCCTTCTCCGCGATTTTGTTCTATCGGAAAGTAAGAGTAGCTTTTGTTGCCTACCCTTTCTTACTCACGCACCCTACTAGAGGCCCTCCCCCCTTATGAATTGTAAACGTAAGCCTTTCCCCTCTGCCTTGACCCCCCCCCTTTCTTTCAGGAAGGGAGATAAATTGGGTTGTGAAAAGCCTTTCCAGACTAAGGATGCTGACTCCTCTTCTCAGGATGAGGCCCCTTTGGAAGCTCTTTTTCCCCCACCCATTTTCTTATGGTTAATGTCCTAGAAATGGTTGGCTACCTGCACTGACTGGATGTTAGTCCTTCTGAACGAGATCTCCGTGAGACACTACCTATAATCGTTATCTCTTTTCGCAACGTCACCCTCCCCTTTTTTTCAAAATTAAGTTGCAATAGTGGCGCCTCCCAGTCACCCTTCTCTTTATGAAGAAAGAAAAAGTTTATTTTTTCTCTGGATGAGGAGTGTTTCCAAGGTCGTTGAAAGAATTCTCCCCCCCCCAAATAAAAGAAAAGGATTCGGACTCCTTACCGTCGTGGAGGAAAGTTTAAATGCATCTTCCATCTTTTTTTTTGGAGAACCTTCTCGAAGAGGCCCCTCCCTTCTCTAAGTACCACACCTCCTCGGATAAAAGTGTTTACCAAGTGAGTCCTCCGACGAGCTTTTCCTTACACAGGAACGTTTCGGAAGACCCCCCACTGGTAGATTTTTTTTGCCTCCCATTTTTTTGCGGAGCGGTAGAGTTATATTCAGCAGACTTGTCTGATATTCTCCGAAAAGTAAAGACCTTTCTTTCCCTACGGAGAAAGAAGAAAGTAGAAACAGTACGTCCCTTTCCCTTCGGAGGAAATCTTAGTATTGAGGAAATTTTGCGGTAGTCACTTCACGGCGTTCCTTCCTACCAGAAATTTTCCCCCCCCCCAGAAACTTCTTCTCCATCCCCCTTGTCGGCAAATAAACATTGCAAGAGAACACAGGACACGGTTTGACGGCCCCTCCCTTTTGTGGGAAGGCGTTCTTTTTTTCTTTAAACGAATAATTTTTGAAGACTTTTCCCTGAAAACATCACCCCCGAATAGACAGTCCCTTCTCCTTCCCTCCCGTAACCGAATGGTTTTTCGCTCCCTTTTCAAGCCTACTTTGGAAAGCGTCACCCCCTCCAGTAGATCCAACCGAGATTCCTTTCGTCAGCTCAAAGCACCCTCCCCCTTGCCTAACCTTTCCTTCTCCAAAGGAGGTCCAGAGCCCTTATAGTACGTCCTCCCGCAAAAGGGCCTACCTTTTCGTACAGCTTTTCTCTTGTGTGCGTCATTTCTGGGCAGGTAAAGACGCGCAAGTGGTCATTCTTTCCTTTGGTCTCCCTCTCTGGGGATAGGTCTCCCTTTGTGAAGTAGAAAGCGGATCCCTTTCCCCCACGGGTGAAGCTTTTATGATGAATGCGAAATGTCCTGGGGTAACCGTCCGCCGTTTGTTGTCCCCCTTCTCCGGAAGAACCCCCGCGGGCGGGATGTTGACGGCTGGTCAGCTCCCTCTCCCATCAACGGAACATTCCTGATGGCTGGCCAGGATTCAGGAAGGAGATTAGGGAAGGGCATCCATCCCTCATGACTCCGTTTCTTCCAAGAAGAGTTACGATCGGCATGTGAGGCCTGAATGTTTCCCCCCCCCTCCGTTGTCTTTTTTTTTTGGTCAGGGAGCGAGAACCGTTGACCACAGGTGTTTTTTCCCCTCCAGGGAAGGTTTCCTCTCTTTTTTAAGCGTGGCAGATGGGCCCCCCCCCCTTTTGATTTAAGGGTTCCTCGGGTTTTGATCTGGAAATTGTGATGGTCCCCTCCCCTCCCTTAGGAAGATGATAGCTTCTTCCTCTCCCCACGGAGGAATATCGTCTCCCTTGCCCCCGGAAAAGGGGCTCGGATCATAGAAGACAGGTCTCCCTCCCCCATTAAACACTCGAAAGATAGAAACAGCCTTTCTTCTTCCCCGTGTGCGGATTCTTCTTCCTCTCCCCTCGAGGGTCGATTTTTGACATGTGTTCCCTTCGAGGTTCTCCTCTGTTGGTGATGCTAGCGACTCCGGCCGCGGATTTATCAACATCTCCTCCCTTCCCCAACAACTCCTCTTTCTTTAGGATAGAATATGTTCTCTTTTTTTTTCAGAGGCCTCTTCCTTTTAGCAACGTTGAGCACCTTCTTTGGTTTGCAAGTTCCTGCGTCCCTTTGCGAAGTCGCGGCTTCCCCTTTTTTTCCGCAAGTTTCCGTGATTCCTGCCAACTCCCGAGTTTTTCACCTCTTAGTTTCCGACAACCTTTTTCTGGACCTCTTCCTTCTTGAAAGGGTGAACCACCCCTTCTTCTCCCCTAGTTAAATCGATGTTTTTTTTCCTAGAGAAAAAGAGTCTTAGATGGCGAAGTTCTTTACCCCGAGCAACCATGGGGCTTTTCTTTCCCATGTTTCCTTGGTAAAACTTCCTTTTTTTCATACTATCGATCTTCTGCTTGAGAAAACATAGTAATTTGTGGTCAACCTTGCCGCCAAAGAGTTTTTTTTCCTCTTTGTCGGTCCCTTTTTAAAGGTGGAGAGGTCTTCTCCCCTTCTCACCTAGGAGGGAAAGACCCTCCCAACCCTCCTCTTCTCCCTCCCTGAAGGTCGATTCTTTGGCTGGGGACTTTCCCTCTGCCGCACATACTCCCTCCCTCCTCAAAGAGGGCCTGCTTTTTCTTCTTTTAGAACTTTTCTCCTTCTCCTGAGCCAGCCAAAAAGGTTCCGCTATTTTATGTACCCGGACTTTATCTTCCAAGCAGGTCGTTGGGGAAGCTCCCCCGAAGTGAGTCCTCCTCTCCTTGCTTGCGGTGGCTGTAAGCACGAAGTTTTCGACGGATGGGTTGAAAAAGACAACGTTTTTTTTTCCGCCGAAGACTCCCCTCCTCCTTTTCGCGCTAGTCTTGACCTGGTAGGTTCCCTTCTGATTATTGTATTGTCCTCCTTTTCCAAAGAATTTATAGACTTCTAGACCGCAAGACTCCCCTCCCATTTTTTTATACGCCGGAATGGTAGAGGATGAGGAGCGACCCCAGATACCCTAGTATCTGATGCTTCTTTTTTTTTTCCATACCTCTTCCCTCCCCCCTCTGGGGGTTTTTTTTTTTTATTTGAGGCCGTCTTCGCTCTCCCTCACACCAGTGGATGCGTAATGGGTTCCCAGCCATCGACGTTTGGTTTATTTTTCCTATTTAATAAAAGTCCCCTTCTCAGATTTATATATATTTCCTCCTCCTCTTCTCTTCTCTTTCTTGCTGAGGATCTGTTATTACCACTTCCTGCCAAAAGTAGAATGGCTTGCCCGTCTGGGACAGAGCAAACTCGGTTCGGATTCTTCTGCGCAGAACGCCTTCTCCCTCCCAATCACACCTCCTCCTTCTCTGTCAGGTAAGAAAAAATCTCTTTTTTCCACTCTGAGCGTTTTTTCTCCGATCCTCGAGAAATTGGCGTAGAACCATTTACTGGTACGGTCGTCGTGAGTCCTCGTCCATTTGTTTTTTTTTTTTTTTTTTTTTTTTTTTTTTTTTTTTTTTTTTTTTTTTTTGCAGACCGGCCTGTTTCTGACCTTTTTTTTTTTTTTGTTTTTTCCCCTACATAAGCAGAGAAGCCCCCCCTTTCCCTTACAGACCAGGTCAGCGCCGCGAGCGGAAGAAAGGGCGTCCTGTGTCGTCCCTTGAGTATTCAGGCGAGGCCGGTTGTTTTTTTCGCACCCCCTTCTCCCTTCAGGCAAACCGCAGCCCCTGGCGTCTTTTTTTCCCTCGCCAGTAGGGGCCCTCTCCCCCCCCCTCGGTGTCTCCTGCCGCAGCCGTTAGTAATTGCCCTGAGCGTAACCCGTGATTCATCTCTCCCCCCCCCGCCGGAGACTTCTCCCCGTAAGGACATCGCTTTTTCCTCGCGGATGCGCTCTTGTCTTTATAACCAGGCCAGATCAGATTATCAGCCTTTTTTCACCTACTTACCATTTTTTCCTTTCTAAGATAAACTTCCCTGGTAACAAACTCCCCCTCATCCTTTTCCCCACTCGTGGGAGGCCCCGTCGGCAAACCGGAATGAGGGGTCTAGCTTTCCTCCGCGAATGGTTTCCTCCTCAACAAGTTGAATAATCTCCCCCTTTCCCTCAGAATCCCTTTTTCTTTGTAGCTTCGCAGCCCCCGAAGACGCTTGTTTGAAAAAATCGACCCTTATCGAGTCCCCTCTTTGAAAAGAGGTCTTTCCTCCTTCCCGGGCAGCTTGTCCACCTTTCGTCGGCGTAGGTTTGAAAAACTGTCGTGGGCCGTCTCCCCCCCCTGGAGCGCTCTTTTTCCCCTAGCCGATTAGCCAGTTCTTTCCCCCCCCCCCACGCTTTCCCCTTCCGACCTGGAACGAGGCCCTTAAACCAATCGCCTCTTCTCCCCCCAAGCGGCTTTTTTTTTTTTTTCCCCTATGGATAGCAACTCCGCGGCCGGATTTTCTCCCCCAAGAGGAATCACCGGAGAGCCTTTAGCGAACACCACTCCCCCTCTCCCCCCTCCTCGGGAACATCCTCTCTTTCCCCTTGCACTGAAAGAGGGGGCTCCTTTCTGATGTGTCTTGCCGGACGACATGGCTGCCTGCACTTTGAACGTTCCGTTTTCCCCGGCAGATCTTTCCCTTTTCATGAATCTACCCTTTTTTCCCAGCACAGAATTTTTTCTACCCTCCCCCTGCCCCCTGAAATAAGACGGCGAGTTCCTACCATCGACACTCCTTTATTCTGCATTAGAATCGTCGAGTCCCCCCCCTTGCTGGCACGCAGCCCTCCTGGGGCTTTTTTTGCTCCAATGACCCCCCCGACCAACGACCAATCCTAGTACCTCACTTCCTTTCCCCCTTCCGATCCGACCTTTTCCGAAAGGCTTCCCCGAGACGCCCCGAATGGTCCCAGCCATACCGGAATGGACGGTGCCTTTTCGGCGAGTTCTTCCAGAAGGCGCCCCCCCCCGCCCGCGTTTTTCCGGATAAACGTTCACACCCTTCCCTGGTCATCCCCCTTTTTTTCCTCATGGCGCCCAGAGCTCCCCTTTCATAGAGTTTCTCGAAGTTGGACTCCCTCGCCCGACAGTCTCCTTATAAACCCCCCTTTTTACCAAATCAGTCCCCCCCCTCCAGACAACACTTAGCGTCTTACCCCTGCCTTTCTTCCCCGCGTCCCCCCCCCATCGGAAGGGACCGATTCGTCCCTATTTTGGCCCTGTTTCCTTCTCCCTTCCCCAGGAAGGGTCGCGTGTGGGTATTGACCCTTCCTTTCTTACGCTGGCCGTTTCCTTTCTCCAAGAATTTTTTTTGCGCTGCTTCCCTCTCCCAGTTAGCGCCGCCTTCGACTCTTTCTGAAGAGCCCCGTCCCTGGACCTTTTACGGGCCCCTCCCTAGTTAATCGCTGTTTTTTTCTTCCGACTTTCGGCGGTTGTGGTTCCTGTTTGCATGTCCACTCGTCCCCTGTTTCTCGTGGGACACGCACGGTCAACGCCTTCCCCCCCCCTCCCTTGACCAATGCTTTTCCCCTTTTATGTAGGAGCTGCTCTGTCCGAAATCAGGCCTGCTTTCCCGAAGTTTCTTGTTCTTCTGTTAGAGTTCGGACGTCCCGCCGCACTTTCTTTTGCAGAAATGACTAAAAGCTGCCCTGCGCTCACTGGGCTCTTTCCACGGTCTTCTTCGACGGCGGCCCCCCTTTCAAGGGCGGTATCGGTGCTTCTCCCCAGAGAGGCGGCAGAACGCTTCTTCTCCCCCCGCCTGAGAACCATTCCTTCCCATCTACCAGCGGACTGTCGGGTATTCCCTTGATTCGTTGGCATGTCCCCCCCCCCCCTCTCTTCCGCCGCCCCTTCCCTTGGAGACGATCAGAGGGTTGTTTAGAACATTCCCCCCGTGGCCTCGTCTTGCGGCATTTACACTTGACGATGGAAGTCTTCCCTTTTTTTCTTGAAACTCCCTCCCCCCCCCCTTGGACAGGAGGGGCCTTTTTTTTCCCTTAAGGTTCCTTTCTTTTCCTTCGAGGCCCCGAACGGACACACGCATCAGAACGCCGGCAGATTACTTTTCTTCCTTCCCCCGCAACCCCCCTCCCCTTCCTTCGAAGTGAGAACACGCTTTGTCTGCAAATTTCCCCTTTTCCCTTCGATGGACGAGAGAACCGATGCAGCGCGGTTTCGCAAGGGCACCCCTTTTTTCCTCCTTCTAATGATTCCTGAAAGAAGTAAAGGCATCCTTTTCGCAAATGTGAGCATTCCCAGCCTTCCTTTTTTTCCTCATCATTCTGCGAGTAGGCGTACTTTCTCAAGAAGGCTTTCTTTCCGCCTCTAGGATACTTGACTGCTTTTCCCTCCCAATTTATCCGCCGTCTTTCCCTTTATGCGTGGCAGCGATCAGGCCCTGTCTTCGGGACAATGGAATCCCGGGCGTTCCTGATTTCTTAGTGATTTTTTTTTAAGGTCGTTCTCCCGCGACAGCTGAAACTCTAAGAAAATCTCTCCTCTTCGTCTCTTGTTCAACGTGCTCTCTTAGTAAGGAATAAAAGAGTCGGCCTTCCTCTCTGGAGGCTATTGCATCACTTCGGAAGGAACCCCCCCCTGAAAGAAAATCATCTTTCCTCAATAATAAGGTGTTGTTGTTCCTTCTTTTTATTCACCTTCCTTTCCTTAACTAGGAGAGTAGGCTTTTTTAGCCCTGATCGCCGGTGACCCCATATCGTGATGTAGATGGTGGTTTTCCTTCCCGCGGGTTCTCTTTTTTTTCTCTAAAAAAGAACTCCCCCTGGGACGCCCTTTTCTCTTACCCGTCCGAAGGGCCTGTCTGTCGCTGACACCCCCTCTACGGCGATAATTTTTGAAAACGCTCCCTTCCTTCCCGAAGGCGGACGGTTACCGCGTCTTGCAGGTCGGCACAGCCGACTCTTGCTGCCTTTTTTCAAACTGCTTCTCCCCCATGGGCTGGCATGATACGCACATGGCGCCCCCATGCATGGACTTTTTTTTCTTCCTTCTCAGGAGCGCTTCTCTGAAATGTGAGACCCTCTTCCTCGTTCTTAGTACATCGGAAACCACGAAATGTGCTTCCCTTTTTCCTGTCCCCCGTGGGAGAACCCCCTCCCCCCCTCACCAGTCGATTTTGTTTCCTCCCCCCCACAGTATATGAAGAGGTCTTAGGAGTGTTCCCGTTGAACGAAGGGTCCCCCCCCCCCCCCTCCAAAGGAGGTTCCCTCCTCCCATTTCGGGAAATTTTCCCCAAATTGAAGACTTCAATAGGACATTTGGGAGAACTTCTCCCCCCCCTAAAGGAAAAGGACGCCTTCCCTCTGCTAGGTCACCTTGTCATGGAGCGGCGGCCTCTCTTTTCCCGCAAAACTTCCCTTCGTCATACAAAGTAATGGTAGATCGCTTCTCAGGCTTCTTCTGTTTTTGGTAGCGGGATAGCCGTCCCTGATTTTCCTTTTTTCGGTTTTTCCCCTATTTCAAAGTACCGCCCTTGCTTTTTTTTTTTCCTCAGAAGACCGTCTGTTTCCCGCGCCCCAGTGATCCGCGCCGGTCTCTTAGTATTGCGGAACGCTCTCTACCTTCTTCGTTCGGCCTCCTTTCCCATAACAACCCTCTCCCCTGCAGGACGCTGGTCGTCCCTCCCCCCCAGAAGAGCAGACAATTACCGGTTCGTTGCCGGAAGCAGTTTGTCCTTTTCGGTGGATTTTCAGTGAAGTTGTACCACTCCCATTGTAGAGGTTGAACGAACCCCAAACACCACCCCTCTCCAAGTTTTAAAAAGAGAGTACCCCCTCTCAGGGGTTTCGCCCCGTAACTTCAAGAAGCTTTTTTTTTCGTCCAGCGTCGGAAGGAGGCCCCCTCCCCCTTGCTCCTTTCTTAGCGACACTGCCCCCCTTCGTGGAACTTTCCTCCCTTCCGGCGGTCAAGCGCCCCCCTCCCGTCGATGGCTCCCGGCCAGCCGATTGTAGCTGAAGCTCCCGTCCATGTTGTTGCGGAAGGTCTTTTTCAGGGTTCCATCCCCTACGTTGGGCGGGAAGTTTTCATTGGTCGAAATCGTATTGGGTGCGCCGTCTTCGCGTTGTTAGTCGAAACTTCTCCCATCTTCCCCACGGGTTTCCTCTGTTGCCCCTGATCGAACTGTTCCTGGGGATGACCACCCGGAAGGATTTTTCCCCTTTCCCCCTCACCAACCGCGGGCTTTCCTTTTGCAGTCTTGCCTAACCTCAGCGAAAAAGAGGCCACTCCGTTTTCCCCCCCGGATATTTTTTTCCAGGTAGGATGAGTCTCTTTGCGGAAATGTCGATCCTTTGAGCATGAAGTTTGGCAGCTGGGAGTGTTCTTTTTTCTTTTTTTTGCCGGGATCTTCCCCCTCCAGGTGGCGGAGGAGGGCCCCCAAGGTCCGTTTCCTTTTCGAAGGAACGGTCGTCATGCGTGCGTGATGGGCTTTCCCTTTTTTTTTTTTTCTCGCGGATCAGGATTTAAGGTCTCGGGTTTGCTTTCTAACCTTTTTTTGGCCAGCCCCGCAGGAGCGAAGATGTAGCTTTTCAGGCCCTCGCCCCCTTTCTTCTCTTCCTGTCCGTTTCTTCCCTGGTTTTTTTTACAGAGCAGCCCGGTTCTCCGGAACCACCCCCAGACCCTCCCCAGACCGATCCCAGGGAGGTTTTCCTTCTCGAGGATGTTCCATCTCTGAGGCTGTGTGTTTTTTTTCCCTCCCCGGAGACGTTACTCCGGTTTCATTTCTATTGTTTGATTCTCCTCTTTCTGGAGTCCGGTGATCATAATCCCCGCATCACCCCCACGCAGATGGAGTCTCTCCTATTTTCGATTGGGTGTCAGGGCTCTTCGGTAGAGTCCCCCGTTCTTTGCACTCTTTGCAAGGACGACTTTTGGCTAATCGTCTCTTGTTCTGATGCGACCAAGCTAGCCATTTTTCCTTGATCTGCCAAACTTTCCCGAGCAGTAAGACCCCAGCTTCCTTTTCCGACCGCGTGGCCACTACTGTAATAGATCCGACCTTCCATTTTTTTTGGCTTCTCCCTCTTTTTAGAGGGAAGGATACCATTTTCACCTTTCGACGGCTTCTTTTTCTAAACGTGGGGGTGCGCATCATCCTCGTCTGGATCGCTTTCCCCCCCCTGTGGAGACCCCTTCAAAACGATTTGTCCCCCTTTTGCTGGGGCAGTTTGCCGGTTTTTGCGTTTGATACGAGCCGGACATCTTTTTTACCCCCGACATGATGACGATCTATTTTCCTCAACCGGCCACCGCGCATCGCTCGAGGACAGCAGCCGAGTTCCTGACGGTTTTCCTCTCTTGATGATCTCTTCTCTTAAAATCACGGGGTAAGACTCTTCCCGTCGGAGTCCTCCAGCAGGCGTGGGGACGGCTTTTCCTCCTGTTTGCTCCTTTCCCCCTTTCCACTGGAGGTTTCTTTTTGCCGTCGACAGTGCTTGCCCCAGCCACGCTCGCCAGTGCCTAGCGCCAAGAAATGCCGCCTGTCCTTTCGTCCCGCTGACCTGGTTCTCCTTATCTCTTCTGATGTGTTTTTCCCCCCCCATGTCGGAGGCCCTTCCCCGACCCAAACTGGCCAGCTACCCGCACGCGACCTGACAGGGTGGTCTCCTCCTGGCTCCGTAGGAGCGGATCTCCCTAGAGTATCTGCGGCTGTTGTTTCCCCTGAACGATGACGGCCCGCCCTCTTTTGTGAGTTGGGGCGAGTGGATGCCGTCTGAGCGCCTCATTGTCCCGAGTGGCTGCTTCTCTTTTAATCCATTAGACGTTTGTTTTTCTTTCCCCTCAGTTAATAAAAG
>Ga0179593_1366113_pt1 | contig 16601 bp, 29 predicted proteins | sample CZODoug2_1_08_16_FD_185931 | JGI IMG/M metagenome (GOLD analysis project Ga0179593, IMG submission 185931) | Vadose zone soil fungal communities from Angelo Coast Range Reserve, California, USA - CZODoug2_1_08_16fungal (PacBio error correction) | ecosystem: Environmental > Terrestrial > Soil >... | reverse complement strand
CCCTCTTTCCCCCCCCCCGCGTTGTCAAGACTGTCAAACACTCTCTATCCAGGCACCGTCGGCGATTCTTTTGATTGGATTCCCCATTCCTTTATCTTTGCTGCACCCACAGTCCCCCCGATGGGCCTATGTCCGGAAGCACTCGACGAATATTTTCTTAGGGGCCCGCACACGTCCCTATTTTCCCAGAATCCTTCCCCTTGTTTTCAAATTTGTCTTTCCTGACCAACCATGGAATTTGGGTTATTCCTGTCCGCCTTCCCTGTTCACCTCCTCTCTTCTCTTCGGTTATTTCTCGATTAGTTCATGTTGAAAGTTCGGATATGGGACCCCTTTTTTCGGAATTCAGCAATTGTAAGATCGAGTGCTTTTCAACCCCGAGGCGGTGACCTGGATGTTTGGTTCCCCGGTTGATCTTTCTTTTATAGCTTATGGAGGTTTTTAGTTTTCACACATGCCTAGGGAGTCTTGTCTGTTGCGACTTGGGGTCTTGCCGAAGCCCATATACCTCGGCGGCCGCGGGTTTAAAAAACGGAGTTGTGCATTTAGTGGAATAGGACTTGCCATTTGCGTCCCTCGTGAAATTTCACAACCCTAGTCTTCGTCTCGAGGAGACGGCAGCTTCACTTTTTCCCGGGGACAAAACCTTACGAAGAGTTTCCGTCGGCTGACGACCAGTTTCTTTTTCGCAGTCTCTGCTCCGTAGATCTTCTTGATTGTTATATTTTTAGGCCCTTCATGTACCAAATGTTTATCTATCCTCAGATTTTTTTTTACCCTTCTCCCCGTATTTTCTGGTAACTGATCGCCAGGTTCAACTTCTCTTTTCGCCAGCGGCCTCGGGCCTGATTTTGATTTTTTTTCCCTAGTATCCCCCACAACCCTTCACCGTTGGGGCCCACCCCGTCGTCTTCTTGCCGCCCCCCTTGTTTCCCCCCGCTGTTTTTTTCGTTATGTAGACCAGGATGTTGGCCGCGTTCATGTGACCCAAACAATACATTCCCTCCCCCCTTTTTTAGGTCCCCAAGGGATTCTCAGGTTTTGTTTGACCCTTCCTCTTGTTGCACGCTCCTTAAGTTCCCCCTTTTCCCGTCTTACCTTCGCCCGGGGGTAAAATGCGACCTTGCTTTTTCCATTACTCACCCAGGGTCTTATGTCTGCGGTTGGATTGGTCCGATCTTTTTCTGTTTTTTTGGATTTGCCTAGGTCTTTCGGTGCGTCTTTTTTGATGCTCTTTTTTCTTCCCCCCGTCGTTTGGTCCGGGAAAGCGTAATGACCCTTCAGCAGGCAGGATCTACTCCCGTTTCACCCCTTTGTGCCCCCTACTTGCGGCGACTACCGAACCAACGGCCCCCATGCTTTCTCTTTATCTCCAGTGTATCCTTTCTCGCCCCGGTCCCCAAGGCTTTAGCGTTAAGCCCAAGCCTTCTTTAGCTGCCCCCTTCTGTCCGTACCATCCCTTCGGCATTTTCCCCCGTTTGAGAAACCCACTGCGGTTTCCTTTTTGCACGAACCGCCCACTTTTTTTTCCTACGGCTAGTTTGTCCAGACACGGTTTTTATGCTTTTTCGTCTGACTTTTTCCCCCCTGTTCTCTTCGGTCGGGCTTTCGTGCCACCGGACGTTTCTTTCCCTTCGATTGGAGGGTTGGGTCCCGAACCGCTGGTCGCGCCCCCGTGTCTCAGGCTTCGGAAAAGCACCTTCCCAAAAATACACTTCAGGACCTGCCTCGTTCCTCTTTCCCCCCAAATTCCTTGCCCCCGGCTTTCTGCCGGGACCCCCTTCATTTCCGCGTTTTCCGGTTGGGCTGATGCCCGCTCGTATCCCTCGAATTTTTAGTTGACAAGGTTATTACCTCGGTTTCCCTCCTTGCCCCTTCGTCTTTCGAAACCCGGTAGTTGAAGTTTGAACGTCTCCAACCCCCCGTCCTTTTCCTCACTTCAAGGTCCACTTTTTATTACCCTTTGGCTAGAACCCGCCCTCCGTTTTGGACTGTTTTCGCTCCCTTCCCCTGTGGACCTTTTTTCACCAAGGTATTCCATTTTTGCTAATTAAAAGGGTCACCCTGGCCGGTCACTCCCACCCCCAGTGTCTTTTTTGGGAATCTAACGGCTTTTAGGTTTTTCTTGCTGCTCGACCTTCCCAATCCTTCCCTTTTTTTTCCCTTGCTTCCCGCAAGTACAAAAAACCTCACAGTTTGTCCCCCCCTTGGATACTCCATGGTAAACCCATCTCTTTCCACCTCTGACACAACTTTTCCCCCCCCCCCTCACCCAATTTCAAAGTTCCGTAATTTCGCTGATTTTTGAGGGGTTTTTCTCGATCCCCCCCCAAGTCCCAGTTTCCTTAGCGCAAGGTCGGCAATCCCCCCTCTTTTCCCCGTCTGCAGTCTTCTTTTCCCCACTTCATGTTGTGTTTGCTTTTTGTTTCATTCCGAAGTTTTGTTCAGGCTACCAAATCTTCTCTCTTTACGGTAATTCCTTCCCCTTTTGTTTTTTGTTTTTTCGAGGGTTCCTCTGTAGGCTCTTCCCGTCCTTCCCTTGTTGGCCCGCGCGGTTTGTCAACCCCATGCCAGAGGGTTGAAGTCCTTTCCTTCTTTTGACCCTGGGTTGATCACATTGCGGCTTCTTCCCTGTGCTTTTTTTTCCTTTCTCAAACGAATCAACTGGCCCTTTCTTTCGGCTCTGCTTTGACCCATTTCCGACTTTTTTTTTTTTTTTTTGAACCCCCAATTTGAATTGTTTTTTTCTGGCCTGTCCTTTTTCCTTTAACCCCCCCCTTTATGTCCCCCCCCCCCATACCCTCTGGGGTGTGTTTTTTGTAACCTTTCTTTTTTTTCCTCTTTCGACCGATGATTCCCCAAGGCGTATGGCGCGCTGTTTTTTTGATAGAAGGAGTAGACATCCCAGGGCTCTCCCCTCTGGTCGGTTGGTTTGCGTCACTCCCTTTCCGTTCGATGTAGTAACCCCCCACCCTCCGGAAAACCCTTTTCGGACCCTTCCCCCCCCCCTTTTCTCCCCCCGTTTTTTCCCCTTCGGAGGGCTCGTTGTCTTTTGCTACTTGTACACTTGCTTAGACCCTTTTCCTCTGTTCCGGGAAACAATTTTCTTTCTTTCCCCCCTCCCTCCCCTGACTTTTCCTTTGAGTCCCCGATTTTTTTTCTGCTCCTTCAACTGTTTTCTGTTTTCCCTCGCCTTCCTTCCTCTTTATCGATGGAGGCCCCCGGCACTGGCGGGAGAGGGTTTTGACTTCCCCATGCCCCCCCCTTTTTCCAGCCTATATGTTTTTAAGTTGTTCTAGCTCGCCCTGGGAGACCCGAGGTTTTTTGTGACCCATTTTTCTTCTTGGCGATTTTTTTTTCCCCTTTCCCCCCCTCCCCATCATTTCCTTTTTACCTTCTTTTGGATTCTTTTCACCCGCCCAGCCGATTTAAATTTCGTTTCGAACCTGCCCCCTTTTTTTTTCCTTTTGACGCGCCCGTCATGTTTTTTTTCCACTTCTGACTTCAACTCTTTAGTTGTTTTTTTTTTTTTTCTTCAACCCCGGAAGTTTTTTTTTTTGCTTTTCCGTCCCCTTTTTTCTTTGATCACTGCGTTTTGGCTCGGACCCGAGATTGGATTCGACTTCGAGCACCCTTCTGCCCCGGTCCTTAGCCCCTTTTTTTTTTCTCCCTGGTTTCCTTTTTTTGATAGCTTCTAAGTTCCGTCCTCCCCGGTGGGACTCCGATTCCTCTCTCCTACTGAGGTGTTTCCTTGTGTTGTCCCTTTTTGCTTTAGCACCCCTCTTACCGTGTGTCCGTCTCACTCTCCGCACAAATGATCTAAACATTGGCCGCAAGTTTTTACCCCCCGCCCCCGTCCTCCCTTTTGCCTTTTCATGTTCTGCCTTCTTACCACGTTACGCATGCTCGGAATTCCCTGAGCCCCCTGAATATTCATTTGAGCACACGAAGTCCCTTTTGTGCTGCTTGGCTGTTTTTTTTTTTTTGGTTTTCAATGCCATTCCGGCGCCTCCTGTCGGTTTTGTGCTTTTTCCCACCCCTTGTTCAACTGGCGGCAACTCTGTGGTTTTGTTTTTTTTATTCCATTTTTCCTGGTTTTTCACCATCTTCCCCCCCCTTTCCCCTCTCTTTGCCTCCGGTCGTGTGTTTCCAGCGCGAGTTGGAAGCCGCCCCGTTTTTTTTTGTTTTGGAGATGTCTCCCCCCCCTCCCTGAGTCCCGCGCTGTAAGTATTCGCATCTTCTTTGGCCCCAATCCTTTCCCTAGGACAGTTTTGTCCCTCTTTCTTTTTCGCACAAGCTGTTTGTCCGTTCCTTTCCGAGTCCTCCTTTAGGCCTTTCCCGTCCATTTTCTCCTCTTTCATGGAGATTGACTTTTTTTTTAATTTGAGACACCTTTTTGTTTTTGTTTTCCCCCCTTCTCACCCTTTGGTTTTTCTTGGCTTTAGTCCAGCCCGGCACCGTCAAGTGTCCACCCCCCCTTTTTCCCTTTTTGAAGGACCATTTTTCCCTTTTCTCCGCCCTCTCCTTGTGAATATGCCCCTTCCTCCTACACGCCAATTTTCATCCCGGCCCAGTTAGGTGGTTCTGCGTTTCTCCTATCTGTTCCTGCGATCGTGCCCCCCCATTTTCCCTCTCCGACCTTGCCGACTGATCTCTCCTTTTTTTGTAGTCTAGTCTTTTATCGACCAGTTCCCGTTTTTTGCCCAGCCCTTTTTCCGCCGATTCCACCCCCACAGGGCCGGTCTTCGATTCCCGTGCACCGGGCTACTGTCTCGGTCGCCTTGGCTGCTTTCCTCTACTTTACTATTTTTCGTCGATACATTAATGTTTTTGTGCAACACCCCCGCCCTTGGATGAGGTGTCGGTCTTTTTCCCTCCTTTTTTTGAGAGCCCTTTTTGCGTCGCATTCCCCATAGAGGATCGGTCCCCCGTTTTCAAAATTTGTTCCTTCTTTTTTTCCCTCTTTTTGCTTTTCTTTTCTGCTCATGGTGCTCTGCGGTAACACAGAAGTCGATGGTTTTTTCTTGACCGCCGACCCTTTAGATGCTATATGCACCTCTTTTACTTTTATCGCCGTTTGGGCTCCCTCCGTCAGTTTATGATAGGTTTTCCCCTCCGCTTACCTGAACCGATGTCGTTTTACCGTTTGTTTGACCATCCTCCCCGTCAAGGCTCTCCCCCCCCCTCCCCCATTTTTCGACCCGCATCCTAGAGTGCTGCCCATCTTCGCCGGTAATCAGGTTGTTCGCAATTTTGATGAACCGAGATCGTTCTTTTCCACCCCCCCCTTTTTGCCCCGCCTTTTCCCCCTAATTCAACAGTCTTGTCTCACATACTTCCGTTGTTGTCATGTCTTTTTTTGCTCTTTCCCTCCGTTCTCCGTCTGACCCTGGCCCCACGGTCTTCCAAACACCCCTCTTGTCAGGGCGGCCTCGTTTCCCGATACGTACTTGTGAATTCCTCTCCTCTTTTGTTCGCATCCTCGTCCCTTTCACACGGGTCGAGACCCGATTCCTGCTGCCCTCTCACCGGAGACGAAGAAGGCAGTATTCTTTTTCCTCCCTTTATCTTCTCCGTGTTGACGGCGATTAGGGCTCAGTGACATGCTTGGCGTTTTTGCCCCAGGTTTTTTTCCCTCTCCTACGATTTTCCGGTCGGCCCCCCCCCCCCGTCTCCATAATCGGGGCCGCTACTTCCAACCCTTAATTGTCTTCGACCGTGGTAACAAAGGTTTTGCCGAGCCTCCCCCCCCGCTCGCCCCCCGGCGTCTCTGAGTAGTTTTTTGCCATCTTTGGGACTTTCCTGAACGCACGGGTGTTAGTTAGGACCCACTTTTTACTTTCTCTCCCATAATTCTTTCTCCTCTTTCCTCTCTTTTTTTTTTCCCTTCCCTCCGTGTTTGTTTCCCGAGATTTTTTCTCGTCTATTTAGTTCTTTTCTTTGTGCGTTTCCTGCCCGAATCCCCCACAAGTCTTTGTCCGCCCCTCAGTTCTTTGTGTTCCGATCTTTCTCCTTGAGTTCTTTTTTTGGGCCCCTTGATTCCTAGGAACAGCGTCGAGGTCCATCCGGCGACATTCCGGCATCCTTTTTTCTTCTTTCGTACTCGTTTCGGATGATTGGAGCTTTCCTGACCTGAACTGCACCCGTTTTTACTCGTCGTGCGAGACGAAGCCACCGTTCGCCTCCTTTTTTCGTTCTTTTTTCTCTTATACCAATCTCAGTAGAAGATCCCCCCCCCTTTCGCCTCTCATTACATCCCAGTCCTGACTTCCCCTGTTGCTTGTGTCGCGGTTCCAGAAAACCGTCCTGGTTTCGATTTTCCCCTTCAAGACCTCTTTTCTTCACCCCCTTGTCTCAGGTTCCCGTATTGCATGCTGCCCACCACCCTTTGAGATCTTTTCTCAGCGACCTTTACGTTTGCCGGACCCACCCATTCTGAGGTTCTTTTTTGTCACCCCTGACCTTTCCCATTACGTCACCCAAACCCCTCTCAGGAGGGTGACTAAAGGAATCTGTCTGTAGTCGTCTATTGGCACTCGTTTTCTTTTCTGGGCTAGTTGCCCCACAGTTTGAGGTGGTTCCCCCCTGGTCCGAAAGATTGGGGCCCATCGGGACAAATTCCGCACCACTTTAAGCTTGTTGCTTCAGCATCTATTGATCTTCCTGCCGTTCAGCAGCCGTTCACGGATGGGATGGATGTTGGTTTTTCTGCGAAGGTGGAACAAAAGGGATACTTGGCGTTTTCTGACAGCTGCTTGGTGTTCTTTTTGTTTAGGTCCGAATTTTCCCTGCATTTTCTTGGAATCAGTTTTCTTTCCCGACTTTTGCCTGTGGAGCTCTTTCACCCCAATGTCTTTCGTAGATTTCTTCCTCTCGTGTCGTCCTGAATTTCCACGCTTTTTTAGTCCTATCTGCATCTTCACCCCCGTCAGCGTAGTTCGGCTTTTGAGAGACCCACAACACCCCCCTCGATTTTTCGGGTTCTCTTCCCCTCGACCCGCATGAGATTACGCGCAGATAGTGACACTGTTCGTCCAACCTCTCATTTTGCAGCCTGACAAGTACCTTGGTTCCCCCGAGTTCCCGTTCCTGAGACGAGAGTCGGGCCGATCGGAAAACCCGGTTTCTTTTCGCCTACTCTCGATCCCGCGGCTTTGGTTTTCCCCATAACCAGGAATTTTTCTTCTGTTTTTTTTCGCGCCCCAGGTTTTCTTAAATGAGTCGTTCGTTGCCCCTTTCCCCCCCCCCCCTTTCCCCCCCCCTTTCTCCTCCCCGCCGACTGCGTGTAGCCGCCGGTGCCGCTCGTGCCCCTTTTCCCCCTTTTTTCCCACCTCCTGTCGTGTTTGGCCGTTCTGCGCCCTCCCCTTGTCGTGACTGTCAACATCTGCCATTTCTCGGCTCGATTCGAGCGTCAATTTTTTCTTCTTCGGTTCCAGAGTTGGTTCTTTTGCCCTTTGCTCGGATTCTCTCAAGGTTTTTTCCGCCTTAGAACCCCCCCTCCCCCCCCCCGCGTCTGGCGCTGGTGGATGCCCCCATCGTTTTGCTCCCGACGGGATTTCCCTGTCTTTTGTTCCCCGACAGGCCCGCGATTGGTCGTTCCATTTCCGTTGCCGTCGGCCGTGGTAATGCGTGCGACATTAGTTGGTACCTCAGGTAAAGAATTGACCAACTTGCGTCCCCCCAGTTGAAAAAAATTTTTTCCTTTTTAGTAGTCTGAGCCCTTTGGTCTCCCCCCCCCATTCGCGGATCTGCGGGGTAAACATTTCCCATTCCTCATATGTCCTTTCCTTTTTTCAGTTTTGCAGACAAACTAGTCGAGCGTTTTTCCGTCAATCTTTTTTAGTTGGAAACCCTGATTTGATATTTTTTTTGATTTTGTTCTCCTTTTGCTGGATCTCCCTTTCCGGCCCTCGACTCCGGACTTATATTCCCTCAGTCTTCTTGTTTCCCTTTGCCATGATTTCTTCCCCCCTTTAGGATTCAAAATTCCCCCCTGTCGAGTACATCCCCGCCCTCCATAGATGAGGCGTTTGATTCTACCCCCCACCTGCCCCCCGATTGTTGCCACGGGCTCTGCCATGCAAATGTCCTTTCTTTTGCTTTCGCCAACGCGTGGCGTCCGGCCTTCCCCGCACCCTAAATTCTTCCCTCCACCCAACAAGTGTCTGGGTGGATTCCAATTTTGTTGTCCCCTGGTCGTCCTCACCGAGAATTCAAGGTTTGTGACGCGACCCCATACGGTTGTTTCCCTCCGGGTTTTCAAAGGGTTTCTCCGGGATGGCTTGAGGTTGTTTTGTTTGGGATCGGTTCTTTCTTGTGTCTCCCCCCCGTTGCCCCCCCCCCGTTTTTCCGCGGGTGCCCCCGGGGACCATTTCCGGGGTCACCCCACCAATTTTTGCCCCACCACACCTCTGAACCACGTCCCTCAATGACTTTTCACGTTGCTTCTGATCTCCCAATAATTCGACCCCCCCCTTTGGACAGACTGCGGCAGATACCCACCCCCATACCCCCCCCCCCACTGGGATTCCATGATCTCCCTGATTGTTACTGATCTCCCCGACCGGACATCTCCGTTCGACTCCTCCAGATGATCTTTTAAAGGGACGAACATCTTTCTGACCTCTTGACCCCTTCCTAAATGTGCTTCTTTCACTATTTCAGGCTCTTTGGACGGTTTCCCCCTCACGATTCCGGGTCCCGCCCCCCAATTCATCCCCATGGCTTTGAGCTATGTACAATTCCCTTTTGGGGTTGCGTTCGCGTCCTACCAACCTCCGTTCAGGAAGTTGCTCCCTGAAGGAACCGTAGAATCGCTTGTGACCCCCACCGTTTTCTCTCAGGTTTTTCTACATTTCACCCACCCCACCTGCTAACTATTTTTCTTTCACCTTTTCCATAGCCCAATTCTTTTTTCTGCCCCTTTGGACCTTAATCCTTGGGGTTCCTCTTGAATTGATTTGGACCCGTACTTCGTGGGCTATTTTGACCTGTTGACCTAATCTTTCGTCTACTTCCCCCCCCTTTTCGTCCTCAGGACTGCAGTGGTGTTCTGGAAAGTGACCAACACTTTTTTGTCTACCCACATTTAAAGTTTTCCCCATGGCTTTTCCCTGTTCACACTTTTAGCGCCGTCCGACTTCCCTCCCTCGGTTTTTCTGGCTTGCCAATGGGTTCACGTGTCGCAATTTCTGAACTTTCGACCCTTTTCATACACCCCGACCCCCTGTTCGGTCGGCCCAGTCCCTCTGATTTTTCACTTGCTGGTCTCTCCTCTCCTTTCAAGCCGTGCCCTCCCTCCCTGTATCCCGCTGCTCACCCTTACCAGTGACCACAAAACACCTAAAGGTATTGTCCAACTTCCCTTGGTTTTACATTTAACGGACCCCCCCCCCCCCCCTTCCAAGCTCCCCTTCTCACATGTCAAATTTGCGTGGGAGATAGTAGTCCCCCTCTTTTTTTTCTCTTATGCCCCCCCTCCAGTTAGAAGAAGGTAGCACTTTCCCCCCCCCGACTTCGGGTTTTATCCGGAATGCTTCCTTTCCTGTGTTGTCCCTCCCCTTGTTCACCTTTCCTCCTGTGCCCTTTCCCTTACAAATCCCTCTCTTCTTCCACCACCGTTGTATTTGAGTCTCTGCTTGTATTTTCCATGTCCCGGCTTCTTTTGGCCAGTGTTTCCCCCCCCCCTTCACTTTTTAATTCCCTTCTTTTCTTAGTTAATTCGGCTGCCGTTCTCGAACATGGACTCGTTATTCCAATTTTCTCCTTCTCACACAGCATCCCAGTTTTGACCTCGGCTCGCCTTGACATTGCGAAGGTGTGGGAACAACCAAAGGAGTACGGATTTTGGAAAGTATTTTTCCCCCCAGTGTCGTGCCATACCTTGGACGGTTCTTTGTGTGGATTGATGTCGCCGTTTAGTCATGGGTCGTTTTTTTTTTTGGTTTTTAGTCGTGAGGAGGGTCCATTATTTTTAGAAGAGTTGTGGCAGTCCCTCAAGGGGAGGATGGAGCCCAATCGCACTTGGCGAAATGACAAAACAACCCCCCCCCCCCACACCCCCCCCCCCCCCCCCCCCCCTCCCCACCCCCCCCCCCCCCCCCCCCCCCCCCCCCCCCCCCCCCCCCCCCACCCCCCCCCCCCCCCCCCCCCCCCCCCCCCCCCCCCCCCCCCCCCCCCCCCCCCCCCCCCCCCCCCCCCCCCCCCCCCCCCCCCCCCCCCCCCCCCCCCCCCCCCCCCCCCCCCCCCCCCCCCCCCCCCCCTTGACGACGGCGCACCACCCCGTTACGGCTCCCCGCTTTTTTCGTGGTAAATCCTTGGCCTGTATTCTTGTTTTCCTGCCACCCTTCGCGGCTGATTTGACCCATTGGCCGGCGCGACATTTCCCTCCAACCCTTTGCTCATTGTCTTCGTCCTCGCCCTCGGAGCAGTTGAAGGCCTTCCAGGGCTCCTGCATTTTGGTCTTTCCTGCGTGTGCACTTTGGCCGTCTTTTTCTTTTTTTTTTTTGACTTTTTGATCTCGACCCGCTAAATCGTGGGTTTGGCGACCACTCTGATTAGGCGGCCATCCCTCTCCACATGAACTATGGTTTTTTTTTTCCCTTTCTCCCCCCCCTTTCCTTGGCCCTCATTCAACGATTTCCTGCGGATGTTTTTCACCCGGCGACGACTTTTCATGTAACCGGGTCCACCCCTTTTTGTTCACTCTTACCCCATTTTTTTTTCATTTCCGGTCCGGGGGTTGTTTCCCTTTGCGGTCCTTTGCTTCTTCGAAGCTCTTTCGCCGATTTCTCTGTTCCCCAGGGCCCCACGTATTAGATTTTCATTCCCCCCGCTGGTTGGATTCTCCGTCCTGTCCCCATTGTTTCTTGTTTGTAACCTTGTTCGGCTTTTCGACCCCCTTCGTTGCTTTTCACCGTCTTCCGCCGCGACGGGCCGGCGCCCCTTCCCGCCCCCCATACCCGATACCCCCCCTTTCCCTCCCCCTCCCCCACCACCACTTCCGACCATTGCCACGGCTTTCTTTTTTCCCCCCCCCTTTTTTTTCCCGTCATTTTTTATTTCTTGCCCTTTCCTTGGACGCAGCTCTAACTCGGTTTGCACCAGAGGTCACCCATACAGATAATAATGGGATTGCTGGAGTCCCCCCCCATTTGTCTGTTACCCCTCCTTACTGACGCCCCGTCTTCGATTTTTGTGGAGGTTCCCGAGGGGGTGCCCCCAACATGGTCCCTCCTATACGCGTCGGCCCCTTGGCGTTTTTCTCTTACTAGGTCATATCGGGACTGGAGTTAGTTTGTTTATTTTCCGCTAACCAGAGTGTTTTCCTTTGTCCCTCCTTGAGTTTTTTATCTGACCCACCTCCGGATCCGTAGACTGGAGGAGATCCACCGCCTTTTCTCCCTTCCTACGATCCACTTCCATCTATTTTCTTTATCTTTTAATTCACGATGAGGAAAGCCGACAGACTTTCTTCTTTATTTTTCCCCACCCCGGGCCCGCGTAAGGCGCTGTCCTCTACGATGGTGTTTTCTGAATTGGGGCTTCTTTCCCGCTTCGGCAGTTGTTTTACCAACTCCTAAGCGTTCACCCGCCCGTTTAGCCGTATTCCCCATTCTGCACGTATCTAGTGTTTTTTGTTTTCCCCAGTTCCTTTTCAACGGGCTGCCCTGTACTCCCACTCCTTTTCATGAGTTCTTTCTCCGTTACCGCTTACGTCGGCCCCGCAAAGTAGTTAACCCTTCCCGAAATGTTCCCGCTTAATTTTTATCGAGCCTTATTTTCGTCCACCTCAGGCAGAGCCTTTCCCCACTCCACCCAGATTCCAAAAGGGGTCAAGGTTGCACATCCTTTCTTTCAATTTCTCCGATACGCTTCGTATTTTTCTACCTTCTATGGCCCCCGGGTTGAGCCTTTGCTGGGTACTCTTTCCAGATGTTACTTACTGGTTTCCCCCACCTCCCGGCGTGTAAGTCTTCCCCCCGTCGTGTTTTTCCCGCTTGACACTTCCTCTCCCGGTCGCCCGCCCCTCCTCTCTTTCGACCAGTCAAAATTTTTCCATTTCTTCTGTTTTTTTTTTCCCCCTCTTTTCTCGCTTGAAGTCCAAACCCGCCGTCTTCCGTTTGGGGTGCCCTTAAAGTCGTGTTGTTATTATTTTTTTTTCTTTCCCTGGCTTTCTTCTCTGGTTCTCCCACTTCATTTTTTTTCTGCCTCCACCCTCTGGCCCCTTAAGATGCCCTGCCCATACTTGGTTCACGCCCTATTTCCCTGACCCCCCCTTTTCCCCCAGGGAGATCAACCCGCCCCTTCCCATAGTCACAGCATCATCCCCCCCTGTTCTACGCCATCGTCGCCGGTTGTTTGTGCCTGCCCGTCTAGTCGGGAACACGCCTTGTTGCCTTCAGTACCTACGGACCCTGTCTGTTGCGTCCCAGGAAGCTCCCTACCCTTTGATTGGCTACCCCCCCCTGTACCGGTTGAGCTACACTTGTCCATGTCCACCACCCACCAACCCTCCTTTTCCTTTCCCCTACCTGACTGCCTTCGACCGTTCATATAGATGGGTTTTTGTTCTTGGGCTTTTTCGTTTTTTCACAGGAATGGGTCCCCCACGGGTCCCTCGTATGCCGAAGGGCCTCTCTTCTTCTCTCCCGAAGAAGGCCATTTCGATCTTTTCCGATCTTGTCTTTTTTCATCCTCCGACGGGCGCTTTTTTTTTTTTTTTTTTTTTTTTTTTTTTTTTTTTTTTTTTTTCCGTGCGAACGGACGCGCCACGTTTTGTTTTTTTTTTGTCTGCCTACACGATTGGGGATACCCCCTTTGCTGAACATTCCTTTCTTTCTGCCCACGTTTCCCCCACTTCCCCGGCCCCCCTTGCTTGTGTGTTATAACCAGGGTCTGACCCCCCAGGAACGCTAGAATCATTCTGGTGGTGCCCCAAGCCGACCCCTTACATCTGTATGGCCGGTAACTGCCCCCTCGCGGGTTTTTTTGTCCGGCCCGAAGCGTCGCAACTAACTTCACCCCCTATCGAATATTTTTTTCAATCCTCATGGGGTTTTTTTGGGGGTTGATTTTTGATCTCTATTTCTCGTGTATATTGTTTGAGGTCCCGCGGCCCACCCGCAAAACTTGCAGTTCGTCTCCTGTGCAGCACTTTCTCTCGTTTTTTTTTTGCCCTTTAACCTTAGGTGTTCTGTCCTGGGGTTTGAGTTCCCTTTCATAGTCTCCCCTATTTTTCCGGTATTCGTTTCTTCCCTTCTTTCGTCCACCCGATTATTTCGCCGTTTTTGCAGCGGACGCACGTTTCTCTTCCGGTCGCGTTGGCGCATGCCCCTTGTGCGACCTCATTTTTCTTCGTTTTCCCCTAGCAGAACATTTGCATCATTTTTCGGAAGATCGATACTTCTTGCTTCCTTTTTTCCTTTCTCTGTTTTTTGTCAATGCTTCCAGGCCTTTCTCGGGCCCTTAGTTTGCTTTTTTCTGCTTCTTGTGCGCCCAAATTCGCTTTTTTGCGTTTTCCGTTGATCTTTCTCCAGGAAATATGCTTTTTGTTTGTGTTGTCTTTTCCCGTTCCCATTGTCCGGTTTCACCCTTTTTGGATTAGTTCCCCGGCATCGTTCGAGGACTTTCTTGCGGACCCACCCCTTGGGTTCCTTAAGGGCTTTTTTCGTTCCCCTTTGACCGGGGGTTTTTTTTTAAGATTTTCCTCTTGACCTTTGGCAGGAACATATGAAAGCCTAAATGTGGCTGAGTCCCCAACTCTATGTTCTGTTTCTTTCCGCTTTTTGGTCCCAATGCTTTTCGTTTTGATGTTTTTGACTGGAACCTTGCTCAGATTCTCCCTCTTAGGTTTTTTTTTGCTCAGATCTCTCCGGGACGCGGGAGTTGACAGATTTTGTTAGGTGGCGAACTTTTTTCCCCCCTGCCTTCCTTATCTCCCACTTTCCCTAACTTCAACTGTGTGTTACTTTCCGCTTTTCGCGACTTGGGTGCCCTGTTTTTTTTGCTCCCAATCCCTACGGTCCGGGGGTCTTCTTTCTCTTTCGAGTGTTTAGATAGGGAGTTCTTCATTGGTCTCCACCCGCCACTTCTATGCTTTTCTTGTGATCTGCCTTTCGCAGTTGACAGGACTTTTTTTTTGGAGACCTTTCGCGACCTGTTTGGTTGATTCTCTGGTCAAAACACGCTGATGACTGCCACATCTTATCGTCGGCTTGTCCCCCCCAGTACATTCCCTCGTTTGGGATCGCAACAACCGATGCCTGTTTTTGTACCCGTGCCTGGTACACCTGACCTCCCCCTGCGGTAAAACTGCCCGTGGATATCCCCCCGACCTGTCCAACACTTTCCTCAATCGACTTCCAGTGTTTGTGTGATAGGACTGTTAACCCCCTTTTTTACTTGGCCTTACCTTTCCCCCTATGCAGTCATTTTTTGTATTTCTGGGCTTTTCAATGTCGGCCTCCTTCCCCTTTGTGTCCGGTTCCCCTCCTTAAGTCAGACGTCGAAAACGTGGCTTTTGGCTGACATTCGTGGTTTAGGTATTTTCTTTTTTTCTTTTGTAGTTTTTCCCCACCCGGCGTTTGAGTCCGGTAGGAATTTTATGACATTGTTGTTTTGCCTAAGCATGGTCGGCATCTGTGGGTTTTTCACCACGTGTTGGTACTGTTTTTCTTCTTTTCCTCCGTCTCCCCCCTTTTTGCGAAGGTGTTGAATCCCAATTTTCTCGTCCGAGTGAGGTTTCGCCATTCCTTCCGTTTTGAGGGTCTGTTTTTGTTTTTAACCCGGCGTTGTTTCAAGCGTTCTTTTTTTTCGGGCGGCCTCCCAGTATATGAGTTTTTTTTTTCCCCCCCCCCAGATCTGCCCCCCATAGCTCTTGGGCCCTTAGGAAGTGATGCTTTTTGTTTCAATTACGTTGGGCGATATGATTTTTTTGCTTTTATACTTTATTTTATGACGATCCCTAACCCGTTTTTTGCAAGTTTTCTTTCGCAGAGACATAGGTCGACGTCACGATTAGGTATTAGTTTCTTCCCCAAGACGGACCCCCCGTGATCTCCGAGTTTTTTCCCCCCTGTATTGTGTTTACTAGCTTTTCCTCGGCTGGCTCATGTGCAATTTCACACCCACCGTTTCCCCCCGCCAGTCCACTCCCCCCTTTTTAATGGGTTTATTGCCTCGGTGTTCTTTTCCTTGCCCGGCTTTTTCCTGACCCCTCGAGGACCCTAGACACTGTGGTAGTTGTTCCCACAGCGAAATCCATCTTTCTTAAAGTTTCTTTTTGCTTTCTTTCGGTGTTTTTATTGGCTTCTTTTTTTCCTTCTTCTGTTTGGAGGTTTGACGGTTTCTTTTAGTGGCTTGGCCCGCCCGGACACGTCCTGTTTTGGTTGACACCCTTTTAAGAATGTTTTCGAACCCCCAATTTTTTTTTACCAAATCGTCCTCCCCCCTCTGCCCTTGCATTCTTGGAATTCACCCCAATGGACCCCATTTGGACTACGTCGTCCTCATCACCCAGAGATCCACCCAGGCTAACCTTTCATCTTCCCTTCTCCCCTGATTTTCCGTTTTCATCCTTTTTACCTTGGCAAAAGCTATGTTTTTGCAGAATCCCCCCCCCCCCACATCTTTGAACGACAGTGGGCCCTTGACCACCCCTTCAGGCCTGCCTCAATGTTGAAATCTTCCCCCCTGCTCTTCCTTTTCACAAGTTGCCATTCCCCTTTCTTCTCGGTCACCCCGCAGGATTTTGGGTCGCCATCCTCGGTCCCCCACCTCGCTTTTCTCTTTCTCCCGTCCCCCCCCCCGATACGTTTTTTCTTCTCTCTTTTCAAGGCCGACACAATATTTTTTGGGTGGTCGACACGTTTCTCTATAGATTCTCTCTCACATTCCCCCCCCCCCCCCCCCCCACAGCCTTGGCCCCCTTTGCTTCCTTCATTCTGTCCCCCCCGGCGGGCCTTTTAATTCATCATTGCTTCTTCCCTGTCCAGGCTTTTTCGCTGTCAACCCTTAGTCGTTTCAGGTGGTTTCAGTGCATTTCCGGCTCGGCCCTTTCGGATCCCAAGGACGCATGTGTGCCTTTTCCCCCCCCCCACTTTTTTTCTACTGCCATTTTCTTTTATACCTGCCCGCTGTCCGACGAGGACTTCGACGGTTAGTCCTTCCTTTTTTTTCAGCAATTTTTGTTTTTTAAATGGTCGACCACGGTCAATTTTTTCCACCCGAACAAGGCTTCTTTCGCACCCAACCCGTCCCTGTTTGATTTCCTTGGGCCCTCCAAATGAAGCAGCCCGTCCGGGTCTTCAAGCTGTCCCAGTTTACAGGACAAAAACCTCACTTTCAATTCCCCTTTTGACCCCAACTTTTTTCAAATATGTTTCCCTCACTTCTCCCCAAATTCTGTTTTCCCCCACTTCCCCGCCAGTCAAGGGCGTTCGTCTCCCCGTGGGGGCTTCTTTGATTTTTTTTTTTTCCGTTTTCCCCTTCAGCCTCTACCCTCGCCAATGCGTCTGCCACTAACTCCATTCTTTTTCGAGCCCCTTATGCCACCCATCTTCCTGTGTGTTCGCTGGCACGAACTTTTCCTTTGATTGACG
>Ga0179593_1284282_pt1 | contig 16601 bp, 19 predicted proteins | sample CZODoug2_1_08_16_FD_185931 | JGI IMG/M metagenome (GOLD analysis project Ga0179593, IMG submission 185931) | Vadose zone soil fungal communities from Angelo Coast Range Reserve, California, USA - CZODoug2_1_08_16fungal (PacBio error correction) | ecosystem: Environmental > Terrestrial > Soil >... | reverse complement strand
CATCTGGCGCCAAACTTGGCCTTTTTTTTTTCCCCTCTACGGTATTTGCCACCTGGTACCTGGCGCCGTTTGTGCGCGTTGCGGGGCCTCGCTTAAATTCAGCGCCTTGTTCGCGGTTTTTTTCGTTTCTTATTGCTCCGTGCATTTTTTTCGAAGAATTTGCATTAGCTAAGGACGTTTGCGACTCCCCCCCCCCGGGTTTCGACCTTTGAGTATTTTGCTTGTGGTTCTTTTTGCCCTGTTTCGGAAAAGCCAGGGGGAGAAAATCTGATTTTTTTCTTGACCCCCTGCCCTTTGACAAGTCTTTGTGTCCCTTTCGGGAAACGAGCGTAAAAGTTGCACCTTCCACTCACCTTTTCCCTTCCTCTGCCGGCCGCTCTTCCTCTCCCACTCTCGCCTCTGCCCCTCACAAACCCCACCTCCTCAGACCGACTTTTTCTGCCCCTCCGGAGTCTTTCCACTTGGTCGTTTTTCCTTGGTTTGCAAGGCGGGTTGTCTTATTTTGTCCCCACTCTCGAGCGCCAGAGTGCTTTCTTTTCTTGTTCCTCCTTGCCACCCGTCGATCACCCCCCCCTGTTTTACCCCTGCGTCTACACGCGGTCTCAGTTTTATCAGACCTCGGGCGAACCCGGTTTGTTTCCCCTCCAATATTTCCTCGTTTTTTTCCCTTGATTGACATTCCCAAATCCAGCTCAGCGGTTTTCCGCAATTACTGCTGTTTTCGCGCCGTCCCCGATGTGTTGCGACACACAACAGCAGTTTGCTTATGTCCCGGAACCCTTTCTTTTCGTTCCCTGACCTTCGGTTTCTCTATTCTTCCCCCTCCCCTTTGGTTTTCCAAAGGTTTGTTTCTATCCGTTTTTAGGAGTTATCCCGTTTTATTTCCGGAGAGCATGTGCCGTAGGATTTTGACACAGCCCCTTTTTTCTCGTTCTCTCTCTGCTGCCCTCTCCGTCTATACCGCGTATCGTTGGTACGTCGATTACTTGCCGGCGCTACGACCCTTTTTTCATCGACGATTCAAAAACGCTCAACCCTTATCTTTGCCGATCTGCTTTTGGTCCTCGCGTTTCCTCCAGTCTCTGAAATACTCGGCAAACTTTCGCTCACAACCACTCATTCGTTGGCACCAAAGGATGCGATAGTCATTTTTTGAAGGTTTCCTTTCCTTTACCCGCTTCTCCCCACTTCTGCATCTATTTTCTTTCCTCCCCGGCAGTGCCTTTTCCTCTGTATCTCTCGATTTTAACCCAAGGGTAAGAAATTCAAGGTTTGGTACGCCCCCCTTTCCCCCAGCTCGGTTCTTTACTTTTTATCTAGTGTGCGCCATTCTTCTGTATCGTGTCTTTTTTCCCAATGGGGTTGTCTGTTTCGCCCAAACCAATTTGGACTTTTGGCGGATGTATTTCTGTCTGATCAGGACCCCCTTTCACACTGCGCGTTTTGCTTGACTCGTCTCTTAAATCGAGGTTCCGTACCCGGTTTTCACAAAGCCCGGTTTTCCGTACCCCCAAAGTGTCTGCCACTATCAGGCCCCACGCTGGGCGGAACCCCGCGACCAATTTTGGTCTCCTCTCTCGCCCCACCGTTCTGGTCTCACTTCCAAAAGGCCGATTTCACGCGCTTTAAACCCCCAGTAATTTTCATTTCCGTTTTTCCCCCTTTCGTAATCCGGCAGACCCGTCCAGGCTGCAACCATTCAAACCTTTCCCTTTTTCGCTCCCCCTTTTTCCGGCGGGCCATCCCCAACCCTTCCGAAGATGCCGTCTTTCCGGGTCTCGACGCGATTCAGACTCTGCATCCATGATAAAAACCCGTCCTCACGTTTCAGGGCATTTGCCACTTCCCCCCTGAGCGGTACCCGTGAACCTTAGTGGCCAACACGGCTAATCTTGGTTGAAGCGCTTCCCACCTGATGATGTTGACATCTTTCTCCTCCCTTGGTTGTTGTGGATTAGAGCAAAATAGCAGGTATTTTCTCTTGCCCAAACCCCCTGCGTAATTCCCCATTGTCCGTAGCTCAGGTGGAGTGTGCGGCCGGAAATGTCTTGCAAACTTCGGTCTCGGTAACGGGCATATCGGCAGGCTTTTCAGAGGACTTTTCCCTCTTAGATCCCGGCGCAAAACAGGTTATTCGATTCGCCTGACCTTTCAGCCTTCTTCCCCTCGTAAGGAAGTTTTGGGCTTTCTTTTTTCGCGTCGGTTTCTTGGGATTGGTAACCGGATTCTTTCCTTTTTGACCCGACTTTTTTAAAGCGTTGTTTCTTTTCGTGCCATTTTGAAGGAACCAGGGCACTGGGTTTAGCGCTTTCGGCAACGGTTTAATTTTTTTTTTTTTTGTTCGCCGCGTTGTGCTCGTTTGAGGAGAACTTGTTGGCATTGAAGTGCCCCCTCGATTACTTTTTTTTCCCCCCCGCCTTGGTGACGGACTTGACCTCTTCAAAAGAAGTTCGTCCGCAGTGAGACCTTGTCAGCGTTCTTTTCTTCCCTCCGGTTCCCTTGTCGCTGCATGGTTTTTGCGCAACTCGCAGCCCCCGTGGGTCACCCCCAAGGACACGATTGCTCCGTCATTTGGCGCCACAAGCTATTTTAAAGCCTCGGTTCTATTTTTTGTCCCCTTTGCTTTCACTTTTGGTTCGTCTTTCTTTCCGCGCCGTGGCTCTCGCGGAGTTTTTTTTTATCGTGCAAATGCTTTAGAGTTGCGGTATGCTTGATTTTTTGGTTGCAGGCACCCCTAAAGATGTGGATGCGCCAGGACGATTTGCATGAAAATGATTGTTGGTCTCTTCTTTTTCTCGCCTTCCCTTTACGCGGCAACCTAACCTGGCGGACAGGTGCTCCTTCCTTATAAGAGACTCGTGTTTGCTAATTTCGGGGAATTGTTGCACTACAAGTGTCGTAGCGCCCGTTGTGTCCGTCCTCCTATTTTATTCGGCTGCTTTTACACTGATTTGTTCGGTCGATGTTGACAAGCCCCTTTTTCGGGTCGCGCAGCTTCAAGCGTTTGGCGAGAAAGTTTTTTTTCCTCGGATGTAACGAACCTAAAAGTAGCCGTGTTTATCTATTTCCCTTCCGGCGTTGTCTTTTAATCACCTCAGGTGAATTGCTTTTTCACTGGCCCCCGTTTTGGGCTGAGTCTACAAAGCCGGTGCAAAAATATCCTTGTTCTTCGGTTTTGAGCTGTTTGTGGATTTTTGTTTCCCTTCGGACAACGCTGCCAGTGAGTTTTTCCTTTGAAAACCCCCCCCGGGCGCCGCAGCGGTCGAACACTGCGGTTTTTTTACGCTGGTGTTTTGATCTCGATTTGTTTTTTCAAGCCATCGTTTCGCCCTTTTTTAATCCTTGGCTTCGGCGAGATGGTCGTCTATAAGGACCTCCGCGGCCCTGGGCAAATAGACGTAGTTTCCGTTCCCCTCCCCCTTGTTTTTTTCACCGGTTTTTTTTCAGCCTCTTCTCTGTCTAGGAGGTTTTGTTGGCATTCTGGCGGCATAAGTGGTAGACACAATTTCGCTGCAGAGTAGGGGTTGGGTGTTACCCGCAGGCCCGTCCGCTCGTTTTTGTCTGCTGCTTTGCTGTTCTGCCTATGTCGATGTTGGCAAGAATTTTTTCAGTTTCCTCCCAAGTTTGAAGGTCCCCCCCCCACACTGACTTTCCCCCCCTCCCGCATGTTCGTTTTTCCTGTCGCACCCCGTCTTTCCTGCGGCCCGTCGCTCCCGAAAAAACGGCTTCCCCCCTTCTCCGGACCTCGTCCCTGTTTAAATCGCGTGATCAAACGTTCCCTAACTCCCTTGGCTGATGCCAATCTAGCACCTCGCACGTCAGCGGGGCTCACTTTCAAGAACTTCCTTCTTCGTTTGTAGGGCAAGTTTGCCAAAACACCAGGCCCATTTGAAAAGATTCATTTTCTCCTCCTCCGTGTTGTTTATATGCCTCAACTTGCCTGGTGTTTTTCACTTGCCCAATTATTGTCACGGCTTTCCTTAAACGGGTTCTCCCCGTTGACTTCTGCCTTTGGCTGCCGTAGTTGTTTTTTCTTACTTTTCCGCTCATGCCTTTTTCTCCCGGTTGCGTGTCTTTTCCCCGATCCGTGCGTTGGACGAGGTCGTCTGTCAAAACTTTTGAACAGTTTTTTCGGTTATCTTCCGGACGCGCGACCTTCGAAGGACTTGTGGCCTCGACAGATTAAGATTTTGAGCTTATGTTTTTCCTCGGCAACCGTCCAATTTTTCTTTGATTCCCCCCCAACGGGCATGCTTCTTGCCCCCCTTTCCTCACATTCTACCGTTCGCGTTTTTGGCACCTGATGATAATTTCCTTGGTTGCCACTTCCCCCCCTTCCCCCTCTCTTGTGCCTTCGGCCGCCCCTTTTTTCCGCCCACTTCTTCCCCCTGACCTTTCCCCAAAACCCCAACCCTACCAGACTGGCCCCTCATTTGACCCTCCTGAGTCTTCACTGGCGCTCGCATCCTGTTCGCGTTTCTTCTTTGTGTTTTTTTTTTGGTTTTTTAGTCATCCCTCGCCGCGCCGTAGGATCCACGCTGCAAATAATCTTCGCGGACTTTTTTACCCCTTTTACCTAGTTTTACCCCACCGTGCAGGACCCGCTTACCTTTTCTGACGTTGGCGGTCTCCCCGGTTTGTTTTTCCCACCCTCCCAAAGCTGGAGAGTTTTCCTACATTCCGATCCCTACCATCTGCTCAGATAAAGATGTTTATGGGTGTGCTTGGTTGTTAGACCCGACTTTGCGTTTCAGTGCTTTTCCTCCCTTTTTCTTCTTTCAAAGTCCACTTGTGACGGTCGCCTATCCCCGGTTTTTTAAGGTCTCAGTGTAGAAAGTTTGGAACCTGTGTCGGATCCTTTGGAATGTGCGCTCTTCGTTCGCTTATGCCACATCTACCGCCCCACTCGGTTCGCTCTATTCTTTAGGTGAAAATGAATGGTTTTTAGGGTAAGTCATTCGTTTACGAGTGAAGAGGGCATTCCTTTCATGATCCCGACACCATCGCTCATCGCCTCCTGCTGTCGCGTTGTCATTCGCGTCCCCCGGCCCCAGTCCTCCTCCCCCCTTGTCAATACTTTCGTTCACCCCACCCCAATCCTTTTCACCATATTATCAATGCGCTGCAGTCAATATTTGAAAGGTACTAATGACCTTTGCCTTCCTCCGGCGCTTTCCCTTCCGCCCCCTCGAAGCGATTTCCTCTACTCCTCTTCCTCTAAATCCTTTCATGATGAAAGACTCGCTCCAGTCACGTAAAGAAATGTCAGGTGGACACCATGCACCACATTCCCAGCTCCCGGCTCTCACGTTCTCTTTTGGCCTTTGCGACCTCCCCTCTCAATCGTTTCACCTCTTCCCACTTTGTGCTATTGTTGCGCAACCCCTACTGCCTCTTAAAGAGAGAGTTGCGCGAGTCAAGCGTGCCGAGCCTACGTTTTTTGGGCATAACTGGTACGTCCCTTTTTCAAGGTCTGTTGGCTGGCTATGAAAATGGCCGTCACCCCCCACTTTTCGAAACACTCTCGGTGCCCCGCCATTTCCCCCAGTGTTTCTCTACTCTTTTAAAGAGGGACAGCCCTTTTCAAAATATTCTGCCGTGCTGTCTTGGTCTCCGCACCCCCTGCTTCCCACCGTGGGCCGATTGTGAACTCGTTTTTTTCAACCAATCCCTGGGTACAACGACTTTTCCTTTTTCCCGACTTTAGTACTCCCTGAAGAACCGACTCAACATCGCCCAAGACGTCCCCCCGCTTTGACTCCCTCGACCGGTCCAGGCTTCCCCCACGTCTGCCGAATACGCCTGTTCTGCCTGGCAGAGAAGCGAGTTCTTTCCATCCCCTTTGACTATTCTTCCACGGTCCATCAGGCATTTCCGGAGCACAAACCTGAGTGGTACCCGTGAACTTTTTCACCGATGGCCTTGCGTTTTTTTTTTTTCTTGTTTCCAATCCCTGTTGTCATCTCTCTCTTTCCTCCGTCCTCTTTTTTTTTTTTTTTTATCGATCTTTCCATCAGGATGTGTCTCCTCCCCACCAAAACGCGTAATTGCCATCGCTAAGGTTAACGTTTCCGCTCAGGTGGTTGTGTGGCGTGCCCGGTCCTGCCCCGCCCTTTTTTTTCGAGCTTTCCCTCGCCTTTTCCCTTCTTTTGGCCTCCTTTCTTAGCCCCCTTCTCCCAGAGTCTTTTTTCTGTTATAATTTGGGATTTCCTGTAGGTCAGCGAGTTTTTGGGCGATGTTTGTAGTTGTCCGTCTGCGTTTGCTCCGCCCTATTTTCCTGCTTTTCGTTTGTTCCTTTTTCTTTTTTTTTGGCCTGGTTTGGATGATTCCCTTTCACTTTGTTTCTCTGCGCTTCGTACCGGCGCGCGCCTGTTCTTTGGTTCCGCCCGTGGTGGGTGGAGGAGTTAACCCACCTTTTTTCCTGCCCCTTTCCTGCTTTTCCGACGTGTTGCACCTTTGTATCTCCGAGAGGAGCGACCCTCACACCTTCACCGCTCCCAGCCTACTTTCCTTGACACAACCAGCGCCCTTGGCTTGCTGGGTTTGTGTATGAGACGCTCGCTTGCTTTTTGACCGCGCTTTTGGGATGATCGTTTGGGATATCTCAACGGTGAGACGCGCTTGGGCGCAGAGAGGAGCACGCTGGCGGGACTCAGAGAGACTTCATTGCTTTGTGCCCTATTTGCACCCCCGTGGTCAACTGCAACGCTTGCCCGCAGGAATTAGCACAGTCTGATCCCCCTTTTCTTAAAAGACGCTGTGCTTCAGAAGACTGTGACGACTAGAATTTCTTTTTATTCAGACCTTCTTTTTTTCTTCGTCTTCGAGGAGAGAGAAAACAGAGAAAAGAAGTGCGAATCCAGCGAAGATTAAGAGAGAGTTGTCCTAATCTGTGCCCGTACTTCTAGGGAGAGGAAAAGGGATCAAGAGCTTTTGGTGTTCTTGTATCACGCGAAAATAGGCCGGGAGCGGGAGGAAGAATATGATGGGATATGGGGAAAGTCTATGTAGCAGAGGAGAGGAGAGAGATGAGAGGTATAAGGGAGTTCTTTCAGAATAGAAGTTTTTCTTGTCCCGACCGAACCAAGAAATCAAGAGAGATTGAGGAGAAAAAGTCAGTACGGGCTTTCTGGAGATCTGATTATGCAGATTTCAGAGAAGACACCTGCGAGAGAGAGGGGAATTGATAGCGAGCATCGTGGTTGCCCTTGCCGATTTTTTTTTTCCGCACAGTATTTTTTTTCGACTTTTCCGACGCGATGACCCTTTTTCAACTTCCCCCCTAGGAGCCTTCTGATCTTTGTAGCGATCATGATCGTTGCTTTAGTAGATGAATGGTCGTAGCGCCTCCCGTTTTCGTACTTCTTTAGTCTTCGTCCGCGTCCTCTGTTCCTGCGTGCTGGGCCTTTTCGATGTTGTCCTGGTGTGGGGCCTCATTCTTTGCTAAGCAATTACAGACGGAGACCCTTTGAGTGGCGCACTCGCCCAGGCTAGTCTTAGCACGTTTCCCAAGCTCCTTTGTCTCTCTTTCCCGTTCTCGGCGTGCCCTCTTAACGCTCAAGGGCAATTACTTTCCACTCCCTCAAGTCTGTGTCTTGGACCAAACATCCCAATCACTTTCGCGTTCTTCTGCCGCTTTAGCTTTCTCTATGATTGTTCCTTCTGTTCCCCGCTTCCCCCTCTTTTTTGAACCCACACCGGGGGTTTCTCAGCCACGATTTTTCCAATCTCCGCGTGGCGGGCCCCGCGGTTGGTAAACGAGTTATACTCGATCCCCACGAATTCCGCTTATTACTGACTAGTGGTAATTCCTTTGTCTCCTTCCTCTCTGTCTTCTACTTTAGGTCCCCCCATTTTACTCGCCACCACGCCGTTAAACGCACCCATATTCGGTACGAGGCTCAGTGAGGGAACGACTCGGTCTTTTAACTACCTTCTTTGCTTCTTTTCTCGGTGTTGTTGTGATTGCGATTGAGTTTTCTTCCGGGGGTGAACCACAATTTTTTTGAGTCTTAGTGTAGGGCCTTTCTTTGAACATTTCCCTCCCTTCCCCTCTTCCAGTTTCTTTCTTTTGTTTATCTCCTCGCGATGTGATTGTTTAGATGTTGTTGCCATGGAAGCGCTTCTATTCATTTTAGCCTAAAGTTAACAATTCAAGCTTTTTCCCCCCTCCCATCCCGCCTCGCGTCCGCACAAGTACTCCAAAGAGGTCGCTTTCGTTCACGCCATCAACTCGTAAACCCACCGTTTTTTAGCAGGGCCCCCCCTGCACGGGAGGTTCCAAATGCTTCCGACTACCCTTTCCTTTTCGCTGCTTTTTTTTCTTCGTCTTGCCCCCCCCCTTAAAAGAGCCGCCCTTCACGGTTAAATTTTCTCAGGGGACAGAATCGTTGGAGTTTCAACACCCCCCCTGGCAACTTTTCCAATTATTCCTTTTTTTTCCCCCTCCCTTCCCCCTGTTTTGTCGCGTCTCCTTTTGACTTTGCATGTTTTTTTCTTGCCCCCTAACAGGAAGGCTTCTGACCCTTTGTACGTTATTTTGCCTTTGTCGTCGCCTTTGCGTGTTTGCAGTCTATTCCTTTTCCCTCTCCCCAGAACGTTTCGTCGGTTCCGGAGTGTTGGATCCCTTCTACCAGTGACGAGGTACCCTGATTGTCATTTTTCTTACGCTGCGTCTCCCCTCTGTTCTGACCCCAAAAAAACTTTTTTTCTTCCTTTCTTGTTCCTTTTGTACCTTTTTATGGTAAGGTGTTGACACTGTAATTTGCTTCACCGTGGGCGTTCTATGCCTTTCACCCCATGCAGAAAGTCAATACCCCCTATTCAGGGCTGTTGATGACCCCCAAGATTCCAGGACTTTGCGTGCCGCTTGAAACTCCTCCTCCCCTCCGGCGCAACCCGCGCCCTTCTGTCGACTCGAAATCCCCCCCACTCCGTCAAGACTGCCAAGAATTGACACCAAGTCTTTTAATCGGGATACTTTAGCTTCGTGTTGTTGTTCTTTTCTTGGCGTGCTCCTTCTCCCCTTCCCTTCCCCGAGTCTTCCACGATTCCCCTTATATTGTGATCTTTACACCATCGAGTCAACTCGTGTAAAAAATTGCTCCGGATCTTCCCTGCTGTTTGTCTTCCCCACCCGGTTTGTTTTTTCACCTCCCTCCCTTTTTTTTTCCTCTTTTCACGCATGGAATCTCCACTCAGGCAGAGAGCAAGATGTTTTCCCTCGGCTTTCCTTGTTGCCTTCTCCCCCCTCTTTTCTCCCCCGCGTGCTTTCCTCAAGTCCCTTTCTCGTTCCTGGAGACGGTCGCGCTCACCGAGATTTTGAACTTGTTGACCTTCTCGCTGGTGGACGCTTCTGTGATTCTCCTGTCCTGTTTTTTATTGTTTTTCCTCCCCTTATGATGCGCTTCTGCTAGCCCCGACAATAATAGGGCTGATTCCCGCCTGGCCGAATGCTACTTCGGTGTTAGGGTCACTTCGGTCTTGGCGGGCGTTCCCTTGGTTTTTTCTGACCTTTGCAAACCTTTCTCTCGAGCGCTCCCCCCTATCTTTCTCCTCTGATTAGCTGGTCCCGCGTGTCGGTCCCCCCTGAAAGGAAGAGAACCCCGCGACAGAGATAACCAAATCATGGACCTGGTCCGTCCTGTGCTCCTTCCGCCATCTTTCAAGTTTCTACTTTTTCCTTTCTGAACCTCGTTCCTTTCTCCCGGCAACCTCGCCGCGCTTGCGACTTCATTCGACCTTTTCGTTTTTTTTCTTGAAGCCAATGACGTAGTAAAATTAAGGTCCCTGACCCCAGGCTTCCGTTTCCCCTTGGTCTTACTTGTCAGCATTCCTTTCGGCGCCCATTTTTTTCGTCCTTTTTTTCCTGGGGCTTTCTGTTGTCCCACAGTCCTTTTGCCCTTTTTGGGTTGTGAGCGGTCCAGAGTGTTTAGAGAGGGACTGTTACCTTGCTTGACGAAGTTACGTCTTGTGCCTTGTTTTCTCTGCATTTCTTCGTCCCCCCTTTGTCACAACGGTCCTTTTCGTTCAAGTTCCTACATGGGTGCGACGTCACTATTAAACTTTTACCCTCCAATTTTGAATTCCCCCCGGTTGCCTTTCTCCGGCGCCCTCCTCCCCGTTGCCCTTTTTTTTCCATCCCCCCTTGGCCTCCTCCCTCCCGCTTTCAACCCCCGTAATTTTCCCCCCCGTGAGGCCTGGTTCATCAACGTTGACGCTCCCGGTCAACCCCCTCCTTCTTTCCCTTTCCTTCTGTCCCCATTTCGGCCATCAACTTCTTTTCCGTCCTCTTATCTTTTCTTTCGGACGCCGGGTCTCGTCCTCGATCATGGATCCCCCCTTTTCCGGTCAATCTTTCAGGCTCCCAGAGTGGATGGGCATTTCGTCGCCCAGAAACCCTGAGCTTCCCGCTTAGTTTCCATCTGTCCCCTTTTTTGTTGGTTGGAAGGCGCAGAACAATCCCTGTTCTGTTTGCAATCTTTCTTTCTTCTCCTTTTTTGCGAGATCGGCCAAACATCATTATTGGTTCTGCGCATACCAACACGTAAGGTGCCATCGTGCGAAATTCCCTTTTTTTTTGGGAGTGTTTGTCCTTAATGCCCCATTTGGTGCCTTTTCCTCCTTCTCCCCCAGGATGCCTCTTTTTTTTTCCTCGTTGCTTTCTCCTTGCTCATCCCCCTTCTCTCTTTCGGCTCAATGTTGGGCTTGCTCCCTTTCCATTCCTTTAGTTCCAGCGTTCTGACGCGTTTTTTTTGTCGTGAGTGGTTCTGACGGTATTAAGTGTTCGTTCATTCTTTTTTTTTCCCTTTTCTTTTTTCAGCGCGGTTTCCGCGATACTGAACTTGATTTTCTCCCCAGGGCACCGTGTTCTTCGCGCCTGGTCGGCACCGAGCAAGTTGCTTGTTGAGGGGGTTTACTGTTTTAGCTTGCAGGAGCCCCATTTTGGTTTTCCTTTTCTTATGGGCACCCCTCGGCCGTTTTGTTCGACTTCCTTTCTTATTCCATTCACCTCGCCCGCCCGTCTAAAGGCAGTTTCGTCATCCCGGAACTTTTGTCAGCGGATCCGGCACACTGGCCGCCCTCTCCCTCCGGGTCTTGATTTGAATTGAGTTGTCCCACATGCTCCCTTTTGGTCACTCCAAGGACACGATTTGCGTACGAATGGCGCCTTATACCCATGTGATCCACGGTTTTGAGCTGGGAATTTTGTACCATTATATTATTGTTCGTCGCGTTCTCTGAAGCAGTGTTAGTTGCCGCCCCTCTCTCTTTTTCCGGATTCTCCCCGCCTTCCGCCCCCCGGTTTCCTTCACCTCCATGATGACCACTTTAAAGATGATAGCATTGAGGACTGATTGCAATTTAAAATGATTCTTTCCGACTTTTTCTCCTCTTTGTCCCCTATTCCCTTTTTTTCCCCCTGTTTGTCCCAGCAGCTCCTCAGGGCATAGAGATTGTAGAGATCATGAGCCTCGAATTGGATCGTCGCGAAAGGTAGCGACAGACCGTGAGCCTCCGTACCCGCCCGCGCTCTCTTTTTCCCGTCGATTCATCAGAGACTCCCGATGATGTCTTTTCGTTCCCTTTTTTCCTAAGCTCACTTGCTGGCGCAAGAAATTCCAGAGTATACGTAGCCGCCTACGACAACAAGAGGATAGTAAGCCCTGACCCTACTCTTTCTCTTTTCCTTTCCGGCTTTCGATTGAACTCGGACCTTTTCTGCAATCCGCACGCTCCAGTTTTGTGGTCCAGAACAAAGCCGGAGCCACATCTTTCTTCTCCTTTTCTTTCTTTTCTGGTCTTTCCATTTCCTTGACCCGCTTCCCTCTTTTTGTGTAAAAACCGGTTTTCTCTAACGGGTCCCTGCCGCGCTGGTGACGGGTAAAACGGGGTTTCTCTCGATTGTTTCCCCTCACCTCGCTCTTTCATTTTCCTCGTTGGAATTGGCGCTTCCTTTCTTGATAACGTAGCCGCCCCTCTATAAGGACCCGGCCAACGGCACGGGAGCGGGACCCTTGATCACAAGAATTTTCCTCATTCCTTTTTCCCTTTTCTTATTTCCGTTGTGTGTGCTTCTGTTACCTGTCATCGACAGTGGCCGAAGTTTCCTCTTTCTTGTCAGGGAGGTGCAGTTTCAACTTCTTGCCCATTATAGTTTCATCGCTCGTGGTGCGGCCTGAGTTTTTATGATTGAAGCGTGCTCGCATATCCTCGTTTTCCCCTTCTCTTTTCCTATTTGCACACCGTGTCGCTATATTAAAAGCATGTCGAGCGAAATAATCTTCCCTCCAAGATATCGTAGTCACGTAGCTAAACTCGACCCCAAACCTTTGATGCACCTTTCTTGACTTCCTCGTCCCTCGCGTTCCCACCCCTCCTCTCACCCTCTGAAACTCCTTTTGCTTTTTGATTCCCCTTTGCAAAGCTGAAACGCCACTTTGCCACGGTGGCCACTTGCAGAAACTTACCTAAGCGCTTGGGTCAGTGACCCCCCCATTTTCCCCAGGTTGCAAAAGTCTTATTCTTTTTCCTTCTTTCCCATACTCACTCCGGTTGGTTTCGTTCTCTCTATTGATATTGATTTCACTTTACTCCCAGGCATGTTTTCTGTTCCCTGGTTCTCTTTTCGGCCCTTTGCCTGTGGCGTTTGCCCGGCGCGGTTTTCCCTCCTTCAAATTACCCTCCCTTCCAGGAGTTTGTCGGTGCGCTTGAGTTTTGGTTAAGTAGAACGCCCGTGCCTTTTGAGTTCGGACTCATCCTTTTCCGAAGTTTTGCCTTCTCGACGCTCGACCTCGGTTTCCCCGGAGGACTAGAAAGTAATTTTCTCGATGTGTGGAACCTGGTTTTAAAGCTCCAAAGGGTTTTCGGTTCCCACCACTTTTTTGACCTTCTGCTTCCTTTGCACACCCCTTCCCCTCCACCTCATAACATGGGAGGGCACAAGAGAGATACATGTTTGATTGCCGTTGACCCTTTCATCCTCCCTCCTCTCTTTTTGTGCGTGACTTGTTCTCCTCCCCCTCACTTCCGTCTATACCTTCACCACCCATCAGACCGAGAGCAACCATTTTGTCCTAATGAGTCTTCCGTGGTCCTGTCTCCTTTGAGTTTTTTCGGCGGGGGTGGTGATATCGGAGTTCCATAAGTCTACGGAATCTCCTAAATCCCCTCTGGCCACGATTTCCCTCCTCGCCCCCTTTTTCTTTTTTTCCCCCTTAGCATTTTTTAGTTCACCCAACCGCTTTGTCCGGACACGCGTTGACTGTGTGCGCGAAACCCCCCTTGTGTGCCGCCCCCCCCATTTTGCCTGCTTTCACTCCCTCTTCCCCTCAATCCCCCCTCTCCCCACTTACGCCACACCGAGGTTCGCGCCGGTTTGCTGGCTTCCTCAGCAAAAGCACTTTTCCGCTTTCCAATCCCTTCGCTTCTCTCACCCTCTTAGACCCCTGGTCGCCATTCTCCCCCCGCGCTTTTTTTTAACGTTGCTAATCGATGGGGGAAGTGTCGCGGAACCTTTTGATTCTCCACTCCTCGCTGCCATCAGTAGCTTCTGCCCCCACATGCCCTCCCTCTTCTTGCGATCCTTATGACTCGTGGCGACATCTCCATAGGCTGTCAGGTCTCTTAACGGGCTTCCGCGCCTCCAGTGGTCCGCCCTGACTCTTCAACATTGTCCCTCATGAGCGCTACCCCCCTTTCCTGCCCCTATTTCTCTTCGCGTGTGTAGTCGCGTTTTCCACCAGAGCGAACAATTTCTTTTTTTTTTTTTTCGGCATCGTCCACCCAATTTTCAGGGCCCATTAGCTCAATTTCGCTCCGCCCTCTTCCTTCCCTTTGCCTTCCCCCTGCCTTCCGTCATCCCTCTAATTTGTTCCTTCGGAAGCTGGCCTCTTTTCCGTTAGAAGCGAAGCAACTCCAATGTTTCTTTAAGGAAATTTTTGACCCTGCCACCTCATCCGGATGTCAAACGTTCTCCCCACCTGGTTGATTTTTTCGCCTTCCCTTCCTTCTCCTTCCTTTTTCCCCCCATTTTTCTCTGTGCGACAACAGCACCGTCGGGGGCGCCCGGTCAAATCTGGGGCGCTCCGTCCGTATACCTGTCCCCTTCCCCTTTTGTACAATCACGGGCTGGCGTGTTCTTCTGCATCTTTCCCCCTGTTTCGACCCCATTCTTTGGTCGACCCTTTCCAAAACCATCCACTCCAACTGGGTTAACAAGCAGCCACCCTTTCTTTTCGCGTGCCCTTTCTCCAAGGTTCTACTACACGTTCCTTGTTCAATCCCTCCCCGTGTTCATTTTTCAAGCGATTAGTAGGGTTTCAAGGTCCCCCGTGCGATTTTCTCTCCGGCAGAAGACGCCATCTTTTCACCTCGCCACGACTTTACTTCCGCGTGCTTCAGTACTTTTCCTCCCCCCCATTTTCCATTTACCGACTTTTTATTTTTTGTATTTTCTTATGAATTCTGCATCCTGCATATTTCCCACAAAGGGTTCCTCTGGGCAATTTCCTTTTCCTTTCACGCAACTCAACTCTTTTTCACGTGACCTAGCTGCCAAGATCCTCGTTTTTTTTTTTTTTCGACCCAAACTGCTGATGTGCCCTCTCTTTTTTCCTCTTTGTTGTGCGAGCAGAAGGGTTTTTTCTTTTACAACCCCGCGGGCCATCGTGCCGCCTAGGTTTTCCCCCCTTTTGTCTTTGCCGGAAATGCCCATTGCCACCTTTTGAGAAGTGTCCCCTCCCTTTTCCCCCTTATTTCCGAGTTTGAATAGCCTTTCTCTTTTGCCCTTTTGCGCAAATTTTTTTCCTCGTAATAAGTGGTAAGCCTGCCGAGTTCCCGCGGTCTTGACTGAGTTGGGCGGTTTCCGCCCGGTTGGCGTGGCTTACTTGTTACCTTTGCATTCGACGTCTTTCCTCTTTTTTGTCAAGTTTTTCCCTCGATCCGGAACCGTGAACCGGTATTTTTCGCGCCTGAGACAAGGGATTTGTTTTGGGTGGCGCCCAGAGTTGGGCTGTCGAAGTGCGAGACACTTTTGTTTCTTTGACGGCTTGCCCCGTTTCCTTGTGGACTTTTCCCGTGCCTCCCGATCAGACCCTCGCCAGACTTCCTTGCAGTGCGAGATGTCAGAGGAGCGACCATGGACCGCTCCTCCATCCCTTTTTACGGGCTCCTTTGTGTGCGTTTCAGCCCAGTGGTCATCAATGACCACGGATTGCGCCCTAAGGCCTCTCCAAAGTTTCCCATTTGATCAAGGTTATCTTCTTTGCCTGGTTTATTGTACACCTGTCTAAGTGTTCTCGGCTGACATGATCCTTTTCTTGAAGTTGGTCTCGGGCCCTTCCCTTTCGAGTTTGATCTTTTCCGCGAGCCGGTCAGCCGTTCCCTAGTCCTAAGTTTCCTTAGCTTGCATCCGCATGACCTGCCCCTGACAATGTTTTGTGGGATGACGAATGGTTCCTCTGACTTTTTTGTTTTACGTCCGACCACGGCTACCTTTAGGCGTTTTTTCTCTTATTTGTGCGTCCTGAGCGGGCCATTTTGTCCTTAGTGCTGACAAGTGGTCTTTAGAGTTCCGAAAGATTCCTGAACTGTTTCGGACGCATAGATCTGTGGGGGATTTTCATCTTCTCTCTTTTGTTTTCTCTCCTCCATTCCATCGTCTTTGCTCTTTTTTGTTTTCTCGACCACCTTTCCTTTCCTCCCGACCCTTTAATCCTTGAGATCGGGCGACCGTTCGCCTGCGAACCGATCATCTTTAATGCAGCAGTGCGCCACTTTTTGGTGCGGCGCTCCACATCCACATTCCTTTTTTAATTCTTTCTGCCTCCGCTTCGCTGGTGCACGATGTCTTGAAAAGATAGATTTCCCGGTCCCCGTGGTTCTCGCCCTCGTTCTCTTCCCCCTTCCCCTCCTCTTTTGGTCGTCCCCCTCGGTGGTTTTTTTTCATTTGTTATATCGATGGTGCTCCGTGAGAATTGCCTCGTGGACTTTTAGAGTCCTTTATTTAATCAGTTTCTGCCCCTGTCCTCATCCGCCCCCGAAGTTCCCAGCGCACAATAGGCTCTTTCCCTCACTCAGTTGAGGGGCAGAATGTTGTCCCCCCCCCCCCCCCCCCCCTTTTGTCCCGTTGAGGTGGTTGTTGTGCCTTTTTAGTAGTGCTTCCATTTGTCGAGACCTTTTCCGAATTGCCGTTCTCTTTAATGGAGTTGTCCCGACAGCAAGATCAGTTTACCTATAGTGCTCCCTGTGCCCGCTTTTTCTGCCTTTGTATGTTGGGCCCCATCTCGTATTCCCCTCTTTTCCTCCACTGTTCCGCCTCTACGGGTCTAACCTTCCTCTAACCCTTAAATTATGTCGAGTATCACAATTCTGCCCCTCCCCTTCAGGTCGCGCTAACGTCGCTAAATTTTCAACCATTTGCCACTTATTCGCGGTACTTCCAAACGCCTTCGTTCTCCCCTTTTTTCGTCAACGATACTTCCTTTGTGTCATGTTCTAAAATAAAGGACGCAACCGGTCATTTCCCGTTGTGAGTACTTCCAAGGAAAGCCTTCTGCGCGTTGGTGCCCTTGCACACCACCCCATTCCACGTTCAACTG
>Ga0179593_1727495_pt1 | contig 16602 bp, 22 predicted proteins | sample CZODoug2_1_08_16_FD_185931 | JGI IMG/M metagenome (GOLD analysis project Ga0179593, IMG submission 185931) | Vadose zone soil fungal communities from Angelo Coast Range Reserve, California, USA - CZODoug2_1_08_16fungal (PacBio error correction) | ecosystem: Environmental > Terrestrial > Soil >... | reverse complement strand
CACAACCAGCCATTTCCTCTTTTCCCGGTATAGAAACGTGCCAGGTCCTCCCCCTCTAGCGATTTGCTTTCGAAGTCCAGCGTTTACTGGATTTCGTTGTCTCACCTTTTCCCTGTTCCCCCCCCCCCCCCTAAAGGTCCTTCCCTTCCCCCTGCTAGTGTTTTGAAAGTTCCGCATCCCTTTCTTTCCCTTTGGACAACCTTTTTTTGCTATAGCCGGCCCCCCAACAGCCGCAGTTTGTCTTCATGATTCAAGCGTCTTTTTCCCTTTTGCCTTTGAATCTCACCAAGTGAACCTCGCCCTCTCTTCTAACCCTGTTCCTTTTCTTTTCAAACGTGTTTCATCGTAGACCCTAACCTCGGAAACTCTTTCTTTTCCCATCTAGCGACGCCCTCGACCGAAACGCACCACCTCTTCGATGTACTCCTTTTCCCTGACCAAAACCCCCGCTCCTTGGTATAGAACGACTTGTATTCTTAGGGTAGCCGCCGAAAAAATTCCTTCTCTTAGATCGCGTGTGTAGACCTTTCTACCAGGGGAGTGAATTGGCGACGGTTTTCCCGAGGTTTCCCCCTTGATATCGTCCACCATCTTTTTTTTAAGACCACGTACCTTGTTTCCGTCGAATTCGTGCCTGCCTCCTAAGTCGACTATTGGCTCAAACCGCCCCCCTTCTTACCCCTGGGATTGATATCTTTCTCCGAAGTTTTAACGTACCTCCTTTCGGATGGCGTCGATGTGTCAACCCCCCCGTTCTCGCCTTTCCCTCCCTTCTCCTTCTTTTTTCCCTTAAGAAAGGACGACGCATCTGATCCGCTCTACTGAAGTTGGTCTCTCCTTCCCAGAAACGAGCGTAAATATCGTTTTCTTAGAGGGAACCGCCCCGACGTCATACACGTGTCCCTCTTTTTGGATTCCCCCCAGAGTTTTCCCCTCTTCTACCCCAATTAAGCTTTCACTACACTTCTTGGCAGCGTAACTTTTTGGGGGGTTTTTCCATTTAGAGATTTGCGAATACCTTCTATTGGGTCATGTCCGGGGATGTTTGGCATCTACCCACTTCCGATCCTCCTCTTTATCATGGAACACCAAATCCTTAGAATGAACAGAACGCCCCTCCCTTTTTGCGTAAGCTTTGAGAGCGGGTCTTTCCTTGAACGGCTATTGCGATATTTTCTAAACTCCTTTCCCAACTCCCTTTTCTATTTCTTCTTTTCGCGAGGGATTCCCTTCCCCCCGCTGGTGACAGATCAACCTCCCTTTTTTCTTTTTTCCGCAAACCGGGCGCGCCGAAGTTTCCCCTGTCCAGTTTCCCCTTTCCAAAAACGCACTCGTCGATGTCCTCTTTCCTTGCGGGACTTGCGCAAAATCTTCCTTCATCCAATCATCTCTCTCTTTTTCCCTCCTTTTTCTGAGATTCTTTTCAGTCCGCGGCATCTGCAGTCCATGGCGTTTTTCTTCCTTTTCTCTCCAAGGATTCGCACAAGTGAGCCTTCCTTGCCAAGCGGTGTCAGATGTTTGAGCCCCCCCTATAGGGAACAAGACGGGTGGATTTCCCTCTCCCCACTGAAATAACTCAGCGGACTCTTTTTAGGAAACAAGAGTAATCCCCCCAGGCTGGCATTCAATTTCATAACAACACCCCCCCCAAAAAGATATCACTCTCTTTTTTACGAAAAAAAAGGGAGGATTTCCTTTCCCTTTCCTTTTCTTCTGAAACGCTTGTGCTGCGATTACTCCCCTCCTGTTACAATCCGGGACCTCGCCTATAGAGTCTGCTTTTTTGTTGGGTGTTCATTTTCTAACAGGCGCGGCCCCAATCGCGAATTGCCCCTTTTCCTGCTGCCCCCCTGCATGATGAGTTCAATCGGTGACACCCCCCCAAATTGTTTTAACCCTAGTTTTTTCCGGTATGACGGCGGTTCCCCCGCTATAAGATGAATTACGTTATGGTTCTTTGCGCAACCCTCCTCTCCGGTGCCTCAAATTTGCCGCCCAAATCGCCGGTTGTTGAAAGAGATGCCATCCAGGCCGAGACATGTTTTAGGTTAAGTCTCAACCCCCTTCCCCTCCATGATCAAAAACACACACCCCCCCCAAACCCAACCCCAAAAAACCCCAAAAAAACCCAAAAAATTCGTCTTCATCCCCTCTAGGCGCAGTGCCTTTTGTTGATATCTCGCGTTCCCTCGCAGTCTTCCTTTTCCGATCGCAAAGAATCGGTCCCCATCAGGGAAGTGGAGGATGGCTTTCTCTCTCAAGGGTTGTCGTCCTTTTGCGTCATCGTTTTTCGTCCTGGACATGATTTTCCTCTGCCTCCCTTTCCCAAAAGCGATCTAATCTCGCATTATTGCGGCCGGTTTCCTCAAGCATCATACATTTCTCTCTCCTTTCGTTTGTTCCAAGTAGCGTTGTCCCAGACCTCCCTTTTTTCGGTCCCTTCCGATGTTCGCTTACTTCCCCCTGGCGTTTAAGCATTTTTGCCTTTCCTTTTCGACGATGACCTTTTTGTTTCCAACCTGCCGCGGGTCGAATCTTTCTTCCCCGGTCTGGGCAACCCTTCCCCTGCACCTCTAAGAGCTGACCATGACAGGGCCCTTTGTGTGGGAGGCTATGACTCCCCCCCCCTTCATCAGCAAATTTGTCTCCCTCAAGAAAGGGAGGCGCGTCGATTCGCATTCTTCTTGCCACGGCCCCCCCTACACTATTCCTTCCATGTGATTCCTCGCCCATCCAGGACCCGACAAGGAAATCCCCCTCACCATTCAGATTTCGCTCCCTTCCCACTCCTGGCACGTTCTTATCGGGAACTTTTCTTTATTCTCCTATCCGTTTTGTGTTTTTTTTTTTTTTACTAAAAACCTCCTTTGCCTTAGCAATGCAGGTACTTTCACAGTGCCCTCTTCTTTAGCCCTCTCCAATGAATTTGTGCGGTTGTTCCTTGCCGAATTCCCTTCCCTTTTTGGGGTTCGGCCGTTCACGGGAGTCCCAAACCTAAAAGGTACCGTTCTTCCAATGGCCTAGGTTTTTTCCTTGCCTCCCTTCCCCCCCCCTTTAGTATATTCATCACCATTTCTTTTTTCATAGGAACAAAACAACTCGTAGGGCATTTGTACTTCATGCTTCCTCTCCTTTCGTTGAAAAGTTGTTTCCTCCCAATTGCCCCCCTTTCCAGCTCGTTCTACCTCTGTTTTTCTGTCCACCTTAACCGAAAGAAGTAACCCCTGCTTTGAAACGCCTATTTGCACTTCATATCAGAGAAGCCCCCCCCTACCTCCCCTCCAGATACCACCCCCTGTCTGGTCTCTAGTCCCCCTCGTCTCCTCCACGTGTCCCGTTTGTCCCCCTCATGGTATGCTTTTGAGGTAGCCGCCGCCATCCTTTTGATTTTAGATGCGTAGTTGTCTGAAACACTTTCCCATGTCCTCCCTGACGGCCTCCTAGGGATGAACCCGTCTCCTCCGGATTTCTGTACGGACAACCCATTGTTTCTTTCATACCAAGCTTCATCCGTGTCGAATTGTTGTACTACGCAGTTCGGATCGAGTCCCGCGTTACGACTTTTCCCGGATTAAACCGCAAATTTTGGCTCTCTTTTTTCCCCTTGATATTGATGTCGGGCCTCTTTGATGTCCTTTTTTTTTTTTTTTTGTTCGATGTGTTCACTCCCCACCAGGTTCTTTTTTTAAGAGTCCCTGTCCTGCACCCTCCATTCGTGTGGCGGCGATAATCAGCTTTTTCCCCCCTCGCTTTTGCTCTTTTTGGGTCCCAGTTAGTACCTCGGTTTCATCTTCTATTCCCTCACGCGTCCCTCCACTTCCAACCGAGGGGGGGAGGAAACCCCCATTTTTCATGCGTTATCCCCCCCTCCTCCCAAAAACTTTAAAGCTTTCCCGTGGGACCGCTGATTTGTCGGTGAGGAGAATACCCCATTGCATGGAGTAAGTTTTCGTCTCCAGGTCGATGGCATCGCCCCCTCTCCCTCCCGCTCTATAATTTTCTATCAATGCCCTTTTTCTCATAACCTCTGAGAGCGGTTTTTCTGTCATTTTTTTCCACTCAAATTCGAAGGCGGGACTTTTCTTTTTTTTTTCTAACGCTTGAGACATCTTTTTCCCCTCTCCCCCCGACGAGATACGACCCTACGAGGTATTTTTTTACGATCCAATATTCTTTTTTTGGTACAACGGCTGGGTCCTCTTCCGGGTTCCTAGACTTTGAACCTCCGAGTCCAGGGGACGTCCCCCCCCCCGCCTCGTCGCTGCCTTCCTCCCTCTTTCCTCGCAAATAGAACTCTTCTCTCTTTTTTTTAGAGAAGATTTCGGCTGGTCATTTGGCACGTTTCTAGCGACGATGCGTTTTGGGCGTTTTCCTTCCGGCAGGATGCAGGCTTCGCACCCCCCCTTTTCCGCTTCCGTGCCAGCGGTTTTCTCTTTCCCAAATCAATATTGTCCCTCCGGTGGACTGGGCCATATTCTCTTCTTGCACCAGCGTGCGCAAGCGTTCTTCCCCCCAAAAGAGCGCCATCCGCCTTGGAATTGAGTGAACCCTCATCCGCTTCCCTCTTTTTTCCCTCCCACAGGCGTATTTTTTTTTTTATACCCGCTTTTTTTCTATCTCTTTTTCTCTCATCGTTCCGTTGTAATCCGGCCCTTCCTTATAGAGCGATGCCCTTTTCGCATAAACGGCGCGGACAAACCGGAATTGCCCATTGCTCTCCCTTCTTTTACTTTGTCAAATTTTTTTTGAAGGCTACCATTTTTTCACTAAAAGCGTTTTTGCCTGTCTGACGGAGGGCAGGTGCCCTATCCCCCCCCCGCGAGGAACTTTTCTTCCGAAATGGCTTTTCTTCCCTCGTCGATTTTCTTCAACTTGATCGATGCCTCCTTTTCTCGCCGGGCTTGTGCAGGACCCTCTCAACCCCCGTGGCGTGAAAGGACGCAGTCCCTTTTTTTTTGATGCACACATTTTCCTTCAATCTTGCCGAAAGGCAAAGCGCTCCCCCCCGACAGCAAAGAGCTAAGGTCGTCGTGCTCTTGGATCTATTTGGGCTCCTGGGTGTGGTCGTGGATGTTTTTGTCTTTATTTCTTTTTTTGTTTTTTAGGTTTAATAGTTCACGTTGCGGTTGAGCCTTTCCCCTCTTCTCATCGCGGGAAGTTTTTTGTCTTGCAATTTCCCCTTCCTCCCGTGTAGTATGGCCACCCAGTTTTTTTTTTGCTCCTTTTACCGAAATACGGAGTTCCCCGTGAATAAAGAGGACCTTTGCCGTCCTGGGAGACCCCTTCTTCTCCCCTGGGTGACTTCTATCTTTTTCTCGAGCACATGTCTGGGGCTATCCCCTTCATCCTTCGTTCTATACCCGTTCCGTTGCAAGTCGAGTTTATGCCTGTGGCCACAGACCTTCTTCTTAGGTATCTTTCTCGAATGTCGTTTTTCCTTTCAGAGGCGTTGGTGATTTCCGAAGAGGACACGTTGACGATGCCGCGGGTCGAAGCGCTTCCCCAGAGCTGGGCAAACTGGGTTCTTTTTTTTCCCCTTCACAGGCAAACGTTTTTCCATCATTTTTTTTCCTTTTTGGTAGGGCTTTCTTCCGGTAACCCAGCAACTTTGATTTCATAACCCTTATGGAGCGTAGATTTCCTGGCGTTTAACCAAGGATTGACCCCCCTTTTTTTTCCATTGTCATACCCCTTTATTTAAAGGTGACTTTCCAGGACCCCTCTTCCTTGCGTCTAAACTTTCCAACCCACATTACAGAATTTCGATAGAGGATCCTCTCACGTTTATATAACGGTCCCACTCCTCAAGGCTGGTTGTCTTTCCCCTTAATCCCTTGATAACCCCTCCTTTTCATAGAATGCCCTCCCCTTTCCACGGGATAGGGCCAACCTTAAGGGTGTGTCTTTTTTTTCATGTCGACTTCCTCTTTCGGAGTTATGGCTTTGTATCCACAGGACTCTCCAAAATAAAGGTACTCTCCCCCCCAGCCAGCTTTCTTCCCTTGTTTGAAACTCCCTTTTCGCTCCTTCTTTCTTTTGATAAAAATTTGCTTTTTTTAATTCAGACCACACAGCGAGGCCATTGTACTTTTTTCATTTCAAGCGTCTTGCGTTGGACGGTTGGACTTTCACAGACACCCTCCTTCCCCCCTTCTCCGAGTTCTTTTGGCACCGGTCATTTTTCCCCAGAACTAATCACGTAAACGAATATCGCCCCCTCTCAGCGACGGACATATAGATTCCCCTCAAAAATCCCAACCTTTTCTGGTTTTTACCCCGCGACAGTCCCTGCTTTTAGACACCAGCAATTTTCGCTTGAGGTCAGCCGCCTTCTACATAAGTCTCGATCTTACCTCTTTTTGTAGACCGTCCCTTTTTGATCCCTTTTCGCTTTTCGTGCAGATCTCCTCCGTCGTTACGACAACCCCCACCCTTATCTCCCATCTTTTTGATGGTGCTTTCGCTCTCCTCCTTTTTATGCGTCCGCGAGTACTTTTCCCTCGGATCAACGCAAATTTGTCTCCCCTCTTCCACCGATCTTGATCGGGATTGAGCTCCTTCCCCGTTTCTCTGTGTCGCGTGTGTGCATCAACACCCTTTTTTCTTTTCAACTCGGAAGCCCCCTACAGGCCTTTTTCTCAGTTTCCCCTTTACGAGGGACTTTTTTTGCCAGGTCGGGACCGAAGCGTAACCGCAGTTTCATCTTTCGCGGGCACCGGCCCACCGCCGTCATCCCTTTCCCAAACTCGGGTTCCCAAAGTTTTTCAACCCCGATTCTACCACCCCTTACAGATATGCACGACAACTTTAGCGGCAGAGGACGCAATTCGCGATTTCCTTTTTGAGTGCGAATCCTTTGCGGAAGGTTATGGACTTCCCTATCACTAGCTGTCTCCATTTCCCCGCGGGGGTATAGAATGAAAACGAACTCCCATACGCCGTTTGCTGACCTCTCTGGAGAGCGGTTTCCCCCCTTTTTTTTTTTTTGCCCCTCAACTTTCTTTGTCTCTCTCTCGCCCACTTCGCTCTTTTTCATTGATGTTTTCTTCATTCCAAAATGCTTGTTACTATCAACTTTTTGCATAATACGGACATGTTTCCTTAAGTCCCGGAGCGCCGGTTTTCCTCCTTTTTGAATAATGACGTCTCCCAAAGAACTTTCTTCCCCTTTTATTGCAAACTAGACCCCCCCCCCCTCCCTCTCCTACTAATAAGTGGTGGTGTGAGAGAGCTGAGTTCCTGGAGGTGTAGTCACGATATGCTCTGTCCCTCTGCATGAGCGCAGAGACCTTTTTTTTTTCCCGGACTCTTTTTCGCTTTTCCCAATCCCTTCGATGCGAAGACTCTTTCTTTGAAGGGTGGACTGCCTCCTCCATCAATGAAATAAATATCGAGCTTCTTTTTCGCGCAGTCTGCCTGCAAGCGTGATCCCTCTTCCCCCCCCTGGCCGGCGAAATTTTCAAAACCTTTTCCTTCCTCACTGTCTTATTTTTCTTTTCTCTCTATGATATGAGAGCGATTATAGTCTTTCTTTTTTTTTTCGATGCCACCGCCTGGTACAATCCGGACATGACGCCTTCTCTTCTTGGGATATTCTCTTCCAAAATTCCCCTCCGTCTGCTTTTACGTCTGCCGAGCTTTCCTTGTTGGTAGTAATTTTTGAGGATAACGCCACAACCTCTGTTTTGGCATCCTTTCTGCTGTCCGGCTTCCCCTCTATCTTTTTTTTTCTTTCCCCTTTTTCTCGTTCTTTTTCCCCTCCTTTGAGATCCCCGAGGCCTCTTTTCTTTCGATCGATGACGACGCCATGCCTGTTACGTTAAGGACATACGCTGTTTTAAAGCCTAGACCTGTGGTGAGCCCCTTCCTCCCCCTCACCTAAAGTCGGACGGTCCCTCCAAGTATACACCTTTCCAGATCCTTTTCCTCGCACCATATTTCCGGTTTGAGCGGACCCCTTCTCTGGAAGAGCAGTCCGCCTTCGTCCCGCAAACGAATTCGACTTCCCCTTCAAGGCGTTGGCGGATCTTTTCCTCTTCTCAAGGTCCTCCTTGAGGGCTCTTTTTCGTCTTCCTCCGTCCTGTGAGGCCTGGACCCTCCCCATGGTTTCCTCCGGTCTACAAACCGATCTCCCCTCTTTAGCATTATTTCTTCTTCTCATCCCCTTTCTTTCCCCTTTTCGTTTCAATTCGCTGTTTCCTTTCGGCCCAGACCGTTGTGGTCATCGGGATCGTGTGAGTTCCTTTTTTCTCTCCTTTAGTTGAGATTGACCTGGTTTCTAGATTTTCTTTTACGTGCCAAGTTTGACCGCCCCCTCGTCGAAGCGCTGGCTTTCCGAGCTGGGCAAAATTGGGGTTTTGTCGTGCAAGGCCACCCCGTTACCCCTTTCCCTCAATCCTTTTCTTCACTTCTCTTCGTTGGGTCGGCTATTCACCCTTTTCAGCCTCCAATTTTGATAACTTTTCCCTCCCTTTATGAGATCTTTTTTAACCCTTCTTGGAATTTCTCCGGTACATTTTATTTTGGTACCAAGGTGAGACCCCGAAAAAATACATGTCCCCTCTGGGACTTAGCCCTTCACTCAAAAAGTCCCTCTTTTTAGCTCTTTTTTTCTTCCCCCACGTCTCTCATGGTTCATTTTCCTTCATGGATGGTTTTATTCCTTCTTTATCATAATAAGTGTTTTCTGAGCTGAGAACTCCCTATTTTCCTTCTTCCGTGCTGATCTTTTCGCGCGATGGAGCGCCACTTTTAATGGGTGGATTTCTTTCGACCAATTCTTTTCCTGGTTTTTCTCTATCAATAGGGCCTGTCCCCCCATACAGGTACGTTTTATGACAAAATGAATTCCCCCCAATCCCCTCCCATCTCTCGCCGCCCTTAGTTTCTATTGTATCCCTGGCTTGCCGGATTGCATAGCGTCCAACAACAAGACGCATCCCCATTGTCCTTCAGGATCCCCTTTTTTTGTGGAACTTCTTGGACTTTCACCCCCCTTTGAAGTCTTTCGCCCTCCCTAAAGAGGGGCAGGTTGCACCTGTCCAAACGTGTCATCGGAGACCCTCCTTCCACCGTTTCCCCCTCTCTTTCGCCCACTTCCCCGACATTCTTTTTTCCCTCACAACCCCCCTCTCCTCCTACTTCTGGGCCACCTTCCTTCATACAAACGCGACTTGATTGCCGGTTATAGAACGTCCTCTTGAGCTTGAGGTAGACGCCCCCCCCCTTATTAGATAGTTTTTCTCGACCGGTCCCCCCATTTTTTCCGGCGGCTCTTTAGGAACAGAGTGACGCCCTCCGTCATTGGTATATACGACCCCCTTGATATCGCAAACCAGCTTTCCCCCCTGATGGTGCCCCTCGACGAAGTCGCTTTTCCCGAGCTTTCCCCCTCCGGTAACCGCCACCTTTTTCCTTTTCTGACCTGATCTTGATGTAGGGATTTCTCTCTTTGATCATTCGGCCGTTTCACGTGCTCCCTTTTCAGGAGGGCTTTTCCTTTTTCTCCCCCAGGTATCTTCCCTTCGCCTCTCCACTCCCTTTCTTTTTTTTTTGGCCCCCCGATTTGGCGCCCTCGACGAGTGTTTTGCGCGAGCCATTTTGGTAACTTTTCTTTCATCTTCTCTTTTTTTCCCTTCCCCTCCTCCTCAACCTCGGGTGGACTTAAAAAAAGAGGTTTGTGATCGTCAACGATTCTCCCCCACCATTTATTCCCGCGATTTCCCCCTGTAAGAGGACCTTTGGCACATTTCCTTTTTTGTTGATTTCCTACCGTTCTAGATCCTCCCTTTTTCCCTTCCTTTGTAAAAGTGATTGGCATCGATAACGCGATCAGATCCCCCTCTGGGTTCCCTCTCCTCCGTTTTTCTTCCTCGCGGTCTAGTCTTTCTTCTTTTTGACTTAATTCAGAAGGAGGGAGTGCTCTTTCTCCACGACTTGCGCACAGCTGAAGCTTCACTACTCTCTAATTTATTTCATTGATTCCTTTCTTCTTCCACTGGATGGTTTTCTTCTCTGATCATCCCCTCTGCCTCCTTGGGCTGACTCCTTTTCTCCTCCCTTTGAAGAACACAACGTTTTCGAGGCCAGATCATGAAGAAGTCTTGCGCAAATCGACTACAATTCCTTCCTCCTACTCTATTTTTTTAGACTCTTCCTTTATCAGGCTTAGCTGCAGCGACGATGTTGTTTCTGGACTAGGAAGGATTCCAGGTCCACGGGCGAGCAGATACGTCCCAGTTTCGCTTATCCCCAAGACTATTGATCCTGTTTTTTTTCCTTTGTGCTCACCTTTTTTCCCCCCGAGCGTCTTTTTTCTCTTTTCGCATCTTCAACACAGAGCGTCCCCCCCCCCCTTCCGGCCCCTTGTGAGTTGAAAAATTAACCCGCATCTAACTCGCTGTCTCAACCTTCGTATTTGCGTTAGGTTCCCTCTCCTTTTGGCAATGATACTTCTTCCCGATGCATCGTCTTCCCTCACCCCTCTTCGGGGTATAGCTCACCGGCGCCGGCCCCCACGGAATTGACCCATTGCCGCTTTTCTTCTTTAAGTGTCGTCGTTCTTACTAATGGTTTTTTTTTCAGGATAATCCTTTTTGCATCCACCTTCTTTCTCCCACTTCTTTTGATTCTTCAGTGACAACGCTCTTTCCTGAGGTATGTACCGGGCGAGAGCAAACAACGCGGCCCTCGTAGTTTAAAGAGGATCTCTTTTCTCGTCCTGTCTTCCCCTTTTTCGAGGTCCCCTTCCCCTCTTTATTTCCCCCCCCCCGAAGCCTTCCAGTCGGATTGAAAACGGCCGAAATGCACGAGATCAAATAAGACATCACTTTTAGGGCTCAAAATTTCCTCCGGACTTTGGACGCTCCCTCTTCTTTCGTTCCCTCATTCTTCTTTCACCATCCATTCTTATGGACAACGCTGGGTTTTATCAAGGGGTGTTCCCGCCGGGAGGGCTCTTAGGACTTGGTCCATTTCCCGGGGTTCCGCCGTATTCCCCACCCTATCTAAAGATCGAGACCTGCGGCTACCTCAAGCATCCTTTAGTTCTATACCGTTTTCTGAAAAGACCACAAACCAAAGTTTGTTTCCCCCCCTTCAAGTTTGAGTGGACATCTAGTGTTGAGTGTGGAATGTCGTCGTCGTATTAAGTGGGAGTTCTCCTTTTTTCCGAAGGTGCTAACGATGCCCCTTGTCACCCCGGTGCGAAGCTGGGACCTCTCTTTTCCAACGTGGGGGTCCCCACTTTCGTGCAATGCAAGGCCAACGTTCCACCCACGCCCCCCCCCCCCAAGCCTTCATTAAGGAAACTTTTTTTGCTCCCCCTCCTTTCATTTTTGATTTCATATCCTCTTGATGCGCGTCATTCCAGGGCGTTTACAATTGCCACGAGCTGTTGCCTTGTCCTTTATTTGGGTTCTCACGCTCCTCCCTTCCCACTCTGTCCCCTCCCCCCCCAATCAACCCGACCCCTTCAGATTCGCTCGTCCTTTGCACGTTTCTTATACCCCTTTTTTTCCAATGGATGTTCCCTTCCACTCCCCGAGGGTTAGCTCGATAACAAACAGCATTCTTGAATTCCGTATGAAACTTTTTCTATTTAGCCGCGTTTTTATCCCCTATGCCTTTTCTTTCCTTTTTTTTTCAGGTTCTTTAGCTGTTTTCCCCGTGTCAGTCCCAAAATAAAGTTCGTATGAAAATGCAAACTCGTGGCCTTTTTTGAAGCATTTTTTTTTTTTGCCTAAAGTTCCTTCCCAATTTGATGCTTTTTCCCCCCGCCCAAAACCTGCCTCAGTCCTTCTTTTATTTCAAGCGTCTTTTGCGAACGTGTATTTGCATTGCACGCTTAAAACCCCTTTCTCTGTACAGCGATTTCCTTTCAGGGTGTAGGTCCGGTCATAGCAGGGCCAACAAAGAACTACTGATCTTCCTCCCCCCCCCTCTGCATTCTCGCAACCCCTTCACCCCATTACCGATTTTTTTTCCCACATTTCCCCCTCCCTCCCGCCTCTTTCAATTTACTTCTCGAACGAAAGTATGTTTGCTTGAGGAGAAGCTTCTTAATCTCGAGATTTCTTTTAGACCCGTTTTTCTTTCCCGTTTCTCTGACTGGCTCGGGTCCCTATGAACTATTCCTCCCTCCCCCGACCCCCCCCCCCTTGGCACCGCCACTTCCCTTTTTCAGGTAGAATAGTTGAGATTGTCAGTTCGACTGTCTTTTCCCCCTCGATGAGGACTCAGTGCACCCCCCTTTGCTGGCGGTTCTTTTCTCTCCTCCTTCTTCCCGTCGAAAGGATGGCTTCGGCTCACCCGGTCTCGGTTTTCACCTCCCCCGGCAGCGCGTCGAACGACCGTCCCGATGTGGATTCTTCAGCTTCTCTTTTGTGTTTTTCGACCCTGTCTTTTACCCTCAGAGTCCCCTACCTCGATGTTCATTTCCTCGGGCAACTGCACCGCCGTTCCCCGTCACACGAGTCGAGTTTTTCCCTTCAACCCCCTTCCCCCTTGACCGACAAAGTAACATCTTCCCCCAGAGGGAAATGGGGCAATCGCTTTTTGCAGCGACGGTGAGGCGTTTCCCCCCGTGAATAGGCTTCCGCATCCTATACCAATCTCCTTATACATGGGCCCCCCCAGGTGGTTCTAGAATGCCCTCCTCCTAAGAACGGTTGGTTCTTTCCTCACAGCGAGGTTTCTTTTCTTCATTTTGCAACTTTTGAGTGTTTTTTCTTCCTTCCCAAACCTTGCTATTATCATTTCTTTCGTTTAGGTCCGCCCCCCTGATTGGTGGACTGATCAAATAGTCTTTGATCATTTACCCTTCTGCCCTGCGGAAGGTCTTCCGAGTCCCTTTTTCCCCCCCACTTCAGTTTCTCTTTTGACTGCGCAAATCTACACCCCATCATAATAATCATCTTTCTTTCCTCCTACGTTGGTGGTGTTTCCTCTCTCTTGTGATTTTTAGTAGATTTTTTCGCTGATCTTCCTCTGTTTTGCAGTTTTTCTTCTTTTCAATTTCTTTCTAAAAGTTTCTGTTTCTCTTAGCCCAGTCTGAGCGAGTCACTCAGGGTGGAATGGCCCCCCCTGCCCCCATGCAATCTTCCTTTGCGGGGAAAGCTTTTCCCTTCAGACCTTTTCTTCCTCCCCCCCCCTTCAAGTACCAGCTGCTCTTACGCAACTTCGAGTGAGGTAATTAGAGACCCGATTTGCTCCCTTCTTTCTTTGATCGCGATTACGATTCTACTGTTACAAACCTTCTAGAGTATCCGGCTCTTGCCCCCCCTTCCTTTTTTTCCCGCTTCTGGACTTTACTTTGTCGTTCACCTAATATGGTTTGGTTACTTCATCTTTGTAAGGATACCCTCCCCTTTCCAACTATGTTTTTTCTTTTTGAAGGGTCTTTTCTGGTGACCTTCCCTTTCGCTCCGTATTTTTTCCGACCTGGGAAAACCCGGAACGAGTCTCGTCTCCCAAGATGATCCCCCCCGCTCCCTGCGCCCCATCGACTCCGTGAAGATTTTCCTTGTTTCTTCCCCACACTTACCGATTCCTTCAAATTTCGGACTCGGCCGAAAATGATCAACCTCTCAATCCCGAAATCCCCCCTCCTTTCATAGGCGCTTGCTGTTTTTCAGAGTTCTCATTTGCCAGTTCCCCCGCAGCCCCCCGAATTCACTTCCCACTTCCGTGCGTCTTTCCAAAGGCTGTCGTATATCAAAGGTTTACCGACATATTTCTTTCTGCTCATCGCTTCATGGAGAAAATGTTTTAAATCCCAATTTTGTCCTCCCGAGTATACCCCACCCCTCGACTGAACTCCTTCAGCATATCTACAGTGGTGGCTGCAATTTTGCTTGTACTTTCTTCCCCCCTGTGCCCGTGGGATTACCTGTATCGTTTTTTTTCCCTTCTTCTTCGAGACTGAAGTGGGGAAAGAGTTTTAAGAAGGGTGAAGGAGGTCTTTTTCCCTCCTATGAAACGTTTCCGACCCCGGCCGGTCTCCTAGCGGGAGAACTTTTCCCAAAACTTTCCTGTTTTTCACCCAAGGACCCCCCGTTCAACGCAAGCTGAAATCATGATTCCCCTGTTTTTTTTTTGTCGGATATTCTCCTAAATTGTTATCCCAGAAAGGTCTTCCCCCCCTTGTCCGTTTACAAGGATTGCCCGAGACATGGGAATTGTCCTAAACCTTTCCCTTCTGGGAATTAACGGTGAGCCTCTCCCCCATACATTCCTTCAGCCCTCCTCCCACCCCCTTCCTCCCCTCTTCTTTACTGGACTTTTTCTATACCGGCATTTTTTTAAGGAACTTGTTTGTTATCTTCCTCTCTTTTCCTCTTTGTTTTTTGAGTCAAACCCCCCTCTGCCTGTTCCTTGCCCTGAGTTTCGCGAGCGGAAATGTTCCTTTTCGGGTGATTTTAATGGGGAACCCTCTCTTTGTTTTCCCACGGGAAGGTTCCCCCCCCCCCCTATGACCGACCACAGTGCAACTCCTTGGTTCTTGCGAAATAGAAGCGACCCCCCCTCCTTGATATTGATACCTATGATTCCTCAGAACCCCCCCCCCCTTCCATTGCCCTTCCCCCTTCCCTCGTTGAGGGACTTTGGCCATTGTCATCTCACCGAAAACCCCCAGTTTGAATCGCCCGCCCTCTTGTCCCGGTCAACGTGTCATCTCCCAAAAAAACTCCTTGCGTCAAAGCCTTTTCTCCCCCCTTTCTCCCATAGCCTTGCAATCTACCCCCCCTTGTTCCCTCCCTTTGCAAGTGAAGACCTCAAGACGCGAATTCTCACGCCCGGTATCTCCCTCCTATGGATGCTTTCAATACCCTCTTCTTCGCGTTTGTAGACTTCGTTCCCCTTTATCACGTTCTCCGGACGGCTTTCGTATTCCACGATGATTTTCTCTCGGTAACAATTTTCCTGACCCCCAGCTGTGTTCTGTCCTTCCCGAGCGACGAATTTCGAGACTCTGAGACTCTTTTCTTTTTCTCAAACCGAAACTTTGGCAGACTTTCTTTTCCCTCAATATTCTTTTCTCTTCTTCTTCCCTTTCGGCCGAAGGATGGAGTTTTCCTCGGCATTTCCCCTTTATTCTGGACTGAACCCCGACAGGCGATGTGGCGGCGGAATCGATCAATTTCCCTCGCCTAGGGCCGCGTTTTTTTCCTCCCCAGAGTAGGTGAAATTCTTTTCATGGCCCGCCCTTACTACGTCAAACGAGGGTGGTCTTCAAAAACAGAGTGTCATGTCTTCCCCCACGATTCTAACACCCCCTTTCCCTGACACTCTGAATCCTCTTTGGCCTGTTTTCCCCGTGCCTGATTTTTAGGCGTCGGTCCGTCCCAGTCGATGGCATAGAGAAAATTATCGGGTTCAACATGGCCCCCCCTTTTTTCTGAATCCCTCAATTTTTTTTCGTCCAGTTCTGTTGCAAATCGCCGGCGGGATGCGTTGTTCTCACGCTTGTCGCAAGCTTTTTTGCAAAGACTCTCGAATTTATTTCCCCTTCTTTCTCCCTCCCACCCGGATGTTCTTTAAGAGTCTTCCCTTTCCGTCTTTCCCCCCTTGACTCTGACTGAAGTCCTGTATACTGCCGAAGTCTTCCAAACGCATCGTACGATGCCTTTTTTTCCGCGGTGACTTGCGAACCTGACTAAATACCTCCTCTACGTTGTTTCCTATTTCTTTTCGGAGGTAGTCGATTTGCTCCCCTTTCAACAGCGGTCAGATGTGAGTGGGGAGTTTTTCGGCAGGATCAAAGGTTTCGCATGGCGTCCGATAAGGTTTTTGTCTTTCGAGCACACCTTTCCCCCCAAGTCCGTTTTTTACTCCCTCGACATTCCCCTGACCTCCTACTCTGCGGCCAGCGTGCCGTGAGAACAAAGATTTTTACATCCCGAAGGTCTTTCCCCAAATGCCCTTCTGTTCTTCTCCCCCCCTCGGGGCGTTCTTTTCTTTCTGTGCCTTCTTGTCTATTTCTCGATTATCGATTTTATAGATGTGGTACACTCGGACATGACGTTTTTTATGCACGGGGGTATTCCCCCCCCCTTCGTGCATCCTCCTTGCGCTGAAGGCTCCCCTTTAGTATCCCCTTTGAGTAGACTCTTGTATAACGCCATGAAAACTCTTGTTTTCCCCCATCGTTGCCGGTCCCCGTGCCCTTTCCCCGCTCTTTCCCTTTTGGTTCTCGCTCACAACGGCCCTCGTCGATTTTTTTTCAAGTGAATCGATTCCTCGTCTGGTCGTTAAGTTTGTTTAAAGTGGTTTTTACCCCCCTTTTTCGGATGTTTTGAAAAAACGGCCTCAACCTTTCATCTCTCAATACAGACAAGCTCGGTGTCATAGTTCCCCCTTTGGCGGTTTTGAGCCTTTCTTGGCTCTCTTCGGCGCTCTAATAATTCCCCAAATCAGGAAGTGTCTGCTTTCCCCTTTGGGGCAGATATCAAGGGGTTGTTCGTTATTTGAGTGCATTCGTCCGTAAGGGTTCCTTTTCCTGAAGGGCTCCCCCCCCCCCCCCTGAAATTTTCGGTTCTATACGCCTCCATACAGTTCTTCTCCCTTTCTTGCACGTACGAGTTGTTCCCACATCTTCCGTTC
>Ga0179593_1723276_pt1 | contig 16602 bp, 18 predicted proteins | sample CZODoug2_1_08_16_FD_185931 | JGI IMG/M metagenome (GOLD analysis project Ga0179593, IMG submission 185931) | Vadose zone soil fungal communities from Angelo Coast Range Reserve, California, USA - CZODoug2_1_08_16fungal (PacBio error correction) | ecosystem: Environmental > Terrestrial > Soil >... | reverse complement strand
CGTTAGCCCCATTCGCATGCCGACTAGTTTCCAAGTCCTAGGCAGCTTGCGATCTCACCGAGCCCCAGTTTTTGTTTTTTCCCATGACACGTAAAAACTGCTCCTTCCCGGAGTTTTTCGCATCACGGCCCGTCCTGCTCCCCCGCGAGAGAAACACTCTTCCAGACCGGAAGAGATGACAAGTCTCCCGGGATAAAAACCCCCCCCCCCCCCCCCACCCACCCCCCCCCCCCCCCCTCCCCCCCCACCCCCACCCCCCTGCCCCCCCCCCCCCCCCCCCACCCCCCCCCACCCCCACCCCCACCCCCACCCCTGATTAGGACCATACCCCCAACCTTCCCTCCACCGTTGAATAGCTCCGTGACGCTGCTCAAAACACTTCCCTTCTTTCCCATGCTGAGAAAAGTACTGGTCCCAATTGTGCGGGCTCAACCATTTTTTGCTTTCTCCTGAATTTGCAGCCCAGAATTCCCGGCGCCGGACGCGTTTCCCCTTGATTTTTTTTCTTTGACGCCGGAAGTCTAGCCCTTTTAAGTTTGTTGGGGCATGCGGGCCGCAGTCTCTTGGGAAAAGGCCGACTAGCTCCCTCAGGAAATCATAAGGTATGTCTCCCTACAAAGAACCCCCCCCCCCCACCCCCCCCCAACCCCCCCAAAACCCAACCCCACCCCCCCCCCCCCAACCGCACCCGTTATTAGAATGCTTTTGTTTACGAAATACCACGCTCTACTCCAGCCTCTTTCCTTTCTTCCCTGACCCCCGCCACGATGGCCTCTCCCTTTTTTTAATTCTAATAATACCGATTTAGGTTTCTGTGCTTATTTTCTCCCTAGAAGTAGCGAGATCTTCCATGACTGAATCTCCCCGCCAGCCCGACATTGGGATCGGGGATGCCACTTTTCCTTCACGTTTTGTTGTTCAATGGCCCTCTTCGGCCCCAACAGTGCCCCTCCTTTGTAATAACAATTGACCCATCCCCACTCTGCTATGAAAAATCCCCCCTTTCCGCCTTTCCTTCACGACCTTCCGAGTCCCCTCCTAATCTTTTTTGCCGGATTTTTTCAGTGATTAACGCTTCGCAGCCCGCAGCCCTTCCCCCACCCTTTTCGCCAGTTGACAAGATCGCCGACGCCCACCCCATCGCTTTTGACCCGCTGAAAGAAGATAAGGGGGATTTTTCGACTCAACATAGAATTTAGTCTTTTCTCCTTTCCCCCAACGCACATGCTGAACAAGGAAGCGTCTGCTTCCCCCGTCCTATTGACTCCTCCCTTTCGGCCTTAACGGTGCCTGACATTTTCTCAACTGCCGGAAGGATAGTCGACCCACATCCGTCTTCCCTTTTCCACCTCCGGTACTTTTTCCCTCCCTCTCTCCATTGACGCCGCGGTTCCTATACTTTTTTCCATTTTGCGGACCTGTAGACCTCCGCTTCGCCATTTCCCCATGTGGATGCACATGCTTGACCTCTCTCTTGCCACACCCCGCTCCCTATTTGCCAGAGAGGTCCCGCGTCTTTTTTTTTTTCTCACCGCATACATAGCGTCCGTGTTTCGTTCACCGGCGCAAGTCGGCTCCTTCCCCCCGTTAGGTCGTCGAAGAAACGCCCTTCTATCGTGTGGCCTTCCCCAGGTCCGAATTTTTTCAGGCCTTTCTTCTTCCCTCCCCTTATCTTTCCGACGAGTTGCCCCCCATCCGTCCCCAGCAGAAAGAGGATGTCCCCACGTGCGCCGCCAAAAGATTCATACTCGTCCTTTTCCTGCAACACTGTGCGCACCAACACCCCCTTTCCCCTTCCCCTGACCGAGAGGCATCCCCCTCCTTTTTCCCCATATTTTGCAAGAAAGCGTGCTGGCCGCCGAGCCTACTGGCCCCCCTTCAGCTTTTCACTGCAACAAGATGATTGAAAGCTGCATTTTTGGTTTTTTTCAGTAAGCTGAGGACTCATTCATTCTTCGGGTTCGGCACCATGCACTTCATAGGCAAGCACCACCGCCCCCCTATTTCGTCTCAAATTAGATTCCCTGACCATGTTACCCTTGCATAGCCCCCCCCCTCTCCTACATTATTTGTACCGGACTTTTTTCATGTTTGACCTCTCTCCCTAAAGCCTGAGAGCCGGCTCGTCTTCCCCTTTAACTTAGAATACCTCTCTTCCGGGAAGAACCGCTCCACCTTTCTAGCGCACCGAGATTTTTAACTTGCTCTCTTGCCAAGTGCCACAATTAGTATAGACCCTCTTTTTTTTTTTCTTAACAGACAATTTGAGTCACATAACTCTCTTCGTTACTTCTGCAATCTTATTCCCTATAACCCTGGCCCATCTTCCCCCCCCGAAAACTCTGGAAACGAAAGATAGGTTTCCTAGGAAGATGATGGATGTATATTTTTTCCTTAATTCTCCTTCCACATGAACAAGCCCCTTTCTGATTATTTTCCTAAGACTCACCATCCCCCCAGTTGTGCAGGAAAGACCTCTTTCTTCCCGACCCTGCCAGCGAGCGTCTCCCCCCACAGTAATCGAGCCCTGCGAACTAAGGGCGTTCCCTCTTTTCCCTTAGCCAAAGCCCAATCATGATTATGGTCTGCCCACGGTGGAAAGAACCTGACTTCCATTTTATTTATGACGAGAAGAGCACCGTCCCCCCTTTGTCATCCCCCGCCCATCGACGATCCCCGATGATAACGTCTGCCCTTAGTCTTGTCGCAAAGACTCCACCGGTGAATCTGGCTTTCCCCCTTCCCCCAGGTTAGGAAAGCGTGCCGTTTCAAAATGCCAAAAGAGGCTAGATGTACAATTTCCTCCCCCTTTTTCCCCCTGGAGACCGGATCTTCCTTTTCGGAACATAGTACACCCCGAAAATCCTCATTCATTTTCTCCGCGCACATGCATTCGCCATTGATTCCACTTTTTTTTCAAGAAGTTTGGGGGTCTTTTTTTTGGGGGGTTTTTACCTTCTAATGCCCATAGCCCTGCGCCGCCAGGTTAGCTGCTTTTTTACCTTTTCTTCCTCACCACCCTTACTGTCCGCCTCCCTGGCTCTCCCTTGGTTTTTAGGTTTTTAGAGGCGAGCCACCTTCCCGCTTTTTCCCTTCAGACCTAGAACTTACCCCCTATAGGATCCCCCCGATTATAAATCAGTCCTGCCCTCCTTTGTTCTTTTCGCTGGTGATTCCCTCGGTACAGTAAAGGCTCTTAACTTTGGAGTTTCCCCCTTCCCGAGCCGTGGATCATTTTTTTTTTATCTTCCCCCTTTTTCTTAATCCTAGCAAACTCTCAGACGTTCCGCGCTGATCGTTTCCAAAGCCTTCACTCTCTGGCTTAGTAGAAATGACAGTACCACGTCTTCCTTCTAAGTCCTGCCAGTCTTTTCAGTAGCATCCCCTTGTCTTCATCTCCCCCTACCGTCCGTTGACTGTTAGATTGTTCGTTTGATTTTTCTTCCCCGTTACGCTACCCGGTTAGCTCCCCCCCCCCGGATCCTTCTTACCCCTGGCCCCTTTTTTTTTCGCCCGTGTCTCCCATCCCTCTCGCCCCTCATGCATGCTGCGCTGAGCGCCTTCAGTGACCCTTTTTTTTTGAGTCCTCAGGGCCCAGCCCCTCTGAAAGTGAGACTCCCCCCGCACCCCCCGTCACCCCCTTCGACCGTGCATGGAGAGTTCTTTTCCTTTTCCCCCCCCCCCCCCCCCCCCCCCTCCCCCCCCCCCCTCCCCCCGCGCACGCCCCTTTTCGTTAGGGACACTTTTCTTCGCCTCTTCCAGTGTTTTTTTTTCCTTTTCCCACCACCCGCAGGGCATTTTTTAAACTTCCTTTTTTTCCCTGAGGCTCAAGTTTATAAGCCGACCTCGGATGTTTTGTCTGTCCGACGGAGCGAAAGCAGTCTGCCCCCACTTCCCCCCATGAGGATTTATCTCATCTCCTTGCATAATGGACTAGTTGAGTTTCGTTCGCAGATGCTCTTTTCGGTGGGTTTTAGTTTTCTGGTAGCGGATTACCCCCGATCGCAGCTTTGAGAGAAACGGGAGTTACCCCCCTCAGTTTTCGCCCAGATACCCCCCTCCGTCAGGTCCGTTCTCTCTGCAGAACGGCGTGGAATGACTTCCCTGGTAATGTAAGATCCAAGCTCTTGCCCCCAATCCTCGATCCGCGAGGTACTTTCAGACAAGATAATCTACCTAGCCCGTCCCCTAGCCGACCCCCCCGATTCCGCACGCAACCCCATGCTGTTCTGTCATGTTCCCCTCGCCGCCCCCGATAACAGCTTCAGCCGTTTCTGCCGATGTTTGTGCGGATGTTCTTTCGTGGCAGCTATTTAGTTTCCGCTTTTCATGAGGTCATCCTTTTTCCTCCCTCTCGGGTATTCCAGAAAGTAGACGTAATCGTTTTTTTTCTTGTCCTTCCCTGCCCTGCAATCTTCTAGTTCCCTTTTCTCATTCTGACAAGAGAATATGCCCTTATCCCAAGACAGATTAAAAGAAAGCCTCTTTCCCATAGCACTCCATCCCCGGATAGATGTTCTGCTTTTTTTTTTCTTTTACCACGCGGACCGCACTCTATGTCCCCCCTCTCAGTCTCTTGAAAATTACCCCTCGAATTTCATTTCGGCAAACCTTTCTTTTTTTCCGCTCAACAAGAAGTTCTCCTTTTCCCTCTTTAAAGAAAACGACCCATTTTGACCCAGGACTCGTCCCCATGCTATTGCATGATTTACCTCCTCGCGTGGTTGCGGTAAGCAAGCAGGACTTCTTCCTTCAAAGCGACAGAGAGGACTTTTTCCAGCCCCCCAAGAAAATCCTCAGATGTTTTGATGTATATTGCCCTTTAGTTGCCCCACTAGCCTCCGACGATCCCTTCACCGCCCCTTCGCCCTCCCAGGACAGTGACGTCACTTTTTTTATCGGAGAACGGCCTTCTGCCCGTGTCTCCTGTTTTTCGTTCCCACCCTGAGAAGAGAGACGATTTAATGACCTTGTTCCTGGCGTTAAGTGTCCTGCACTGATCTCGTGCCGTTCCGGCAGCTTTTGCTCCGATTTGTTCCCGTCAGAGAGGAAGTAGATCCTTCCCACCCTCCTTTTTTGATTGCCTTCCTAGGGCTATGGTTCGCCTCCCCCTCCCGTCTTTCCCTCCATGGTCGCCGATAGAAGCTCCCCTCTTTTTTGCTTTTCCAGCACGCCACTCTACCGATGTCCGTGTCCCACCTTTTTCTTTCTGCCGATTTGCGCTGGCTGTGCTTTTTCGCTTTTGATGTTGCAGGACCTAAGCGGCTCCCATTCTGGGCCGGCGTCGAGCTGAATCCTCTTTTTTTGCCGCCCCGGCTCTTATTCCCGTTCCAGCAGATACTCCGCTATCCGGTTATCGGACCCCTTTCGTTCCGTCCTTTTTCCCGCCAGCGCGATCCTCCCTTTCTTAGCTTCGACAGAGAGCCCAAGTTTTTCGCCACTTAGGCCTCCCCCTGAGCCCCCCCCTTTTCTTACTTGCCGTTCCCCCGCGCGAAAGAATCGAGGTCCCCGGCTTTTTCGCAAGCAGTCAGCGCTGTTACACTTTTCTTTCTTGAGTCACTCCCTCTTTTCCCCTGCGGGAAGATGTTTGGCCGTTTTTGACGTCTTTTTCCACGCGCAGAACTTTCAATGCCCTCCCCAGTAGTCTTTACAGAATGACCTCCTCCTCTTTCCCTTCTCTTTGAAAGCCGCACGTTGGCCAAGGCCGTCCACGTCCTTCCTCCAGAACTTCGCGGCCATGGTCGGAACTCCGAAACAGATGTCCTCCCCCTTTCCTTGTTGTTTTTCTTGATGCTCTTTTCCAGTTCAGAACTTGGCATATTCCACAGAGGACAGAGAGAATGACTCACTTTCCCTGCTCCTTGCAAAACACATCATCCTTTCCGCAACAGCTTAATCAACTTTCGCGGAACTGCAATCCCCCCCCCCCCTTTTCCCAGATAATAACATAATTCTCCTTGCCAGCCCGTTGCACAAGCGCCGACTTTGCCCCCTCCAGATGAGAAGGTGTCCCAAAAACTGGCTTTTTTTTCTATGTTTCCCTCTTGTCCCCCCCCCCCCCCCCCCGTTTCAGACTGACATTTCGCTTCCGTGACTGCTAGAGTTTTCGCCGGCAGGAAAGATCCTGACCTCCCCCTTGAGACTGGACCTGCGTATGAGATGAAAATACTCTCAGACCTCATGCCTTTTGTTCTCGCGCATCTGCTTTTTTGAAAGCTTATTAAATACTCAGATCCGCTCCTTTAGCCCCAAAGAGAGTCCTTCTGACCACCCCGTCTCTTTCTCACTGCGGAGAATTCTCAGCCCTCCCAGTCCCATTCCTCGTTTTGAAGTTTGGACATGTCTCTAAACGCGGATAGTTTCTTCAGAGAGACGTCTCTGCCAGCTCACCAGTCCGTCTCTGAACCAATCCTCCTCTCTGCCCAGTGCCCCCCCCCCCCCTCCTGTGAGCCACGACCATGCTGTCTTTTTCTTTTCCCCTACCCAATCTTCCGTGCAAATACCAGTCGATTTGCCCCCCGACAGCACGCTCGAAGACGAGATACTCTAGAGACCCCTCGAAGAGAATTCCGAAGGCTACTTCCCCCAGTTTTCCAACCACAGTAGCCACCCTAGAAAAGAACAAAGACCTCCCCAACTAGCCAGAACTCTTCCCCCCCCCCCCCCCCCCCCCCCCCCCCCCCCCCCCCCCCCCCCCCCCCCCCCGCTTCCCCGTTTTCCGGATGCCGGATGCATACAAATGTTCCTCTCCATTTCGTGGATGTCCCCGTTTTTTTTGGCACGTTTTTTTTCATTTAGGCGCATTCTTCGCCCAACGAACTGGCCCGTGACCCCAACCCCCTATTCCGTGGCGGGCCGTCTTCAAAAGTGAGAACTTCGTTGCAAGATCCGTCTGTCATGCACGCCGGAGCCTCCTTTTCCCTTGCGAGCCCGCAAGGGGGATCTGACAAAAAGCAGGATTGTAAGCCCGAAGAATAACGTCCCTTTTACCCCCCCCTGACGCCTTTTAGTTAGCAGCGCAACATGCCCTCCCAGTCACCCTCAGCTTCCTCCTCAGGCTTCCACTTCTTGAAGAAGAGCATAGGCGTTGCGACAGCTCTGCGTTCTTCTTCGAGAAGGAGATCGTGCTTTCTTTCACTGGATCAGATAAGCTTTTTGAAGGAGGTGAGACCTCCGAATTTTGTCTCGGCGCTAAATTTTTTTTTGCCTGGTGGGCTTTGTGTTAGCTTTTTTCCTTTTTTTTTTTTCATTAGGGCTTATGGTTTCGCAGAGTGCTGGCACCTTACTAGGCAGAAGGACCCCCTTGCACCCTATTAAAGTAGACTCTTTATATACGTCCCCTTTTTTTTTCAACACCTCAGAGATAAGCCCTTTTGCCCCTGACCAAATAGAACTTCGCGACCATTCTCATAAAGCGCTCGGGTCGCCTTGTAGCCCTGCTTAAAGACCCTCTTGAATAGAGCCGTTTTTTTGGCCCCCTTCTGCTTTTGTGGAAGAGTAGCGAAGCGGGCGTTCCCCTCCCCCTGTGGCATTTCGTGCTGGGGCTTCTAAGCTCGCATTAACCAGGACAGTACGAAAGACAACCCCCCCCGTATCTGTCATAGCTGTGCCAGACGACTCTCCCCCCTAACGCCCTTTTCTGAACGACAGGCCTGCGAGTATCTCTTCGCCTCCCCCTTTTTTACCCTTTCCACCAGCCCCCCCCCCCTGCTTTTTTCTTTTTTGGCTTACGCCAAGAATTCGACGCGCAACGGTGTACCTCTCTGGTCATTACCCAATATTCCCAGTCCTCTTTTGGAAGATATGAAATCTCGCAACCTCCCCCCATTTTCCCCGCCTTTTATTCCTCCTCTACTCGACCGTTTTTTCTCCCCCGCGGGAGTTCCAGCAGGGTGTCTCCTTTTTTTCCTTCGTAGAACATATAGATAGTCCGCCTGTCCCGCCCGAGCACACTTAGTCTTCCGTCCTGATGCTGACTCTCTCCCTTTTCATACCGAGTCCTGTTTTTTTTTTTTTTTTTTGTCATGAAGCTTCGACTTTTCTTTTTGTCCTCCTCTCCCTGCAGCCTACAGGTCTTCCTTCGTTTTTCATGCCCCGCGAGAAAAATTGCTTAATCTGCTCTTCCTTCCCCCTAAACCCACCAATCCGCCCCTCCCCCCCTTTTTCTCTGCACGAATATATAATTTCTCGTCTAGGCAGGGAGCCTTCTTTCCGTTATCTAGACTTTCCCCTCCTACTTTTTTCTTGCCCGCTTTGATCAGACCCTGTTGCCGTCGCCGAAGTGATACCCACGGCTCAGTTTTCTTTTTTTTTTTTCCTTCATTAGATTCTTCTCTTAAGGAACAGCCAATATTGCCCTCTTTTATGCGCGTTTTTACATGCTCTAAATCCTCTTCCACTTTAAACACACGACCCGCATTTTTTCTGGCTTGACGCCCCGACCTGCTTTGCGGCCTTTCCCTTTTAACTACGAGAAGGTAAGAAGATAGTTGTTTTCCCCCCCTTCCGAATCTGCATGAAATAACTGCTCTCGCTTCCCCTGCGCTTTGAGCGGCTCTAGTTAGCTCTTCCCGTGGGGAGCAGCGCCACACACCCCCCTTCGGATATTTAATTAAGTCCTTTCTTCTCCCTGCAAAGGCGGGAAGTCTTTTTTCCCTGCGAGAGTGCGTGATGACAAGTGCAGAGCATCTTCAACCTTTGGATATTTGGAACGAGGAGCTAATTCGGTTCTAATAAGCGCCGCACGGTTGGCCCCTTCTTCCGATTTAAGAATTAGAAGAGCTTTGCCGCCGTGTCAAAAGAGAAGCACAGATTTCTTTTTCGTATTTTCCCCCATCCCCATTCCTTAGAGAAATTAGATGCCTCGAGCGAATGAAGAGTTATTCTCTCGCCCTCGTCAATTCACCCTCCAGATCTAGTTCTGTTTAGTGAGAAGCGAAACGCTTGAGTCCGATGTAGTACCTCTTCTGGCGGGTAACATTACAGACACTTATTTTTTTTTTGTTGTGTTTTCTTTTTTTTCTTTTAGTTTGTGTATTTGTGTGGATAGGAGGGCTCGGTAGCTTCCCGTGACCTCTCAGGTTACGTCCTTTTTTTTAGATAGATGCGTATTCGCTGAAGAACTCACTTTTTTTTCTTCGACGTAACCGATCTCCGACCCAATCAAGTTCGATTAGCGCTGCCCTTTCGCCCCCCTTTTTTTCTTCCGGCCAATCATTTTTCAAATCTCTTCTCAGGTTCTCGAGGCGCTCCGACGTTCCCCCCCCCCCCCGAAGATGCGCCTTTTCGTCACTTTTTAGACCGAGGACCCCGCCTCGCTAGGGTAAAGAGACTAGGCCCTTCCGAGCAGAACAGACATGCGTCGACTTTTTGCAACCTTGAAACCTTCAGGCAATCCCCACTCTCTTTTTTTTTTTTCCCCCCATGACAGACTTGCTGTTTTGAGCGCCACCTTTCTCCCCCCTTCGCAAAGGTGAATACGCCTTTTCTTCCGTGGAGAATTATTTTTTTAGCCGCGCGTCCCTTTACCCAGGAAGCGAACTTTCGGTCTTCGTCCTCCACACCCTGGTTCGGTTTTCGCCGCTTCTTTTGTTCTTTGGGCATGCCCTGAGGCTTCGCGCTTTTTTGAGGATCTAGGGAATATATTTTTTTTTTATTCGCCAGGTCGTAGGTCACGACCCTTTCCCTTTTTCATGAAACTTCCCTCCTATTCGTTTTTTAAAGAATAATCACCCTGTCGTGCTCACCTAGATGTCTCCGATGAGCGCGCGGACAGATGTGCTCCCTTCCCTTTTTATGTCTTTTTTGATCGAGCTAGCCTTTCCAATCGAGCTTGCAATCTTCAGCATCCGTCCCCTCAGGGCTCTTTCTGCATGAGCCGCATTTCCCCCTCAGCATTTTTTCTTTTTTTCTTTTTTTTTCCGTTTTTTTTTTTTTGACATGCGTATCTTGGCCTCCGAACTAGCTTTCCCATTCTTTTTGTTGTTCCCCCCCGACCTGGACGCGCAGTTTTTTTCCTCTTGAAGCGACGCCGTTTTCGCCTTTTGCACCGGCGACCTTTCCTCTACTTTCCAGGCGTCCGGGAAACACGTTTTTGTCCCACTTTTTAGAGCGATTCCCCCCGTTCTGTATTATTGACAGCGAAGGTCCGTGATTATAAGAAAATCTCCGAGGAGCCTGTCCTTTCCCTCTTCTCTCAGATTTGCACTTCACCCCCCAGTTTGATACTTTTTTCTTGAAGTTTTTGGAAGATCCTGAGTTTTCTCCCTGCTAGAACCTGGACTTTTTTTTTTCGACGATGGCATCTCTGTTAACTCCTCAGTTTTTTTTGTTTATGAGGATCGCCCCCCCTCTGGCCCGTCGACCTGCTTTACCGAAGCAGTTTTCTCCCCGACCGACGCTGACTAGAGCCCCACCAAAGGACTCCCCCTCACGCCCGTTTTAATCACCTGATTTGCTTTTCAGGGACACTAAGGCTCCGTTCCTCTCTTCGCTTCAGCACCCCATTTTTTTATTCAGTAGGACAGATCCCCCGGCCATCGCGCGACCACCTTTCCCTGACCCCCTTTTCCTTTCCTGACCCCCGTAGGGCAGACCCCAGCCTTCCCCTTGGTTTGAAATAGCTGCGGTAGTAGCTTTACAGACCGTTTGAGCTTTGGTCAAAGAAGTGAGCCCCCTATACCCTTTTTTATTTCGAGAGTCTTTTTTTTTTAGATTCAGGGACCTCTAGATACCTTTGCCTGAGATACCGTCTCCTCCTTCTCACACGGCGACCGCCGCCCTTTTCCTCGTTTATCCCCCCCGAATATCGACCTGCGGTCTCTTGCCCCCCGAGCCCGCGGACATGGTGCCTCTGAGCCCGACCTGCCTCCCTTCCCTCTTCCCCCTCCTTTTCGCGCGCAAGTCGCCCTAGTACGATCCACGAAGATGCAAGCGTTGTCTTCCTCCTCCGAACATAGGGATGAGAGCCAACATTCTCCATTTTTTCGCCGACGACTAGCCGAATTTGCCCTTCCTCCGCACTTTCACACAGATGTTGTAGTTTTTCTGAGAAATACCCAGGAAGGCTCCACCCTTTGACCATAAGCAGACCCCGCCCCTTTCACCTTTCCTAACTCCTCACCGCCTTTTCTTTGGACTCCTTGACGTTTTCTTGCTCCCCGCAAACGCACTCTCGTTTATTCACGTGGCGCTGTTTTTTTTTGGGAGTTCAAAAAAGGTCCGCAACCCATGAGCCAAAGCTTGTTTTTTTTCTTTCGTTGAGCGCCATCTTCTTTCACCTAGTCGGCGAAGCGCCCTGCATTTTTTTTGGCGAGGATAAGAACGGACCTTTTTTCCTTCACTGTCCCAGCAGCCGCCATGATCCTTCTCCGTTCCTAGATGCCCCGCCCCTGTTTTTATCCTTTCTCTTTCTTTTTCTCGCCCAGCGACGCATCGAGTCGGTCCCCCCTTTTCCTTTAGCAAGATATAGAGGTGCTGGCCGCAAAATATCTATTTTTCCGTCGAGAAGACATCAGATGATCCCTCCGGTTTAGTAATCAGAAGCCCAGACCCTTGACCACAGGAGATCTTGCTTTCTACGAGCCCTCCCTTCGCGCCCAAGCAGATCGTCCGATCTCGGTGAGACCAGATAACCGTTTTTTCTTGATGAGTTGCTGGTCTTCCCGACCTCATTTTCGTAGAGCCTGCCCCCGCCCTCTTGATGCAGTGATAGCTTCTTCATTGCGCCGAGCAGCGGCATCGCTACTATTGCGTCCCCTCTCCCTTTCTTAACGAGTATTCTAGCTCGTTTCCTCCTTGTCCCTTTTTTTTTTCTTTCAAGCCCAGAGGAGACAGGAGGACTGATTCTTCCGTCAGCGCTTAGCCTTACTTTTTAACGTCGCTACCCCCATCCCAAAACGCTATGCTTATTTTTTTTTCTTCCTGCTGCTAACTATCCTCCCCCCCCGCCGGGTTTCTTTCCCACGACCCTGCCGGTGTTGTTCTCTGGCCTGTGCGCCATGCGGTCCCTTCAGTCACCCCTGACTCCCCCTCTTCTTTCCCTCTCGTATGGTAGGTTTTTTTCATGATCCAGTGAAGTTACCATCGTCCAGATGTTCGCCGCGCGAATCCAGTCCAAGAGTTTCCCTCGTACTCCTGGAGGAGGGTTTTTGAATGCTAGTGGATTCTTCGACTCTTTCTTAATCTAGTGACCCCGAGAGCCTCCTGATCCGGGCAGGTTCCTCCCCGCACCCGCAAGTAAAATCACAAGTCCTCGGGGTCCCCTTGTATTACAAACCTCCTCACAATAGAAACCTTTTCTGACGGGCCTATAGACCCAGGAGTCAAATTCTCATAGAATGCCCTCTATTTTTCAACCCCCCCAACGCATACCCCTTGTATGAAGGGTCTCTAAGCTGTTTTTGGTTTTGTTGAGATCATTTTGGAGTCTCCCCCCTGTGCCGCCCCCATACGTCTAACCTTATACCAGTTCAGAGTGGACTAGTTTTTTTTTTTCGCGCAGAATTACTTATTTTTCACCGCCACATTTGCGCGGCCGAGTTTCTTTCTTCGCCCTGATACGGAAGATCCTTCCCCTTGACCTTCGCTAAGAGGGCTACAGTCCCTCCTTTTCTTTTTCCCCCATTTTAACTTAGCGCGATGCGTTCCATTGAGACGGGTTCGTCGATCTTCTCCCCTCTTTGGAGACGCCCCTCGAGACTTCCCGCGTTCATCGTTTGAGTCTAAGAGAGCGTCGTGCCTAGTTAATCCAGTTTCCCCATCATGGCCTTTCTCCCCTAAATCATCTTCCCCTTTTTTTTTTTTTCTCTCTGGAGGCGCGAGGTTCCTTTTTTAGAGCATCAAGCCCCGTGCGAATGTCTTGGTGGACGAGCGTCCTTCTCTGCGCTCCGGAGCCTAATGTTCCATCCGGCCTCACTTCCCCCCCGCACGAAGTTTTTCAGTATAATTCAGTCATACTCCCCCCAATGCGGCTGGATGGCTTTGATTGGCCTCCCGGCTCCCGCGCGAGTGCGCCTTTTCACCTTTGACCCATCACCTTTTTTTTTAACGGCCTCGGGTCCCTTTTTTGTTGAGATTCAGAAAAGTCCAGTCCCCGCGAGAATTTAGCCGCAGCGAGTCGATTTTTTCCCCCTTACTAGATAAGCATTTATGATTCGAGCAAGAACTCTCACGAGTACTCCCTTTGGTCAGTGTTCGTCGGGCCTGATGACCTCCCTTTTTCTTCCTTCTGACCAGCGAAAGAGCTGGTTTCTTCGTTAAAGAGACCCTTCCGCCATTTTTGAAGACGACTAGCTGTGCGTACCGTCCAACGCCTCCTTCTTCTTCCGCGACTTTTCTCGGCTCAACGACGCAGTGTCGGCCCTTCCGGCAGGAAGAAGCTGTCGGTCGTCCGCGCGACGTTTTCCTCCGCCAAGGCCTTTCTTTGAGATGGGCCCCTCTGAACACCCCATCGTTCAGTTCCTCCCAGTCAGAGATCAGAGTGCCCTTCCCTGGACGCCTTATTTTTTCACCCAGATGCTCTGGTGGTGTAATGGCCATGCCCTTAGCTGAACAAGAAGCCATCTAACTTTCCCCCCTGCGCTAAATTTTTCTCTACGAAGTTGCGACAGGGAAGCATTAGCTTAGACCCCCCACTTTTTCCAGCACGCTAGTCCCACCCCATCCTTTTTTTTTAGAAGGTAGAATCCAGGGGTGTAGTCTAGAGGTCCCTCGATCCGCGTACGAAGTTGGCTTACTAAGGTAGAGATCCGTCGAGGAAGGGTAATCGCAGTTTTGCAATCCCATGATTTTATTTCCTGACTTTCTTCCCATGGTGAACAAGCAATCGCTGGAACCGCCATAATCCCTGGGAAAACAGACTTCATTTCTCCCCGACTTTTGCCTTTTTTTAGGCCTTCAGAGAGCCCCCGTACGCGAGTGCCGGAAGTTTCAGATTCTAGCCTAAGAGCAATCTAGGTTGGTTTTTTTTTTTTAGTCCCGAGAAAGTCCTTGAGGGAACCTGCTTCCCTTACAGGCAGATGACGTCCCGCCCCGAGCATCCTCCGCGCAGGTAAGCCCGTCCTTCAATGCGACGCCCCCGGCGTCGTCTCCCTTGTATCTCCACGAGCTCCCATTTATGAAGGCTATACCCGATCCCCCATGCTACGAGAAATCCTTAAGCCCATGCTGCGCACGGGCCTTGCAGCGTCTCCAGACGACAACTTTACTCAAATGTTTCCCTTTTCTGGCGCAAGAGGAACTTTTTTTTCATTAAGGGCTTTGCATTACCCGCTCGGAAGCTCGTCCGTTAAGCCGTCTTTTACGCTATGCCCACGGCTAGATTTTGATGTTTTTCTTTATAGATATCTCTCTTTCCTTTTCTACCGGACGTTTCCGACCTTTCTTTTTCCTTTCCGTTGGTGCGCTACGAAAGAACTTAGCTACGCCCTTTTTTTCTCGCGAGATCTTGACTCAACTGTTTTGGCCCAGAATATCTCTTTCTCAGATGTTCTGTTGTGGAGGCGGATCGTCCTTGATGTACCCTAATTCCTAAGACGCCCCGAAGGGCGGCGAACCTTTATAGATCTTTAAAATGGCCGCACCCCATCACTTTTATCGAGGGCACTTTGTTTTAGAAGGCGCCGCATCCTCTTCGACGAAGTTTTCCGCTCACCACTTTTGCTTTGTTTCAGCGGAATACTTCCCCCCCGGGAAACCTCCCCGTTTTTCAGCCCCACATTCAGTTACCCCGTCCGTTTCTGTGAAGAAAGTGTGACCCCTTCCCCTGTTTCGATCCGTTACAAAAGTTGCCTCTTCACCGTTGGCAGCTTGACTGCGATGGCCCCCCCCCCCCCCCAGCCGGAGGTCTCTCTCTGCCCTCTTTTTTTTTTTCCAGCATGATAGAGGACCTTTCCGTCGTAGCAGAACTCCACCCCGGGTTACTTGTACAGATATTTCTTTGACCCCTACTCCTGCCTGGCCCTTATAGCCCCCCCGCCTCTGCATGATTCCCCCCCCGTGCTGAAGCAGTCTTTGCACAGCGGATTGTTTGAAGCGAGAGTTCCCCACAGCATTCCATAGCAGTGTTTTTTATGCTGCAGGAAAGTCGACACCCCTTTTTCCCTGGCCTAGAGAGCACTGCCTTTTCTTTTCTCAAGTTGATGAGCTCCATTATCTTTCCCATGACCTAATTTGACCTAACTCCCTACGTCCCGCAAGATACTCCCCCCAGAAGGTTTCTTTCCGATTTTTCTTTCCCAATACCTGGCGAACTCCCCCGTAGCACCGATCTAACCCCCCCCCCATAAAGCACGACAGCACCGACCCTTTTTTAAGGTGGACCGGCTTGCCCGTTTTTTTTGACACGCCCCACGCCCTGCACGGCTTCTGTGTATCCGATTCGCAGCGGTTAGTTGCGGTGCTAGATCCCCTAGGGCCAAGGCATGTTTCCCCCCTCCAACCACTTTCATTCTGTAAAGCCGTGCCTATCGCCCATTTGCGCTCCAGCTCCCCACTTTTTTTGACAGAGAAACTTGCCCCGCTCGCCGCTGATTCATCGCATTTTTCGTTAGCATACGTCCTTCCTTTTCCTTTCATCTTTTTTTAGCGGACAATGACTCCGCGAGAACCTGAGCTGTTTTTATTGCCCTCTGCGTTTCGAAAGACTAGCCGGTGTTTTACCCTTCATCCCCGCAGGTCATGTCTTGGACCCCCCCCCCTTTGATTTAAGCTTTATAGGAAGGGCCGCACCCCCCCCCCTTTCGGCACTGCAGTCCTTGAGAGTTCCGTGCGCGACCATACCAACATCTGTTTTTTTCTTATGACAGATGTTTTTTTTTTTCTAAGGGATAGTCCTTGAAAGACCACAGTCTCGTGACACCGCATCATCTGGTCAGCGCTCGACCCATCCCCAGTCTTTCCCAAAGGAAGCCCAGTGTTCGCGTGACTTGAGTGACTAGCCCCCTTGACCGTACCTCATGTATTAGCGCTAGGCGAAACCTCGTGTTAGCCGTGGCGGTACTTCTTGTTCCCCTTGCACATTTCGCGCTTTCGCAGGGGCAACGGCACCCCCCCATCCTTAGACACGTATAAGGATGACCTTCCTTCCGCCCCCTTGCAGGCCCCGGGTCACTCCTTTCTTTTCTATAGGATTACTCTCGTCCCACCTCACCAGTTTACTTTTGTTGTGGAGATTTCCACAGTTCGGCATTTGTGTTTTTTTTTTATCCTCCCCCGTGTACGATTGTGTCAGCCGGTGTGTGGGTTTTTGTTAGCCCGTATGCGTTTTAACCGCACACGCCTCCCTCTTCCCATTTTTTCTAGTATGTAATAGCAGTTTCCTCAAGCCCGAGAAATCTTTCGGGCCAGTACAGCCCCTCGCGAATGCACCTATTGGCTCGAGGGTGATAAAGTTTCTAGAGATTCCCCTTTCTGGTTTCTTGTTTTGCGAACTGTCTCTGATAGCTTCTGAAGAAATAGAACTCGTAATCACGGCTAAATAGTCCCAAATTTTTCAGTTCAAGCCTTTTAGGTTTCCTGAAGAAGCCTTACCTCGCCCCCTGCTCCAACTGTAGCTTTACCTTTAGACCCCACCCCCCCCTGCGAAAGGGAATAAACTATGTT
>Ga0179593_1517316_pt1 | contig 16603 bp, 19 predicted proteins | sample CZODoug2_1_08_16_FD_185931 | JGI IMG/M metagenome (GOLD analysis project Ga0179593, IMG submission 185931) | Vadose zone soil fungal communities from Angelo Coast Range Reserve, California, USA - CZODoug2_1_08_16fungal (PacBio error correction) | ecosystem: Environmental > Terrestrial > Soil >... | reverse complement strand
TTTTTTGCGACAACTCTCGTCAGTTCCTTCCTCTTTTTTGGCCGACGCGGAGCGTGCCGAGACGGCGCGACGCTTCATTTTTTTCCTTCTTCACTCGCGGTTCTCAGTGCCTTCTTTTTTTTTTTTTTTTGCGCGGCGACTTGCAGCGCAACAATTTTTTTTTTGACTTTTCCCCGCGTAATCGATGCTCTTTGCACGTCCCCTTCTTCTTCTTGAAGTACATCAAGGCGTCGGTCCCTCCCGCGATAGGGGCAGGACTCTTTCCGCTTGTGCCACCGTCATCGACGCTTTCTTCCCTTCACCGATTCGAGGGAATGTAGGCGCCTTTTTCCCTCAGCAAGATCCTTCCTGTGGAGGTGGACGAAATTCTCCCCTTGCCTCGCGCGCCGCCGAGACGTTTCTTTCGCTGTCACACAAAAGATCACTTTTTTTTTTCAATAACCCAGAATTCTTTTTTTTTTTTCTTTTTTTTTTTTTTATAAATCCTTCCCCCTTCCCTTTCTCGCAGCCGCCTCTTCGTCTGAGTACGTGTGCGGCTCCTCCCTTTACAGTTGTAGGATGGAGCGCCCCCCGCGCGTCGCGCTTCTCCCTTCTCTTTGACGTTGCAAGGCACAGGGTCCTCCCTCTTTTTCTCAGGGCCCGAGATTCCTCTTCCTTCACGCAGTTCGTCGTTCGCTTCGGTACGCATCTTTTTCATCAGCCCGTGACGAACGCAGTCACCCTTTTCTTTGATACTTTTTTTTCGATGCAGCATTGCTCTTCCTGCCTTAAGCTGTTTTTTTCGTGCTCATCGTCGCTCTAATGATTTAGTTTGAAGAACGTGTGACGATCTTGGCTATCGCGTGCCCCCCCGGACGGGACGTCTGCGATCGTCTTCGACATACCCCCAGTATTCGTCATCAACCGAATCATTGTCCCGCAACTGTCCTTCTCCTGTGCCAGAGCGGATCGCGACGAATTTGTCCCCTCTCATAGTCTTTTTTCTGAGGCGACGAAGGTCTCTGCTCTTCGACGCCAGTACAAGACAGTTCGGACAGTCCTTTTTTTTTTTTGAGAGACTTCCCCCCCCTCCTTGGCAAGCCGAAGCCGTCCCGCGCTTCGAAGTAGGAGAATTCCCGTCTACGCGCGTCGCGCCCCCCCCCCAACACCTGCATTTTTTTCCATAAGTGTTTTCCAGAGTTCGAGATCTTTCGTTTTGGCTCTTCATCCAGAACCCCACTCCCTCGCCCCTCTTTCCCCCTCTGTGGGTACAGGAGTATAAGGAACAGTGCCCGCCTGCTTCTTGGGACAGCTCCTCTCCATCTTCGATTTCGTCCCACCCCCTTTTTTACTTAAACGAGACGTGGTTTTCCCTTTTTCCCCAGTGCATCCTCCTCCTTTTCTTTTTTGGCACGCGGTCTGTACTGCAGACGTAAGGAGTTTTAAAAACTCATCCTGAAACTTTTTTCTTTCGCCGCAATGGTATACTAGTTTTTTCCATGCTTGCTGGTCCCTTCGCTTTTCCTTCCGGAAGGCGGTGGTTACCTTGCTTCATCGGCGCTTTCCCCGCCGTGATTGTACTTTTTTTTTAGCAAGGTTAAGCGGAGCGTCGGAACCTTACCCCGTGATTGGAGACTTCTTTTCTCTTCAGACCGACCTGAGAGTCGGATCAGTTTTCCCCCGAACGATCGCCGGAAGGTTTTTTTTTCGCGCTCTTCTCTCTTTTCCCACGCTGAGTTTTTTGTAAAACGGATGGCTGAGGCCCCAAGTGAAGATCGAAGTAGTTCTTTTTCCATCCCCCTTTCGTCGCATAGTTGTCGCGTTGCTGAAGCTCACCTCGTCCCCCCAATCCCTTCTCCGAATGAACTAGCGATGCTTTTTTTTTGGAGCGGCCCCTCCTTCTTAAAATCGCTCGTGCAGAGCCCTTTCCCTTGCCGTTCGGTGAGTTCTTCGAAGATAATTCTGCGACGTTTCCCCCTGAACTACGATGTCGACTTTTCTAAATCGTTGAACCTAGCGCGTCATCTTGCGCCCGAGTCCACTGATTCCCGCCTTGGACACTCTTTCTCCGAAGAAGCTTTCATAGAACTCGCCTCTTTCTTTCAAAGAATGTTCCCGTTTCTCTCTTGGACCCTTTTCCCCCTCCCTCTGACCCGAGCCGTATTTTTTCCCCCACCGGATCTCGACTCCTTTTTTCTTACCGTTATCCTCCTTCACTCTCGTTGATCTCCACCTTTGGACGCCCCCTCCCACGCGGGAAAACCCTTTTCGCTACCAGAGCGCGATTTTTTTTGCTCGTTGTTTCCTCCCGTCTCTTCGCGCTTTCTTTAATTTTGTTCTCGGGAAGTTAACGAGACGGATCCTTCAAGCGACCTAAGCTGCTCTCTCCGGCAGCCTTTTTTGAAGGAAAGGAGAAGCTTCGCCGGGAATCGGCCCCAGGTACAGGTCCCCCTTGTTAGTTTTGTTCCCTTTCGTTTTTTTTTTTTTTTGAGAGCTCCTCGATGGACTTTTTCTTTGACCCCGTCGGTAAGATTCCGTCTCCCCCTTGACGGAACTAGAGGCCTTTTTAGAGAGGCTCCGGTAGATGTTCCCTTTGGAGATAGTTGAACACTTTTTTCTTCGAGACCCCACCCTCGCGAATAGAAGTTTTCCCTGACCCCCCCGAGCCTACTTCTATAGAGATAGGTTACCTTCGGCCTTCAAGCCCCCCTTGCTTTTGGAATGGCGTCCAGGTTTCCCTCCTTTGCAGTGAGAGATGAACTTCCAGCCGGCTTCTCTATCTTTTTTGTCTAGATTCCCTGCGCCGTCACATTTCCCTTCGTTGGGACGCGGCCCACTCTCCCTTTTAACTTTTATAAAAGACGAGCGTTTTCAGATTGATCGGCTTCCTGACTCTCCTCGTTTCCTGAGCTGCTTAGGCGCTAACTCATAGCCCCCCTCGAGTCCTCGCTTAGCCCCCTTCTCGTTTACAGTAGGCTCCTGAAACTTCGCAGGTTCCTTCCTTAGAGTCCTACAAAAATAAACGAACTTCTTTTTCTCGGTCTCCGCCATTGGATCGCATCCTCCCTCTCTTCCTTCTGCCCTAAAGTGCATCTCAGTTCGGGCCCCTCCTCCCTTTCTTATTGTTTGTGCAAGACTAGGTGAGCTAGAAGGCCTAGAAGTATGAGACGAATTTTTCGACAAGAACTACGGCTAACCCTGTACGTGGACTCAGGGACGACTTTTTTCCGAAGCCCTCCGTTTTGGGGACACAGATATAACGCTCGCCCTTGTGAAAACCACCCCTTGATTGAGGTGGACAATCTTACGTATCCCTCGTAGGTTCTCCTATTAAACAAGTCTCACATAAAGGGAGGTTATCCCGCTCGATTCCCCAGTAACATGCTAGCTTTTCAACCCCTTTTGCCCCCCACAGAGCAGATGAAGGAACTCCCCGCCTCCGGCTCTTCTCCCTTTTTCGATTGCCCCGAAATCCAGCCGAAGACGATTTTTCCACTTTTCCTTCTTTGAAAGCCAAGGCGGAACGTTCAGTTCTTTTCTTCCCCGGAAGTATTTTTTCCAGCGGACCTCTTGCCTTCTGAGGCCTGGTTGAACTTGTAGCAGACCTTTGAAGATTCTTTTGGGACGGAATTTCTTTTCTTTTTTTCGGAGCTTCCCATGAAGAGATTTCGGGCTGTTCATCTTTTTCCCCCCACACTTGCGATTGTCCCTCGGGGTCCCTTTTTTTGTATCAAGTCGCGCGAAACTCTTTCGCATGCCCCCCCCTCTTTAAAGCATTATGAACCGTACCGCGGAAATTATCTACCTAAACGACGATTGAGTAGGCTTCGGAGCCCGATTTTTTTTCCTTTTCTCCTGAGCCCCCCCCAGTCGTTAGTTCCCTTTCCTTGTTCAAGTAGTCGCGGCCGTACTCTCTCTCCAGTCCGAATAATAGCAAATTTACCCCCCCCCTTCTCCTGTCCTTTTTCTTTGCGGATCGCCCTCCCCCCTTCCTTCCATGTGCGGCCCAGGCTCCGGCTTCCACTTTTCTGATCTCACGCCCATTACCGGCTCCCCGATAGCCCTTTCTTTCTTTTTTCCCCCTTTTAAGCAACTTCGTAATCTGCTTTCCCCCCTTAGCAAAGAGCTCTTTCCTCATGAAGCAAAACTCCCCTGTTGACCGGTGAAATTGAACGGTTTTTTTCCTTCCTTGTAATTTCTCTGAGGCCGCAATTTGTTCTCTCTGACGTAGACTTTTCGACAGTCGGACCTCCTTTCCTTTCCCTCGGCTTTGAAACGGTTCGGGTTCCTGCTGAAAGACCACCTCTGCTCACACTTCTGCGATTGTTTCCTTCGCCCCGACACCTGTACCTGGCGATCGCCTTTTCACTGGAGACTCTCCGCTTAGCGCGGCCGTTGCTGTCTTGTCGAGGAGGATCCCTTCCGCGCGTCCACCGTTGACACATTCCCTTTTGACCTGACATTGTGATGGTTCGCGTTTTTCTCTCTCGGCTCTCTTCGGCCGACGCGTTAGTATTCCCCCCTCCCCGGACCCTCGGCTGCGGCCCCCCGGCGCGACGGACCTAGATAAATCGCTTCCCCCTCTTTTCTCCCCTACGTGCAGAAGCTCGATCAGTCCTCCTCCCCTCCCTGACTTCGTACTCCCCCCTCCCTTGATGGCAGTCACCGACTCCCCCTTTTTCGTACTTTTTTTCGAGCATCGAGTAACTCTTCCTGCTAGGTGCTCTTTTCCCTCGCGCGATTCGTCTTTTCGCGCCTGAGCTGATAGAGGCTCGCGATTTCCTTATTTTTTTTCGCTCGTCCGCCGCTCTTCTTTGCGAAAAAAACGGAACGGGGGGGGTGTGTGTCTCTCTTCTGATGAAAGATTCCTTCTCCTCGATCGCCGACGAACGGCTGATTTCCGTTGTTGGAGATATAGATTCGGCGACTTTCGCAAATCTCTTCTCGGCGAGCTCGCGGGTCTTTCTTCTTCCTCCCCCCCTCCTGCGCCGAAGAGACGTTTTCGCGAGACTCTATCAGGGAGCTCGACCTTTTCCTTTTGTTGTGTCTCTCTGTGAATCTCTGCTTGCAAAGAGACAGCTGATTGCTTCCCTTTCCTTCCTGCAAAAACCTTCTCTTCAGGAGTCGGTGTCCTCCCCTTTTTTTCTTTTTCAGGGACTTCTGTCGGGCGGAAGGACGTCTTATCTTCTCCTATCGAGATTATACCCTTCGCCTCCTTTATCAGTTGACTGTAGGTTTTTTTCTCGGGGCCGCAGCCTGCTTTAGTTTTGGACAAAAAAATTTCTCGCGTAGTCCTCTCTCCCCTTCCTGCTACTTTTCCCCCCATCCACATGCCTCGCTCCCAAAGTTACGATTGTCGGTGGACGCCTCCCTCCCCTCCTTGCTTTACATCCCCGTACGCGCCGCGACGACGTGGCTTTTTTTTTTGTGCCCTGATTGATAGCCAGTACAGTGGTCGGTGGCTTTTTTCCCCGTGTGCTTCAAGTCTTCTGACGGCCAAAGTGTCTAGTCCCCATGGCACGGTTCTGGGAATGTAGATCTCTCTCCTTTTCGAGGTCCCTCTTCTGGATCGAAGATTTTCCCCACAGTGAATTTCCCCGGCCCCTCATCGATTCCGATGGGAGTTGATTCCCTTTTCCTATTCTCCCTTCTCGAGTGCTCTCTTCTCTCTCTCCTCTTAAGAGTTCCGTGTTGACGAGCAGGTTCCCGGCGATTAGAGAGTCGCCTTTTCCACTATTTAAGACCTTCCCATATCTAACTTCCTCTTTCCGTCACTCGCTGGCCGTCTTTTTTTTTTTCTTTGCAACGTCCCGTCTCCATTGTACCACGTGTAGGAGGCGACGAATTCTTTTCCTCCTGCAGGACTTCTTTACTTCTTACCGACGAATGCTGGAGCGTGTTTTTTCTCGGCGACTAGTTTTTCTTCTCGTCGTTCGACGTGCGACTTCGCGGCCCCTTCCATGTAAGGGGAAACGTGGGTTGGAGCACGGAAGATTTTTTACATGGAGCCCCCCCTCTTTCCTCGTCCATCGCAAAGAGGATCCCGAGGCGTCTCCTCCCCTCTCTTACCCCTTCTTCTTCATGGGGACATCTTCCTCTTCTAGAGTCTCTCCCCCCCACGTTTTTTTCGTGGGTCGGCTACTCCCCCATGCCTAAGCGCTAGCGGACTTCACCTTATGATTACTCTTAAGGAGAAGACTGCGTTTCCTCATCCTTAACTAAGCCTTCCCTCTTTCCCTCGGATTGCAGCGGTTGATGTCATCTCAGCGGGGCCGGAGTCGTCTTTTTTTCCCTTTTTTCCACACTTGTCCGTCACCTTCAACGGTGACCGCATTGATTTCCTCTCTCCCTGCCTGGAAGCGGAGTTTATGTGAGGAATATTTCTTAGTGACGACCCTTTTTCGATACGGATCCCCCTCCCTCTCTGCTGAAGTTTAATGTTCTTTTGTCCACCACAGCGGGCGGCGTACCCTCCTTTCTTGATGTTTGGCAAAAAAGTGAAGTTCTCTTTACGCGAGACCCCTTCCCCCTAGTAGAGGTTGCCCCCTCTCTGAATTTCCCAAAATCCTCAGTTCGGTGCACTCCCGAAGACTCCGAATGAGAGGCAGTCCCTTTCTTCTTCAATTCTCTCGTGCAGAGAACGTCTCTCATTCTCTCCTTTCGATGTGTAAGATAAGGCGCCAACTTCTAATCTTTTAAAGAAGACGGTCACTACGTTTATCCCTCACGTCTGGAGATCTTTTTTCTGTTCGAGCAGTACAGAGCCTCGCCTCCCCACTCTTTGATCGGTAGAGAATATCCTCTGACGGAGCAGCGGCCGTCTTTCATCCCCCTCTCGCTGGCATCGGAGTGGAAGCGAACAAGCCCTTTTCCGCCTTTTTTGACCCCAGGCTCTCGCCTTCTTTCACCCTTTACAAGCGCTGCACCGGCGCCCCCCCCCCCCCACCCGAGGGCCAATGAGTCTGTGACCCTTCCTTTCCAGAGCTTCTGGCGCGTTGGGTGACTCATCTTTTCCCGTCTCTTCTTCTCCCTTGTACGGAATGCACGATCCCCCGACTCAGGTTCAGCGACATCTCCCCCTTCTTCAGGCCGGAAGACCTTTTCGTGGACCGAGCGGTTCCGGTACTAGATGGTTTCTATCTCTTTTTCCTCTCCTTTGAGAGAGATGCGCATCCTATTGACATGTCCCGCTTCGGTTCCTGATTCACTGCGGAGAAGGCCTCTTCCGTCGTATGGGGGATCTATTTTCAGTCGCGTGAATGCCTATCCATATTCCTTTCTTCAGGGAAAACTACGATCCCCCCCCATCTCCCCGAAGTTTTCCCCTTTTAGCGAATCGCTCCCTCCTTTCCGCCAAGGGGTTAAAGCGTTTTTCTCTCCATTTTGATTTCCTCCCGAGATTCCTCCGGCTCAGCTGAACTCTCGCATGTGGGTCTCTCTGACCTTTCGTCCTCAAGAATCAGCTTTTTGTCCGCGGAACTCTCTTTTTATGAAACGGGCAGGCCTCCGTTCAGTTGAAGGTTTCAAATCTTCCCTCGTTTCCCTTACGGCTTTATCAAATCGCATGACGAGACTATTTCTCGGTTCCTAACTCTCTAAGGAAAACTTCCCTTTTCTGCCTGAGCGTAGCCCCTGCATCGCCTTCCATGTCTCCGTTTCTCTTTGTATATAATATAAGAACTTCTGCTAAGTCTCTCCCTTAGTAGGGAACAGAACTGATGTATTCCCTCCTTCGGTGAGAATTCCTCTTCCTTCACTCGACGCAGGCTGAGACGACTTGTGCCCCAGAACTCGTACCCCCGGAACGTGTGGAATACGGCAAATCGTTCTTGACTCGTCCTAGTTGGTGGACCATACTTACTCTCTCAAATTAAGGAGGCGATGTTTTTAACCCTGAATTTCTGTCGGTATGAAGATCATAAGTATCCCTCCCGGAGGGTATGGACTTCCCCCCTCTCCTCCGTGATAGCCTCGGAGGGAACTTATTTTGAAGGAAAGGGGTTCTGCCCGGAGCGTTCCCCCAGAAAAAGATGAAGTATTTCCCCCCCCCTATTGACGCCTCTTACCAAAATAGGGTGAAGGTCGTTTCCTTCTTAAACTTTCAGGATTATTTCCTCTCCTTTTTTCCCCTACTTACTGAAGTAAGCCTCTTTTTTTCATTCGGAGATTTCCCCTTGTAGACTCCCTTTGCAGATCTCTGGGTTGTCCTTCTGAGATTCCCAGAGCTCGAAGTACTAGGGCATGTTCTTCCTTCCCCACGGCTTCCCTCTCCCTCTGGACGAGGAAGCGGTTTTCTTCCCATGTAGACGACCCCCTTCATAACCGGCCACTTCCGTCCCCTTCCCTCCGACTGCCCGATGTCGACGCGGATTCTCCGATCTTCTTTCTCTTAGGCTACTGCTCTCTCTCAGAGCACAAGCATCCCTCCTTTCGTATTTGGTCCGTAGTCCCTTTTTCGTGCGAAATTAGTAGACTCCCTACATACGTGATCTTTTCTTTCTTTTCTGGATCTTTCCCTCCCCGTGATGCAGTAAATGTCCCCTTTGAGATCGGTGATCCTTCTCCATCGTTGAAGTTTCGGATCTCCCCCCCCATCTTCCGTCCGCCCTCTAGGGTCAAAAAGGTTCTTCCCTCTCTCTTTTCCTCTCTTCTATCGTAGTTTTCGGCAAACAGCGGAACCTTCCTTTCTCTCATTAAATGGTGGGAACGTGTTTTTTCCCTGCGTCTCTTCTTCCTAAAGATGCTGCTCCCCCCTTTCCCCTCCGAGAAGTTTCCTCCCCGATCAGATTACCTGAAGCCGCGTTCTTGACACCCCTTTCAAGCGGATCTCCATCCCCTCCCCCTGCGCGCGCGACGTTTTTGTGAATCCCGGACCTTAGTCCGCCCCTACTCTCTCTCGACTTCCCTTTGAACGCGAAGTCGATATTTTTCCTTTTTTGGCCGTTGTCGAGTTTTCTTCCGCGGCCTTACCGAACCAGTTTTGTTTTGAACAGCCTACCCTTATTTTTCGTCAGAGTCGCGGACCTCCTCTCCCGTAGGCGAATCCTTTTTCCCCCCCCCCAGGCCGCGCGTCCTCTTTTTTTCCGTCCCCAGACGGACGCCGTATCCCCCCACCATAGTTACGTTTCTCCTAGTCGATGAAGCTCCCCCCCCCCTCCTCTAGAAGTCCTTCCTTCGTCCTGCCCCGACTTCACCGTTTTCCCACGAAGAATTGAGGAATTCAGTTTTTCCTTTAGCATAGTATACCTTCTGATCGGTGCGCTTCCCATTCTGACTCGGGCTAACTCTTAATGCGCCTTCGAGCTCCTTCTCTTCCTCTGCTTTTTCCCTCTGGCTTCGCGCGGAGTTCCCCTCTCTTTCCTCGACGAATCCTTTTCTGAGAGTTGAGCAGTCGACTCTTCCTCCCCCTCCTCTCTCTCTCTCTTTTCCCTCTCGAGATACTCGCGTCGGCTCTCTTTCAACTTTTATCTAATCATCCTCGCAGTCGTCTTCGGCTTCCTCTGGCTCGCGCTCTCATCTGGTGCCGTCTTTCCTCGAGCGCCTCTATAAGGAGCTCGAATTTTTTTTTTTTTTCCTTTCCTCCCGCGAGTGAAGACCTTTTTCCTCAACGAGAGCGGCACGGCCCCTGCTGATCTCCGCAAAAACCGGCGTACGACGCTGAGTCCCCTTTCCGCGACCTTCATCCGTCTTCTCCTTCATGTCTCGGAAGGTCTTTCTTCAAGTTCATCGACGAGGAGTGACCTCGCATGAAAAGCTTTCCCCTTTTCTGAGCTCTCGGTTTTCCTCTAGAGCAAGCGGCCGTTTTTTTCTAAATTATAACTTTCCTTTCCCTCTTCCCCGAGACCCCTTCCGCTTGTCACCAAAACGTTTAAAGAATTTGTCTTTTGCTCGCCCCCAGTTTCTGTACTTCCTCCTCGACCCTACGCAGCAGAACCGATCCTTCTCTTCTTCCGTGTGCTTCTTGCAGTAAAGTGTAGGTGCGGACGAAGTTCCTTTGATTCCTCTTCCTCAGCGATCCGTTTCCTCTTCAGGAGTGCCAGGAAAAGTGCCTCCCCTTTCCGCGGCGCAAAGGTCGAATAGAATCTCCCCACTTGGGTCGTCGAATCTGGATCGACTCTTTTCCTCCTTGACAACCCCTTTCCTTTCCAACAAGGAATAGATGAGATTGGAGTTTCTTTTTCCTTTTTCCCTAACATCGAGAGGTCTTCCCTCTTTTTCCCTCCGATTACGATAGTGTGACCTTAAGTTTTTCTTAAGGTGCGGACGGCGCTCTGTTCGGCTCCTAACTTCACGAGTGTAATTTCTTCTTCATCACCCCTCTCATGCGTCTGGCAATTTTCATAGAGCTTTGAACGGCGTATCCCTAGACCACATAATAGTATTGTCTCCCTTTTATTGAGCGAAGCTTTCCCTTTCTCGATTCCGGCGTCCGCCTTCCACTCCGGTGAACGACGAAAGGCGTGTTTTTTCTCGAAGCTTTTGGGAGAAGAATTCCCTCCTCTAGTAGTTTTTCCCGCGTCGACATCCCTGCCCCCATTGCGCGTGGGAACGAATTTTCAAGTTCTGATCCCGTCTACATGGAGGGCATCCCTCCCCCCCGATCGCACAGCTGCTCTTTTTTTTTCCTCCTTTTGGTTGCGTGGTTCTCCTTGAACAGCCTCTTCTCTATGTCTTCCTTGTGCTCCTTAAGCTCGAGCCCGTCTCCTTCAACTTTTTCGTCACCGAGCCGTGGTTCCCCTTACCCCCAGTGAATCATTCCCCTTCGGGAACTCTTCTCAGTAAGTAAGGAGAAGACCTTTCCGAAATCCGTTCCGACGTTTTCGACTCCCCGCGGTTCTTCATCTGCTTCTTTTTTCTCGGTTGACGGATCGAGCCTTCCTTTCCTGAACCTTGTCCTTTGCCACGATTTACTCCTTGATTGCAATAATGCGAGCACTTATTCTCTTCTCTTCGGCCCCTTCTTGTGAGACTTTTCTTTTTTTTTTCGTGATTCATTAAAGACCGAGATCTTTTTTCAACCTCCCTCTGCTTCTGGTTTTAAGCGAGTAGATTTCTTTCCCCCCCCGCGTCGGCGTCCCTTTCCCCCAAACGTGAACGTTTAGTTTTATCACCGCGAGCAAACCCGTCGTCGTCCCGTCCTACGATTAACGAAGTCTGTCCCCCCCCCTTTTCCTTTAGGTTCCCCGAGCGATGCGAGGCCTGTATCTTTAGCGTTGTGATGGCGATAAAATTCCTTGACAATAAGCCATTCTTTTTTCTTTTCGGTGAGTTTAGGTCTTTTTTCCTTTCCGACAACGTCTCCCTTTAAAGACGACCGTTAGTCTCCAGGTGAAGCGACGTTCTGCGGAGCTTCCCTTTTCATAGACTTGGCACTCTTAGAGTACTCCCCCCGGATCCATCTGCTCGTGAGAAGCCGGCAGTTCTTTAACCTCCTCGTCAAACGAGATTCTCCCCTTACTGCAGCGCGGTTTTCCCCACCGGGCAGCCTAAACGTTCAGCGCGCCTTCTCTTTCTCTGCACTTTTTCAAAACCCCCCCCCCCCCCCCCCCCAACTCTGAAGCAGCGCCTTTTACCCCCCTTCACCGTGTGAGCTTCGGAGCTTGGGTTTCTCATTTGAACGTCTCTTCGCTTTCCTTTTTTGTCGCGGCGACTCCTGACCCTCCCTTAGGCCCCTTTGTCCGGACTCCTGCCTAGGACCTTCTAGCAGCGACTTCTGCGACACGATTGCTCGACGGTTTCACGCTCCGGTACATGGTTTTTTTTTCCCCTCTATGGTTTGTCGCATCCTCCTCCTACGTTGTTGGTTTTTTTTTTCTTCTTCTCGATGGCCCTGGATCTTTCTCCATTTCCCGTCGATCAAATCGTCCCGGCTTTTTTTTAGAGAATCCTCTTAGTTCCCTTTTCTGGCGCCGTTTTCTTTGTCATGACAGTAGCCTACAACTTCTATCTCCTCAGATCCACTTCCTGACCAACTCTTCCGACGACTCCCCTCTCTCTTCTTCGGGCTCCAAGCCTTTTCCCGCGTTTTCCCCGGTTCCTCTCAAACTTGTTTGACGCCTTTTTTTTCTGGTTCATCGCGGCTTCTCTCCTTTTTCTCGAGACTCTCGTCCGCGAAGAATTGGGTGGGGACCGGCCAATCAGCTGTACAGTCGTGTGATTGAACCTACTCCGCTGCTCCGTCAGATTGCTTTCCCTCTCTACCTGTGATTCCCCTTTGGCCAAGGCAGATGCTCAGAGCGCCATCATCGCATGACTCTTCTCTTCCCTCGTTCTCTTCATAGCGGGGCATTCTCCTTCCCCCCTCCGTCAACCGGTGTAGGACTGCGCCCATACTCAACGGAAACGGTCTATCCTTCTCTCGTCCTCCTGGATCGTCCCCCTCCCCCCTTTTGCTGAAGCAATCTCCTTTTCAGGTAGTGCCACCCTTGTGTGGGGGAAATCCTCTTCCCTTTCAGATACGGGCCCTTCCTCCTTGACGGGTGTGCTCCTCTTCCCCGAACTAGGCGATTTCCCCGCAATCCCCTTGCGGGAAGCCCCCCGGTAGTGTTCTCTCTCCGCGCTCCGTGAAACATTGAAACTTCGTTCTTTGACCACGGCCATCTCTTCTTTTTTTGAAGATCCCCCCTCAGTCTCAAATCTGCTTGGTTTGAAGGAAAGATCCTTTTTTCGCACGTTTCCCCTTCGGGGGGCACCTTCTTCCCCCTCCGAATGATCCCCCCCGCCTCAGGCTTCTTTTTTTTTGCTATCTGCCAGCAATCAGATGCCGCCGTTGAGGAGAATTTTTTTTCTTCCCAAACGTCGGAACGTTTCTTTCTTCTTCACGGGCAGTATTCTCTCCTCCGAGTGCCCGAATGCGCTCTCTTTTTTGTTGACTTAGAAGAACCACGTTTCCCTCGATAAAGCGGGGTTTACTTTGTTTTTGAGCAGGTACACGAAGCCGCGTTCGGTTGTCCTGAAACGCTCTAGCACCACTTGCGATGGTCGGACGACGGTCGGACTCCTTCCCTCCATTTCTCCCTTCCCCTGTACGGCACCCCCCCCCTCACATTCGTAGATGAAATGCAAGTTTTTTCTCCCTGTAGACCTCTTCCCCCGAAGTAGAAAGAACGAGGGAGTTCTCCTTCTGACATTTTCTTCGTAGAGAGAAAACTCTCAGGTCGCTAAAGAAAGGCTGTATTTCAGGTCGACTCGAGGAGAAATCCTTTTTTCGAAATACTTTTCCCAGACGATGATTTTCCGTCTATTGAGCGAGGATGTCGTGAACACTCGATTGCCCCTTTTGCATGTAGAGATTGATGACGAGCTCCCCTTCCTCTCTTTTTTTTCAGTTCGCTTTTGGCGACTAGACCTCTTTTCCCCTGAAGCCCTGTTTCTTTCCCCTGGTCTTCAGAAACCATCGCCCCTTCGCCGATTTTTCCTTTTAGGGCACCTCTTCGTTATGACGCAAATACACTCTGTCTTTGTTGTTTCCCCGGTTTTACTGATGTGTCCCTACTGAGTAAGGCGTTTCTTTCCCCCTCCTTCCATCTTGGTCTTGCATCGACGAGACGGAGTCCCTCCTCGGACCCTTTCTTCCTCTTTCGTGCATAGGACACTTTCTTTCTTCCGAACGATTTCGAACACTGAGCGCAGGGGGAGAATCCGCTTTCCCCGAAAAATGTAAATGGCTTTTTCCCCCCCGACTGCCGACACGCCCCTCCTCCTCTTAAATTGCTGGCTGTTGTCTATTCGTCAAATTATTTTTTATTAGCGGCAGTACACGACAATTTTTGTGAAAGCTTTGACCTGCCTCTTTTTCGGAGTATAGGATGAGAGAGAGGCCCTTTCTCCCCCGCCCCACATAAATTAGAGCGCTCTATTATCTACGACCCGAGACATGGCCGACGTCCCCTCAGGTCCTCGGTCCTTGACGGGAAGAAGCTCGAGATCTTCCTCCCTTGAAGTCGTATCCCGATGATGGCAGTCCACGACGCCTTTCTCTTTTGTTTACGCAGGTTGTGAGTCGGAGCCCTTCTCTGATAGTTTTTTCTAGGATCAATCGAGTGAGATTCGAATCGACTTCTCTTTCTCGATTAGCCGGCCCGCTGCGTCCTTTCGTTTTCCGTTATCCGCTTCGCGAGATCGCCGACGCGATTTTCTTTTTTGTTTTGCGAACAGTTTCCCCCTTTCCTCCCCGCCTGAGATCTCTCTTCTTTGAGAGAGATCTCGCGTTCTTCGCTTTTTTTTTCACCTGTCGATCCTCGCCGTCGTCGTCGGCGAAGCGTTCTCCCTTCTTCTCGGACTTAATTTCTTTTTTTTCCCTCTCGAGACTCTTCTTCTTCCCCATTCGATTTTTTTTTTTACCTTTATGCAGCCGATCCCGCTGAAGGCGGAGTAATAGATTTCTCCCCTTTTCCGCCTGATGATTCCCTGTCGGTGACGGCCTCATCTTTTTGGGGCATCAATTTTCCTGTAGGAGGAAGGACGTATAGAGTTCCTTTTCTTGGATAACTATGAAAAGATTATCAGAGTTCCCCTCCCTTCCCGGATAGGGCCTTCCCCTCGGACAGGTGGATTTGTTCTTTCCTCTATCGGAATAGAGCGAGCCGAGTCTCCCCCGCTACCCCCCTCTTTCTTCAAAAGTTACCGACTTTGTAGGTGGACGCCGCTCCCCCCCTGACTGCTGTACTCCCTCCCCCCTCAGTGACGAGGACCGCCGCTTCGATGTCCTTTTAGGAGTAGTGTGCCTTTCTAGCCCTTTTTTTGTAGGTGGAGTCCCTTTTGGGATTTTTCTTCGAGCAGGTGTGCTTATAGTTTCTCCGAGTGCCCGGCCCCTCTCCCTCCCCCCCGGCATCGTCCTCGGACCTCGCGTTTCTTTTTTTCCTGGCGGCCGCAATTCTGTTTTCTTCCTGCCGAATATTCCCCAAGTGCATGTCAATTCCGATTCAGATTGGCTTTGCGGAATGACGGCCGCCCCTTCGAGTTTTTTCCGAGCAGCAGATTACGAGTATTTTTCCGTGTTTCCCCATGGATATTCCTTTGAGGGCCGAGTCCGTTCCCCGCGAAATTAAAAGTTTTCCTTTCGTCGTCATCCCCTTTGCAGCACATGGCCCTTTTCTGCGCTTGCCTGGGATCCTCCGTCAAGATCAGTTCTTTCCCTGAGGAGGCGCTGTAATTCCTTTTCCTCGTCGTATTGCCTGCGACGACGACTACTTTTTGACCTGACGACTGTGTGGGCGCGCGGACGCTGCGTTTTTCCTCCGAAGCCTCCCCTTCCGCGGCGACTTCCGCGTCGCCCCCCGCGGTGTGCCTGTTCCGCGGGAAGACTTTTTCGCCGAAAGAGTTCGATTCCATGGACGGCATCCCCTTTCCTCGTGCTTTTTGTCGAAGCCGTGTTTTTTTTTTTTTTTAGACAACAGCCAGAGTACCTCCTCTTCCTTTTTACATTTTTTTGCAAAGAAGACTCGACCTAAACCGCGGTATCTCGACGCTCCGTGTTTCCCCCGTGGCTACCAGTTCAAAACCAGTGCTCCTCCTGGCCCGCTTCTTTCTGCAAGTAAGTAATTCTTTCGTGAAGAAACTCCCTTTCCTTCCCTTTATTCATCAAGGCACACCCCTTTTTTCTCGGCTTCCATAGGATTGCTGGCATTTCTTTCTTCTGTCGCGCCGGAAGGCGGTGGGAATGACCCCTCTGGCTCCCCCTTTTCCGGGGATTGCAATCCGTGCGAGCCTTTTTTCTTTGTTTTCGTGCCCCCATAACCGCAGTGATTGGAGACTAGTTTTCCTCCTCTTCGAACCTCCCTAGCTCCGGGTTAAAAAGCCCCCCTTTTTTTCCTGTTATGTTTTCCCCCCGCGCGTAGATTTTCCCCCCGTGCGGGTTTTCGTTACCGCATGAAAAGTTTTTCCCCCACCGATGTCTTTTTCCTCCCTCCTCCGAACGCGAGAATTTTCTAAGGTCGTCTCCTCCTATCTTCGGACCCGAAGTAGTCAACATTTCTTTCTCCTTTTTCCCGTAGCGATGAGATCTTCTCCCGTGAGCGGGAAGGATTTCTTCTTCGATCGTGAAGCGCACTTCTCTTCATTGAGAGCCCGTCGGTGAGTTCTTGTTCTGCAAGGGACACCTTCCAGTTGAATAGGTGCTTTCCTCCCGCCCTTTCTCTAAAGAGGACGCGACTTTTCAGGATGAGGGCTCTTCTTCTCGCTTGGTGTCCCGGGAGAGGTAGCCGCTTTTTTTGATCCCCCGACAGGCAAGATGGACCTTCTTCCTCACTTGTCTTTAATAAAGACTCCTCTTGAGTGGACCCCTTCCCCAAAGAAGAGGATTATTCGCTTTCGGTAATCTATCTTGCTATCGAAGCAGCTGATCCCCCCTTTTACATGTACTACCGGGTCACTCTCGTTGAGCTCCCCCCGCCGCCCCCCTTTCCCTGAAAAAATTGAGTATTGAAGACAGCTCCTTTTTGATCGTTTTTCTTCCCTTTTTTCTCCTTCTCCTTTTTTTCTGCTATAGAAGTTGTTCGCGTCCTTTTTCACTAGGCACGGAGAAAGGGGTAAGAGCCGATATCTTCTTTAGCCTCGACGGCCGAGACCGCTGACCTTGGTTCTTGAACTCGTCTGTCCCACATGGTCAAGGTAACCTTTTTTT
>Ga0179593_1450088_pt1 | contig 16603 bp, 13 predicted proteins | sample CZODoug2_1_08_16_FD_185931 | JGI IMG/M metagenome (GOLD analysis project Ga0179593, IMG submission 185931) | Vadose zone soil fungal communities from Angelo Coast Range Reserve, California, USA - CZODoug2_1_08_16fungal (PacBio error correction) | ecosystem: Environmental > Terrestrial > Soil >... | reverse complement strand
GTTCTTTTTGGTCGTCGAGGCCTTGATCATCTCCTGTTTGCTTCCACCGCTTTTGACCCTCGTTTATTTTTTTTGCTTTGGGGGGTGCGTCACACCGTTCTTTGGTCCCGTCCAGCGTCGACTTACGTTTTTTTCCGTCACGAGGAGCAGAGTACTCCGCCATCACATCTACACCCGCGACTTTTTTCACTCAGTGAACACGATAGTCTTGAATCTGACCACCCGCTGCCCTGGCACTACGAGGTGAGAGTCCCACGGTGGGCTTGAGGGGGTTTTCTGGAGACTCCGATTTTTCTTCCCCCAACGACTTTTGATCAAGCTGTTGGACGTTTGCGTAAACACGAGTGGGGGCGAGGGGTGCGGCCGAAACGATATCCCGCTCCCGCCGGGCTGAGAGAAACCCTTCCGTGTCGTTTCTTGGTCGGCCTTTGTGACCAGTCGAGGCGGGATCTCCGGAAATCCGGCGACTTTGCCTTTGGCAAATGTCCCAACCACCAAAAAGGACTTCCCCACGCGCACGTGCAGTTTGAATGGTAGAGTTCCGCGCCTTTTCGCGTTTTCGATCGGAAGTCCTGGGAACCTGGGCGTCCAAGTCGAATCCGTCCTTTTACTTATTTCCGGGCTTCCGAGTTACCCGGGGTTTTCCTGGATTCGGAATCGGTGCAGGGGGACGTCGGTTCGTGGTTTGTAGCGATTTTGTGGGTACCCCTTTTTTTTGCTTTCCGTCCTCCCGGGACCTGAGCGTTCGACGTTTTTGCCCGGGTAGATTCGCCTTTCGGAACGCCTTGCGTAGTCCTACACCGTCAAGCCCTTTTAGGTTTTTATTTCTTTTTTTTTCGGCGAAAACTCCATGGTGCTCAGATCGCCCTGGAGCACCAAGTAAGTTACATTCGCCACGCAAAACGAAGCGGTTTCATCGCCCCCACCCAACAGACAGCCCCCCCCCCCCCACCCCGAACGACACTTCGGCACAGGGGCGTCTTTTTCCTTTGAAGGTTGCGACCGGTTTTTCTGTTTTTCACCCGCCGCTGAAATGAAATCGGAAATAATTTCCTTCGGCTGGACGCTAGAAAGTAGGTCATGTGAGCAAAGTTTTCTGAGAGGTAATGCTTTCTCCTTGCGCTCGTCCGTGTTTCCCACATTTTTGATCGCTGGAATTTGGATGCCTGAGATCCCGTCAACACCAATTCAATTTTTTAGAGGGACGTATTGGAGATGGATTTTCTTTTTTCTTCTCGATTGGGGTTTCTCCATTGTGTTTACTCTGGTGCTATAAATTCTGTTGCCGGTGGCTTTTTTTTTCCCTGTTTCCGCTGTTTTCGCTTACGAGGTCGTGATAGAACGAGCCGCCCCCATGTTTTTGCTTTTCGGCCAGCTCTGACTCGGGGTGGTGTGGATCTACCCGCTTCTACTTTCCCCCCGCAACGGTTAAGAAGTTACGTTTTTCGAGTGAACCTCCCTCTTTTGATTGGGGCTGAAAACCACGACTTCGGTCCCCCTTCGCCGACACGAACGGGAGAGACTGCCACGACTGTTGCCTCTACCGTTTTTACGTTCGTCCGTGAGGAGGGCCATTCTACCGGGTCGTTCTTTCGAAGAGGCTATTCCCAACAAGACCTGTCCTTCGTTCTTCCCGTCTTTTTTTAACATCCCTACTTTTGCTCTGGTAAGACCGTCCTTCTGCCACATCTGCACCCTTTCGCCTTCCCCACGCCCCCTGTCGAGCATCCGCCTCAGATTCTCATGGCCGGGAGTGGTTTCCCCGCCCCGGCCGAGCGGGCGTGGAGTCCCGCACGACTCTGGAGTCGTGGTGTACAGTTTTACCCATTTTTTTTCCCCGCCCCCAAAAGGGATGCGTTCCTGGTCTTGGGCCTACGACTGTTTCCCCTCGACTTTGGTCTTATTTCTAACTTTATTTGGTGCGCCTCCAGCGGCCTGTTTGAAAACCCCCTTCTACTTTTGATGGTTTTTCATTATGCCCGTGTTTGATGTATGATGTCGTTAAGTGTGTGGGGGATTGTGAGGGCGCACTGTATTAGATACCAGGACTCTACTCGGTGCGTTATGATTTTGTCGTTTGTTTCCCAAGGACGCGTTCGAAGAAGAGCGGCTGATCTGCGGCAAATCGTTTTGTGGCGTTTTAGGGACCTGTTGTTAAGGTCCCGTAGTCATACACTCAGTGGTAGCTTCACGTTTTTGAAGGTCCCGCCCCCCCCATTGGGATTTCCAAATGATGAGCTTGGCTTTGAGACGTTCCCGGTTGGTTTCCGGCGCGTTTTTTATTCTGGGTCCGGATAGTATCTCCCTTTAAGTATATTCTTGATCCTTTCATGCTTTGCTTTGCGGTGCAACAGGCCCTGCATCCCTGTTCGGCTCCTGCTGACGGTGTAGAAGACGTTTTCCCACTCCCTCCTCATCCCCCTTTGACCACAAAGCCTCGCCCCCACAACCACAAGTGCCCAAACCGGGTTCCGCCCGTTACATCAAGGCCAGTCGTAGAGAGCGGCGGCGGGGCGGGCCCGGGCCGAGGTAATTTTGGTATCTTTAGCCGCCGGCTCTTTTGTACTTCTTTTTCTTTTTTACGGGACCCCCAGGAGCTTTCCCATCCCTCCCCGTCCTGATTTCCAAGTCGTGCCTTAGGGACTTCAACAGACACTTTTGCTTTTTTTGCTTGACTAGTCGGTGTGGTCGGTTATTTGGGAATATGACCCTGAGGGGGGAAAGGTACGTCCTTCCCACGCCTGCGGTCTTCTGCCATTTTCTTCTTGTTGACTAGGACACCTGCCATTAGTTGCCGACACGGGCGCGTACTATTGCACCTTTAGGCAAAGGGAAATACCTGACTTCCTGTTTCTTTTGATTCATTTTAACCTCCCTTTTAAGTTTGTCCGTAACACGTTTCTGTTTCACTGAGCCTTAATAGGATAAATGGGAAGACTTCTGTTCTTTCTGCGCCAGTGAGAAGAATCCTCTCCCTGGGTTGGCAGCGGCTTTGGGTTTTGGGATCTTGCTTTTTGCCTTACGTTTCTGCCTTACCGGTTTGCCTTTTGGTCCCCCCGCCCGCCTTTTTTGGTCTTGTTGCGGCGGGTATACCTGGCGGTGTCGGCGCGCAATCCGTCGCTTCGAGGCTTGGCCCATGCCCCGTTTCCTTAACGCTCTTCCTGCATCTTTCTTTTCCTCGTTTGTGGGAGAGATTTCCTGACGAGCATTTCGTTTTGACTGGGCCTGGGCGCCTCGCAGCAGCGGCTTACGTTTCGCCTGCAGGACAACGCCCGAATCTTTTTCCCCCGCCTGACTCCTCCAACTGAGCGGCTTAACTCGCAATTTTCCTCCTTTTGTATTTCGAAGCTCAGAATACAACAGACGTTCTGCCACCTTTGAAGCATTTTTTTTTTCTTTTCCGGCGCCTCCACCCGATTGGCCAGGAGCTACGCTAAGGGCGTAGTCACATCCTCTCCCTCCCCCGGAAGTTATTTTTCCCTGCTGTATGCCTCTCAGAATAAAGGTCTTGTCCTTTTGCGCGGGTCCATCCGCGCCCGGATTTGCGGATTCTACTGTTGGTTTTGAAGTAGGATCCCTTCCTTATACGCCGAGGGATGGGTTCCCTGGCGTAGTATGTTTTTTTTTCCTGCCCATAACAGACTAAGACCATTCGCCCCCCCCTCCTGCCCAGCCAATAACAGACAACCTTTTGTGGTTTTTTTTTGCGACGGTCAGTGATTCGTGGTAGAGTAAGAGCAGGGTTTGGCCTAGTCGTTCCCATAGCTTAACTCTCATTTTTCCATCCTTTTTCAACCTAGGACCGGTTTTTTCCACGCCGCCGGCTCTCCGGAGTTTGATGGAAGAGGGGGGTTTTTTGTTAGCTAGACTTGGAAGGCTTCTGGTCGTTGCCTTCTTTAGATCAGTTTTTCCCCAGTTTTTCGTTTGAACGGGCGGCCAGGTCTTCTTTTTCCGATTAGTTCCTTTTACGAACCGGTTGGACCGTCGCTCTCCCGTTGGCAACAGTCTCTTTGCGGGACACTTTGAGAATTCTGACCGTACCCAGAAATCCGAAGGCTCGTTCCAACCAATGGACAATTTTTTTTAGGCAGATCCCAGCTCTGGAAGGAACCTGAGTTGGCCCGGAATACCCAAACCCCCCCCTCTCTAAGTTTAGCACCTGATCGTTCCTGCCGAAGAGCCCCACAAACTGGTTCTATTCCCCCCCGCCCCGGTTCCGTGATGAAGTCAGAATCCTAGATCTTGGCGTACTCCTCGTTGTGGCACTGACTTGGCTCATACGCCGATCTGCTGTTTCCGCTTCCCCCCTGACGCGAGTGCAGTTCCCGCCACACCACGCCAGCAGCAGGCCGCCACCCGCTTCCTCCTGCCCTGCACCCCGATCTTGGGTTTTGTTCGCTGGAGGCGTTTTTTTTTCCCGCTGGAGTAGTCTGCAGCCGAGAGGGCAACTTTGTTGATCCATCCAGGATTCTCAGCCCTTTTTTGGTTGTTTGCCTGTGCGCGTTGAACATTTTCGCCGCGCCTCCGCTGGTCAGGTCGGGGACTTTTTTACCCGAACCGTAGCCCCCCTTCTCCTCCTTCTTGGGCATAGTCGCACCTAGGCCTGGTGGGCATTACGTCTTGCATCTGGGTGGTTGGCGTTCGGGGGCATAGGAGGTAAAATTAGTCGGGTTTGAGGTCCTCCCCCCCCCTACTTCTTTGTGGCACGTTACGGCCATTTTACTCTTTTGTATCTTGTCCCCTTCTCAGCACTTATTGTTTACGAAAGACCTTTGATTCCCCTTGACCCCCCGTGTACCTCCATCCTGTACGTTCAAAAGCCCAACCCGGTTTAGAGTCCGCCCTCGTTTATTGCTTCTCCCAACTTAGGTGGCGCGGTTCCCCGACTTTTTCGGTTCCGACACGGCTGTTACCGAAGCTTACAGTTCTTCCCCTCCGTTGGGCTTTCACGCTTTTTGGGGAGGTCTCCCCGAACAACAATGATCCACTCCGCACTCCTTAGAATGTGACGCCAAACCGCAAAGCGGCGTCGAGATTATTCTCGACAACCCCTAGTACAGTTGAGATCACTTTCCTCCCCCTTAAGTCCTATACTTTGGCTCTCTCTCTCCGAAGTAACCCTTGACCCCACCATACCCCTAGTGCACAACACCCTGTCGCCCTCTCGTTTTCCTCAAAAGTCCCATCCATCATCCATCTACGTAGTACAAACCCACAAAAGAGAACCCCTCACCTTCCCCTCTCCACTCTCCTTCAGTCCCTCTTTCTCACCCCTCAATCCTCCCCCCTTTACATTTACATTGCTCACCCTCCTTCGCGCCTTCTCCCCTCGCTGTCTCTTCACTTTCTTTTCGCCCTCCCCCTTTTTCCCTCTTCCTCCCCCTCCTTTTCCCTCCCTAACCCTCCCCTCCAGTTATCACTCCCCTCCCCTTCACCCCTTTTCTCTTGCTGCTCCCTTCTTCCCCTTTCTTAGTCCATACCGTCTCACTCACGCCCTCACCCTTCTCCCCCTCCTTATCCCCCCATCCCCTCACTCCCCTCCCGCCCCCTCCCTAGCTTGTCCCCCTTACCCCTGTCTCACCCCCCTCTTTGACCTACTCCCACCACACTTATTACTCTCTTCTCCCCCCTTCACTTTTTCCCTGCCCCCATCTCATTCCCCCCTCCATCTTTCCCTCCCTTCCTTAAACTCCCCAGAAACCTTAATAGGAAGTTTCGAACTGTTCAAGTGGCTGGCTCGTCCGGTCCCTGGCTCCCTCCGGCCCTGTGACGTCCCCAAATCGACCCCCCTCCACCCTCTTTAACTACCCACTATGTTTTTTCCCTTACCTATCCCTGTACGCTCCCCCCCCCAGATCAATGTCTCGCGGCACCGTCATCGCTGGTCTCGCTCGAGTCACTAATTCGTTTCTCCCTTAACGATGGACTCTATCCTCTACCTCTTGTCTTCCCCCCCTCCCTCCCATCTGGTCCTCCCTCCCTTCCCCCTTCTACCCCCCACATCCCCCTACCATTATCTTCTCTACGACCCCATATCACTTTCCATTCCAATCCTCCTTGGTTCCTCCAGTCCCCTGCGGGATCTCTCCCTTCCCCCTTCCCTTCCCCCCGCCTACTCTTACCAAACTGCCTCACTTCCCCTTCTTCCTCCTCTGCCTCCCCCCTCCCCTCCCGAGCACTGTCTGGACTACAAGTTTCCCCTTCGGTTCTCTCAATCACCTTTCGTCAGGGCCGATCCCACCTCCCCTGCCCACCGTCCTCCCTCCGCTGAGCGTTCTCCCCCTGTCTTTGCCCCCGGCAATTCCGCCTTTTGGCTCCACCCGTATCCCACCAGTTCCCGGCCCTTCCTCAGCTTCCTCTACCTACTCCCTTACTTTCTAACAATCCCGTCGGCATTGAGTAATCAGAGGAGTCGGTCAGGGGACTGAGCGCCGGTGGGCAAGCATGAAAAATGGGCAGCCCCCTAAGAGAAGAGGCCCCACCGGGAGTGCGACTCTTTGGTTTGGGAGGGCGGGCTTCGCTTCTTGTCTCTCTTAATATGGACTTTTTTGTTCTGTGGTCGTACTTGTTGGACCGTGTCCGGCGGAGCCCTCGGCTATTCCCCCCCCGGTGGATTTTTTGGCGCCTTTTTTTCCAACAGTCCAAAACCTTGGCGGTCATTGGTGAAGGAATGAAGTCCTTGTCTTGCGATCCTCAGCCCGAAAATTGCCCTCTGCTTACGTCTCAGGTTTTTTCATTGCCCCTCCGCCAGTTTCCACAATGAGCCAGACCTCGTTACACAACCCCAAGGATACTGAACGCTCAAGTCACAGACCTCGGCCTTTCCCACCCAAGCTTTACTCCGAAACGCTTAATACATAGCTCCTAATTTTATAGAATTTAAGCATAGAGTCCATGCCGCCCCGATTTCGCTTACCCGCCCGGCCGTACTCGACACGTCACTCCGTGCGCGGTGGGGCCCACCCCAAGGACTTGGTGTTCGGCGACGGTCCCCCTCCAAGGGGAAGTGTATCACGGCGGGGCCGCTATTAAATGCTGCCAATCGAGTTGTCGAAGATGAACGACCCTTCGCCCAAGCAGGGCCTTGACTTCGGCTTCCGGGCTTAGAGAGTGATCTCGTGCGGCCAGCTATAGCACCGTAGTCAGCGGTGGTGACGAGCAGACCAACAGTTCCGGAACGGATTGGTGACTCTTTATTTCATGCCATCCAAATATCCCCCCCCCCTCCCCGCTCGCGTCGCAAAGTTGAAGTTTTTGTAATATCCTCTTTCCGTGCAAGGACGGCCCGGTGTGAGGCGAGTTGGTAGCTGTAGTGCGTGTGTCCTAGGAGACTCCTCTTGAAGAGGAATGGGTTCAATCTTAGTCTAAAGATGCTTTATGACCTCCCCCCTCTTAGTCTCACCAGAGTTGATCCTTTCCGATTTTTGGGACTAAACATGTAGATTTTCTAATGGACTTCTGCCCTACCCATCCTTATGCATATCCTATTCCTATAAGCCGTTTGTTTTTGGAGAGCCGATGCGCACGGGGTAGGTCCTAGGACATTCGATCAGCTTTTGGTGCTTCCCACACCGATTGCTGATCCACAAGTCGTTCACTCCCGCCTGTGGTGGAGGTCTACCTCAACTGTCCTGTACCGCTCCAGCGCCGACAGTCCGCGCGAAATCGGGAGAATGATGACCCCATCGACCAGCAGACGACCCCAAGCTGAAGCCCAATTCCATTCCTGCAACTCGACGTAATCGTCCACAGCTGCACCTGGGCGTTTCGTTTCGGATGCCAGCGGACAATTGGGTCCGAGGGGTTCGACTTATCCCCTAGATAGTGCAGGGTTTCCCGAAGAGGGTTCTTCGTGACCAGAGTTCCCCGAGTGGCCTGGCGATGATTCCCTTAGCCCGATATCCTCCGCCCTACCAGCCGTTTCCTGACAGAGCCCACCCCAGCCTTGGAGTTCGGTCGGCCTTGCAGACAATCGAGATGTCGGAATGGACGCGGCCCAACGCCGGAGACGGCCACCTATGCACAGACTCACAGCCCCCCCCACAGGACTTTCCCCACAGCTTTACGTGAATGAAGGGTTATTCGAGTCCCTCTCCTTTCCGTCTCGATCCGCGTATGTTTCCCCTCCCTCCTTCCCCTAAACTTTCGTCTCCCTGAGCGGCTACACCTGTTTCCCTGCTTGTCTCTTACTTTAGTTTGTCCCTGCACAGATGAATCGGTTTTGTGTCCTTGGAGGCGAGGTTCTAAGACCGCGTTGGGGTCCTCAGTCAGTATTGTTTGTCAGATGATTTTTTGGTATCCAGGCCCCTTAGTCGCGGACTTCAGGGGATTTCCCTTAGAGGATAGTTCAAGAGGAAGGTAAACTTAGTCAGAACCCTTCCTCAAAAGGGCTTGGCGTTGGCCACGGGTTTTTCGCAACTACCAGGTTTCCCCATCCTAACTATTGTCCGCAACTAGACGTTGAAGACAAGGTCTCCACAAGGACCCGCACAGAAAACACTAAAGCGTCTGGAAGAACAAGACAAAAAAACCGCACGCCAAAAACAATCTAAAGACCCTTCCTGACAGAGGTACTTTGTTTTTTTTTTTTTGGTCTTTCGGGTTTTTTTTTTAAGTTGTATCCTTGACCACTCTCTTGGTCCTTGAACCCTTCTCATTAATAATTTCTTATTGCCGTGGTCCCTCTCTGCCCCGGAGTTTCTCCCCCGGTCTATCTTTTAGTTTTTATTAGTTAGAACGTGCCGCTCGACGGGCTCACCGCCGCTTGTCTGCGGGACCTCTATCTAGAAGGCGATCCCGGAAAACCCCTGCAAGGAGAGGCAGGAGCACGGAGGCGTTGTATTTTCGAGATTCTTTTAGGGTTGTTGGATTTTGACTTACACCTCCTTTGGTGATGTTTTCGGGAGACTGGTAGGTTTCCATGTCCCTCTCGGAGATCCACACTTAAGGTTCGACCCTCCGGTCCAACGACTAAAGAGCCGAACCTGGCCGCAGGTCTTATCGACGAAACAATCTCAGTCCCAGAGCCGCGTCACTCCTCGGGTCGGGCGGGTCCGGCCATTCACGTGCGAAGGATAAGAATAAAAAGGATTTTCAGAAGGAAGACTGAGAGTCCCGCCGAACGTGCTGGGCGGTGGGATGGAAATTCACACAGACTTTCCCCACCGTATCTCGAAACGAACGGGAGCTCCGCCATGACTCTGGGATTGCCCTCTCCGACGGTTTGGGTTGGCCGAGTTCATGTGGTAATTAGGTCCGTCACAGGTTTCTTCCTTTACCCGCCGATGCCCGATCATGAACCAACCAATTCCTTGTCCCTTTTCTTTTGTCTGCCGAGAGCTTGTACCTCCCGAAGATTGATCGGGTATGACCAGTCCCCCTTGTCCCTTCCAACAATCTTTTTAAGACTCCTTCACAGCCGGCGATCGCGCCAGGTGTCCAGGGGCACCTTTACTGAGGTCCCTGTGACCCTCCCTGGACGAGTTTGTTCAGGAGGGAATCCGAAGAGGAGTGAGTTCCGCGGCCACTGGCGGCTACCCCCCACCGGGCTGTCCTTCATGGGTTTTTTTTGATACCCCCCCAGAATTTCCTCTTCATTTATCTTTCTAATACCACCCTTTGGGGTGAGACCCATCCTGGAACATGTTTGAAACTATTCATTTTCTTGTCCTTTATTTTCAGTTTTGTGTTGAGGAAATGCTTGCTACCCTTTTTGTTTTGGAGGGGATGGCTCACGTGTCTCCGTAGATTTTTTGCTGCACAACGAGACTACGGCTTCTCCGTATGGCGTATTTGGTCGAGGTGTTTTTAACTACACCTGCACCGCCTTGTTTTCTCGATGCTCTTCCCCTTTGAGTTTCATCTTCAGTTAAAGTGTATTTGATTGTCGTTGAAATGGTTTTCGTATTTTTTTTCATCCTATCCTTGATCTACGGCCTCGTTTTTTTGTTGCCCCCTTGCATCCCCCCCACACCACAGCCTTTTTCCTTCCGCGCTGACTTCGGCCGGGCGACGTTCTTTTGGTTTTCTTATCGGCCTGCTCCTTTTCGCTTTTTTAATTCGGCGATCACAGTGCCCGGCCGCGATGTCATGACCCCCTCGTAATTTACCTTCCCTCTTTAGTCCCTGCCATATTCCCCCGAAAGACATGTTCTGCACTCCCGGTCCCCCGCTTTTCCCAAGGATTCCCCGCATCCTTTCACCTAACCCCCCCTCCCCTGATTCACCCAGGTCTGAGCCGTTTGAAGCCCTCGTTCCTCCAAGGCGCCTCTATATCGGATTCCTTTCCTTCCCACTTTCCTTTCCTGTGGGCGAAGAGGATTCCGCCTGGCGACTGCGTTACTAGTTGCGACTCGGACCCCCCAAACGGTTTTTTTTACTTAAATTACGTCGTCATTATGACTTTCCGTATAGGACCCCCCCCACCCCTCGTTTTTCTGCCTTTTTTTGCTGGGAATTTACTCCTTATGGTTATTATCTTGCTGTGCCTCCTCTGAAGTAAGTTTTGGAACCCATCTCCTGAGTGGTGGTGGCCTTTTACTTTCCCGTCGGGGTACTCTTCCCCCCCGCCGACTCCGCCCTTTTGCGCTGTTTCTTTTTATGAACCTGCGCTGGCCTGAAATTTCCGGCGTCTTTTCTGCGGCATCATCGTCACGAGAATGCCGGTCTTCAAAGTTGCTTTCTACTTCCTGAATTTCCCTCTTTTATATAAAGTTCCTTTTCTTCTTGTTGTAGTCTTTTCGTTGCGCAGCCGGCGGCAAGAGGTTGGCAGCGTGTCCCCCTTTTTAAGCGGAGTTGTAGATTTTGTGCGGAGGGTGTGTTTCCTCAATTAGTTAGCCACTTTCGTCTTTGACGACTACCTCTCTTTTGTCGTTTGAGGATGGTGTTGTTGTTCTATCTGTCCCTTGCTGCTCTGCCCTTATTCTCCTATGTGATCTTGCGCTTTCCCCCCCAGTGCAACCCTTGAAATGTAGTCCTGAATCTCTCTTTTCAGAATCAATTTTCCGTTTTTGGTTGTTTAGAAGTCCCTTCAGAGAATGTAAGTTGCCTTTCCTTTCCCGACACTTCTCAGCAGTCGTTTCTTTTTGCTTCCGCCGACACCGCCAGAATATCCCACCGCCTCCCCTTCCCCGCCAATCGCCGGCGGCTGGTGCCCCCCCTCTACCGGGGCCCTTTTTGCTTCCCGAAGCTGAAACCTTTTCCCCCCACTCCCCCCCTTTTCCCCCGCTTCCCCGCCGGCTTTCTCGTTCGCCGCCACCCCGACTCTCAGGCCCCAGGTCAGCTTTCCTCTGGAAGGCGCCTTTTCGCCAAAGCAATTTTTCCCTCCTTGACTTCCTTTGACGTCTCCCCCGCAGAGCCCACGGCCTCGTCATTTTTTTTTTCCGCGCGGGTCCCTCGTAAGAGCAACTTCTTTGGTCCCACCTTCAGTTTGTTCTTTGCTCCCCCCCCCTCTCCCATTTTTTTTTCGCCCGAATGATTATGGGTTAAAGGACGTCCGTCATAAAGGAGATGCCCATTTCCCCCCCCTTAGTCCCCCCCCCAATTCCTCCTCTGTACCAGACCACCCCGCACGCAGTGTTTGCCCAGCACCCCGACTTTTACCAAACACTTTCTTCCCATAAGGATTTGGTTTTCTACTCCTAAGGTTTTGGTCCTCGTCCCTCAGTAACGCCGCGCGGGGGACCGGCTCCGGGGGGTGGGTGCGGGGGGGGTTTGGTGGGGGGGTGGGTGGGTGGGGTTTTGAGGGGGTTGCTGGTTTCAAGGGGGCTCCAGATTTCGACCCACGGGCACTGACAGCGACCACATCCAGCTAGGTATTCCGCCGGGAGGACGCGGGTTCCCCGGGCTCTTAGTGCCTCTTGTCAATCTGCTGGGTGTGAAACGTATCAGCCGGGGGCAAGCGGCCGGTTCCGGCAGACCCCGGTCTTTTCCAGGGACGCGGATTTTGCCTTTTGCCGCACGACGGGGCGGTACCGCTTCTGGGTAGACTTTTCTTGAGACGGGGACAACCCCCCTTTTCATATTCCCTAACGCCGGAAACCAGTATATCACTTCGAAGGAAAATCAAACCGGAAACTCGAACTGTCCTCTAAGCTCCTTTCTTCCCCAGCGTGTTGTTTGGATCCCACAACGATGCCGGCGTCCCACTTCTTTCACTGATGCGTCCTCCAGCACCCCCCTGGTAGAGCACGACACAGACAGGCGTAATCTGCTGACTAGAACTCATTAGCATCCTTAGATACAACCCGGCGGTGGAGTCAACCCCTGAGCTGTGCTAAGAAGCACGACGTTCGCGCGTGGCGAGCTTAGAAGTAAAAGGACCGAAACTACCCACCCAAGGGCCAGACCCCGTTCTTGACGCACAAGTTTTCATGCCACGCCCTGCTCAGGTTTAAAATTTTCCGTGGGAGTTGTCTGAGTGAGTAGGCTTACTTCCTGAGAGGGGCCAGGCGTTTGAACCGCCCCCCCTTGATGCCGCCGGCCCTTGTGGGGGTGACGAAGTGAGTGGGGAACGCACCTAGTCGTCAAGGAAAGAAGAGAGGACGGTAGGGATACTTCTCCCTCATACCTATCCGCGCTCTGAGTCGATGAGAAAGGACGGTTGAAGGACCGTCTTGTCAGCTGGGGAATGGACGGTCCCAGATTAAACCGTCTGGGATGTTCGTGCTGGCGTACGGACAGTTGATTTTGGTTTTTTTTTTTTTGGTGGTGCATGATCAGTTCGGACGCCCGAGGTCTCCCCATACTTCCACTGATACGAACCTCCCCGGAAAAGCAAAACGGGAGCGCTCTAGTGAGTTGCTGCCGCTCCCCGTTCGGGTTTCCTGTCAGGGGCCCTTTCGTTTCCGACACCGGCGGGAGGTCATCAAGCTCTTGCTTTTACAAGTTTGTATTCGTTCCTGAGGACGTAGCGAGTCGGAGAAAGCCCCCACCAGAGCCTCACTGTCCTGGCGACACCTTAAAGGGGCGGAGATTTGAGGTAACGAGGGAACATTCGCAGCCGCCCGTGCATTCCCGACCCCCGCCCCCAAGAGGAGAACTTTCCCAAATACACAACGCCGTCCATAACACGAAAAGCCTTACTGTATCGTTGCCCCGACTCCTGGCATTGTGTTCGGTGGGATGCCTTAGCCGATCACGCGACAGCGTCCCTTGGAGCAATTGTAGAGCCCTTTCCCTTCGCAATGTTCCCGCGCCCTTGGCTTCACTTCCGCGGGTCCGTTTCCCTCCGACTTCTGAATCTATGAGTTCCTTCATGGCCGGGGGTCCGCGACAACATTCTCCAATCGAAGCGGCTGAAGGTTTGGCGCTGCTGTTTGTTTTTTGGCTAATCCGCTGCGTCGTTTGGTGTTAGGAATGCGGACGGGGCTCCTTGCATCGAGAGGCAAAACCGGGAGTTGAAGCACAGTGCCATTATCAAAAGTTGGCGGAAGTTTAAGAGGGGAGGTACTATATGTCGTTTGTCACGCGCCCTTTTCCTTCCCGGGAAGAACGATGCCCAGAGGCCGCCTCACCCCAGAAGGAAAGTGGACAGTTTCTCTTTCCCGACCCACAGCTCGACCCGACGACACTGCACATTTTGTACAGAGGCCTCCGCCCTCAGCCCCCGGTTCGGTTGTCGCAAGGAGATAGAGGTCCTCACTATAGACAGGAAAAGGGAAGGAAGTAACCGACCGTGGAACCCCCAATGGATCACCGCGCAAAGGCAAGATTTTTTGGAAGCGTCACAAAAGACTGAAGAGAACGAAACCAACATGCCAAAAAAACAAAAACCCCCACCACCATCCCCTTACCAAAACCCCCCCCCCCCCCCCCCCCCCCCCCCCGCCCCCCTTGCCGAAGTTCTTCCCCAGCGCCGGATCTGCTGTCGCAGCTGGTTAGGACCACTTGAAGTAATGTCCCCTGAGCGAAATTTTTAGTCCTTCCGCTACAACTAACGTGATGGAAAGTGGACTTATCCTCGTCCGTGGGAAGCTACCTTCGGGGTGAGGTTGTTGCTGGGGAGTTTAAGTTTACGCAGGACTACGGGTTTTGCGCGCTTCCCGCCTAGTGGTTGTAGAAGCACGAACGCGCCATAGGGTCTCTCGGCACGGTTAGAGCGTTATCTCCGTGCCCGCCTCATCGTTTTACCGGAGACGCGTTTTGTTCACGCGCGCCAGCTGAGGTGACCCTTCCTTTCTGCTATAGTAGGTCGAACTCCCACTAGAACGCCACTTGCATCGCATCGAGTGCCGTTGAATGGGGGACTTGCGTCTCTTTTTTTTACCTCAAGTGTCGTCTCTTTTTCTTTTTTCTTTATTGCCTTACTGATCATAGTGACTCTTCCCAGTTCGTGCTTTGAGTTTGAAAGCCTTGGTAGCAGACCACCCCCCCCCAAAGAATGTTATTGACCACGAGTGGTTGATATAGATCGGTGGGCCCCGGGTTCTCGACTTTCCCTCGTCACATCCCACCTCTTGGGTCCTCTTATTCTTTTATTTACTCAGTTTTTTGTTTTTTTAGAGAGCTGACGCCGGTTTTTTTTGGTCTTTTTCGCCGGATTCGTGACTCCCCCCTTTTGCCGCCCCCCCCCCCCTCCCTCCTGATCAAACTCGTTCTCCTCCTGCGTTGGTTTTCCTTGCTACCGAATGGGTTTCAGGCTCCTTCGCGACTTTTTTTCTCCCTTCGTCCGCCGTGAGCAGCATCTCCCCAACGCTACGACACTTGACGGCTCTTTTCTATCGGATTCCCACCCCCTGAATGGGCGACGTCTTCTTCGTGACCTTTTGTCGCTCTTTTGAGCCTCTCTGATCATAACGTTTCCGCATTTTTCTTTCTCTTTTCCCAACAGCGCTGCTCCTGTCTCTTCTGCCCTTCCCCCCCACCTCTAGCAAGTAGAAGAGGTCCTAATCTCAAAAAGCGATTTTCGGTGGTCCCTCCTTTCTCAAAGCTTCTGTCCTTCCTCTCTTCCCAAGAAGTGCGCCCGAGGACACGTCCACTTTCCCCCCCACCCCCCACGGACTTTTTTTCCCCACCACTCTCTAAGTGTAGTCCGCTTTCGGTGAGGCCGGGCGTCGCTCTTCTGGCAGGCATGTCCTCCGCGTTCTACCAGTTTCCCCGGTTTCTTTTTTATACCCTTTTTCCCAGTCTGGATTCGAAGTTGGTTCCCCTTCCGAGAAATTTTTCATGGGGCCTTGTACTTTTAGAAGGTGTGGGAGGTTTTCCTAGATTGTGTTGTACGCTTTGTGCCTCTTTCTTTTTTTTCGCGTAGAAGTCCCCTCCGGGACATTCTATTTCCGTTCGTTGGCTTTGGTAGTTCGATCTGGCCCCTCTCACGGAATCTTTTCTACAAATTCCTCCCCACTTTGCTTATTTGTGTCGTTGCGCCACAGCCCATTTTGCCGTTTCGACTTCCGAGCAGTTAGAAAATGTCCGCCCCCCCCCCAGTCCCGTTCCCCCGCCCAACACCTCCCCCCCCAGCTTTGTTCCCTGACCCCAAAAACCCCTAACTCCCCCCCCCCACCTCGAACGCCCATGTTTGCAGAGGTCTCTTGGCCTTAGTTTTTCCCCCTCGTGGCCCCTTTCCTATTAATGTGGGACACTCTGAATCCCCCCAGCCCCGGTCTTGATGAGGCGCCTCGGCCGCGGCTTGCGCCCAGTTTCTTTTATCTGTCTCTTTTTCGAACCGTTTCCCGATCGCCCCCCCCTTTATTTCCCCTCCTCTTTCGTCCCCTTTCGGCGCCGGACTATCCCCTGCCCCCCCCCCCCGGCAACCTTGCTCTTCCGCTCTAATCCTGGAGGAGGGTCGGTTCTAGTGAGTTTCTGGGTGGCCGGGGGGGGGGACCGGGGCTCCTTGATTCAATCGTGTTCCGGCTGTGGTTCTTGGGAGGCTTGCCTTTTGGTCGTCGGCGAGGCCAAAGGGCACGGCAAGTCTCTCCGAAATTTCTGTTCCTTCCCCCCAGAGCGAGAGGGTTTTTGATTTGCTCTAAAAGTCCCGTAAGCGACGGTCACGCAACACCAAGGATTCATCACTGAAGATAGAGTGGACCCATCCCGCACTCTTGGCGTTGTTAACTTTCCTCTGGCCAAGGGCTCCCCCACTAACGTTTTTCCGAATCCCTTATTGCGGCCGCTCAAGTTTTTTCAGCATCTTTCCCGTGTCCCCACCCCTCCCGGTGGTCCGCCATTTCCCCTGCATGTCCGAGGCGATCATGCCCACCAACACTTTCCTGTTGTCCTCTTTTTCGAGCTCTCTGACTACCCGCCCGATGTGTGCTCTTCATTACATGCCCCGTCAGCTTGCCCCTTGTTCCAGACTGTCCTCACAAGTTGCTCCGGTAGTCAGCGCCCAGAAGAGCGACGGGCTCTTTGGGGTTTTTTGTTTGTTCCAACGATCACCGACTTGACGTTTGGCGGAGAGGAAGCTACGATTCTTTGAGTTTGCCGCAGCAGGCTTCCATTCCAACCCTTTTGGGTTCGCTGGGTCTTTCTTCTTATCCACTCTGGCATCGCAGTCGCCAGTTCCTATAAAGCTTTTTTCTCGCGGCAGTGACCTTTTTTATCATTTGCGTGGCCTGGCTTGCCTGCTGTGGCGGCATGCTTTCTGTACGTTAGGTCTTTGTGA